>Ga0164243_10000421_pt1 | contig 81503 bp, 73 predicted proteins | sample OricompcompostOP_FD_108781 | JGI IMG/M metagenome (GOLD analysis project Ga0164243, IMG submission 108781) | Organic Plus compost microbial communities from Emeryville, California, USA - Original compost - Organic plus compost (OP) | ecosystem: Engineered > Solid waste > Mixed feedstock >... | reverse complement strand
TTGCTCAAGGCTCAGTTCGTAGCGCTTCGGCTTTGACATCATCGGGCTCCAGATCAGCGAATCTGGAGCCCCATGAATCACACATCACGCCAAAACTGAATCCTGAATGTCGATTGGTCCTAGAGCAATTCCAGCAAAACTACGCAGCGGTTTTGCGTCCGGAATTGCGTAAAAACAAAAGGATAGAGCATTGAAGGCGATTCTGTTTTCGCCGGAAATGCTCTAGGCGCCCGGGCCGATGAAGCGTTCTTCCGGAGGTTCCGCGCGTCACTGCGGGAGCCACCGGAGCGGCGGTATAAATACGTAAGAGAGGCTGGCCGGCGCGTGCCTGCCGGAACGTCACAGGTTTGTTGGGCGGTGATCACAGATCGGCCATTATCTCGGTGCTGCTGTCTGCGAAAATCATAACGGGGCCTCGACCATGCGCAGCAGACTGCCCGCCTTCAACACCATCTGGGTAGCGGCGCTGTCGGCCGCGTTCCTGCTGTTCCTGACCAACGGCGTGTTCTGGAGCAAGGCGACAGCGTTCTTCGCCACGAACCATCCTTTTCTCATCGGGTTCACGGTCTCGCTCTACCTGCTGTTCTTCGCCGTGCTGCTGACGCTGTCGGCTCCCTATATGCTGAGGCCGGTCTATTCGCTGATTTTCCTGATCGCCGCCGGTGCGGGCTATTTCACCGACACGTTCGGCGTGATGATCGACCGCGACATGATCCGCAACGTCGCGCAGACCGATGTCGCCGAATCCTCGCAACTGATGACCTCGGGCTATGTCATCCACATGCTTTTGTACGGCGTGCTGCCGTGCTTGCTGATATGGCTCATCCCGATCAAGCGCCTGCGCCCCTTGCGAGAGGTAGGGCGCAATACGGCGCTGATCCTCGGATCGGTCGTCGTCGCATTCGGATTCATCCTGACTCACCTGGTCGTCTTCATGCCGTTCTGGCAACGCGAGCGCGAAGTGACCATGTCCTACCTCAACCCGGTCATGGCGATTTCCAGCACGGTCGACTACGGGTTGCGGGAATATATCCGCGGCCCTTACGTGGCGGCTCCCTACGGGACCGACGCCAAACTTGGTCCCGCCATCGCGGACGCCGCGCACCCGACCATCCTCGTTCTCGTGGTGGGCGAAACCGCGCGCGCCCAGAATTTCAGCCTGATGGGCTACAAGCGCGATACCAATCCCGAACTGGAAGCAATGGACATCGTCGCCTTCAAACATGCGACGAGCTGCGGCACCTCGACGGCCGTTTCCATGCCCTGCATGTTCTCGCATCTCGGGCATGACGGATATTCGAAGAACAAGGCGTATTCGTCGGAAAACCTCGTCGACGTGCTGAAACACGCCGGCCTGAAGGTGGAATGGTGGGAGAACAATACGGGGCCGAAAGGCATCGCCGACCGGATTCCAACGGATATGATCGCGCATAACGGCCCCGCGGACCTTTGCGAAGGCGGCGAGTGCCTCGACGAAATCCTGGCCCGCAAGCTGGAGCGCGTGCTGCCCGGCATCAAGGATAACACCGTGTTGGTGCTGCACACGATGGGCAGCCACGGGCCATCCTATTTCAAGCGCTATCCGGACCAGTACCGGAAATTCAGGCCGGATTGCCGGACGCCGGAACTCACCACCTGCACGCCGCAGGAACTGGTCAACGCCTATGACAACACCGTTGTCTACACCGACCACATGCTCGCCCGGTTCATCGATATCCTGAAATCGCGGACAGACGCGTCCACGGCGTTGCTTTACATGTCCGATCACGGCGAGTCGCTCGGCGAGGACGGGCTCTATCTGCACGGGGCGCCCTACGACATCGCGCCTGACTACCAAAAGAAGATTCCGGCGATCGCCTGGGTTTCCGACGGCTATGCCGCGCAGTTCAAGCTGGACATGGGCTGCGCGAAGGCCAAGGGCGACGCGCCGGTCTCGCATGACAACATGTTCGACACGGTGCTCGGCCTGATGGACGTCAAGACATCGGTCTACAAGGCACCGCTCGACCTGTTCTCAAACTGCCACGAAAACGGCGTCGCCTCGAACTGAGTGGTTCTGCCGAAGGCGCTGAGCCGGTTGTACGCACGCGGTTGGCCTGCGGCGCGTCAGCCGCCGCACTGCTGCAACTGGGCAGCGTAGCGGCGGGCCATTTCGTCTGTCGACTTGGCGTAGGCCTGCACGCTCGCCGGCCAGTTGCCGCGCTTGAAGCCGTTCCAGCCGAGATAATAGGCGATGTAGAGCCGGTAGGTGTCGTTCTTCGCCACGCCGTAGGTGTCGGCCGTCTTGGAATGATACCAGCCGATGAAATCGATCGCGTCGGCGAAGCTGGACCGCCGCGCGCCCCAGTTGCCGCTCTCCAGCTTGTACTGCGCCCAGGTGCCGTCCAGCGCCTGGGAGTAGCCGTAAGCGCTGGACGGGCGTTTCCAGGGAATGAAGCCGAGCAGCTTGGTGCGCGGCGGGCGGGCGTTGCCCTTGAAGCCGGATTCCTTGCGAGCCGTCGCCATCAGGACCGGCACAGGAACGCCGTATCTGCGTTCCGTCTTGCTGGCTGCGGATTGCCAGTTGTTGAACCAGCCGTCGCGCTGGTCGAAGACGGAGCAGACATTGTTGATATGCTGGGGCGCCGTCGCGCAGGCCGCCAGGGCCAGCGGCAGGGCGACAACTAAAACTCGATTAAAACGCGACGCATACATGCCTCAGAGCAATAGGCGCAAAACTTGAAGAGAGTCTTGCCAGGCTTGTTAACGCCTTCCGGCGCTTGTTTTCGTCAGAGCGACTGGCTGTGTCGTATATCTTGCATGGCGACTGTGATCGACGCCGCTTTGGCTAAAAACCCGCCGGTTTATGACGGATTTTCAACAGCGCGCGCGAGGCTTCGACGTTCTGATGGCCGGCATGACAGATCGTCGATCAAGACGCAGCGCCGAGCGTGGCCATGCCCGGGCCGGTGCCGCCATTCCGCAACTGCCGGCTGGACGGGTGCGCAATCCCTATCCGCCGATGGCGGTTCTTTCGGCTGACCAGGTCGAAGCAATCCACGAGGCGTCGCTGCACATACTGGAGAATTTCGGCATCGAGGTGATGAGCGCGCGCGCGCTCGCATTGTTCGAGGCAGCGGGCGCTTCGGTCGACCATGCGACAATGACGGTGAGGCTGGATCGCGGGCTGGTGGCTGAAGCGCTGAAGACGACGAAGGCAGCCTACAGACTTACGCCGCGCAATCCAGCAAACACGGTTCATCTCGGCGGCGACACGATCAATTTCACGCTCGTCGCCGGTCCGCCCAACGTGCATGACATGGAGCGCGGCCGGCGCGCGGGAAACCTGCAGGATTACAGCGACCTTGTCAGGCTGGCGCAGCATTTCAATTGCATCACCATGCTGGGCAACCAGGTCTGCGCGCCGGTCGAACTGCCGGCCAATTCCCGCCATCTCGACACCTACCTCGCCAACCTGACGCTGACGGACAAGAGCTTCCACGTCTCCGCCATCGGCCGGGGCAGGGCGCTCGACGGTGTCCGCATGATGGCGATTTCGCGCGGGCTGACGCTGGACCAGATCGCTGCCGATCCGGGCGTCACCACCATCATCTCGGTCAACTCGCCACGCCGCTTCGACGACATGATGGCCGAGGGGCTGATGACGATGGCCGAGCATGGCCAGTCGGTCTGCGTCACGCCGTTCACGCTGATGGGCGCGATGAGCCCCGTCACGCTGGCCGGCGCGCTGGCCCAGCAGAATGCCGAGGCGCTGTTCGGCATCACACTGACGCAGCTCGTCCGGCCGGGCGCGCCTGTCATGTACGGCGCCTTCACCTCCAACGTCGACATGAAGTCGGGCGCACCGGCCTTCGGCACGCCGGAAAACACCAAGGCCAACATCGCTTCCGGTCAACTGGCGCGGCGCTACGATCTACCCTACCGCACCACGCCGGGATCGGCGTCGAACGCCGCCGACGCGCAGGGCGCCTACGAGACGATGATGGCGCTGTGGGGCGCGGTGCTCGGCCACGGCAACCTGATCTACCACGCCGCCGGCTGGCAGGAGGGCGGGCTGACGGCGTCGTTCGAGAAGCTCGTCATCGACGTCGAGATGATCCAGCACATGACGGCGTTCCTGAAGCCTATCGAGGTGAACGAGGGGGAGCTTGCGCTGGAGGCATTGGGCCGGGTGCCGACGGGCGGCCATTTCTTCGGCGAGCCGCACACGCTGGAGCGCTATTCGACCGCCTTCTACCAGCCGATGCTGTCGAACTGGCAGAACTACGAGGCTTGGGCTGAGGCCGGTGGGTTTGATGCGACGCAGCGCGCGACGCTTCTGTGGAAGAAGGCGCTGGAGGAATATTCCCAGCCGGCGATGGACCCGGGCGTGCGCGAGGAACTGGAAGCCTATGTGGCGAAGCGCAGGGAAGAGATCGGGCAGGGGGAGCCGTGAGATCTGGCGGTCCGTTGGCGAGGTTGAGATGGTCAGGCATGGATCCTCGGGTCAAGCCCGAGGATGACGAATACTTTTCGACCAATACCAATCGCCGAGGGTGGTTGATGGCGGAAAGGGCCGGCGACATCGTCATCCTCGGGCTTGACCCGAGGATCCATGCCGGAACGCCGATGCCTGCACCGACCGACAGGAGCCGGTCCCTTCACCTTCTGATTCAACAGCCTGAGAACGAGAGTCGGGCGACACCTTCAACTCACTGAACGAGAACAACAATCATGAAATCGCATGCAAAGGTCGTGGTGATCGGTGGCGGTGTGGTCGGCTGCTCGGTGCTGTTCCATCTGGCGCGCGCGGGTTGGACCGACGTCGTGTTGCTGGAGCGCGACGAGCTGACCTCGGGCTCGACCTGGCATGCCGCCGGCGGCATGCACACGATCAACGGCGACCCCAACGTCGCCAAGCTGCAGAAATACACGATCGAGCTCTATCACGAGATCGAGGAGCTGTCCGGCCAGGCGACCGGCGTGCACGTCACCGGCGGCGTGCTGCTTGCCGCCACCGAGGCGCGCATGGACTGGCTGCGCGGCGTCGTCGCCAAGGGCCGCTATCTCGGCCTCGACCTGGAGGAGATATCAGCCGAAGAAGCGCATCGGCTGATGCCGCTCATCGACCCGAAACAATTCGTCGGCGCGGTGCGCAATTCCGAGGACGGCCATCTCGACCCGTCCGGCGTCACCCAGGCTTATGCCAAGGCGGCACGGAAACTGGGCGCGGAGGTCGAGCGCTTCACCAAGGTTGAGGACATAAAGCGCCGGCCGGACGGCCAATGGGACGTCGTCACCAACAAGGGCACCGTCGTCGCCGAGCACGTCGTCAATGCCGGCGGACTGTGGGCGCGCGAGGTCGGCCGCATGGTCGGGCTGGAGCTGCCGGTGCTCGCCATGGAGCATATGTACCTCATCACCGAGGACATGCCGGAGGTCGCCGAGATCAACGCCTCGACCGGCAAGGAGGTGATCCACGCGGTCGATTTCGACGGCGAGCTGTACCTGCGCCAGGAGCGCGGCGGCATGCTGATGGGCACCTACGAGAAGGCCAACAAGCCGTGGTCGGAACAGGTGACGCCTTGGGATTTCGGTCATGAACTGCTGGAGCCCGACATCGATCGCATCGCGCCGTCGCTGGAGGTCGGTTTTCGTCATTTCCCGGCTTTCCAGAAGACTGGGATCAAGCAGATCATCAACGGCCCGTTCACCTTCGCGCCGGACGGCAATCCGCTGGTCGGGCCGGTGCGCGGCCTGCCGGGTTTCTGGTGCGCCTGCGGGGTGATGGCAGGGTTCAGCCAAGGCGGCGGCGTCGGGCTGGCGCTGTCCAACTGGATGATCCACGGCGACCCGGGTTTCGATATCTGGGCGATGGACGTCGCGCGCTACGGCGACTGGGCGTCGATGGCCTATACCAACGCCAAGGTGCGCGAGAACTATTCGCGCCGCTTCTCGATCCGCTTCCCCAACGAGGAACTGCCGGCCGGGCGCCCGCTCAAGACTACGCCGGTCTACGACCTGCTAGCAGCCAGGGGCGCACAGTTCGGCGTCGCCTACGGGCTGGAAGTGCCGCTGTGGTATGCGCCGGCGGGCGTCAAGGACGAGTTCTCGTGGCGGCGTTCCAGTGACTTTTCCCATGTCGCGAAGGAGGTGGCGGCGGTGCGAAACGGCGTCGGCCTGTCGGAGATTTCCTCCTTCGCCAAATATCGCGTGACGGGCGAGGGCGCCGAGGCATGGCTGGACCGGATGCTCGCCTGCAATCTGCCGAAGCCCGGCCGCATGACGCTGGCGCCGATGCTCAAGGAAGACGGCAAGCTGATCGGTGACTTCACGCTGGCACGGTTGCCGGCCGCCGACGCCGGCGGTGCGCCGAACCCTGATGAATGGCTCATCTTCGGCTCCGGCATTGCCGAGCAGTACCATATGCGCTGGTTCGAGCAGCATCTTCCCGTCGACGGCTCGGTGCGCGTCGAGGCGCTGGGTCTCGGCCGCGTCGGCCTGTCGATCGCCGGGCCGGAGGCCCGCAAGGTGCTGGAGAAGGTCACGAAGGCCGACGTCTCCAACGCGGCTTTCCCGTTCATGGCGGTCCGCAAGATGGATATCGGCATGGCGCCCTGCGTCGTCGGCCGCGTCAGCTATACGGGCGATCTCGGCTACGAACTGTGGATGGCACCCGAATACCAACGGGCGGTGTTCCACACGCTGATGGAGGCCGGCGCCGAGTTCGGCATCGGCCTGTTCGGGTCCCGGGCTCTCAATGCGCTGCGGCTGGAGAAGAACTACGGCTCCTGGGCGCGCGAATACCGGCCGATCTACGGCCCGCTCGAAGCCGGGCTCGACCGCTTCGTCGCCTACAACAAGACCGCCGACTTCATCGGCAAGGCGGGCGCGGCGGCCGAGAAGGCGAGCGGCGGCAAGCTGCGGCTGCGCGCCTTCGTCATGGATGCCGACGACGCCGACGTGATCGGCGACGAGGCGATCTGGCACGGCGGCAAGGTGGTGGGCTGGGTTACCTCCGGCGGCTACGCGCACAATGCGGCCAGGTCCGTAGCGATGGGGTATGTGCCGAAGGCGGTCGCCGACAAGGCCGACGGCTTCGAGATCGAACTGCTCGGCAAGCGCCACAGGGCGCGGCTTCAGCCCGGCGCGTTGTTCGACGCCGATTTCAAGCGGATGCGGGGGTGAGCGTTCGACGATTGAAGATGCGCCTTGTACATATTATACTACGACATGTACAAGAGGTGCGTCATGGCGATCCACGTGCAGGATAAAGTGGCCGACCGCATGTTGCGTGATTTCGCGCGACGTCGTGGCGTAGGCATCACCGAGGCGATCAAGCTGGCGGTGACGGACGCCGATAGAGCCGGCCAGAAGGATGTCGAAGACCTTCGACGCAGGATCGAGCCGATCCTGGCGCAGGTACGCGCGGCGCGAAACTGTGCGCCGTTTTCCGCAAAAGATGACAAGGCTTTCATGGACGAGATGTGGGGCGAAGACGACTAATGCTGGTCGAAACCTCCGCGATCGTGGCAATGATGCTCGAAGAGGCGGACGCTGACGAATTATTCGAAAGCTTGAAGACGGCGGATCGGCCAGTCACCACAGTGATTAACGCTTTCGAGGCAGCTTTGTCCGTGGGACGGACCATCGAGAACTATCCGCTTTCTATGCGGCTCGTGCCGCAATTTCTTCAGTCTGCCCGCATCGAGATGATCGGGCTCGATGCGGGTCTCTATCCGGTGCTTGTCGATGCCTATCTCCGCTTCGGAAAAGGCACGGGCCACCCCGCGAAACTTAATTTCGGCGACTGTTTTTCTTACGCGTTCGCGAAGCGGGCCGGCGTCCCTCTGCTTTACAAGGGCAACGACTTCGCCGAAACCGATATCGGCTGACGGACGCCGGCAGCAAGCGAGCTTTTGCTCCGCGCAGAACCTTACCGTCTCGCCGCCGTCAGTGCGAAATGCGCGCCCTGCGGGTCCTGGCACTGGGCCACCCAGTCCCCATTTGGCACTTCCATCGGTCCCATCAACACCATGCCGCCGGCGTCGGCGACACGCTTGGCCGCCGCGTCGATGGCCTCGACCGTGAAATAGAACTGCCAGACCGGCACCGGGATCTGCGACGGCTTGTTCATCATGCCGCCGGCCTGCTGGCCGTCGACGGAGAAGACCGCATAGGTGCCCATCTCGCCCATGTCGACCGCGCGTTCCTGCTTCCAGCCATACTGGCCGGAATAAAAGGCCATCGCTGCCTTCCAGTCGGTCGTATAAAGTTCGTGCCAGCCGACATGGCCGACCGTGCCGGGGTCGATCGGCGGCTGGTCCGGTCCGTCTGGATGCAGCATCTGGAAATAGGCGCCCTGCGGATCCGCCACCACCGAGAACCGGCCGACATTCGGAATGTCCGCCGGTTCGCAGAATACCGAGCCGCCAGCCGCCTTGACCGATGCGGTGGCGGCATCGACATCCGCGGCGTAGATGTAGCCGACCCAGGCGGGCGGCGCGCCCATGGCCTTCATCGGCTCTGGCTGGTTCATGATGCCGCCGACGCCGCGGATGGCGGACTTCATCACGATATAGGGTCTGCCGGACATGTCCGTCCCGTCCCACGCCTCGGGACGCCATCCGACCACGCCGGCATAAAAGTCCCGAGCCGCCTCGATGTCGGTCGTCATCAATTCGTACCAGAAGAAGGAAGGGGTTCTCGGCATCTTGCACTCCTCTTGCCTGCGCCCGTCAGCACCGGACATAGGACGCTCGGCGACGGCGGAAATCGACAGGGCGTGAAAAATATTCTGCCCTGCTAATTCATGATAAAAATAGTCATGTTTTATCCTTTTCTTTTCAACGGGTTACGCCAAAATTTGACCGATTGATAAAAAATCATAACATGGTAGCCTGCTCGAAAATCATAACATTCAAAGAGCGGGAACCCGATGGCACTCAGTCTCTTCAAGGAAGGCATCGCCGGCGGCAGGCTGGCCTCCGAGCAGTATGCCGAGAACTTTTCCGACCTGCATCCGCCGCTGGACCATCACGAGGCGCTGGTCGAGGCCGACCGCTGCTATTTCTGCTACGACGCGCCGTGCATGAACGCATGCCCGACGGCGATCGACATTCCGCTGTTCATCCGCGAGATCGCTACCGGCAATCCGCTTGGCTCGGCCAAGACCATCTTCGACCAGAACATCCTCGGCGGTATGTGCGCCCGTGTCTGCCCAACCGAGACGTTGTGCGAGGAGGCCTGCGTGCGCGAGACGGCGGAAGGCAAGCCGGTGCAGATCGGCCGCCTGCAGCGCTACGCCACCGACGTGGCGATGGAGGAGGGCAAGCAATTCTATCAACGCGCCAAGGCGACCGGCAAAAAGGTTGCGGTCGTGGGGGCAGGGCCGGCGGGCCTTGCGGCGGCGCATCGCCTGGCGCGCCATGGACACGAGGTGACCATCCTCGAGGCGCGGCCGAAATCCGGCGGGCTCAACGAATACGGCATCGCCGCCTACAAGAGCACGGATGCGTTCGCGCAGGCCGAGGTCGACTATGTGACCGCCATCGGCGGCATTTCAATCGAGAACGGCAAGGCGCTCGGTCGCGATTACCGGCTTTCCGAACTGGTGAAGGATTATGACGCGGTGTTCCTCGGCATGGGACTCGGCGGTGTCAACGCGCTGCGCGCCGACGGCGAGGACAGCAACGGAGTCGCCAACGCGGTCGACTTCATTTCCGAGTTGCGTCAGGCGAGCGATCTTGCCGGCCTTCCGGTCGGGCGGCGCGTCGTCGTCATCGGCGGCGGCATGACGGCGATAGACGCGGCGGTGCAGTCGAAACTGCTCGGCGCCGAGGAAGTGACGATCTGCTACCGGCGCGGCCAGGAGCACATGAACGCTTCCGAATTCGAGCAGGATCTGGCCAGCGCCAACGGCGTCACCATCCGTCACTGGATGCAGCCGAAGCGGGTGGTTGCTGACGGCGGCAAGGTCAGCGCCATCGAACTGGAATACACCGCGCTGGACGGTGACAAGCTCAAGGGCACCGGCGAGACGCTGACGCTTCTCGCCGACCAGGTGTTCAAGGCCATCGGCCAATCCTTCGTGCCGGCGGCGCTCAACGGCTCGGGCGCCACCATCGAACTGGTAGGCGGGCGCATCAAGGTGGATGCCGAAGGCCGCACCTCCATGGCCAAGGTCTGGGCCGGCGGCGATTGCGTGGTCGACGGCCGTGAGGACTTGACGGTGTCCGCTGTGGCAGCGGGCCGCGACGCGGCGGAGAGCATGCATCGGGCGCTGATGGGGTAGACGCGCTATGGGCATTGAATTGGACGGTGGATGCTACTGCGGGGCTTTGCGCTACCGGATCACGGCCGAGCCGATCCGCAAGGGGCAGTGCCACTGCCGTCCGTGCCAGCATGTTTCCGGCGGCGGTGCCAATTATTTCATGGTGATCCCGGCCGAGGGCTTTGCCTATACCAAGGGGCAGCCGAAGGCTTTCCGTCGGCCTGACCTCGAAAGCCCGCGTACCCGCGAATTCTGCGGCATTTGCGGAACGCAGATCCTGACACGCCGTCCGGGCATGGCGCAGCCGATCGTCAAGGCCGGGACCCTGGATGATCCGAACGCCTATGTGGGACCGGACTTTGCGATTTTTTGCGAGGAAAAAGCCGTCTTCCACCTGATCCCTGACGGCATTCCCGCCTTCGACAAAATGCCGGAGAAGCGCCCATGACGTGGCGCCGGCTGGCTATCGATCCAATTTGCCCGCTGAAGGCAGCGGGTGCCTGAATCGCAAGCGTTGTGAATAGCCGGCGGCCGGACCGCCAAGCCAAAGGACAAGACCCATGGCAGACATCCGCAACAATTTCGTCGGCATCAAGTCGCCCAACCCGTTCTGGCTGGCGTCGGCGCCGCCGACCGACAAGGCCTACAATGTCGAGCGTGCCTACAAGGCCGGCTGGGGCGGCGTGGTGTGGAAGACGCTTGGCGAGGAGGGACCGCCGGTCGTCAACGTCAACGGCCCGCGCTACGGGGCGATCTGGGGCGCCGACCGCCGGTTGCTGGGCTTGAACAACATCGAACTGATTACCGACCGACAGCTTCAGCTCAACCTCCAGGAGATCAAACAGGTCAAGAAGAAATGGCCGGACCGGGCGCTGGTCGCCTCCATCATGGTGCCGTGCGAAGAGGCGAGCTGGAAGGCGATCCTGCCGGCGGTGGAAGAGACCGAATGCGACGGCATCGAGCTGAACTTCGGCTGTCCGCACGGCATGAGCGAGCGTGGCATGGGTTCGGCCGTCGGCCAGGTGCCGGAGTACATCGAGATGGTGGCGCGCTGGTGCAAGCAATACACGCGCATGCCCGTCATCGTGAAACTGACGCCCAACATCACCGACATCCGCTACCCGGCGCGCGCGGCCAAGAAGGGCGGCGCGGACGCGGTGTCGCTCATCAACACCATCTCTTCCATCACCTCGGTCGATCTGGACTCGTTCTCGCCGGAGCCGTCGATCGACGGCAAGGGTTCGCATGGCGGCTATTGCGGCCCGGCGGTGAAGCCGATCGCGCTCAACATGGTGGCCGAGATCGCGCGCGATCCGCAGACCGCCGGCCTGCCGATCTCGGGCATCGGCGGGGTGACGACCTGGCGCGACGCGGCCGAGTTCCTGGCGCTCGGCGCCGGCAACGTGCAGGTGTGCACGGCGGCGATGACCTACGGCTTCAAGGTGGTGCAGGAGATGATTTCCGGCCTGTCCAATTGGATGGACGAGAAGGGCCACCGCTCGCTGGACGACGTCATCGGGCGCGCCACGCCCAACGTCACCGACTGGCAGTATCTCAACCTCAACTATATCGCCAAGGCGCATATCGATCAGGAGGCCTGCATCAAGTGCGGCCGTTGCCACATCGCCTGCGAGGACACCTCGCACCAGGCGATCACACGAATAGTGGACGGCGTGCGCCATTTCGAGGTGATGGAAGACGAATGCGTCGGCTGCAACCTGTGCGTCAACGTCTGCCCGGTGGAAGGCTGCATCACCATGGTGCCGCTGGAGGTTGGCGCGCTCGACCAGCGCACCGGCCGGCCGGTTTCGCCGGACTACGCCAACTGGACGACGCACCCCAACAATCCGATGGCAAGGCAGGCCGCGGAATAAGGTTCCTCCCGAAGCAGGCGAGGCCGCCGCGTAGCGTTCTGGCGGCTTCGCCTGTAGGGAGGCGAGTGCCTTGCAGGCCGTCCTGCTCGGGCCCGTTTTAGATTTTGCCTGTGCCTCTCTCGGTCGTCAGTCGATTTGTACCCGCGCCTCGACCGTTCGCGCCGCAAACTGTTATGCCCTTATTGACGATAAGGAATATCCACGATATATTAAGTCCATGATTACGAGGTCGGCATCATGAAACTCAGCGAGGGCGTCGAAGCGGCGATCCATTGCGCTGTCACGCTGGCCGGCATCGAGGCGGGGGCGACGATGCCGGGCGCGGCGCTGGCCGAACAGTTCGGCCTCTCCGCCAGCTACCTGCTCAAGCATTTGCAGGCGCTGGCGTCTGCCGACATCCTGGAATCGGTTCCCGGTCCCGCCGGCGGCTATCGGCTGGCGCGGGCGCCGGAACGCATCAGCCTGCTCGACATCGTTCTGGCGGTGGAAGGGCCGCAGCCGGCATTCCGCTGCGGCGAGATCCGGCGCAACGGCCCGGTGAAGCTTCCGGCCAACGCCTATGTGAAGCCGTGCGGCATCAACGCGGCGATGCTGCGCGCGGAGAAAGCCTACCGTGCGGCGCTGGCCACCGAGAAACTCTCCGACATCGTGGCCGACTTCATGACGGACGCCGATCCGCGCTCGGTTGCTGCCGCCTGCGCCTTTGTCGAGCGGCATCAGCGGCCGCAGAAAACCAGTTCTCTCAAGCAGTGAATGAAAGGAAAAATCGATGAAACCGAGGCTCCAGTTCTTCAACGTGGCTCCCGATCTGCTGAAGCAGGTGAGGGCGCTCAACCAGGCGGTCGAGGAGTGCGGGCTGGAAAAAAGCCTGCTGCATCTGGTCAAGCTGCGCGCCTCGCAGATCAACGGTTGTTCCTTCTGCGTCGACATGCATTCCAAGGAAGCGCTGCGCGATGGCGACACCCAGCAGCGCGTCATCCTCGTCTCGGCCTGGAAGGAATCGCCGCTGTTTTCCGAGCGCGAGCGCGCCGCCCTTGCCTATACCGAGGCCGTGACGCTGATCTCGAAAGAGGGTGTTCCGGATGCGCTATACGAAGCGACGCGCGCGCATTTCTCGGAAGAGGAATTGGTCAAGCTCAGCGTGGCCATCGGCATGATCAACGTCTGGAACAGACTGTGCGTGCCTTTCCATGCGATCCACCCGGTCGAGCACGCCAAGGCGGCGTGAGCGGGCAGGAACCATCCCAAAAGGCCGCCGCCTCTGCGGCGACCTTTTTTTATTGGCGCAAGCACATGCCTGTTGTGCTGCTTTGCGCGGCGGCAGCCATCCGATAGCCGCTGGAGTCCTAAAGAGGGGATACGGCATGTCGGCGGATTTGTTGCAGGCGATCGGCAGGGTGGTGTTCGGCGGGTTTTTCCTGATCGCCGCCTTCCGCAATTTCCGGAACTTCGGCGAGCGCGTCGAGCGCTCCGAAACCAATTACGGCTGGCGGCTGCCACCTGCCTTGCTGGCGGTCGGCTTCACGATGCAGGCGCTGGGCGGCGTGTCGCTGCTGTTCAACCTGTGGCCCGTCTACGGCGCGATCCTGCTGATCGTGTTCCTGTGCCTGGCGACGCCGCTTTACCACAATCCCATGATGTTCGAAGGCGAGGCCCGCGGCCCGCATCTTTATTTGACGCTGGTCAATGTCACACTGGCCGGGGGCCTCGCCCTGGTGATCGCGAACGCGCTGACGTAACAGGCGGGCGATTGGAGGCCGGGCGATCGGCCCGGCCCGCAAACCGCTTGTGAAAAGGTCAGGCCGGCAGCGCCTCGTCGGTGTGGCGCGCGGCCCAGTGGCGCAGCACGACGGGGACGATCAGCACCAGCCCCAGCAGCGACGAATAGAGCTCGGGCGCCACGAGAAGGAAGGCGGCCAGCACCAGAAGCACGTTCTCCCAAGGCCGGGTGCGCACCAGAAGGTAGCGCGACAGCGCCGCGCCCAGGCAGGTGATGCCGAGCACGCAGCCGAAGAAGGCGAGGAAGAAGTTCGGCCAGGTAAAATCCTTCGTCACCAGCAGCAGCGACGGCGAGAAGACGAAGACGAACGGCACCAGCGCCTTGCCGAGGCCGAGCCGGAAGGCCGTGTTGCCGGTCTTGAACGGATCGGACCCGGCCATGCCGGCTGCCGCGTAGGCGGCCAGCGCCACCGGCGGGGTGATGTCTGCCAGCAGCCCGTAATAGAAGACGAAGAAGTGGGCGACGATCGGCTCGGTGCCGAGCATGACCAGCGCGGGTGCCGCGATCGTTACCATGATGATGTAGTTGGCCGTCGTCGGAATGCCGCAGCCCATCAGGATGCAGACGACGCCGGTCATGATGAGCGTGAATAGCAAGGTCAATCCCTGCGTCGAGAAGATCGCCTCGGGGATGAAGGTGCCGAACAGCAGCGACAGGTGCCCCGCCGTCGAGGTGACGATGTAGGAGAGCTTGAAGCCGACGCCGGTCAGCGTGACGACGCCGACGACGATGCCGACCGTGGCGGCAGCCGCACCCACGGCCAGCGCATATTTGGCGCCGTCGCGCAGGCACACCACGATGTCGGCGACCGACATGCGCCGGCGCGGGTTGAGCAGGCCGACGGCGATGCACAGCGTGATGCCCCAGAAGGCGGCCATGTAGGGCGTGTAGCCGGAAAGCAGGACGCCGATCAGGACGACGAGCGGAATGATGGTCGGCCAGTCGCGTTTCAGCGCCTCGACCACGTCGGGCATCTCGTCGGGCCTGAGTCCGCGCAGGCCGGTGCGCTTGGCTTCGAAGTGCACCTGCATGAAGACGCCGAAGAAGTGCATTAAGGCCGGCACGATCGCCGCCAGGATGATGGTCGTGTAGGGCAGTTCGAGGAACTCGATCATCAGGAAGGCGGCGGCGCCCATGATCGGCGGCGTCACCTGCCCGCCGGTGGACGAAGCCGCTTCCACGGCCGCCGCGAAATGCTTCTTGTAGCCGAGCTTGATCATTGCCGGGATGGTCAGCGAGCCGACGGTGACGGTGTTGGCGACCGACGAGCCGGAGATCATGCCGAACAGCGCCGAGCCGAAGATCGAGACCTTGGCCGGACCGCCGGCGTAACGGCCGGCGACCCAGGCCGCGCAATCGAGGAAGAGCTGGCCGAGGCCGATGCGGGTGGCGAAGACGCCGAACAGCACGAAGTGGAAGACGTAGGTGGCGACGACGCCGAGCGCGATGCCGTAGATGCCCTGCGTCGTCAGGTAGAGGTGGTCGACGAGCTGGGAGACCGACGCACCCGGATGCACCAGGATGCTCGGCATATATTTCCCGAACAGCGCATAGGCCATGAAGACGACCGCGATGATCGGCAGCGGAATGCCGACGGAGCGGCGCGTCGCCTCCAGCAGGAGCAGGATGAGGGTCACACCCAGCACCACGTCCGTCGTCGTCGGGTTGCCGACGCGGAAGGCGAGATCGTCGAGCGGGATCAGCGGCACATGCAGGACCGCCACCACGGCGGCGAGCGCCAGCAGCCAGTCGAAGATCGGTATGCCGAGCGGCCTGAGCCAGGTGGATTTCGCAGGCTCGTCATAGCCTTTCTTCACCAGGGGGAAGACGAGGAAGATCAGCGCCAGCACCATGGACAGGTGGATGCCCCGGTGGAGCATCTCCTGCAGCAGGCCGAAGCCGGCGGTGTAGTAGTGGAACAGCGACAGCGCCACCAGGAGGAAGCCGACCAGCCAGCCGGCTGCCGGAATCAGAGGCCGGAAGCGGATCTCGGAATCGAACTTCTCCTCCAGTTCGCGAGCCTTGTCCTCGTCGAACTCCATGGCGGAAAGCTTGATCTTGTCTTCGTCGCTCATAGTCGGTTCCGTGTCCTGAATGTTCAGACAGAAGAGGCGGAAAGCATGCCTTCCGCCTCGCCGTGCCAGTCGGTTCGGGTGGTTCCTATTTCAGCGCGCCGGCTTCCTTGTAGAACTTCTCCGCGCCTGGATGGAACGGGATGCCGGCGCTGGTGGTCGCGTTCTCGAGCGTGATCAGCTTGCCCTTGGCGTGGCCCGCCTGCAGCGCCTTCTGGGTTTCGTCGCTGTAGAGCGACTTGACGATCTTGTAGACGAGGTCGTCAGGCTGCTTGGCGCTGGTCACCCATTGCGCGGCCACCGATATGGTCTTGGTCTCGCCGACATTCTTGTAGGTGCCTTCCGGCACGGTATCGGTGGAGAAGAACTTCTGCTCGGACAGCAGCTTGTCAGCCTCGGGGCCGGTGATCGGCACCAGCGTGATGTCGTTGGTGCTGGCAAGCTCGACGATGGCACCGGTCGGATAGCCGCCGACGAAGAAATAGGCGTCCATGGCGCCGTCCTGGAGGCGCTCGCCGGCGGGACCGGGCTTGAGGTATTCGGCCTTCACGTCCTTCTCCGTCAGGCCGTAGGCGCCGAGCACGAGGCGGGCGTCGACGATGGTGCCTGAGCCCGGCTCGTCAAGCGAGACGCGCTTGCCCTTCAGGTCCGCGACCGTCTTGATGCCGGCGTTGGCGCGCGCCACCAGATGGATGGTCTCGGGGTAGAGCGTCGCGATGAGGCGCAGGTCGTCGACCTTCGGCTTGCCCTCGTAGAGGCCGGTGCCCGAATGCGCCCAGTAGGCGACGTCGGACTGCGTGAAGCCCGATTCGGAAGCCCCCGAGGAGATGGCGCTGATATTGGCCACCGAACCGTTGGAGGACGTGGCGGTGGCGACGAGCCCTTCGACGCCGGCCGGTCCCGTCGCCGAGATCGCGTTGGCGATCAGCCCGCCCACCGGATAGTAGGTGCCGGAAGTACCGCCGGTGCCGATGCGGAAGAATGCCTGCTGCGCGCGGGCGGGCGAAAGCCCGGCCGCAGCCAAAGCCAGAGTGCCGGCACCGATGGAAAAGGCACGGCGGCTGATCGAGATGGTCATTACTGCGCTCCCTTTGGCAAAAGAGAGCACCATGTTTCAGGCACGCGAAGCTTGTCAACCTGCCGCTGCGGCAAGATTTTGTCCCAAGACATTGAACTTGCGGCTTGCCGGTCGCCTCAGCTCGGCTTCAATCCTTCCAGAAACAGCCGCTCCAGGAAACGCGCGGCGTCCTCGAAGCGGCCGTCGCCGCTGCGGTCGGGGCCGAGCACGGCGCGCACCTGCACGTCGAAATCGGCATAGTGCTGGGTCGTCGCCCAGATCGAGAAGATCAGGTGATAGGGGTCGGTGCGGACGATTTTTCCGGCGCGCATCCAGCCCTTGACGACGGCGGCCTTCTCGTCGACCAGCGTCTTCAACTCGCCCTCGATCAGCGGCATGATGCGCGGCGCGCCCTGCAATATCTCGTTGGCGAACAGCCGGCTTTCGCGCGGAAAGTCGCGCGCCATCTCCAGCTTGCGGCGGATGTAGGCGCTGAGCTCGGTCAGCGGGTCGCCGACGTCGTCAAGCTCGCGCAGCGGCGCCAGCCATGTGTCGAGCAGCCGCTGCATCAGCGTTTCGTGAATGTCTTCCTTGCGGCGGAAATAATAGAGCAGGTTGGGCTTCGACATGCCGGCCGCCTCGGCGATCTGGTCGATGGTCGAGCCGCGGAAGCCGTTGGCCGAAAACACCTCGAGGGCGGCTTCTAGGATGAGGTCGCGCTTTTCCCGCTGGATGCGGGTGCGCCGCCGTGGGGCAGGGGCTTCCACGATGCCGTCCGTCATGAGCGGTCCAGTGGTGCGGCGGCCTTATCTGGACCAATTGTCTGGACCAGAAGTTTGCAGGGGCGTGGAGCGCGCTTCGGTTCCGGCATATGCGCTAGGTATCCCCTTGACCGTCACCATGGCGGTGCTAACGTTTGTCCATCTGGTCAAAATTTCGTAGCACGAAAACGCGCCCGAGACCAAGCGTTGGCCGTACCGAAACAGGGAACCGGAAAGGGGAAGCTTGGTCATGTCGAACCGGCTCAAGGTCACGCCGAACGATCTCAGCGCATTCTGGATGCCGTTCACGGCGAACAGGCACTTCAAGCAGGCGCCGCGCATGCTGGTGTCGGCCAAGGACATGCACTACACGGCGAGCGACGGCCGCAAGATACTGGACGGCACGGCGGGCCTGTGGTGCGTCAATGCCGGCCACTGCCGTCCGAAGATCACCGAGGCGATCCGCGAGCAGGCCGGTGAACTGGATTATGCGCCCGCTTTCCAGATGGGGCATCCGATCGTCTTCGAACTGGCCAACCGGCTGGTCGATGTGGCGCCGAAGGGCATGGATCATGTCTTCTTCACCAATTCCGGCTCGGAATCGGTGGAAACGGCGCTCAAGATGGCGATCGCCTACCACCGGGCCAAGGGCGACGGCTCGCGTTTCCGCCTGATCGGACGCGAGCGCGGCTATCACGGCGTCAATTTCGGCGGCATCTCGGTCGGGGGCATCGTTTCCAACAGAAAAATGTTCGGTACGCTGCTGACCGGCGTGGACCACATGCCGCACACGCACCTGCCGGGCAAGAACGCCTTTTCGCGCGGCGTGCCGGAGCATGGCGCGGAACTGGCGGACGAGCTGGAGCGCATCGTGACGCTGCACGATGCCTCGACCATCGCCGCCGTCATCGTCGAGCCGGTCGCGGGCTCGACAGGCGTCATCCTGCCGCCGAAGGGCTATTTGCAGAAGCTGCGCGCGATCTGTGACAAACACGGCATCCTGTTGATCTTCGACGAGGTCATCACCGGGTTCGGCCGTCTCGGCACGCCGTTCGCGGCCGATTATTTCGGCGTCACGCCCGACATCATGACGACCGCGAAGGGCGTTTCCAACGGCGTCGTCCCGATGGGTGCGGTGTTCGTGAAGAAGGAGATCCACGACGCCTTCATGAACGGCCCCGAGCACATGATCGAGTTCTTCCACGGCTATACCTATTCGGGCAATCCGATCGCCTGCGCGGCGGCGCTCGGCACACTCGACACCTACAAGGAAGAGGGGCTGCTGACGCGCGGCGCCGAGCTGGAAGACTACTGGGCCGACGCGCTGCATTCGCTGAAGGGCGAGCCGCATGTCATCGACATCCGCAACATCGGCCTGATCGGCGCGATCGAACTCGAGCCGATCGCCGGCGCTCCGACGAAGCGCGCCTTTTCGGCCTTCATCAAGGCCTTCGAGCGCGGGCTTCTGATCCGCACCACCGGCGACATCATCGCGCTGTCGCCGCCGCTCATCATCACCAAGGGCCAGATCGACGAATTGTTCGATCATATCCGCGAAGTGCTGAGGATGATCGACTGATCGTTTGACATTGCGCATGGGCGGCGTCGGGAACCGCCGCCCATGCGGTTGAAATGAGAGGACACCGAATGGCCGCGCCGGGCGAGAATCTGCGAATCAATCCAGACCGTTTGTGGGATTCGCTGATGGAGATGGCGAAGATCGGCCCCGGCGTCGCCGGCGGCAACAACCGCCAGACGCTGACCGATACAGACAAAGAAGGCCGGGAGCTTTTCAAGCGCTGGTGCGATGCGTCGGGCCTTTCCATGGGCGTCGACCGGATGGGCACCATGTTCATGACCCGGCCGGGCACCGACCCGGACGCCCTGCCGGTCTATGTCGGCTCGCATCTCGACACCCAGCCGACCGGCGGCAAGTATGACGGCGTGCTCGGCGTGCTTTCCGGCCTTGAAGTCGTGCGCACGCTGGACGATCTCGGCATCACGACGAAACATCCGATCACCATCGTCAACTGGACGAACGAGGAGGGCGCGCGCTTTGCGCCGGCCATGCTGGCGTCGGGCGTGTTCGCCGGCGTCCATACGCTCGACTACGCCTATGGCCGCCAGGACATGGAGGGCAAGACCTTCGGCGACGAGCTGAAGCGCATCGGCTGGGTGGGCGAGGAGGAGGTCGGCGCCCGCAGGATGCACGCCTATTTCGAATATCATATCGAACAGGGGCCGATCCTCGAAGCCGAGAACAGGCAGATCGGCGTCGTCACCCACTGCCAGGGCCTGTGGTGGCTGGAATTCACGCTGACCGGCAAGGAGGCGCACACGGGCTCGACCCCGATGAACATGCGCGTCAATGCCGGGCTCGCCATGGCGCGCATCCTGGAGATGGTGCAGACGGTGGCGATGGCCGAGCAGCCCGGCGCCGTCGGCGGCGTCGGCCAGATGAAGTTCTCGCCCAATTCTCGCAACGTGCTACCGGGGCAGGTGGTCTTCACCGTGGACATCCGCACGCCCGACCAGGCCAAGCTCGACCGCATGCGCGCGGCGATCGAGAAAGAGGCGGCGAAAATCTGCGAGGCGCTGGACGTCGGCTGCGCGGTCGAGGCGGTCGGCCATTTCGATCCCGTCACCTTCGATCCCGTGCTGGTCGGCCGCGTGCGGAGTGCGGCCGAAAAGCTCGGCTACAGCCACATGAACATTATCTCCGGCGCCGGCCACGACGCCTGCTGGGCCGCCAAGGTGGCGCCGGCCACGATGGTCATGTGCCCCTGCGTCGGCGGGCTTTCGCACAACGAGGCGGAGGATATTTCCAGGGAGTGGGCCGCGGCCGGGGCGGACGTGCTGTTCCACGCGGTTCTGGAGACGGCGGAGATCGTGGAGTGACAGCGCAAACCGAAGCCTCCCTCCCCCTTGTGGGGAGGGATTGAGGGTGGGGGTGCCTTCGGTGCCGACGGGAATTGAGCCTGTTACAATAATGCGCGCCCGTCGCCTGCGCCGGAGCATGACGGAAGGCGAACGAAAACTTTGGTCCGAGCTTCGGGAATTTCGTCGATTGTATGGCCTGCATGTCCGCAAGCAGGCGCCGGTCGGACCGTACATTGCTGATTTCGCCATCCATGAGAAGATGATCGTCATCGAGATGGACGGCGAACACCATTTCCTGCCGGAGCGGGCGGAAAAGGACATCAGGCGGGACAAATGGCTGGCCGGGCAGGGCTACAAGGTAGTCCGATTCACGACGGGCGATCTCACGGATTCATTTGAGGGGTGCATCGAGGAAATTCTGCGGGAGATTGGCCTAGTATGACTGCCGCCAAAAATACCCCCAGACCTAACCCCTCCCCACAAGGGGGAGGGGGACTTGATGCGCGGCAGCTCCCCCTCCCCCTTGCGGGGAGGGGTTAGGGGTGGGGGTATACGTGTGTCCGACCGCGAATTCGACAGAGTCCATACAGCGAGCGCGTCGCCTTCGTAGAGCCATGACCGATGGCGAGCGCAAGCTATGGTCGGAATTGCGAAATTTTCGTCGTTGGTATGGTGTGCACGTACGAAAGCAGGCGCCGATCGATCCTTACATCGTCGATTTTGCCATACACGAACAGAAGTTGGTCATTGAAGTGGACGGCGAGAGTCATTTCTCAGGTGCCGGCGTTATGCGCGACAAAATACGGGATACCTGGCTCGCAGGTCGCGGCTATCGAATTCTCCGATTCACGACCGGCGACCTTTCCGACTCCTTCGACGGTTGCGTTCAGGAAATTCTCGCTGCCCTCGGGCTTATGAACGAGCCCAGGCAACCCCCACCCCTAACCCCTCCCCTCAAGGGGGAGGGGGATTTGGAGGCGTAGATCCATGTCCAAAGTCATCAAGAACGGCACCGTCGTCACTGCCGACCGCTCCTATAAGGCGGATGTGAAGATCGACGGCGGCAGGATCGTCCAGATCGGGCAGAATCTTACCGGGGACGAGACGTTCGACGCCACCGGCTGCTACGTCATGCCGGGCGGCATCGATCCGCACACGCATCTCGAAATGCCGTTCATGGGCACCTATTCGGCCGACGATTTCGAGAGCGGCACGCGTGCGGCGCTGGCCGGCGGCACGACGATGGTGGTGGATTTCTGCCTGCCGGCGCCGCAGCAGTCGCTGCTGGAAGCGTTGCAGATGTGGGACAACAAGACCTCCAAGGCGTCGTGCGACTATTCCTTCCACATGGCGATCACCTGGTGGGGCAAGCAGGTGTTCGACGAGATGGCGACCGTCGTCGACAAGGGCATCCCGACCTTCAAGCACTTCATGGCCTACAAGGGCGCGCTGATGGTGGACGACGACGAGATGTACGCCTCGTTCCAGCGCTGCGCCGCCCTCGGCGCTTTGCCGCTGGTGCATGCCGAGAACGGCGACGTGGTGGCCGCGCTTTCCCAGAAGCTGCTGGCCGACGGCAACAACGGGCCGGAGGGGCACGCCTATTCGCGCCCGCCGGAAGTGGAAGGCGAGGCGACCAACCGCGCCATCATGATCGCCGACATGGCCGGCGTGCCGCTCTATGTCGTGCACGTGTCCTGCGAGCAGAGCCACGAGGCGATCCGCCGCGCCCGGCAGAAGGGCATACGCGTCTATGGCGAGCCGCTGATCCAGCACCTGACGCTGGACGAGAGCGAGTATTTCGACAAGGACTGGGACCATGCGGCGCGCCGGGTCATGAGCCCGCCTTTCCGCAACGAGCAGCATCAGGATTCGCTGTGGGCCGGCCTTTCGTCCGGCTCGCTGCAGGTGGTGGCGACCGACCATTGCGCCTTCACCACCGAGCAGAAGCGTTATGGCATCGGCGACTTCACCAAAATCCCGAACGGCACCGGCGGGCTGGAAGACCGGCTGCCTGTGTTGTGGACGCGCGGCGTCAACACGGGCCGGCTGACCAAGGAGGAGTTCGTCGCCGTCACCTCCACCAACATCGCCAAGATCCTCAACATGTATCCGAGGAAGGGCGCGGTCGTGGAAGGCGCGGACGCCGACATCGTGGTGTGGGATCCGAAGAAGACAAAGAAAATCTCTGCCAGGGGCCAGCAGTCGGTCATCGATTACAACGTCTTCGAGGGCGTCGAGGTGACGGGCCTGCCGCGCTTCGTCTTCACGCGCGGGGAACTGGCGATCGACGACGGCAAGGTCGAGACGAAGCCGGGGCACGGCGAATTCGTCGCGCGCGAACCCCATCAGGCCGTCAACCGGGCCCTGTCGACCTGGAAGGAGATCACCGCCCCGCGCAAGGTGGAAAGGACTGGCATTCCGGCGACGGGTGTCTGATAGGAGAATCCAGCGGACGCCCGATCCAGCCGCAGCAGGAGCCAGCTTGAAGCCAGCAGCAGAAACCGTCATCGCCGCCGAAGGCCTCGGCCTGACCTTCCAGACCAATGACGGGCCTGTGCAGGCGCTGTCGAACGTCGATCTCGCCATAGGCAAGGGTGAGTTCGTTTCCTTCATCGGCCCGTCCGGCTGCGGCAAGACGACCCTGCTGCGCGTCATCGCCGATCTGGAAAAGGCCACCGCCGGGTCGATCGCGGTCAACGGCATGACGCCCGAGCAGGCGCGCGAACGCCGGGCCTACGGCTACGTGTTCCAGGCGGCGGCGCTGCTTCCCTGGCGCACCATCGAGCGCAACGTGGCGCTGCCGCTGGAAGTGATGGGCCTGCCGAGGGCCGAGCAGGCCGAGCGCGTGCGGCGCACGCTGGACCTGGTCAATCTGTCCGGCTTCGAGAAGAAATATCCCTGGCAGCTTTCCGGCGGCATGCAGCAGCGCGCCTCGATCGCCCGCGCTCTGGCCTTCGACGCCGACCTTCTGCTGATGGACGAGCCGTTCGGGGCGCTGGACGAGATCGTGCGCGACCACCTCAACGCGCAACTGCTCGACCTGTGGCGGCGCACGAACAAGACCATCTGCTTCGTCACGCACTCCATTCCCGAGGCCGTCTATCTCTCCACCCGCATCGTGGTGATGTCGCCGCGTCCGGGCCGTGTCACCGACGTGATCGAATCGACGCTGCCCAGGGAACGGCCGCTCGACATCCGCGAGACGCCCGAATTCCTGGAAATCGCCCATCGCGTGCGCGAGGGCCTGAGGGCAGGGCACAGCTATGAGGATTGATTTCGTCCCAATGAAGCGGGCGTGGTCGCGCACCCCCACCCCTAACCCCTCCCCACAAGGGGGAGGGGGACTTGGCATGCGGCAGCTCCCCCTCCCCCTTGTGGGGAGGGGCTAGGGGTGGGGGCGCACCATATGTCGACATCTATCGACCCGGCCGTCATTCCACGTGCCCGCAAACTGCGGCGAAACATGACCGAAGGCGAGCGCAAGCTGTGGGCTGAACTGCGTGAATTCCGCAGATGGTATGGCGTTCATGTTCGTCGACAAGCGCCGCTAGGTGTCTATGTCGCCGACTTCGTCATTCACGAAAAGAAGCTCGTCATCGAAATAGACGGGGAGCATCATTTCAAGCCCGAGCGGCAGAAGCGCGACCGGGAACGGGATGAATGGCTGTCAGGGCAAGGCTACCAGGTGCTGCGATTCAACACGGGCGAACTGTCGGATACGTTCAATGGCTGCATAGAAGAGATTTTGCACGCACTCGGCCTGATGGAAGGTAGGTCGCGCACCCCCACCCCTAGCCTTGCCGGGGCGAGCCGCGGGTCTCGCCCGTCCTTCGGACCCCCACAGGGGGGAGGGGGACAGGGAAGCGCCTAGATGGACTCCTTCCGCTCCAAGATCGTTCCGGTCTCCACCATCCTCGCCCTGATCGTGGTGGTGTGGTATGTCGGCGCCGTTGCGATGAATGCGCCGTTCCAGCGCGAGCTCGACCAGCGCGGCAAGGTGAACCCGACGACCACCGAGTTCATCGCGGAGACACTGTCGCAGAAGAAGCCGACGCTGCCGGCGCCGCACCAGGTCGCCGCGAACTTCTTCAAGAACACGTTCCAGGTGAAAGTCACCAGCGCGCGCAGCCTCGTCTACAATTCCTGGGTCACACTCTCCTCGACGATGCTGGGCTTCGCCTTCGGCACGGCGCTGGGCATATTGATCGCGGTCGGCATCGTGCATGTGACGACGCTCGACCGCAGCCTGATGCCCTGGATCATCGCCTCGCAGACCATTCCGATCCTCGCCATCGCGCCGATGGTCATCGTGGTGCTGGCGTCGATCGGCATCACCGGCCTGATTCCCAAGGCGCTGATCTCGACCTACCTGTCGTTCTTCCCCGTAACGGTCGGCATGGTGAAGGGGCTGCGCTCGCCCGAGACCATGCACCTCGACCTGATGCACACCTACAACGCCAGCCGCTGGCAGACCTTCTGGAAGCTCAGGGTGCCGGCGTCCGTGCCCTACCTGTTCGCGTCCATGAAGGTCGCGGTGGCCGCCAGCCTGGTCGGCGCCATCGTTGGCGAACTGCCCACCGGTGCTGTCGCGGGCATCGGCGCCAAGCTGCTTGCGGGTGCCTATTACAGCCAGACCATCGACATCTGGTCGGCGCTGGTCGCCGGCTCGGTCGTGGCGGCGCTTCTGGTGGCGCTGGTCGGCATCGCCGGCCGCATCGTCGAGCGCGCCATGGGCGGGAGACCGGCGTGATGTGCTGGCGTGTTGAGATATGTGTACCTTCTCGCCAAGTGGGATGGCGGCAATTGCATACGGTGTCGTACCCCCACCCCTATCCCCTCCCCACAAGGGGGAGGGGGACTTTGCTCTGTCGCTACGACGCATCGGCATCGGGTAATTTGTCGCAAGCGATCATGACAGCGTCTCCCTCCCCCTTGTGGGGAGGGGACAGGGGTGGGGGTTCGGCGCGACAAGCTATTGACCGGAGGCCGGCATGAACCGCTTCCGGCCTTCCTGGCAGGCTCTGGTCGTCGTCGTGCTGATGATCGCGGCGGTGCTGCTCGGCGCGATGACGCAGCCGGAGGCCGACGCGCTCGCCAATCCGGCGGCGACGGCCGCCTATCCTTATCTCGGCGTCAAGTGGATGATGTATTGCCTGCTCGGCGGGGCGGCGCTGGTGTCGATGCTGCGCCTGCCGGCCGTCGCGGAGGCTCTCCTTCTGTTCGTCGCGGCGCATCTCGTTGCCTGGCTGCTCATCCACGGCATAACGGGCTTCGAGGGCACGGCGCGCGGACCCTACTACCTCGTGCTGGCGTCGGCATGGCTGCTCGGCTGGCGCTGCGTGGCGGTGCTGTCGGGCATGCGGCCTGCGCTGCCGTGGCCGTCGCGGGCGTTGCGGCTCGTCATTCCGGCGATCTTCGGCGCGTGGCTCCTGATCCTGTGGGAGGCGATCACGCGCGGCGCCGGCATTCCCTTCATCCTGCTGCCGCCGCCCAGCGCCATCGGCGCGCGCATCGCCAATTCGCTGCCGACGCTGTGGGCCGACGTCAACCAGACTATCTTCAAGTCGGTGCTGGTGGGCTACGTCGTCGGCTGCGGGCTGGGCTTCGTGGTTGCCATCCTGGCGGATCGCTTCGTCTTCCTGCGACGCGGGCTGATCCCGATCGGCAACATGGTCTCGGCGCTGCCGATCATCGGCGTGGCGCCGATCATGGTCATGTGGTTCGGCTTCGACTGGCATTCCAAGGCGGCCGTCGTCATCATCATGACCTTCTTTCCCATGCTGGTGAACACAGTGGCGGGGCTGGCGGCGTCCGGCCATATGGAGCGCGACCTGATGCGCACCTATGCGTCCGGATACTGGCAGACGCTGGCCAAACTCAGGCTGCCGGCGGCCGCACCCTTCATCTTCAACGCGCTCAAGATCAATTCGACGCTGGCGCTGATCGGCGCCATCGTGGCCGAGTTCTTCGGCACGCCGGTGGTCGGGATGGGCTTCCGCATCTCGACCGAGGTGGGGCGCATGAACATCGACATGGTGTGGGCCGAAATCGCTGTTGCGGCCCTTGCGGGTTCGGTCTTTTATGGCGTGGTCGCGCTGCTGGAGAGAGCCGCCACGTTTTGGCATCCGTCCATGCGGGGACGGTGAAAGTCGTAAAGGCAAAGAATCAACACCAGAGGGTAAAGACATGAAAAAAATGATTGTTCCGATGCTTGCGGGCGCGATGTCGCTGGCCGCCTTCCAGGCGATGGCGGCCGACAAGGTGACGCTGCAGCTCAAATGGGTCACCCAGGCGCAGTTCGCCGGCTATTATGTCGCCAAGGACAAGGGCTTCTACGAGGAGGAGGGCCTCGACGTCGACATCAAGCCGGGCGGTCCGGACATCGCGCCCGAGCAGGTGATCGCCGGCGGCGGCGCCGACGTCATCGTCGACTGGATGGGCGGCGCGCTGGCGGCGCGCGACAAGGGCGTCATGCTCGTCAATATCGCCCAGCCCTACAAGAAGGCCGGCATGGAACTGGTCTGCCCGAAGGACGGTCCGATCAAGACCGAGAAGGATTTTCCGGGCCATACGCTCGGCGTCTGGTTCTTCGGCAACGAATATCCGTTCTACGCCTGGATGAACAAGCTCGGCTACTCGACAGACGGCGGGCCGGACGGCGTGACGGTGCTCAAGCAGAGCTTCGACGTGCAACCGCTGATCCAGCACCAGGCCGATTGCATCTCGGTCATGACCTACAACGAATACGGCCAGGTGCTCGACGCCGGCTACAAGCCCGAGGACCTGATCGTCTTCAACTATACCGAGATGGGCAACGACCTGCTCGAGGACGGCCTTTACGCGCTGGAAGACAAGCTCAAGGATCCGGCCTTCGAGGACAAGATGGTGCGGTTCGTGCGCGCGTCGATGAAGGGCTGGAAATACGCCACCGAGCATACGGACGAGGCGGCCGAGATCGTCGTGGACAATGGCGGGCAGGACGAAGCCCACCAGAAATTCATGATGGAAGGCGTGGCCAAGCTGATCGACAACGCCGACGGCAAGCTCATCCCTGCCGCTTACGAGCGCACGGCCAAGGCGCTGCTCGACCAGAAAATCATCACCAAGGAGCCGTCCGGCGCCTACACCACCGCGATCACCGACAAGGCGATCAAGTAGGAAAGTGAGAAGACCGCGTCATCCCGGCCGCTGCCGAGCGGCCGGAGGTCGCGAGGCGAGAGCCGGGATCCATTCCGGAACGTCCGCAAGGTCGCGGAATGGATCCCGGACAGCCCGCCGTCGCTTCGCTCTGGAGGGCTTCCGGGATGACGCGGCGTAACGGATGCCTTTGTCGATAATCAGGGGACCAGGCGACAGCGGCGTTAGCTGCGGTCCCTTATCTGTGTCAGCGTCCGCGTCGGCGTGATGGCTTCGGGGTCGAGCTTGACCTCGATGATCGCCGGTTTGCCGCTGGCCCGCGCGCGCTCGAAGGCCGCTGCAAAATCCTCGGTCTTTTCCACCGTTTCGCCGTGGCCGCCGAAGGCGCGGGCATAGGCGGCGAATTCGGGATTCTTCAGCATGGTGCCGGAGACGCGGCCGGGATATTCGCGCTCCTGGTGCATGCGGATGGTGCCGTAGATGCCGTTGTTCAGGATCACCACGATGATCGGCAGGTCGTATTGCACCGCTGTCGAAAATTCCTGGCCATGCATGAGGAAATCGCCGTCGCCGGCCCACACGATGACTTCGCGGTCCGGGAAGACGCTTTTGGCGCCGACGCCGGCCGGCAGGCCGTAGCCCATCGAGCCGGAAGTCGGGGCGGCCTGGGTGCCGTAGCGGCGGTAGCGGTGAAAGCGGTGCATCCAGGTGGCGAAATTGCCGGCGCCGTTACAGATGACGGCATCCTGCGGCAGCGTGCCTTCGAGATACTCCACGATCGGCCCCATATGGACCGCGCCGGGACCGCTCTTCGGCGGCGTCGACCAGGCGAGGTAGTCGGCATGCGCCTGTTTCGTCTCGCCGGCCCAGCCGGGCGCGGCCGGCCCTTTCCGCTTCGCGAACGCCTCGACGAAGGCGGCCGGCGAGGCGTTGATCGCCAGCGTCGGGCGGTAGACGCGGCCGAGTTCGTTGGCGTCGGCGTGGACGTGGACCAGTTTCTGGTCGGGGTAGGGGCTCTTCATCAGCGTGTAGTCGGAGGAAGGCATCTCGCCGAAGCGGCCGCCGACCAGCAGGATCAGGTCGGCCTCTTTCACGCGCGCGGCCAGCTTCGGGTTCAGGCCGATACCGACGTCGCCGGCGTAGTTTTCGTGGCAATGGTCGAACAGCATCTGGCGGCGGAAGGAGCATCCGACCGGCAGCGCCCAGCTTTCGGCTATGCGCTCCATCTGCTGAACCGCCTGCGGGGACCAGCGCGTGCCGCCGAGGATGGCGAACGGCTTCTTCGCCGCATTGAGCAGCGCTTCGAGCTGATCCAGCTCCGCCTCGCCCGGCCGCGTCTCGACCGGGGTGAAGGGCAGGGCGGAAGGTGCCTCGACTTCGTCGGTCAGCATGTCCTCCGGCAGCGAGACGATCACCGGGCCGGGACGTCCGGAGGTGGCCACCGCAAAGGCGCGGGTGACGAGCTCGGGAATGCGGGCGGCGTCCTCGATTTCGACAACCCATTTGGCGATGTCGCCGAAGAAGGCCTTGTAGTCGACTTCCTGGAACGCCTCACGATACTTCGCGTGGGCTGCGATCTGGCCGATGAACAGGATCATCGGAATGGAATCCTGCATGGCGATGTGGATGCCGGCCGAGGCGTTGGTGGCGCCGGGGCCGCGGGTGACGAAGCAGATGCCGGGGCGGCCGGTCAGCCTGCCCTCGCAGTCGGCCATCATGGCGGCGCCGCCTTCCTGTCGGCAGACGATGGTCTTGATGGTGGAATCGTGCAGCGCGTCGAGCACGGCGAGATAGCTTTCGCCCGGCACGCAGAACACGCGCTCGACCTTGTTGGCCTCCAGCACTTCGACGATCAGTTGTCCACCGGTTCGCTTCATGGCCCAGTCCTTCTGCTGCGGTGCCTTGAAATACCCCCACCCCTAACCCCTCCCCACAAGGGGGAGGGGGACTTGGCGAGCGTCAGCTTCCCCTCCCCCTTGTGGGGAGGGGTTAGGGGTGGGGGTAACTTGTGCCGACCACTGATCATTTTGCCCGATCCAACTCCGCCAGAACCTCTTCCGTATGTTCGCCGAGCCGTGGTGAGGGTCGCTTGTAGGCAAGCGGCGTTTCGCTCATCAGTATGGGCGAACGCACCGAGGGTAGGGCGTTGCCGCGGCCGTCGTCCAGGTCGAGTTGCATGCCGCGCGCGACCGTCTGTTGGTCGGCGAATGCCTGGCCGATGGTGTTGATGGGCGAGGCCGGCACACCGGCCGCTTCCAGCTTCTGCAAGAGATCATCGCGGCCGAAAGCGGCAAGGGCGGCCACCATGTGCCCGCGCAAGGCTTCACGGTTGGCGACGCGGGCGGCGTTGGTGGCGAAGTCCGGATCGGCGGCGAGCCCCGCCAGTCCCACCACGGCGCAGAACTTCGCGAACTGGCCGTCATTGCCGACGGCGAGGATGAAATGCCCGTCCTTTACCGGCAATACCTCGTAGGGCGCGATGTTGGGATGCGCATTGCCCATCTGCACGGGCGAGACGCCGGAGACGAGATAGTTGAGGTTCTGGTTGGCGAGCACGGAAACCTGCGCGTCGAGCAGCGCCATGTCGATATGCTGGCCCTGCCCGGCCGCTTCGGCGTGGCGAAGCGCCGCCTGGATGGCGATGACGGAATAGAGGCCGGTAAAAATGTCGGTGACGGCGACGCCGACCTTCTGCGGCTCGCCGCCGGCCGGGCCGGTGATCGACATCAGGCCCGACATGCCCTGGACGATGAAGTCGTAGCCGGCGCGAGCGGCATAGGGGCCGTCCTGACCGAAGCCGGTGATGGAGCAGTAGACGAGGCGGGGATTGATCGCCTTGAGGCTCTCGTAGTCCAGCCCGTATTTCTTCAGGCCGCCCAGCTTGAAGTTCTCGATCAGCACGTCGGCGGTCGCGACCAGTTTGCGCACGGTCTCCGCGCCCTCCGGGGTCGAGAAATCGAGCGCGACGGAACGCTTGCCGCGGTTGCAGGCGTGGTAATAGGCGGCCGAGAGGTTTTCGCCGTTGTGCCCTTCCACGAAGGGTGGCCCCCATTTGCGAGTATCGTCGCCGCCCTGCGGGTTCTCCACCTTGATGACGTCGGCGCCGAGATCGGCCAGCATCTGCCCGGCCCAGGGGCCGGCAAGGATGCGGGCAAGCTCGATGACGCGGATGCCTTTGAGCGGTGGTTCGGCCATGATGTGCTCGGCGGTTCGTCGGTTGCGAGGCTCTATCAAGCCCGGACGAGCCTGTCACCGGCCTTGCGCTGTGCCAAGCCTTGCTATCGCAGCGTGCCTTCGGCCCAGGCGATGAAATCGTCCGTGATGACGTCCCGATTCAACTCGTTGAGGGATTCGTGCAGGGTCTCGGGGTAAATCGTTGAAACGAGATTCGAAAAGCCCATCCGCCGCATGCGCCCGGCGAGATGGATGACGGACTTTCCGTAGTCCGTGGATGGGTCGGCGCCGCCGCCGACGAGAAACACCGGCAGGTCGCGACGGACATCGGAAAAATTCCGGTCGTCCGCGCCTGCGAAGATGAAGCCGAAGACGTCGCGCCACATCGACACCGAGGGGTCCCATCCGCACAGCGGGTCGGCGATATATCTTTCCACCTCCGCCGCATCGCGCGACAGCCAGTCGAACGGCGTGCGGTGATCGGGGATCGCCTTGCCCCAGGCGCGGAAGGTGAGGCGCGGCAACAGGCGCGAGGGCACGTCAGAGCCGAGGCGGAAGCGCTCCCAGGCCAGCACGGCGAGCGCGGCGCGGCCGGCGAGCCCGGCGGAGAAATTGGCGTTCCAGATCGCGGCCGCATGGAGGCGCGCCGAATGCCGCAGCACGACATTCAGCCCGATCAGTCCGCCCATGGAATGGCCGAACAGAATGACGGGCAGGCCGGGGCGCTCCTGCGTGATCAGGTCGTGCACCGCCTCGACGTCGGCCAGCACCTTGTCCATACCCTGCGGCACGCCGAAGCGTCCAGGCGGTGCATCCGGCGCCCGGGTCAGGCCGTGGCCGCGATGGTCGTGGGCGTAGACGGCGAAGCCGTGTGCCGCCAGCGCGTCGGCGAAACGGGCGTAGCGGCCCGCATGTTCGGCCAGCCCGTGATTGATCTGCACGACGGCGCGCGGCGCGCCTTCGGGCATGCGCACGTAAAGATTGAGCGCCGCGCCGGTCGGCGAAGCCAGCGTGGTCCGGCGGTCGAACGGCATGAGCCTCCCCTGAGTTTTGCGGACTGTGAGGCGCGGTCCTTGAGATCGTCAAGGAAAATTCAGGGGCTTCGCGGCATGCCAACTGCCGGAAAAACCACGCGGCGTCAGCTATGCGCCGCGAGCTTCGTCGTTTCCGGCGGTTCGGCGCCATCGCCGACCACGCGGTCGCGGCCGTCGGCCTTGGCGATGTAGAGGCGGCGGTCGGCCAGCGCGAACATGGCCGCCAGGCTGTCGGTCGTCGCCGATACGGTCGCCACGCCGGCGCTCAACGTGACTTCCGTCCGGCCGCCGAGCGATTTCATGCCGTTGCGGATGCTTTCGCCGAGCAGGCGGGCGAGGGCGTGGGGATGGTCGCACAGGATGGCGAATTCCTCGCCGCCGGTGCGGAATGCCCGGTCGGGACCGGCCTCCCGCGCCAGCAGCGCCGCCAGCGCGCGCAACACGCGGTCGCCTTCCGCATGGCCGAAGCGGTCGTTGATCGACTTGAAATAATCGACGTCGATCAGGATCAGGCTGAGCGGCTTTCCGCTGCGCAGGCTTTGCGTCACCGCCTTTTCGCCGTCCACCTCGAAGCGGCCGCGATGCAGCAGGCCTGTCAGGCCGTCGCGGCCGACGGTCTCCACCAGCGCCTCGTAGCGCTCGCGGTAGGTCAGCGTCTGGAAGGTGTCGGCGATGCCGCGCCGCGCCGGCAGGGGCTCGGCCTCGGCCCAGCGCAGATAGGCGACAAGCATCACGCTGTAGATCAGCGACGCGCCCATCTTGGCCGCCCAACCGCCGAGGAAGACATCGAACGGCGCGCCGGAGACGAAATGCAGGGCCGTGAAGAAGCCGGCCTGGTCGAAGGTGAGCACACAGGCGACCGAGACGAGGACGCGCGTGAACAGATGCCGCGAAAGCCAGCGGCCGAGCTTCTCATAGAGCAGGATGATGAGGATGGCGTCGACATAGAGCAGCGTGGTGCCCCACACCATCAGCCAGCCCATCTCGTCGATAAAGGGCAGGTCCGGCATCCGGCCGTCCGGCAGCGGCGCCACCTGGTGCTGGCGCAGCACCAGCACCAGCGCCACCATCAGCGCGTTGCCGAGCAGCAGCCCATAGATCGGCTGGCGCACGGTCGCCGCGTCTTCCTTGATGTAGAGCAAGAGCAGCATCACCAGCTTGCCGGAAAACAGGATGGCGGAGCCGGGCGAGACGATGCCGAAGGGCAGCTCGACGTAGAAGGTCGAGGCGAGATAGGTCTCGAGGAAGTGCATGACTCCCAGCGCGCACATGAACACGCCGATGCCGATGCGATGGCGGGCGCGAAACAGCGCCGTCATGGCGCTGAAATAGATTAGCGCCTCGGCGAGAAGAAGGAGAGAATTCTGCACCGGTCAACCCGACTGGAGCGAAACCGCACCATAGCGGTCCCGTCATCCCCCTCATTTTTTGCCTCCGAAGCGTTAAGTCCGGGTTTATCGCATAGGTTGCCGTACACACGACCCGCAAGGGCAGGGCAATCGCATATGGAATTTCCCTCGATTGCCGCCGCCGCGCACCCCCACCCCTGTCCCCTCCCCACAAGGGGAGGGGGACTTTGTGTCGGCGCCACCGCGCGCCGACGTCGGCGATTGGTCGAAACGATCGCGTCAGCGTCTCCCTCCCTTGCGGGGAGGGGACAGGGGTGGGGGTGCGGCGCCTTCTTCCCGAAAGCGGATTGCCGTCAGCACCATGATCGCCTACATAGCGGCCAACCCCGTTCCGAACGGCAAATCCATTCATCCGACACTTGAGGAAAGCGCGCGTGGCTCGCCAGTTCATCTATCACATGTCCGGCCTCTCGAAGGCCTACGGCGCCAAGAAGGTGCTCGACAACGTTCATCTGTCCTTCTATCCCGACGCCAAGATCGGCATCCTCGGCCCCAACGGCGCCGGCAAGTCGACCATCCTCAAGATCATGGCGGGGATGGACAAGGAGTACCAGGGCGAGGCGTGGCTGGCCGAGGGCGCGACCGTCGGCTACCTGGCGCAGGAGCCGCATCTCGATCCGGACAAGACCGTGTTCGAGAACGTCATGGACGGCGTCAAGAAGAAGACGGCCATCATCGACCGCTACAACGAGCTGATGGCCAACTATTCCGACGAGACGGCGGAAGAGGGCGCGCAGCTCCAGGACGAGATGGACCGGCTCAACCTGTGGGACCTCGAACAGCAGGTCGAGATGGCGATGGACGCGCTGGCCTGCCCGCCCAAGGACGCCGACGTCACCACCCTGTCGGGCGGCGAGCGCCGCCGCGTGGCGCTGTGCCGGCTGCTGCTCGAACAGCCCGACCTGCTGCTGCTCGACGAGCCGACCAACCATCTCGACGCCGAGACGACGCAGTGGCTGGAAAAGCACCTGCGCGACTATCCGGGCGCCGTGCTGATCATCACCCACGACCGCTACTTCCTCGACAACGTCACCGGCTGGATCCTCGAGCTCGACCGCGGCCGGGGCATTCCCTACGAGGGCAACTACACCAAGTATCTCGACGCCAAGGCAAAACGCTTGATCCAGGAAGGCCGCGAGGACGACGCCCGCCAGAAGGCGATCTGGCGCGAGCGCGAGTGGATCGCCTCCTCGCCCAAGGCGCGCCAGACCAAGTCGAAGGCGCGCATCAGCGCCTATGAGGACCTCTTGGAGCAGGCCAACAACCGCAAGCCGACCGATACGCAGATCGTCATCCCGACCAGCGAGCGGCTGGGCAACGTCGTCATCGAGGTCGAAAACCTCAAGAAGGGCTTTGCCGACGAGGTGCTGATCGAGGACCTGTCGTTCAAGCTGCCGCCGGGCGGCATCGTCGGCGTCATTGGCCCGAACGGCGCCGGCAAGACGACGCTGTTCAAGATGTTCACCGGGCAGGAAACGCCCGATGCCGGCTCGATCCGCAAGGGCGAGACGGTGCGGCTCGGCTATGTCGACCAGAGCCGCGACGCGCTCGATCCGAACAAGACCGTGTGGGAGGAAATCTCCGGCGGCGCCGAGGTGATCAAGCTCGGCAAGCACGAGGTCAACTCACGCGCCTACTGCTCGTCCTTCAACTTTCGCGGCGGCGACCAGCAGCAGAAGGTCGGCTCGCTCTCCGGCGGCCAGCGCAACCGCGTGCACCTGGCCAAGATGCTGAAGAACGGCGGCAACGTGCTGCTGCTCGACGAACCGACCAACGACCTCGACACCGAGACGCTGGCCGCGCTGGAGGACGCGCTGGAAGCCTATGCCGGCTGCGCCGTCATCATCAGCCACGACCGCATGTTCCTCGACCGCCTCACCACCCACATGCTCGCCTTCGAGGGCGACGCCCATGTCGAGTGGTTCGAGGGCAATTTCGAGGAATACGAGAAGGACAAGGTGCGGAGAATGGGACCGGAAGCGCTGACCCCGCACCGGATGACGCATAAGCGGCTGACAAGGTAATTAACTCGGGCAGATCAGTCGGAGTGCCGGAAAATAGCTGCGAAAATCGCGCGGATTCGCCGTTAACAGCGTGGCTCCATCAGATGCTGCAAGAGCTCCGATTAAGAAATCGGACAGCACATTAGTTTTTGTTCCTCCACGCTTTTTGTACTCAAAAAAGGCTTTCCCGGCACGAAACAAGGACTCGTCCGTGAACGGAGTTCTATCTAGAGCCAATTCCGAAATTGCCGCATTGGTCTTCGCTATATCTTCTATACTAATTGAAAATTCACTATAAACTATATCGCATATTACTAATGGTTGCTCGGCCGCTTCGAGTTGTTTTACAGCCCACGCATGGCCGGCGGCACTTTCATCAAGTGCGTCAATTATTACATTTGTATCAACGAATGTAGTCATGATTCCCTGATTATTTTCATCAATTCTTCTGAGCTTATCTTGGGCGATATGCCTTTCTTGCGGAGGTTTTCTAGCGCCCTATCAATATTTTGTCTTGCGAGAGCAGAGGTGTCCAGATTTTCTAGGTCTTCGATATCAAATGTTTCAAAGCCTGCGACTCGGGCCAGCATCGCGCAGACTCTTGGTAATGTTTTAAAAATGCTAAGGTTTGTCTTGTGAACGGCCGCAATAGGGTTCGGGTTATTAACGGCATAATTTTCGATATCTTGAAAAAATGTGGCTGTTCTCGCTCTTACGGCGTCGTCGTCAAATCTTTTTATTCCGCCGCAATAACGATACAAATCAACGAGATGTTTGCTTGCTAAATCTTTTGCAATGCTTCTTTCGCCACTAACTCCAAAAAAATCTGAAGCTAGTAAATAGGAATGTAATCTTTCTTCAGAATTAAATTGGCTAGTTGAACTTCTCGTTGCTGTGATCCGGTCTAGCGCCAAAAAAAGCGCATCGACCCACCAACGATCTACTTTTTTGCTGGCAAGAAAGCCCAGATCCACCTGTCCATATAGATAATTAAGATTTGTCGACAGTTTTCGTGCACCCTCGGCCCTGTATCTTGGGTCAGATTGTACAAAATTTTGAATGTCGTCCGCTGTTATTTTCGTACTATTCCACCTGTGAACGGGACCAAATCTGTCTGAAATGTAGTGGTGAGCCCAAAGGGCAGGCCGAGATTGATAGGGCTTCGACCCTTTCCACGATCCGACAAAGCTGAAATTGAACGCAAATATAGCTAATCTATCGAAACGATTTGAGTGAGAAAATGTCAAAGCCTGGTATACCAGCTCATCCACTATAATGGTATCAACGCCATCAATCACTCGGTTAAATAGAAAGAAATTTATTGGAATAAAGTCAGGCCTACCCAAAGCCTCAATTCGATTTCTGAACAGAAATCGCGGTGTATCTCGTAGCTCGTTGTTGAATCCAACTCTAATAGCCTCGTACAGGTTGTACAGGCCTCGCGACCGAGCGCCCCAGCTAAAGTTTTTTGTAAAGCTGCCTGGCCTCCATTCGGCTTGGCTATCCATTATTTATTACCGTGTGGAAAATGAGTTAAATTTATAGGTATTCCAAGTTGGCTTATAATCGTCGTCCGCTTGGTTGCCCCAGTATGTCCATCCAGGGCGCGTTCCGCGTGCAAACAATTCCAGATAAGGACCTTTAGAACAGTCCTCAATTAGTTCGTACTGTTCGTCAGGCTTGCGTGAGTGTTCGCGCTTCCGAGATGCAATGAAGTTGACTTGGCTACGACCCGGTGCCTCAGTTCGAGCATTTTTGCCTCGCACGCCAAAGAGCAGCAACTCGGTCACGTTTCGGAAATAGAAGCCTACTCCACGCCCATCGGAACCGCCATCTTTGCGAACCTTGTGCCACACGATGTTGGCCTTGTAGGTAAAGCCCCAATCTTTCATCACCTGAAGGCCGTCAGGCAATAGCGCATTAGGCACCCATAGGTAGAGATGGGCCGTCGTTTGAGCCACATCTTGAACAGACAATTTGCAAATATCGGGAGTCGTCATCGTCTCATAACGAGAAAGACGTCGATGCTCCGGCGCGACTTTTCCGGTCCGGTTTACAAAACGCCAAGGCGGGTCGGCCAAAATTGTTTTGAAGCGCTTGTTTCCAACTCGCCTCATCAGATCGATTGTAGGGTCTGTTGGTTCGGCGTTCATTGGACCTCCAGACGGAACAGAACATAAGCGGAACAAAATTTTTTGTCAATGTGACACGATTCGCGGTTGCGAGTCTGATTGCTGATCCCTCAAGTTGACGTTAATGAACCGGTCCACAGAAAGTTTCTTATCGGACGATTGCTTCCTCCTAAATTTCTCTCACCTTTATCCACCCACCTCCCACCCAGCCTAAAATACCCCGCCACTGGAGCAGGCGATGGACTGGAGTGCGGACAGCGAGGGGGTGAGGGAGGAGTTGATGCGCATTGTCGCGTTGCTGCTGGCGCTCGCTACTCTGGCGGAGCGCGCCTGCTTCGCGCCGCTTGCCGTGCGGGTCACGGTGATGGGGTTGCTGCGGCCGGCGGAACTGGCCGCCTGGGACTTCGTCCAGGGCGATGCCGCTATGCCGGAGCCGGTCGGCCCGGATCATGATCCGGCGGCGGCTATGCTGCTTGCCGCGCGCTTTCGTGCTCTTGCCGTCATGCTCGCGGCCTTCGCCGATCGTTTCTGCGGGGGCGGAAGCGTCCAGATCGCGGCGTTGCCGGCGGCGGTCGAGGCGGCGCTTGTGCCTGCGGAGCAGGGATGCGCGCGGCCGCGGCCGTTCGACACGTCCTGAGCGGCGAGCGCGGTTCGACCTGCCTGAAAAATCCCGACGATCCAATTGCCTGAAATCATGGCCACCCTTATGCGCGTGCGCTGGGTGGGGTGGGCAATCGCCTAGGGCGTCGTATCCCCACCCCCAACCCCTCCCCACAAGGGGGAGGAGGATTTTGAGGCAGCGCCAGATATGCTCGTGCTGGTGATTTTGAGCGAAACAGCGGCGTCGGCGTCTCCCTCCCCCTTGTGGGGAGGGGACAGGGGTGGGGGTGCTGGACCGTCGCATTTAACAGAATCCGGTTGTGATAGCTCTTCCCGCAAGGGGGAGGGGACGTTGGCGCTACTGCCCTTCGTTGTCGCTTCGTCCGCTATGCGGACCGCTTCTCACCCTCTGGCCTTCGGCTCCGCGCGGTGGCATGGAGGGGCGGCACTCTTGACGAGGTTCCCATGAAAGCCGACTGGTCCGCTTCCCTCTATCTCAAGTTCGAGGACGAGCGCACGCGCCCGGCGCGCGATCTTCTGGCGGCGGTGCCGGTGGCCAATCCGAAACGCGTGGTCGACATCGGCTGCGGGCCGGGCAATTCGACCGAATTGCTGGTCGCGGGGTGGCCGCAGGCGCAGGTCAGCGGCTTCGACACCTCTCCCGACATGATCCAGAAGGCGAGGAAGCGCCTGCCGGGCGTTGCCTTCGAACTGGCCGACGCCGAGCGCTGGACGCCGGCGGAGCCGGTCGACGTCATCTTCGCCAACGCGGTGTTCCAGTGGTTGCCGCATCATCAGGAGGTGTTTCGGCGGCTGATGGGCTTCCTGTCGCCCGGCGGGGCGCTGGCGGTGCAGATGCCGGACAATCTTTCCGAGCCGTCGCACCGCCTCATGCGCGAGGTCGCGGCGGAAGAGCCTTTCGCGGACGTGCTGAAGGATGCGGCGCGCGCGCCGCTGCCGCCGGTCTCGTCCTATTACGATCTGCTCACGCCGCTCTCGGCGCGTGTCGATCTGTGGCACACGCACTACTATCATCCGCTCGCGGATGCGGCGGCGATCGTCGAATGGCTCAAGTCGACCGGGCTCAGGCCTTTCCTCGATCCGCTCAACGAGGCGGAACGCGCGCTGTTCCTCGCCCGCTACACGGCAAGGATCGCCGAGGCCTATCTGCCGGCGGCGGACGGCAAGGTGCTGCTGAAATTCCCGCGTCTGTTCATGGTGGCGGTGCGCTGAGCACGTTTTGGCACCTTTCGGTGCCGAGCCGCCCTGCCGCGATGGGCATCCGCGCCGGCGGACGGCACGAAGGTTTGTTCGGCCGGGCGCGGGGAAGGACTGGCCTGCCCGCGGAAACTGACGTAAAGCGCTGGCGCGACACATTTGCTGCGCCGCACGGACGCGACGCATCGCGGCGCGCTCTCGCCGCGCACGGGAAAAGGTGACGATGGTTCGAGTCATCATCAGCGGCATGGGCGTGGAAATCCCCGAGGCCTCGATCGGCAACGACGAGCTGGTCGAAAGCTTCAATGCCTGGGTGGATGCCGAGAACCCCGGCCGCGCCGCGCGCGGCGAGCCGCCGCTGGCGAAGTCGGCCAGCGATTTCATCGTCCATGCCTCGGGGATCCGGCGCCGCCACGTCCACACGCTGGACGGCATCCTCGACCCCGCCCGCATGACGCCGCGCATCGCGCCGCGCCCGGACGAGGCGCTGTCGGTGATGGCTGAGTTCGGCGTCGCCGCGGCGCAAAGGGCGCTGGCGGATGCCGGGGTGACGGGCGCCGACATCGACATGGTCATCCTGTCATGCTCGCATCACCAGCGGCCTTATCCGGCGGTGGCGATCGAGATCCAGGACGCGATCGGCGCCGAGGGCGCGGCCTTCGACATGAACCTCGGCTGCTCGTCGGCCGCGGCGGCGCTGCACGTCGCCTTCAACATGGTGCGTTCGGGCGCGCAGCGCCGGGTGCTGGTGGTGACGCCGGAACTCATCACCGGCCATCTCAATTTCCGCGACCGGCAGACGCATTTCATCTTCGGCGACGCCTCGGTGGCGCTGGTGGTGGAGCGCCTGGAGGACGGCGCGGCGCGGCCCGGCCGCTTCGAGGTGATGGACACGCGGAGCTGGACACAGTTCTCCAACAACATCCGCACCAATTTCGGCTACCTGCTGCGCGCCGGCCAGGACGACACCTCGGTCATCCGGATGGAGGGCAACATGATCACCCAGGTCGGCAACAAGGTGTTCAAGGAAGTCATCCAGGCCGCGACGCGCTTCATCAGCGAATTCCTCGGCGACAACGGGCTGACGACGGAGGACGTGCGGCGCTACTGGCTGCATCAGGCCAACGCCCGCATGAACGCCATGATCATGAAGCTGGTGCTGGGCTACGAGGCCGACCAGGACAAGGCGCCGCTGGTGCTGGACCGGCTGGGCAACACGGCCGGCGCAGGCGCGGTCATCGCGCTCAAGGAGAACCACGCCGACCTCAAGCCCGGCGACCACGGGCTGTTGTGCGCCTTCGGCGCCGGCTATTCGATCGGCGCGGCGCTGCTGCGCATGATGTGAGGCTGCCGGGCCGGTTCCCGCTAGACGGGCGCGAAGGGCAGAAGCATGGGAATGCGGCTGGCATACCGGTCGTAGGCATCGCCGAGTTCGGAGCGCAGGAACCGCTCCTCCAGGCGCGCCTTGGTGACGACGCCGACGGTGAGCAGCGCCGCTCCGGCAATGCCCCAGATCGTCCCCTTGGCGATCATCGTGGCGTAAATCGACAGAAGAAGGCCCGAATAGATCGGATGCCGCACAAGAGCATAAGGGCCGGTGTCGACGACCCTGTGGTTCGCCTTCGCGGTGACGGTGCCCGACCAGAGCCGGCCGAGATAAAGGCGCGCCCACCAGGCGATGGCGATGCCGGCTGCGACCAGGACGACGCATGTCCAGGCAAGCGGCAGCGGCGGCAGCCAGAGGCGCAGCCTGCCCGAATAGCCATGAGCGGGAATGAAAAGCAGGGCGGCGCCCGCGGCAAGCATGGCGCGCGAGGAGGCTTCCTCGCGAAAGCCGGCGCGCCTGACCGGACGGTCCGACCAGAAGGCGGCAAGCGCCCAGGTGATCATCCAGGCGAGCCAGAGAGCGGCGATGGCGGAACTTATGGTCATGGCATGTATGAGCCGGGCGTTCCGGCATGCAATGCAAGCGCCGATGCGATCAAGGTTCGGCTGCGGCGGTAAGAACGTCGTGAAGCGGCTGCGTCGATGATGGGTCCATCACGGCTTTTGACTGGACCGGACGAAGGAGCCGGGGCAGGGTGCGGCGCGACGGAGGTTTTTCATGTTCGAGCTTGAGTTGCAGCCGCAGGCGGCGGCGTTGCCTGAGATCGTTCCCGGCCGGAAGCTGGCCGCCCGCGCGGCGGGCGTATATGGCGCGCCGTCCGAGCATTTCCAGACGCGGGCGGTCGATCGCCTTGTGCTCGGTTTCGACGGCATCGAGGACGATTTCCACTGCGGGTTGACGCGGCGGTCGGGCGGACGCGAGCCGTGGTATCAGCGCGGCACCGAGATACGCAACGAGCGGCAGCTTTCGATCGTCGCTGCGGACGAGATGGCGGTGGTGGCCGAGCGCATGGGGCTTAGCGAGATCCGGCCGGAATGGATCGGCGCCAATCTGGTCATCGAGGGCGTGCCGAACCTTTCCATGCTGCCGCCGGCGACGCTGCTGTTCTTCAAGGGCGGGGTGACGCTGAAGGTCGATGGGCAGAACCATCCGTGCCGCTTCTCAGGCCGCTCCATCGCCGACAATGTGGCCACGAACGATCCGGACGGTGTGGCGCTCGGCTTCGTCAAGGCGGCGAAGCGCCTGCGCGGGCTTGTCGCCTGGGTGGAGAAGCCCGGCACGATCAGCGCCGGCGAGGAGATTTCCGTGCGCGTGCCCGAGCAATGGATTTATCGCGGCTAGAGCGTTTTTCCGGTGGTGCCGCTCTCGTCCGACCGCGGCCAACATGGCTACTGCGGATAGTGGATCGGGGTCGACCAGAGCGGGTCGCCGTGCCTTTGCCAGTAGAGGTCCTTCAGCCGAGTGGTCAGCGGGCCGACCGTGCCGTCGCCGACAGGGGCGCCGTCGATTGTCGTCACCGGCATGATGCCGCCGGCCGTCGATGTAATGAACACCTCGTCGGCTTGGCGCAGGTCCGCAGGGCTTACTGCTTTTGCTTCGCAGGAGAGGCCGGTTTCGCGGCAGAGATCGAAAACAGTGCGCCGCGTGATGCCTGCAAGAACGCCGGCCGCCGGCGTCGCCAGCCTGCCGTCCTTCACCGCGAAGACGTTGAAGCCCGGCCCTTCCGCGACATTGCCGTCGAAATCGAGCAGAAGCGCGGTCTCGCCGCCCCTGTCGTAGGCGTCATAAAGGCCGCGCACGAGGTCGAGCCAGTGATAGTTCTTGATGGCGGGATCGACGGACGCAGGCGGAATGCGCACGCGGTCGCTGATGACGACGCACAGGCCGCGCCGCATCTGCTCTGCGTCGGCAACGGAGCCGAACGGGACCGAGAAGGCCATGAAACGGTTGACCGCATCGCGCGGATCGCGGCTGAAGGTGGGCGAGGCGCCGCGTGTGCACAGCATCTCCACGTAAGCGGCGCGATGGCCCGACAGCGCGACGCAGTCATGCAGGGTCCGGCGCACGCCGTCACGATCGAACGGGATCGCCATGCGCAATTTCTCGAGCCCGCCGAAGAAACGCTCCAGGTGCAGGTCCAGCCTGAAGAAGCGGCCCTCCCACACGTGGACGGTATCGTAGGTGGCGTCGGAATGGAGAAAGCCGTAATCGAGGACGGACAGCTTGGCCTCGGACATCGGCACGAACTGCCCGTCGAGAAACGCGACGCCCTGCGGATAGGCGTGGGGATCGACATGACGGAACGAGAGCGCAGGAAGCGGCCGTTCCGACGGTTCCTGATCCATAGACTATCCTCCTCGTGATCATAGCTAAGGTCCGTCAGGCATACGCGGCAAGACACAATCGGCCCGGGAACGATGAGCCAATCCGATCAGGCAAGCTCGTCGTTGGCATCGAGCAGCCGGGTGGCGCGCCAGCGGGTCAGGACGGCGTTGATCTGATCGATGACGAAGAAGCGAGCGGATTCGCGATCGTAGCCCTCCGCCAGCAGCTTCTCGTAGTCGGTATGCGCATGCCTGACATGGGCGACGGCGGCAAGCCAGACGGCGACCGAAGGCGGCAGCGTCTTCATGTGGACGGCGCCGGCATCCGCGCGGATACGCTCCATGTCCGCGTATGGTCCCATCGGAAGGAGAACGGTCAGCGCCTTCGCCAATGCCCTGCGCCGTCCTGTCGGGGCGCTCATTCGCCGCTCCGCCTCACGGTGGCTTCGGGGATCGAGTCGACCGTCGCGAAATAGGGTTTCAGGTCGATCACCGGCGTGCCGTCGAGCACGTCGATCGCTTCCAGCGTCAGTTCGCCGGCGTCTGGGTCCAGGGAGACGAGCCTGACGACATGCAGCCCGACCGGGTTGGGGCGCAACGGCGAGCGCAGGGCGAAAACGCCTTTGGCCTCAGACGCATGGCGCGGTTTCTGGACAATCAGATTCCGCGGCGAGCGGTCGAGCCAGGTCAGGACGATCACATGGCTGGCGCCTTCGAGGCCGCGTAGGCCTGCCCTGTAAGGCGCGTCGACGATGACGGTGGCCGGACGCCCCGTCTCGCGGGCGGCGCGCGTGTTTTTGGGGCAATCCTGCCGACGCAACCACGGCGAGGCGACATGGCCGATGAACACGACGTGACCATCGCCGGGGAGGGCGGCGGGATCGATCTCCAGAGCGACCTCGCCTTCGCGCACGACGAATTCCGGCACGTCCCCGGTCATCGGCCAGCCGCCTTCGCCGGAAGGCACACTCGAAACGCCTGCGCCATATTTTTACCCGGCAGCGACATTTTCGGTTGCAGAAAAACGAAAATCGACATAAAGATATGTTTATATGTTTTCAACGATGGCGCCGTCATGCAGGTCTCGCTCGACAAGATGGTAGATATATTGAAGGCGGCTGCCGAATCCAGCCGCCTGCGTATTCTGGCATTGCTTTCACGCGGCGATCTGACGGTTTCCGACCTGACCGAAATCCTCGGCCAGTCGCAGCCGCGCGTCTCGCGACACTTGAAGCTGCTCATGGAAGCCGGGCTGATCGACCGCTACCAGGAAGGCTCGTGGGCGTTCTTCCGGCTTTGCGACGCGGACGCGGCGCGCAAATTCGTCATGGAACTGGTCGCGGGCATCGATCCGGCGGACGGGCAGGCCGAGCGGGACTTGGAGCGACTCGATGCGGTGAAGAGCAAGCGGCAGGCGCGGGCGGCCGAGTATTTCTCGCGCAATGCCGCAAGCTGGGATCATCTGCGCGCCCTGCATGCACCGGACAAGGCGGTGGAGGCCGCGCTGCTCAAGCTGGTCGGCAAGCGGCCGTTCCAGTCCATGCTCGACCTCGGCACCGGCACGGGCCGGCTGCTGGAGATATTCTCGCCGCTCTACAGGCGCGGCATCGGCATCGACATGTCGCGCGAGATGCTCTCGGTCGCGCGCGCCAATCTGGACAAGGCCGGCGTCTCCAACGCGCAGGTGAGGCAGGGCGACATCTTTTCGCCGCCGGTGGAGCGCGACAGCTTCGACCTCGTCACCATCCATCAGGTCCTGCACTATCTCGATGATCCGGCGCGAGCCATTCGCGAGGCGGCGCGGCTGCTGCGGCCGGCGGGGCGGCTGATCATCGTCGATTTCGCATCGCACAATCTGGAGTTCCTGCGCGAGGCGCATGCCCACCAGCGCCTCGGCTTTTCCGACAAGCAGATCGGCGAATGGCTGGCGGAAGCCGGCCTCGACCTGGAGGAGAGCCAGGACTTCGAGCCGAAAAGCGGCGGCGAGGCGAAACTCATCGTCAAGCTGTGGCTCGGCCGCGACCGTCGTCTCCTCATCGCCGACCCGACCAACGACAGCCGGCAAACGGCAAGGGAAGTCGCCTGATGAACCAGTTCCGTTTCTCCCGCCGACCCGATATCGGCGACAATATCCATGTCTCCTTCGAATTCTTCCCGCCGAAGAACGACGAGATGGAGGCGAGGCTGTGGCAGACCGTGAAGCGGCTCGAGCCGCTGCGGCCGAAATTCGTCTCGGTGACCTATGGCGCCGGCGGCTCGACGCGCGAGCGCACGGCGCGCACGGTCGGCCGCATCCTGTCGGAAACGGCGCTGATGCCGGCCGTGCACCTTACCTGCATCGACGCCACGTGCGAGACGGTGGACGAGGTGATCCGGCAGTTCGTCGACCTGGGCGTCACGCGCTTCGTCGCCCTGCGCGGCGACCCCTCGGCCGGCGTCGGCACGCAGTACCGACCGCATCCGGGCGGCTATGCCAACGGCGCCGACATGGTCGCGGCGCTCAAGCGGCACGGGGATTTCGACATCTCGGTTTCCGCCTATCCGGAGAAGCATCCCGAAAGCCCGGACTTCGCCACCGATATCGACATGCTCAAGCGCAAGGTGGACAATGGCGCGACGCGCGCCATCACCCAGTTCTTCTTCGACAACGACATCTACGAACGCTACGTCGAGCGGGTGCGGCGCGCCGGCATCTATATTCCCATCGTTCCCGGCATCCTGCCGGTGCACAACATCGCCCAGGTGGCCAATTTCTCGGCGCGGGCGGGCGCGCATGTGCCGGCCTGGCTCGCGGAACGGTTCGAGGGGCTGGAAAACGATCCGCAGACCCATGCGCTGGTCGCCTCCGCGGTCGCCGCCGAGCAGGTGCTCGATCTGGTCGAGCGCGGCGTCGGCGACTTCCACTTCTACACGATGAACCGGGCCGATCTCGCCTTCGCCATCTGTCACATGATCGGCATCCGCGCCCATGACGCGGCGCAAGCTCCAAGCTCGGCCGCAGCCTGATCCCTGGCGATTTCGGTCCGATGCTTCAATCAAAAAGGCCGGAGAAAACTCCGGCCTTTTCAATGATTTATACTATTGGCTGCACGTTTCTTCCGGCTCGCGGCCTATGGAAGAAAACCCATAATAAGGGCTGCGATGAACGCAAACGCGGCACAGATCATCAAAGCGTTCAGTGGCCTTGTCAGTCCCATGCGTAGCCTCCTCTCAGAAAAGCTATGGGCCGGAATCTAAGCGAGGGGCGGCGACAAGCAAGGGCAAAATGTGCTGCATTGCGACAGGATTGTGGAATTTCCGACCTGTCGATGGGTCTTAGCCATTGAAAAAATTGAGCTAAGAGTCCGCGCGCCGGTTGTGAAAAAAATGTGGCGAACCGGCAGCGACCCTTCCTCGTCACGACCGCACGAGAGCAAGGAATTCGACCTGGGCGCGCGTCGCGTGCCTTTGCCTGTGACGGATGGCGAGGAACTGCCGGTCCGGCAGGCGAAACGGGACGCGGACGAGGCGGCCGGCGGCGGTGGCCTGTTCCGTGACGGAGCGGGAAAGCACGGCGGCGCCGGCGCCGGCGATGACCGCGGTGCGGACCGATTCGTTGGACGGCAGTTCCAGAGCCACGTCGAGCTTTGCGGGATCCTTGCCGAGGCCGCGCAAGGCTTCCTCGAAAACGGCTCGCGTGCCGGAACCGCGCTCGCGCAGCACCCAGCGGCTTTCCAGAAGCTCATCCGCCGATAGGCTCTCGCGGCCGGCCCAGCCATGCGTATTGCCCACGACGAGCGCCAGTTCGTCATCGGCGGCGGGCATAATCGAGAGAACCGGATCGTCGATCGTGCCTTCGACGAAGCCGAGGTCGGCCAGGCCGTCGTGGACGCTGGCCGCCGCGCGCTCGGTGTTGGCGATGGTCAGCCGAAGCGCGATGCCGGGAAACCGCGATTGAAAGCGGTGCATATGCGTGGGCAGCCAGTAGTTGGCTATGGTCTGGCTGGCGATCAGGTGCAGGCTCCCGGTCTTCAGCCCGGCAAGGTCGGCCAGGGCAGCCTCGGCGGTCGCCACCTGCGCAAGAATGGCGCGGGCCTCGGGAAGGAAGCGGCGGCCCGTCTCGTTGAGCTCGATACGGCGGCCGACGCGGTCGAACAGCCTGGTTCCGTGCCGTGCCTCGAGCGCCGCGATGGCGGCGCTTACCGCCGACTGGGTGAGGTTCAGTTCGGCGGCGGCCCGTGTCAGGTGTTGATGTTCCGCCACCGCTATGAAGATGCGCAACTGTTCCAGGGTCATTGCGCTTCTCCGTTTGCTCCATTCAGAGGCCGAGCATGATCAGCGTGAGGCTGAAGCAGGAGATGAACAGAAACCCCGCCAGGCCGAGCAGGAGCGGGCGCAGGCCCTTGAGCCGGAGCTTGCGGATGTCGGTTTCCAATCCCATTGCCGCCAGCGCCATGCTGAGCAGGAAGGTGGTAACAAGAGAGGCGCCGCTCCTGATCGGGGCGGGCAGGGATATGGCGCTGTTGAGCGCGACGACGGCTATGAAGCCCAGCACGAACCAGGGGATCGGCGCCGCCGGGGCGCTTCCTCGGCCTGCCGCGCCCGGTCCGCGGCGCATCGACATGAAGCCGAGCCCGATGACGACGGGCGCCAGCAGCATGACGCGGCTGAGCTTGGCGACAGTGGCGAATTCGCCCGCTGCCTGCCCGTCCTGGAAGGCCGCCGCCACGACCTGCGCGATCTCGTGGATCGACGCGCCGGCCCACAGGCCGTAGGCATGCGGATCGAGACCCAGCACCGCCGGCAGAATCGGATAGACGAACATGGCAATGGAGCCGAACACGGTGACGCAGGCGACGGCATAGGCGACGTCCTCGTCCGTTCCGTCCGTCACCGTGTTCGTGGCGATCACCGCCGAGGCGCCGCAGATCGAGGTTCCGGCCGCGATCAGTTCCGCCAGCTTTCGATCGACGCCCATCAGGCGTCCAAGACCGACGATGAACACGAAGGTGGCGAGGAGAGTCGCCACAATCACGGCCAGGCCGCGGCCGCCGACGGCGACCACCTGCGCCGTGGTGAGCTGGAGGCCCAGCATGATGATCGCCGATCGCAGCACCGGCCGCAGGGCGAAGCGCACGCCCGGCTTCGCCAGGGCCGGCGTGCCGGCAAGGTTGTGAAAGGCGATGCCGATGACGATGGCCAGGATCATCGGGCTCAGGGCGGACATGCCGGGCAGGAAGCGCAGCGCGAAGGCGATGAGCGCGATCGCCGCCGTCAGCGCCAGGCCGGGCAGCGGGTTGCTGGCGGGCTGGCGCGGCGTTGCGCCCGCGACCGGCTCGGCCGTTTCGAATTCCGATGCGATCGGAAAACCTGAAGACGCGTCCATGGGAAAGTATCCATCCTGTTTCCATGACGCTGTGCCTCAATGCAAGAATTCGATCCAATTCATTATATCATCAAAAACATTCGATAAAAACGAACGATTGGGAAGCGTGGCGAGCGGTTTTCCTGATCCCTAGATTGGCCTAGACTCGCCTTCAGCGAGGAGATTGCATGCAGCGATTCGAGAATGCCCGCGAAGCGGCACTGGCGCTCAGGCCCGACGATCCGGTTTATTGCTTCAGGCCGCAGGTGCTGAAGGCCGACGCGCTGCAGTTTATGGGCATGTTTCCCGGCAAGACCGCCTATGCGGTCAAGACGAACGGCGAGCCGATGGTGCTGAAGACGCTGGTCGAGGCGGGCGTGAGTACGTTCGATGTCGCGTCGCCGGGCGAATTCGCCGCCGTGCGGGCGGTCGCGCCGGATGCCGAGATGCTCTACATGCACCCGGTCAAGGCGCAGTCGGACATCAAGCTGGCGCTCGAGACCTACGGCATCCGGGTGATCGCCGTCGACCACGAGGACGAGATCACCAAACTGACGCGGGTGGTGCGCGCGCTCGACATCGATCCGGGGTCGATGACGGTCTTCGTGCGCATCCAGACCAAAGGTCACGCCGCTTACGAACTGTCGAAGAAGTTCGGCGCGGGGCCGGCCAACGCGGTGGAACTGGCGGAACGGCTCGCCCGCACCGGCTACAAGGTGGGCCTGTGCTTCCATGTCGGCAGCCAGATCGAGGATCCCGACACTTATGAGCGCGCGCTGGCCTCGGCGGACTGGGTGCGCAACCGGCTCTCCTTCGACCTCGCCGGGCTGGATGTCGGCGGCGGCTTTCCGGCCGAATACGGGAACGACCCGAACCGCAAGCAGGTCGAGATGCCCTCGCTCGGCCAGATCATGTCGCGGTTGGCGGGCGATCTCGATGAATACGGGTTTTCCGAGATGCCGCTGGTGGCGGAGCCGGGCCGCGTCATCGTGGCGCGCTGCTTCTCGCTGATCGTGCGCGTCCTGCTGCGCAAGGGCAGGCGGCTCTACATCAACGACGGCATCTGGGCGTCGCTGTCCGATTCATGGACGGGCAAGATCACGCTGCCGGCACGGTTCATCCCCGATCCGGCAATCCGTTCGCGCAACGGCAGGGAAGACAACATCGTTCCCTTCAAGGTGTGCGGCGCGACCTGCGACAGCGTCGATATATTGTCCCGGCCGTTCTGGCTGCCGGAGACGGTCGATACCGGCGACTGGATCGAGATCGGCCATATCGGCGCCTATTCGCTGTCGCTGAGGACGCGCTTCAACGGTTTTTATCCCGACACGTTCGTGGAAATCGCCACGCCCTTCGATGAAGGCGACGCGCCGCAAGGTTTTGCGAGCCTTGAGACGATGGCGGACTGACGAACTGCCGCGACCTATGCGAAGCCCAGAAAAAGGGCGAGCAAGCGGTTGACCTCGATCATGGTCGTGTCCTCCAGCCTGCCGAAAACCCTGCCGATCTTTTCACGCCGAACGGACATCATCTTGTCGATCATGATCTGTGTCGGCCGTTCGAGATGGTTTCCTTCGGACGGTCGCACGGTGACGCGCAGAAGCGGTGCTTCGACAAGCAGGCTCGACAGAAGCAGTACCGTGACCGTGCCTGTCGCATCGAAACGGTCCGATTGAACGATCAGGGCAGGGCGGGGTTTTCCGAAATCACCGGATATAGCGACCGTGACCAGATCGCCGCGCTTCATCCATTGTCCTCTTCAAGGTCCGCGAGAGCGGAGTCCAGGAAGCCTTGCAGATCGCTGTCGGATCGATCGGCCTGCGCCACTATGACGGACTGGCGATGACATTCTTCCGCAAGGTCGGTCCGGCGCATGTCCGGCACCCAAATCTGTACGGCCCGAAGACCTTGCGCACGCAACGCGTCCCGACGCTTGTGAACTCGCTCATTGATGGAAGCCGGCATATCGATCTCCCTTGTCTTTGTTACATGTAACGTTTGCAAGGGAAACATCAAGACAAAGCGCAGCCGGTCAGAGGCGATCCAGCAGTTCCGCCGTCGGCCAGCCGTCCACCGGCAGGCCGAGGCGCTGCTGTTCCTTGCGCACGGCCTCGCGCGTGTTCGTGCCGAGGATGCCGTCCACCGTGCCGACGTCGTAGCCGCGGGCCTCCAGCTTTGTCTGGAGCTGCTTCATCTGGTCCTGGTTAAGGCCCGGATCGGGGCTGCGGGGGTCGTAGGCCGGCGCGCCGGCGAAGCGGGAGGCGAGGACGGCGGCGGTCAGCGCGTAAGTGAAGGACTGGTTCCACTCCAGATAGACGTCGAAATTGTCGTAGGCGAGGAAGGCCGGACCCTTGTAGCCCATCGGCAGCACGATGCCGGCCTTGAGGCCGTTGTCCTGAAGCGGCGAGCCGTCGGGGCGCGTCACGCCCCACTCGGACCATTGCGAAAGCGGCAGCTTGGTGGTGCGGCCGGTCTGGCTCCAGTCCATCACCTCGGGCACGCGCACTTCCTCGATCCAGGGCTGGTCGCGCTTCCAGCCCTTCATCTCGAGCTTTTTCGCGGTCGTCATGATGACGTCGGCGACATCGTTGCGCAGGTCCACCTTGCCGTCGCCGTCGCCATCCACGCCGTCGGCCAGATAGTCGATCGGCAGCATCTGGGTCTGGCCGATCTCGCCGGCCCAAGCGCCTTTCACGTCGGCTGGCACGGTGACGCGGTCGATCAGGGTCAGCAGCGGCACGAGTTGGGGCCGGAACACCTGCGGGCGGCGGCAGTCGTGCGCCAGCGTCACCAAGGCGTTCAGCGTGTGGAAATCGCCCTGCACCGCGCCGAAATCGGTCTCCAGCGCCCAGAAGGCGGTCACGATCGGGCCGGGGACGCCGTATTGCTGGTCGGCGCGGGCGAAGATGTCGGCATATTTCTCCAGCCGCGCCTTACCCTGCTTCAGCCGGTAGGCCGAGATCATGCGGCCGGAAAACTGAATGAAGGTCTGCGAGAAGACGCCCTGGGCGCGGTCGCGGGCGAGCACCTTGTCGTCGATACTCGCGGCTTCCAGCGCGTCGAGCCCCACCTGGCCAACGCCGGCGGCCTTCGCCTCGGCCGCCACACCCTGCTTCCAGGCCTCGAAGTCGCCGCCGCAAGGCGCTGAGGGGGCGGCGACGGGCGCTGACGCATCGGGTGCCACAGGCGCGGTGTCTTGCGCCATCGCCTGCGGCGCGGCCAGGCAGACGGACAGAAGAAGCGCAGACAGTGGTCCGGCGGACCGGGCCGTGAGGGGCAGGGACATCGCTTTCCTTCCGAAGCCGTGAGGCGTGACGGCGCCAAATATGCAAGCGGGCCGCGATTTCAAGGGAAAAGGGCCGCGATCCGGGCCATTCGAAAAGCAGGCGGCAGGGCCGCTGTCAACGGGTGTTCTGTTTCAGCCAGCGCCGCCAGCTCGCCTCGGAGCCGTTGAAGACGTTGATGTCCGATTGCCCCGGCATGCCCGGCACGAGGCCGGTTCCCGTATATTGCCAGAAGGTGAAGGGATGGCTGCCGTATTTCTCGCTCGGGTGGCCGGCGACGGAGCGCAGCCAGTAGGGATAGCCGCCGAAGGTGGAAAGGTCGTTGTCGTCGAAGAAGTCGACCGAGGTGTAGATGATCGGCTTCTTGCCGAAGTGACGCTCGACCATCGTCAGGAAGGTCTTCATCTCGGCGCGCACGGTTGCGGCGGGCGGGCGCAGCCTGCAGGTGGGCGAATGGGGGTTCCATTCCATGTCGAGCACCGGCGGCAGCGCACCGCGCTCCTTCGGCACATGGTCGATGAACCATTGCGCCTGTTCGCTGGCCGGCCGGCAGAAATAGAAGAAATGATAGGCGCCGCGCGGAATGCCGGCCGCCCGCGTGCCGGCCCAGTGGCGCTCGAAGTTCTCGTCGTAGCGGTCGCCGCCCTCTGTCGCCTTGATGAAGGCGAAGGAGATGCCTGAATCGCGGGCGGACGCCCAGTCGATGTCGGTCTGGTATTTCGCCACGTCGGTGCCATGCACGGCATAGGTCCAGGGCGCGCCGCTTTCCCACTCGTGCGGCTTGGCGTCCTCGAAGCGCGGCTTGCGCACGGCAACGCGCGGCCCTTCGGAAGCAGTCGGCGCGATGTCGCTGAGACCGCCCGCGGTCGAGCAGGCGGCCAGAACGGCCAGTGAGATCAGTGCCGCGAAACGGCGCATCGCAACTCCGTGACCGATGGCAGCCGGTCGCTGGTGGGTCGGTACTATCGGTATCGTGCCCCGCTGGACGCTTGCCCCACACGAGCGCCCTTCGTGCCAAGGTGATCGCCGATCATGGTTGATTTTCGGTTGACGACGCTCGACACGCAAGGCGATTTGGGCGAGCAATGGCGGCGAATCCAAGGCGATGCAATCCAGGGCGCCGGGATTTGGGCGAGGGGCCGAGGACGAGGGCCGGGGACGAGATGCGCATCATGGCGAAATTTCTCAAATGGCTGCTGGGCCTTGTGGTGGTGGCGGTCGCAGCGCTGGTCGTCTGGCTCGCGGTGTTCCCGCCCGCGCTGCTGCGCGTCGGCGCCGGCTACGCCGCAAAGATCGTCTGTTCCAACCTGTTCGTCGCCGGCCGCGATCCGCAGGAGGTGCTCAGGGTGGACGTGCAGGCGCCGGGCAATCCGCTGCTCAAATTCTTCGATATCGATGTCGACAAAAATGCCGGGACCGTGAAGGCCGCCTTCCTCAGGTACTTCGCCGGCAACGAGGCAATCGCGCGGCCGGGGCTCGGCTGCTCCTTGGTGCCGGACGGCGATGCCGCGAGGGTGGACAAGGTCATGGCCGAAGAAGCGGTGCGCCCGGCACCGTCCGACGGGCTCTGGCCGGACGGCGAGCGTGTGGAGCCGTCGCAGGACCCGGCGATCGCCGGGTTGCTCGACGATGCCGATCTCACCGGCCCCGGCATGCGGGCGGTGGTCGTGGTGAAGGACGGACGCATCGTGGCCGAGCGCTACGGCGACGGCTTTTCGGCCGCCACGCCGCTGCTCGGCTGGTCGATGACCAAGACGGTCAACGTCGCCATCCTCGGCACGGTGGTCGGCGCCGGCAAGCTGTCGCTCGACAGGAAGGGCCTTTTTCCGGACTGGAGCGGCGACGAGCGGAAAGACATCACGATCGCCGACCTGATGGCGATGGAGAGCGGGCTGGCCTTCAACGAGGACTACGGCACCGTCTCCGACGTCACCCGCATGCTCTATCTGGAGCCGGATATGGCGAAATTCGCGGCGTCGAAGCCGCTGGTGGCGAAAATCGGCGAAAAGTTCACCTACTCGACCGGCACCAGCATCATGCTGGCGCGTCTATGGCAGAACGCCATCGGCGATGAGGCCGCCTCGCTCGCCTATCCGCGCGAGGCGCTGTTCGATCCGCTGGGGATGCGCAGCGCGGTCATGGAGGCCGACGAAAGCGGCACCCTGGCCGGCGCGTCCTATCTCTATGCGACGGCGCATGACTGGGCACGGTTCGGCCAGTTCCTGCTGCAGGACGGCGTGTGGAACGGCAACCGCATCCTGCCGGAAGGCTTCGTCGCCATGATGCGCGCGCCGTCCGCCGCTTCCGGCGGCGTCTACGGCAAGGGCGAGGTGTGGCTGGAGGGGCCAGGCGATCGCAAGGGCGACGGCGCCGCGAGAGGCGTGCCCGAGGGGACGTACTGGCTGCAGGGCCATGACGGCCAGACGGTCGGCGTGGTGCCCTCCAGGCACCTCGTCGTGGTGCGGCTGGGATTGACGCCGGCGTGGTTGGATTACCGGCCGCAACGATTGCTGGCCGCGCTGGCCAAGGCGCTGCCATAGCCTTGACGTTGTCGTTGAAAAACAGTCGGTTACACTTGGCGGCGTCCGAACCGATTCAGGAAACTCATGGCGGGTGGCGGCGGTCCGTTGCAGGTCGCGGCAACGATCGGTCTTGCCCGATCCGGCGTCGTCGGCCATCGTTGCGGCAAAGCAGGAGGATGGCGCTGTGGCCCGACACGACTTCGACCCCTCCACGGTGAAGCCCGATGGACGCCTGCCCGCCAAGGCGAGCCTCTTCGACGGATCGCATGCGGGGCCTTGGCGCGGTTCCGTCAACGGCGAGGCGCTGGGCACAAAGGTCACCGTCCTGGCCTACGGCAATGACGAGCCCGGCAAGGGGCCGAAGCTGCATGTCCATCCTTATGACGAGATCTTCGTGGTCCAGCAGGGGCGGGCGCGCTTCTTCGTCGGCGATCGGGTGATCGAGGCCGGGGCAGGTGAAACCGTTCTCGGCCCCGCCGGCGTGCCGCACAAATTCGTCAATCTCGGCCCCGGCCGGCTCCAGACCTTCGACATCCATCTGTCGCCGCGCTGGATACAGACCGATCTGGAATAGGACGTTTATTTCGCCCGTCCGAGAGCGCCTGCCGTCGGCGTGGTGACGACGACGGACTCGCCGGCCTCCAGGACCGTCTGGTCGCAAGCCTTGAGCGTCTCGACGCGGCCGTCCTTGCGGCGCACCTCGGTCGAACCGGGCTCGCCATCGCCGCCGCCTTCCAGTCCCTTCGGCGGGCGGTTTCGATGCGAGGCGAGGATGGCGCACTGCATCGTCTCCAGGAAGCGGATGGTGCGCCTTGTGCCGTCGCCGGCGTTCCACTCGCCCTTGCCGCCGGACCCTTCTCGGATATGGAAATCCTCCAGCAGGACGGGAAAGCGCAGTTCGAGGATTTCGGGATCGGTAAGGCGTGAATTGGTCATGTGGGTGTGAACGGCGGAGGTCCCGGCAAAGCCGGCTCCGTCGTTCATGCGCCCCGCGGGCGAGCCCGAGCAGATCGTCTCGTAATACTGGTAGCGCTCGTTGCCGAAGGTCAGGTTGTTCATGGTGCCCTGCGCGTTCGCCAGCGCGCCCATCGCGCCGAACAGGGCGTTGGTGACGTGCTGCGAGGTCTCGACATTGCCGGCGACGACGGCGGCCGGATAGGCGGGCTTCAGCATCGAACCATCTGGAATGACGATGTTGACGGGCCTCAGGCAGCCGGCGTTCATGGGGATGTTGTCCTCGACCATGACGCGGAAGGCATAGAGCACGGCGGCGCGGGTGACGGGTTCCGGCGCGTTGAAATTGTTCTTCTCGACCGTCGAGGTGCCGGTGAAATCGACCGTCGCTTCGCGCTTGTCGCGATCCACGGCGATCTTCACCCGGATGACCTGTCCGGTGTCGGTCGGGTATTCGTATTCGGACCTGTCGGGCAGGCGCTCCAGCACGCGGCGCACGCTCTCGGCCGCGTTGTCTTGCACGTGGCCCATATAGGCGTCGACGACGTCCAGCCCGAAATGGGCGACCATCTTCCTCAGTTCCGCCACGCCCTTCTCGTTGGCGGCGATCTGCGCCTTCAAGTCGGCGACGTTCTGGTCTGGGTTGCGCGCGGGGTAGGGGTGGTCGGTGAGCAGCGTGCGCAGTTCCGCCTCGCGGAACCGGCCACGGTCGACGATGCGGAAATTGTCGAACAGCACGCCTTCCTCGTCCACCGTGGTGGCAAGCGGGGTCATCGATCCCGGCGCGGTGCCGCCGACATCGGCGTGATGGCCGCGCGCCGCCACCCAGAAGAGGATTTTTTCCTTTTCGGTGTCGAATACCGGCGTCACCACCGTGATGTCGGGCAGGTGGGTGCCGCCGTTGTAGGGCGCGTTGAGAGCGAAGACGTCGCCGGGATGGATGTCGCCGGAATTCAGCCGGATGACGGTCTCGACGGAGCGGTCCATCGAGCCGAGGTGGACGGGCATGTGCGGCGCGTTCGCCACCAGTGCGCCTTCGCGGTCGAAGACGGCGCAGGAGAAATCCAGCCGTTCCTTGATGTTGACCGAATAGGCGGTGTTCTGAAGGGTCACGCCCATCTGCTCGGCGATCGACATGAACAGGTTGTTGAACACCTCCAGCATGACCGGATCCGCCCCCGCCTTGCCGGAATGGCCGGTGCCGAGCGCGGCGGTGCGCGCCTTCCTTTCAGTCCGGCGCAGCAGGACATGGTTCTTCGCGGTGATCTCGGCCCGCCAGCCCGGCTCGACGGCGATGGTCTGGTTGGGCTCGATGACGAGGGCAGGGCCTGTCAGGCGGCTGCCAGGCTTCAGCGTTTCACGCATGAAGACGCCGCCGTCGCGCCACTTTCCGTCGCAGAAGATTTGCGCGGTCTGCGAGGCGGTTACGTCCGCAACCTGCAATCCTGAGACAGCTTCGGCTGTCTGCGTGCCCGAGGTGTCCGATGCCTCGACCTCCAATGTCTCCACGATCAGCGGCTTGTCGTCGTAGATGAAGCCGAACTGCGCCCTGTGCGCGGTCTCGAAGCCGGTTTTGGCCTGTTCGAGGGAACCATGCGCGAAGGCAACCGGTAGCGTCGTGTCGGTGCCGTCGTAGCGGATGTGCAGGAGAGGGCGGGTCTCGACGGCGTCGGCCGCGACGCCTTGTTCCGCCAGTTCCGCCGCGACCGCGCCGCGCAAAGCCTCCAGCGCGGCCGTTATCCGGGGGAGCGCGCTTTCGGCAAGCGGCTCCAGCAGCGCCTGCTGGCGCGCGGCGAAGATCGATGCCAGCCCGATGCCGTAGGCGGAGAGCAGGCCGGAGAGCGGATGGATCAGCACCGCCTCCATGCCGAGCGCGTCGGCAACGAGGCAGGCGTGCTGGCCGCCGGCGCCGCCGAAGCAGTTGAGCAGGTATTCGGTCACGTCGTAGCCGCGCTGCACCGATATCTTCTTGATGGCGTTGGCCATGTTTTCCACCGCGATGGTGACGAAACCCTCGGCCACCGCCTCCGGCGTCCGGCCGTCGCCGATTTCGGCGGCGAGCGCGGCGAATTTTTCGCGCACGGCATCGGTATCGAGCGGCTGGTCCTGATTCGGACCGAAGATCGCCGGGAAGAATTCGGGCCGGAGCTTGCCGAGCATCACGTTGGCGTCGGTGACGGCGAGCGGCCCGCCGCGCCGGTAGCAGGCGGGACCGGGATTGGCGCCGGCCGAGTCCGGGCCGACGCGAAACCGCCCGGCCTCGAAATGCAGGATCGAGCCGCCGCCGGCGGCGACGGTGTGGATGCGCATCATCGGCGCCCGTACCCGCACACCGGCCACTTCCGTGTCGAAGGCGCGCTCGTAGTCGCCGTCGTAATGGGCGACGTCGGTGGAGGTGCCGCCCATGTCGAAGCCGATCACCTTGCCGAAGCCGGCGAGCTTCGCGGTCTCGACCATGCCGACGACGCCGCCGGCCGGGCCGGACAGCAGCGCGTCCTTGCCCTGGAAACGGTCGGCGGCGGTGAGGCCGCCTGACGACATCATGAACATGAGGCGGACGGGTTGGTTGTGGTTGATCTCCCCCCGTGTGGGGGAGATGCCCGGCAGGGCAGAGGGGGGCAACGTGGAGCGCCCTTCCTCCGAGGAATCGGATTGAGAGGCTGGCGGGACAGCGCCCCCCTCTGTCGCCTTCGGCGACATCTCCCCCACAAGGGGGGAGATCGGGGCGCTGATCCCCAATTCACCCGCCACGCGCTGCACGTAACGCGACAGGATCGGCGAGAGATAGGCGTCGACCACGGCGGTGTCGCCGCGGCCGACGAGCTTGATCAGCGGCGACACTTCATGGCTTGCCGAAACCTGGGAGAAGCCGAGCGCGCGGCACATCTTCGCCAGCGCCTGCTCGTGCTCGGGGTTCTTCCAGGCGTGCATCAGCACCACGGCGACCGCGTCGATGCCGTCGGCGCGCGCCTGTTCGAGCGCCGGCTTGACCGTACCGAGATCGAGCAGCCTTTCCACGCAGCCGTCGGCGCGGATGCGCTCGTCCACCTCGACGACGCGCTCATAGAGCTGTTCCGGCAGCACGATCTTCTTGGCGAAGATATCGGGACGGGCCTGATAGGCGATGCGCAGCGCGTCGCGGAAGCCCCTGGTGACGAGCAGCAGCACGCGGTCGCCCTTGCGTTCCAGCAGCGCATTGGTCGCCACGGTGGTGCCCATCCGAACCTGGCCGAGGCGCCTGGAAGGGATCGACATGCCGGCGCCAAGGCCGAGCAGCGTGCGGATTCCGTGGACGGCGGCATCGGCATAGGCTTCCGGATTCTCCGAAAGCAGCTTCAGCGGGTGGAGGCTACCGTCGGGCGCGCGCCCGACGACATCGGTGAAGGTGCCGCCGCGGTCGATCCAGAAGTCCCATTTCCCGTCCTGCATGGCGTAGCTCCGCGGCTCATTGCCCGGCTTGTAGGACGCCATGCAGCCGACCTCAACGGCTCACGAAACCGTGAAGGCTGTTACAGGGCGAAACGCAACGTTACGAAACCGAACATCACTCCGCGCATTTTCCCGGCGACCGCTCCCGGTTGAGGGGCGTTTTGCGAAGGAGAGATGTTATGAAGAAACTCATTCTTGCTTCCGTTTCGGCTTTGGCTCTGCTTGGCGTCGCCGCGTGCAGCGACAGCGGCACCGACAGCACCACGACCCAGAGCACCAACCCGCCGGCCACCGAGCAGCCGATGCAGCCGGCCACTCCGGACGCCAACCCGCCGGCCGACAACACGATGCAGCCGGCTCCTGCTCCGGATACGAACGCTCCGGCTCAGTAAGTCCGATCGGGTTCGTACGAAAAGGCCGGCCTTTGCGCCGGCCTTTTTTCATGGGCAGAAATGCACGTCATCGTGATGGCCCATACCGGTATGCGGAATCGTCCTGCTTGATGCGGGTCACCGGTTCGCTTTAAAAAACGATCATGTCTGTCTGGGAACGCATAGGCGACTTCGTCGCGCGCATATCCGCCTCCGCGACATCCGGCATCGCCGAGATGGTCGAAGCGTTGCGTCATGTGTTCGGAGGCGACCCCGAATTGCGCCGCCGCGTCGCCTTCTCGGTGGCGATGATCGCGCTTTCGGCAAAAATGGCCAAGGCGGACGGCGTGGTGACGCAGGACGAGGTGCGCGCCTTCCAGCAGATCTTCGAAGTTCCGCGCGACCAGGTCCGCAACGTCGCGCGCGTCTACGACCTCGCCAAGCGCGACGTTGCTGGGTTCGAGGCCTATGCCGAGCAGATGGCGCGGCTGTGCGGGTCGGGCCACCGCAACTGCATGATGCTGGAGGACATACTCGACGGACTGTTCTTCATCGCTGCGGCCGACGGAGTGCTGCATGAGCGCGAGGGGCAATTCCTGCATCGGGTCGCCGAAATCTTCGACGTAGAGGAAAGCCATTACCAGACGATCATGGCGCGCCACGTGCATCTGGGGAAATCCGATCCCTATGCCGTTCTCGGCATCGATCGCGGCCGGCCGTTCCCAGAGGTCAAGAAGAGATACCGGCAACTGGTGGCCGACAACCATCCCGACCGGCTGATCGGGCGCGGCCTGCCGGCAGAGTTCGTCAAGATCGCGACTACCCGGCTGGCCGCGATCAACGCCGCCTACGAGACCATCGAACGCGATCTCGCGCCCGCATGAGCGGGTTTCGGCCTGACCAACCCGGCGTCGAGGTGAGGGCGTCGCCGAACTGCGGCGTCCGGCGCGATTGCGCCGCGCCGGACATGATCCTTCTTCACTATACGGGTATGGAAAGTGGCGAGGCCGCCGAGGCGTGGCTTTGCGATCCTGCCAGCGAGGTCTCGTCGCACTATCTCATCCATGAGGACGGGCGGATCGTGCAGATGGTGCGCGAGGCCGATCGCGCCTGGCATGCCGGCAAGAGTTCCTGGCATGGCGTGACCGACATCAATTCCCGTTCGGTCGGCATCGAGATCGTCAATCCCGGCCATGCGTTCGGCTACAGGAATTTTCCGAAGCGGCAGATCGGCGCCGTCATCGCGCTTTGCCGAGGTATCGTCGGCCGTCATGGCATCCGTCCCGAATGCGTGCTCGGCCATTCCGACGTGGCGCCGGGGCGCAAGGTCGATCCCGGCGAAAAATTCCCGTGGAAGGCGCTGGCCGAGGCCGGCGTCGGTCTTTATGTGCGGCCAGCGCGGATTTCGGCCGGCCAGGGGCTGGGCATCGGAAACTCCGGGGAAGACGTCGCGCGGTTTCAGGCGCGGCTTTCGCGCTTTGGCTACGGCATTGAGGCGAGCGGCGTTTTCGACGAACGGACGCAAATCGTGACGGCGGCCTTCCAGCGTCATTTCAGGCCGCGCCGGGTCGACGGGATCGCGGACCGATCTACCGTCAAGACGCTCGACAGCCTGCTTGGAGCCCTTGGTTCTGACGCAGGGTAAGCAGGTGCTGTTTTAGCTTCAGGTTACATAATGTCATGGAAAGTGACTTGAGCAGTCATTTTTGACGCTCATTCCCCTTGCACATGCGGGCCACCCGCCGATGCCCGCACCAATCCTCCCCACCGATCCTCCTTGGGGGCATCCAATCGAAACTGTCGCCCCAGACGCGGCAACCAGAACAGGTATTCATGAAAATCCCGACCGTGATAGCGGTGGCTCTTGCCGCCGCGGCGATAAATTTTGCCGCAACGAACCCCGGCATGGCCGGCAATCTGGACCGCAGTTCCGTGCCAGCAGCCAAGGTGGTGACGGCCAAGGCGGCAAAGGTCCGAAAGGCCAAGGCTGAGAAGCAATCGATCGACTGTCCCTATCTGTTCGGCTGTTCCGAGAAGGCAAAGCCTGCGGACAAGGCCGCTGCGAAGGCCAGCAAGAGCCACAAGCACCACGCGACGAAAGCGGTCTCCCGGCGCAAGGCCAAGGCACGCCGGAAGGCGCCCGGCATCGACAAGACCACCACCGCCTCGATCGCGGTGGCCGGTCCCGGCGGATCGGCCCGCTACGGCGCCATCATCTCGCGGTATGCCTCGCAATATGGCGTCAGCGCCTCGCTGGCGCGCGCGGTGGTGCGCATCGAAAGCAACTATCGTCCCAACATGACCGGCAGCGCGGGCGAGGTCGGGCTGATGCAGATCAAGCCGGCGACGGCGCGCATGCTCGGCTATACGGGATCGGTCAAGGGGCTGTACGATCCCGAGACGAATATCAAATACGGCATGAAGTATCTTGCGATGGCGCAGGACCTCGGCGGCGGCACGACCTGCGGCACGATCCTGAAATACAATGCCGGCCATGCCGCGCGGCGCATGAACCCGGTTTCGTCCGCCTATTGCCGCAAGGTGAAGGTGCAGATGGCCTCGGCCGGCGATCCCGCCTGACGGACGAGCCGGCGCGCGTCGGCTTTTTCGTTTGCGTTTTGTCTCGCAAACCCCTTTATACACCCCGCCAGCCGGCCGGGCGGCCGCACGCGCGAATGCCGAAAGGCTGCGCGTGAGGAAAGTCCGGGCTCCATGGAGACACGGTGCCGGCTAACGGCCGGCGGGGGCGACCCCAGGGAAAGTGCCACAGAAAGCAAACCGCCTCGCCTGGCCTTCGGGCCGGTGCGCGGCAAGGGTGAAAGGGTGGGGTAAGAGCCCACCGCGCGACCGGCAACGGAAGCGGCATGGCAAACCCCACCGGGAGCAAAACCGAATAGGGGTGGCGCGAGGGGGAACCCTCAGGGCTGTTTCCGGCCCGGCCGCCCGGGTAGGTTGCGTGAGGCGCGCAGCAATGCGCGTCCAAGATGAATGGCCGCCACGTTCCCGTCCGCAAGGGCGGGGGCCATACAGAACCCGGCTTACAGGCCGGCTGGCGCTTCTTTGGCTCTCCCGGGCGTCCGTCCGTTTTTGAAACACGGTGCCGCCGGTGGTCGGAAAATCGGACAAATCAGAGCCGGTCGAGCGACTCCTCGATCGCTTTCCACAGTTCCTCGGCCGGTTCGCAGCCCACCGCGAGCCTGACGAAACCACCCGGAACGGCGTCGCCGCGTTTGTCGCGCCGTTCCGCCGTGGTGTGGACGCCGCCGAACGAGGTGGCCGAGTGCATCAGCGCGCAGCCGTCGATGAACCGCTCGGCCTTCTCTTCCGAGTCCAGGACGAAGCTGATCAGGAAGCCGAAGCGCTCCATCTGGACGCGGGCGAGATTGTGCGAGGGGTCTTCCGGCAGGCCCGGATAGCGTAACGACCGCACCGCCCGATGCGCCTTGAGGCGCGGGGCGATCAGTTCAGTCGTGTTGCACATGCGCTCGAAGCGCATGTCGAGCGTCTCGAGGCCGCGATGCACCAGCCATGCGTCGAAGGGGCTGGGAATCGAACCGGCCGTCACGCGCCACTTGCGCACGGCTTCGATGATTTCCGGATCACGGCTGGCGACATGGCCGAAAAGCGCGTCCGAATGGCCGTTCGGCGCCTTGGTGTCGGCAGCGACGACGATGTCGGCGCCAAGGTCCAGCGGCCGCTGGCCGAGCGGGGTCATCGTGGTGTTGTCGACGATGAAGAGCCCGCCGGCGGCATGGATGGCGTCGGCCGCGGCCGTGATGTCGCAGATGTCGAGCCCCGGATTGGCCGGCGTCTCGACGAAGACGAGACGATAGCCGGCAAAGCCACCGTCGAGGAAACCGGCGGTCGGGCGGGTATCGAAATCCACTCCGAACGCCTTCAGCCGTTCGGCGACGGCGCGGGTCGTGTGGTAGCCGTCGGCCGGCAGGAGCATCCGCTCTCCCGCCTTCAGCAGCGCGAAGAAGGTCGCCGCTATCGCCGCCATGCCGGAGGGAAAGGCTATGCAGGGCGCGCCCTCGAGATGGCCCAGCATGTCTTCGACAGCGTGCCATGTCGGATTGCCGAAACGTCCGTATTCGATGGTGTCGCTGGAATCGCCGGGCGACAGATAGATCGACGCCATCGTCAGGGGCAGGGGAACGGGGTCGCCCCGCTTCAGGGCGCGGTCACGCAAGTGAAGCAAGCCCGCTGCGCGGGAGTTCGACGTGGTCATTGCCCTTGCCCTCCTGGATCGACTTTGACCGCTATGCCTCGCTGCGGTGACTGGCAAGAGCATGAGTGGCCGAAAGCATTTCTAAACGCTTCGTTAGGCTTAATGGAGGATAAAGGCGAGAAGGCCCGAATCCGGCTTTTGCGGATGGCCGAAGGCTTCGTTGTGTTGTTGCTTCCCGTTGACGCCCATAGTGCCCCATGTTATCCCATCTAGGCAATCAAGCTTTCGTTCCGGGTCAGGGTGAAGCGTACGCCAGACGGGCAGCCGCTTCCGACGCCCGCTTGCCGTCCTTCTGCCGTCCGGGCGAGGAAAAAACCGGGAAGGGACCGCGCTCCGACGGCGCGGACGAGAGCATGGAGAGGGGTGCGGCTGCGTCGTTCGATGGATCGGTTTCTTTCAAGCGCGACGAACAGGATCGACTCCAAGGGCCGTGTCTCCGTGCCGGCGCATTTTCGTTCCGTGGTGCAGAAGCGCGGCTATTCGGAACTCTACGCCCTGCGCTGCCTGGATGTGCCTGCGATGGATGTCGGCGGGCTCGACCTGCTCGACCGCTACGAGGAGCGTATCGCGCAGGAGGACCCGTTCCTGCAGACGGCGGACGACATGTCGTTCTTCATTCATGGGGACGGCGCCTTCCTGAAGCTGGATCAGGACGGACGCATCACGGTTTCCGATTTCATCCGCGAGCACACGGGAATCACGTCGGAGGTGGCATTCGTAGGGCGCGGGCAGTTCTTCCAGATCTGGGAGCCTTCGCGGCTGGCCGCTCATGGCGCGGCGGTGCGGGCGAGGCTTTTGCAGCTTCGGCAGGGGACGAAGCCTGGGGAGCGACCGGAGTGATGACGGGCCACGGCGATGACCTTCACGCCGTTGGCGGACCGGCCCGCCACATTCCGGTCCTTCTCGCCGAAGTTCTCGAAGCTCTGGCGCCGGGGCCGGGCGAGACGATCATCGACGGCACGTTCGGCGCCGGCGGCTATACGCGCGCGATCCTGCAGGCGGGCGCGGCCGTCATCGCGATCGACCGCGATCCCGATGCCATTGCCGCGGGCAGGGCACTTGAATCCGAATTCGTCGGCAGGCTGCAGCTCGTCCAGGCGCCGTTCTCGTCGCTGGCCGAACAGGCCGATGCGGTCGACGGCGTGGTGCTGGACATCGGCGTGTCCTCCATGCAGCTCGACGAGGCGGAACGCGGCTTTTCGTTCCGCGCGGACGGGCCGCTCGACATGCGCATGGCGCAGGCGGGCGTGAGCGCCGCCGATGTGGTGAACACCTTCAAGGCAGGTGATCTCGCCCGCATCTTCGGCTTTCTCGGCGAGGAGCGTCATGCCGGGCGCATCGCCCGCATGATCGAGCAGCGCCGCGAGAAACGGCCTTTCGAGCGCACGCTCGATCTCGCCGACGCCGTCGAGACCTTCGTGGGCCGTAAGCCGGGAGACCGCATCCATCCTGCGACGCGCGTGTTCCAGGCCTTGCGCATCTATGTGAACGACGAACTCGGAGAGCTGGCGAAAGCACTGGTCGGTGCCGAGCGCGTGCTGAAGCCGGGCGGCAGGCTGGCGGTGGTGACCTTCCACTCGCTGGAGGACCGCATCGTCAAGCGCTTCATCGCCGACCGCAGCGAAACGCCCGCCGGCTCGCGCCACATGCCGCAGGCCGAGGCACCCGCGCCGACCTTCGCCAGGCGTGGCGGCGGCGTCACGCCCGGCGATGCCGAGCTTGACGCCAATCCGCGCGCGCGCTCGGCGAGGCTGCGCGCTGCCGTGCGGACCGAAGCGCCCGCGCGCGGCTCCGATTTCGCCATCTTCGGCCTTCCCAAGCTTCCGGGCCTTTCCCGCCCGGGTGAGAGGTAGCATCCGTGTTCCGTACGAGTGACATCATCCTCATCGCCCTCATGGTCTCGGCTACCGCCATGACCTACAAGATCAAGCGCGACGCCGAGGAGCAGCAGACGGCGGTTTATCGCCTGCAGGCGCAGATCCGCACCGAGAACGACACGATCGATCTGTTGCGGGCGGACTGGAGCCTGCTCACCCAGCCGGCGCGTCTGGAAAAGCTGACGGATGTCTACAGCGCGCAACTCGACCTGCAACCGGTCGACGCGCATCAGTTCGTCAAGCTCGGCGACCTGCCCGCCAAGCCCCTGACCATCGAGGACCTGACGAAGCAGGGCGGCGATATGGCCGACAGCGGGCAGGACAGGATCGTCACCGGAGCCGTGCAATGATGTCCGCATTCGCCCGCTTCGTGAAACCTGCCGCCTTGTTCAAGCGCGCGTCGCCGTCAGCGCAGGACAGCTCCATCGTCGTCGACAGCGCGCGCAAGGCCAGCGGCGGCAGGACGCGGAACCGCGTGGTGATGACGATGGCGGTGTTCCTCGCCATCTATTCGACCATTGCCGGACGGCTGGTTTGGCTCGGCTTCCAGGATCCCGACGCATCCGGCCCGCCGCCGAGCCGGGTCACGGCGAGCCGACCCGACATCACCGATCGCAACGGCGAAATCCTGGCAACCGACATCAAGACGGCGTCGCTCTACGCCGAGCCGCGCCATATCGTGGACGCGGACGAGGCGATTGACAAGCTTTCGACGGTGCTGCCCGATCTCGACTACGAGCAGACCTACCACAAGCTCAAGAGCGGCGCGGGGTTCGTTTGGCTGCAGCGGCAATTGACACCCAAGCAGCAGGCGGAAATCTTCCAGCTCGGCATACCGGGACTGGGCTTCCGTACCGAGAAGCGGCGCTTCTATCCGGCCGGCAGTACTGCCGCCTATGTCGTCGGCCTCACCAATATCGACAACAAGGGTATCTCCGGCATGGAGAAATACCTCGACGATCAGGGCCTCACCGACCTGCAGCAGATGGGCCTGGTCAAGGATATGTCGCCGGTCAAGCTCTCCATAGATCTCAGGGTTCAGCATGTCGTGCATGACGAGATCGTCTCGGGCATGGAGCGTTTCCATGCGATCGCCGCCGGCGCGGTGGTGCTCAACGTCAAGACGGGCGAGGTCATGGCGATGGCCTCGGTGCCGGATTTCGATCCCAACAACCCCTATAACGCCAACGACAAGGACCGGCTCAACCGCATGTCGGCCGGCCTCTACGAGATGGGCTCGACCTTCAAGAGCTTCACCACGGCGATGGCGCTGGATTCGGGCAAGGTCGGCATGAATTCGATGTTCGACGCCTCGCATCCGCTTCGCGTCGGCCGCCAGACGATCCACGATTTCCACAATATGGGACGGGCGCTTTCGGTGACGGACGTGTTCATCCATTCCTCCAACATCGGCTCGGCGCGCGAAGCCATGGCCGTCGGCATCGAAGGGCACCGCGAGTTCCTGCACCGCATGGGCGTCCTGGAGCGGATGCAGACGGAGCTGCCAGAGGTCGCGACGCCGACGGAGCCGAAGGTCTGGAAGCAGGTCAATTCGCTGACCATCGCGTTCGGCCACGGCGTCTCCACGACGCCGCTGCAGACGGCGGTCGGCTGCGCCGCACTGATGAACGGCGGCTTCCTCATCGAGCCGACCTTCCTGCCGCGCACGGTCAAGCAGGCGATGGAAGGCGCAAAGAAGGTCGTCTCCGAAAAGACCGTGGCGGCCTTGCGCTACCTCTACGCGCTCAACGCCGAGAAGGGATCCGGCAGGAACGCACGCGTTCCCGGCTACCGGGTCGGCGGCAAGACCGGCACCGCCGAGAAGGTCATCAACGGCCGCTATTCGAAAGGGCACAATTTCAACGCGTTCGTCGCCGCCTTCCCGATGGACGATCCGCAATACATCGTGCTGACCATCGCCGACGATCCGAAGCCGGAGAAGCCCGGCATGGGCGCGACGGCGGCCTCCAACGCCGGCATCATGGCCGGCAACATCATCCGCCGTTCGGCCGCCATGCTTGGCGTCCAGCCAGATTTCAGCCATGAAAATGAGCCAACGCTGGTCTCCTATCAGTGATTCTTTTCGAGCGCGGACGGGGACATCCGCGCGCCCATTCGTTGTTTTGGCTGGATTTCCATGAAGCTTAGCGATTTCGCCGGTATTCTGCCCGTTGAGGGCATTCCCGACATCGCGGTCTCCGGCATCGCCTCCGACTCCCGGCAGGTCGAGCCGGGGAACCTTTTCTTCGCGCTGCATGGAAGCCGGGCCGATGGCTCGGCCTTCGCCGCCGATGCCGTGCGAAGGGGAGCGATCGCGGTGATCGCCGGCGAAGCAGGCGCCTTGTCCGGCCTGTCAGTTCCGGGCCTCCAGGTGAAAGACCCGCGCCTGGCACTGGCGCTGTGCGCCGCGCGCTTCTTCGGTGGCCAGCCCGAGACGATGGTGGCCGTCACCGGCACCAGCGGCAAGACCTCGGTCGCCGCGTTCACGCGCCAGATCTGGGAGCAGGCGGGACTTGCGGCGGCATCGATCGGGACGACGGGCGTCGTCGCGCCGGGCCGCAACGACTACGGCTCGCTCACCACGCCTGATCCGGTCGCGCTGCACCGGCTGCTCGCCGAACTGGCCAAGGCCGGCGTCACCCATGCCGCGATGGAGGCGTCGAGCCACGGTCTCGACCAGCGACGCCTGGACGGGGTGAGGCTCGAGGCCGGCGGCTTCACCAATCTCGGCCGCGACCACATGGATTATCATCCGACCGTCGAGGACTATCATCGCGCCAAGATGAGACTGCTCGACACGCTGCTGCCGAAAGGCGCGCCGGCCGTGGTCTTCGCGGACGATCTGTGGTCAGAGCCGACCATCGCCGCCGCGAAGGCCGCCGGGCTTTCGGTCCTGACGGTCGGGCGGCATGGCGATTTCCTCAATCTCAAACGGGTCGAGCACGAGCGGCATCGCCAGCGTGCCGAGATCGTGCACGAGGGCGTGCTGACCGAGATCGACCTGCCGCTGGCCGGCGACTTCCAGATTTCCAACGCACTGGTGGCCGCCGGCCTGGCGATCGCCACCGGCACGCCGGCGGCAACGGCGCTCGCCGCACTGGAAAAACTGAAGGGCGCGCCTGGACGGCTCGATCTCGTCGGTACGACCTCCGAGGGCGCGCCGGTCTATGTCGATTACGCGCACAAGCCGGACGCGCTGGAAAATGTCCTGACTTCCGTCCGCCCCTTCACCACCGGCCGCGTCGTCGTGGTGTTCGGCTGCGGCGGCGACCGCGATCGCGGCAAGCGCCCCATCATGGGCGAGATCGCGACGCGTCTGGCCGATGTGACGATCGTCACCGACGACAATCCGCGCTCCGAAAAGCCTGCCGAGATTCGTGCTGCCATCATGGCCGCCGCGCCCGGCGCCATCGAGATCGGTGATCGCCGCAAGGCGATCCACGAGGCAGTCTCGATGCTGCATGCCGGAGACACGCTGATCGTGGCGGGCAAGGGGCATGAGGAGGGACAGACGGTCGGCAGCGAAACCCTGCCGTTCTCGGATCACGAAGAGGTGCGGGCGGCGCTCAGGGAGCGTGCGGCATGAACTGGCTGTGGAGCGCCGACGCATTGGTGACGGCAACGGGCGGCAGGCCGATCGGCGCCATGCCGTCTGGCATCACCGGAATTTCAATCGACAGCCGCACGCTGAAGCCGGGCGAAGCCTTCTTCGCCATCAAGGGCGAGGCGATGGACGGCCATGATTTCGCGACCGCCGCCATCAAGGCCGGCGCCGGAGTGCTGGTCGTCGCAGAATCGAAGCTGCCGGCCCTCGGCCGGCTGACCGCGCCGATGATCGTCGTACCCGACGTGCTTGCGGCACTCGAGAAGCTGGGTGTCGCGGCGCGCGCCCGCTCGGCCGCGAAGGTCGTGGCGGTGACCGGCTCCGTCGGCAAGACCACGACCAAGGAAGCGCTGCGGCATGTGCTGTCGTCCGTTGGTAGGGTGCATGCCTCGGCCGCGTCCTTCAACAACCACTGGGGCGTGCCGCTGACGCTGGCGCGCATGCCGGAAGACTGCGACTTCGCCGTCTTCGAGATCGGCATGAACCATCCGGACGAGATCAGGCCGCTGGTCAAGATGGTGCGGCCACATGTGGCGATCGTCACCGCCATCGCGGCGGCGCATCTCGGCTTCTTCCGCAACCTCGACGAGATCGCCCACGCCAAGGCCGAGATATTCGAGGGGCTGGAGCCGGGCGGGGCGGCGCTGCTCAACCGCGACGACCCACGCAGCAAGCTGCTCGAAAAGCTGGCACGAGCGGCTGGCGTGGAGCATATCTACGGTTTCGGCCAGACCGCGCGCTCGACCTTCCGGCTGGTCAAATGCGTCCTCTACGCCGATCATTCCACCATCACCGCCAAGATCGGCGGGCAGGAGATCGTCGCGCGCGTCGGCGCGCCCGGACGCCATATCGTCCAGAACGTGCTGGCGGTGCTGGGCGCCGCGCATCTGATGGGCGCCGACGTGTCGCGCGCCGCGCTGGCGCTCGGCGACCTTTCGGCCGAAGCCGGCCGCGGCAAGCGTCATGCGCTGCGCGTCGGCAGGGGCACGGTCACGCTCATCGACGAAAGCTACAATGCCAATCCGGCGTCGATGCGCGCCGCCTTCGCGCTGCTCAAGGCGACGCAACCGGGCGAGGGCGGCCGGCGCGTGGCGGTGCTGGGCGACATGCTGGAACTGGGCGCGCAGTCGGAGAAGCTGCATGCGGCGCTGGCCGAGCCGCTGGTCGAGGCCGGGGCCGATCTCGTCCTGCTCGCCGGGCCGCATATGCAGAGTCTTGCCAAGGCCTTGCCCGCCGATGTTGCAACGATGCTCGAACCGACCGCGGACGCGCTCAAGCCGGTCCTGCTCGGCGGGTTGAAAGCCGGCGACGTGGTGATGGTGAAGTCCTCGAAGGGGATCGGCCTCGCGAAACTCGTCGCGGCCATGCTGCAGAAATACCCGGCCGTCGCCGGGGCTATCGAGACCCAAGCCGGTTCGGGGGACTGATGCTCACGCTGCTCGTCGATTTCGCGGACCGTTTCACGGCCTTCAACGTCTTCCGCTACATCACGTTCCGCACCGGCGGGGCGCTGATCACGTCGGCGCTCATCGTCTTCATCTTCGGGCCGGGCATCATCAACTCGCTGCGCCTGCGGCAGGGCAAGGGCCAGCCGATCCGTGCCGACGGACCGCAGACCCATTTCAAGAAAGCGGGGACGCCGACGATGGGCGGGCTGATGATCCTCACCGGCATCATCGGGTCCTCGCTTTTGTGGGCGAACCTGTCCAGCGTCTATGTCTGGGTGGTGCTGCTGGTGATGCTGGGCTTCGGCGGCATCGGCTTCTACGACGACTACCTGAAGGTCACCAAGCAGTCGCATCTGGGCTTTTCGGGCAAGGCGCGGCTGGCGATCGAGTTCGTCATCGCCGGCATCGCGGCGTGGTGGATCATGCGGGCGGGGCAGGAGCCGTTCTCGTCCTCGCTGGCCTTTCCGTTCGCCAAGGAGTTCCTGCTCAATCTCGGCTGGTTCTTCATTCCCTTCGGCGCCTTCGTCATGGTGGGTGCGGGCAATGCCGTCAACCTGACGGACGGGCTGGACGGGCTGGCGATCGTGCCGATCATGATCGCCTCGGCCTCCTTCGGCGTCATCGCCTATCTCTCCGGCAACGCGGTGTTCGCGGAGTACCTGCAGATCCATTTCGTGCCGGGCACCGGCGAACTGGCGGTCATCCTGGGTTCGGTGATCGGCGCGGGCCTCGGCTTCCTGTGGTTCAACGCGCCGCCGGCCGCCATCTTCATGGGCGACACCGGATCGCTGGCGCTGGGTGGCATGATCGGCGCCGTCGCGGTCTCGACCAAGCACGAGATCGTGCTCGCCATCGTCGGCGGCCTGTTCGTGGTCGAAATCCTGTCGGTCATCATCCAGGTCGGCTATTTCAAGGCGACCGGCAGGCGCGTGTTCCTGATGGCGCCGATCCACCATCATTTCGAGAAGCTCGGCTGGACCGAAAGCCAGGTGGTGATCCGTTTCTGGATCGTCGCCGTGATGCTGGCGCTTATCGGCCTTTCGACGCTGAAGCTGAGATAGAGATGATTCCGGCCACGTCCTTTTCAGGCAGGAAGGTTGCCCTGTTCGGACTGGGCGGATCCGGTATCGCGACCGCGCGCGCGCTGATCGAGGGCGGGGCCGAGGTGCTGGCGTGGGACGACAATCCCGACAGTGCCGCCAAGGCCGAGGGACAGGGCATCGCCACCGCCGACCTGCGCGGGGCCGACTGGGCGGGCTTTGCCTCCTTCATCCTGTCGCCCGGCGTGCCGCTGACCCATCCAAAGCCGCACTGGTCTGTAGATTTGGCGCGCGCGGCCGGCGTCGAGATCATCGGCGACGTCGAACTGTTCGTGCGCGAGCGCATCCTGAAGGCGCCGGCGTCGCCCTTCATCGCCATCACCGGCACCAACGGCAAGTCGACCACGACGGCGCTGACGGCGCATATCCTCAAGGCCGCCGGCCGCGATGCGCAGATGGGCGGCAATATCGGCCAGGCGGTGATGACGCTCGATCCGCCCGCGCCCGCTCGCCACTACGTCATCGAATGCTCCTCCTACCAGATCGACCTCGCGCCCTCGATCAATCCGAGCGCAGGGGTGCTGCTCAACCTGACGCCGGACCATCTCGACCGCCACGGCACCATGCAGCATTACGCTTCGATCAAGGAGCGCCTGGTGGCCGGCAGCGAGACGGCCATCGTCGGCGTCGACGACAGTTTCTGTGCCCGGATCGCTGATCGGCTGGAGCGGGCGGGCAAACGGGTCGTGCGCATTTCCAAGCGTCTGCCGCTGGCCGACGGCTTTTTCGCCGACGGGACCAGCCTGATGAGGGCAGCGAACGGCCGCCATGAACGTGTCGCTTCCCTCGACGGTATCGGTTCGCTGCGCGGGCAGCACAACGCCCAGAACGCGCTGGCGGCGCTGGCCGCCTGTCTCGATGCCGGGCTGGAGCCCGGCGAAATCCAGTCCGGCCTGGGAAGCTTTCCGGGTCTTGCCCACCGCATGGAGCAGGTCGGCCGCAAGGGGCATGTTCTCTTCGTCAACGATTCCAAGGCGACGAACGCCGATGCGGCCGCGCCGGCGCTGTCGTCCTTCCCGCGCATCTACTGGATTGCCGGCGGCCTGCCCAAGGAGGGCGGGATCGAGCCGCTGCGGGCTTTCTTCCCCCACGTCGCCAAGGCCTACCTGATCGGTGAGGCGGCGCCCGCCTTCGCGGCGACGCTGGGCGAGGCGGTGCCTTACGAGATCGCCGGAACGCTGGCGGCGGCGGTGGAACATGCCGCGGCCGATGCGGCAAAGGATGCAGGCAGCGAGGCGGTGGTGCTTTTGTCGCCGGCCTGCGCCAGCTTCGACCAGTTCAAGAATTTCGAAAGGCGTGGCGAAGCCTTCAGGCAAGCTGCGCAGTCTATTGATGGGGTGGAACCTATCGGAGGTGATGTCTAATGGCACAGGCAAGTCGTCTCGACCGGAGTCCGGTCGCCATGTGGTGGTGGACCATCGACCGCTGGTTCCTCGCGGCGTTCCTGTCGCTGATGGGACTGGGCATCATCCTGTCCTTCGCCGCCAGCCCGGCCGTGGCACAGCGCATCGGGCTCGACCCGTTCCACTTCGCCACCCGTCAGATCGTGTTCACGGTACTGGCGCTCGGCGCCATGCTGGCCGTATCGTTCCTCGACGCCCGCCAGATCAGGCGCATGGCCATCATCATGCTGGTGGTGATGCTGGTGCTGATGGTCGCGGTTCTCTACATAGGCGTTGAGGTGAAGGGCGCGCGGCGCTGGGTGTCCATAGTGGGCCTGTCCATCCAGCCGTCGGAATTCCTCAAGCCCGCCTTCGTGATCGTATGCGCGTGGCTGTTCGCCGAACACAGGCGCCAGCCCGACATTCCGGGCAACCTGTTCGCCATGATCCTGCTCGGGCTCGTGCTGTCGCTGCTGGTCGCCCAGCCCGACCTCGGCCAGACCATGCTGGTTTCGGGAACATGGGGGGTGATGTTCTTCATGGCCGGGCTGTCGTGGATCTGGATCGTGGCGCTGGGCGGCATAGGTGTCGGCGGCATCTTCGCGGCCTATTCGGTGTTTCCGCACGTGGCGGCGCGCATCGACAAGTTCCTGACCGGCGAGGGCGACACCTTCCAGGTGGATATGGGCCGCGAGGCGCTCATCAACGGCGGCTGGTTGGGGCTCGGGCCGGGCGAAGGAACGATCAAGCGCGTCATCCCCGACAGCCACGCCGACTTCGTGTTCTCGGTCGCCGGCGAGGAGTACGGGCTCATCATGTGTTTCTTCATCATGACGATCTTCGCCTTCATCGTGCTGCGCGGCCTCAACAAGGCGCTGAAGGAGCATGACGACTTCACGCGCTATGCGGTCGGCGGGCTGGTCACGGTGTTCGGCTTGCAGTCGGTCATCAATATGTGCGTCAACCTGCAACTCATGCCGGCCAAGGGCATGACGCTGCCCTTCATCTCCTATGGCGGCTCCTCGCAGATCGCCATTGCCATCTCGATGGGCATGGTGCTGGCCCTGACGCGCCGCAAGCCGGAGAAGCGCAAGCCGGTCGGCATGGTCGATTTCGCCAGCGCGCTGCCGGCGGAATAGATGGAGAAGGGCGTCATCCTTCTGGCGGCGGGTGGCACCGGCGGGCATCTGTTCCCGGCCGAGGCGCTGGCACAGGAACTCGGCGGCCGCGGCTGGAGCGTCCACCTGGCCACGGACGATCGCGCCGCGCGCTATGCTGACAGGTTTCCCGGCAAGGGCGTGCACCCGATCGCTTCGGCGACGCTGGGCTCGAAGAATCCGCTGACGGTTGCAAAAACCTTCTGGACGCTCTGGCGGGGCTTCAGGCAGTCGTCGGCGCTGATCGCCAGGCTGAAACCGCAGGCGGTGGTGGGCTTCGGCGGCTATCCGACGCTGCCCCCGCTCTTTGCCGCGACAAGACGCGGCGTGCCGACGATGGTGCACGAGCAGAACGCGGTGATGGGGCGCGCCAACAAGGCGCTGGCGCCCCGCGTGACCGCGATCGCCGGCGGCTTCCTCAAGGCGGCTGGACCTTACGCGGGCAAGATCGTCGAGACCGGCAACCCCGTCCGCCAGGCGGTGCTGGACGTGGCCGACACCCCCTATGTCGCGCCGCAAGCCGGCGGTCCGCTGCGACTGCTGGTCTTCGGCGGCAGCCAGGGCGCGCGCTATTTTTCCGATACGGTTCCCGAAGCCGTCGCTAAATTGCCCGAGGCATTGCGCGCCCGGCTGCATGTCGTGCAGCAGGCCCGCGCCGAAGACGAGGCGAGGGTGAGGGCGCGTTATGCCGAGCTTGGCGTCGAGGCCGACGTCGCCCCGTTCTTTTCGGATTTGCCGGCGCGCATGGCGGCGGCACATCTGGTCGTTGCCCGCTCGGGCGCGTCCACGGTGCTGGAGTTGTCGGTGATCGGCCGCCCGTCCATCCTCGTTCCGCTGCCGCACGCGCTCGACGACGACCAGGGCCACAATGCGCAACTCCTCGTCGATGCGGGTGCTGCCGTGATGCGCCGCCAGCCGGGCCTCAATGCCGCAGCGCTGGCGAGCGAACTGGAGAGCCTGCTTTCCGACGGCGAGCGGTTGAGCGCGATGGCGGCGGCCGCCCGCGGCATCGGCCGGCGCGACGCGGCGCGGTTGCTTGCCGATCTCGCAGAGGCTATTGCGGCGCGGCAATCCATCGACTCGTTCAGGAAGGAAGCGCGCGCATGAAGATGCCGCAGACCATCGGCCTCGTGCACTTCATCGGCATCGGCGGCATCGGCATGAGCGGCATCGCCGAGGTGCTGCACAATCTCGGCTATAAGGTGCAGGGCTCCGACCAGGCCGACAGCGCCAACGTCCAGCGCCTGCGCGAAAAGGGCATCGCTTGCTTCGTCGGCCACAAGGCCGAGAATCTGGGCGCGGCCGAGGTGGTCGTCGTCTCGACCGCGATCAAGAAGTCCAATCCCGAACTGGCTGCGGCGCGCGAGAAACTGCTGCCAATCGTGCGGCGCGCCGAGATGCTGGCCGAATTGATGCGCTTCCGCAATGCGGTCGCCATCGGCGGCACGCATGGCAAGACGACCACAACCTCGATGGTGGCGACGCTGCTTGAGGCGGGCGGGCTCGATCCCACGGTCATCAACGGCGGCATCATCAACGCCTACGGCACCAACGCCCGTATGGGCGATGGCGAATGGATGGTGGTCGAGGCGGACGAGAGCGACGGCACGTTCCTGAAGCTGCCAGCCGACGTGGCGGTGGTCACCAACATCGATCCCGAGCACCTCGATCATTACGGCTCGTTCGACGCCGTGCGCGAGGCCTTCCGCCAGTTCGTCGAGAACGTGCCGTTCTACGGCTTCGGCGTCATGTGCACCGACCATCCGGAGGTGCAGGCGCTGGTCTCGCGCATCGAGGACCGCCGGGTCATCACCTACGGCCGCAACGCGCAGGCCGACGTGCGCTTCGCCAACCACCGGATGGAGGGGGCGGCGTCGCATTTCGACGTGATCATCCGCAACCGCAAGACCGGGCGGGACGAGACGATAGAGGGCCTACGCCTGCCGATGCCGGGCCTGCACAATGTCTCCAACGCCACGGCCGCCATCGCCGTGGCCCACGAACTCGGCATAGCCGCGGATGCGATCCGCAAGGGCCTTTCGGCCTTCGGCGGCGTCAAGCGCCGCTTCACCCATACCGGCTCGTGGAACGGCGTCGAGATATTCGACGATTACGGCCACCATCCGGTGGAGATCAAGGCCGTGCTGGGCGCGGCCCGCGACGCCACCGGGGGCAGGGTGATCGCCATCGCGCAGCCGCACCGCTACACGCGCCTGCACGACCTGTTCGGCGATTTTTCGGCCTGTTTCAACGACGCCGACACGGTGGTGATCGCGCCAGTCTATGCGGCCGGCGAGGATCCGATCGAGGGCGTGAATTCGGAAGCGCTGGTGCAGCGCATCCGCGCCGGGGGGCATCGAGACGCCCGCTCGATCGCCGGCCCGGCCGAGATCGCGCCGCTGATCCGCAGCATCGCCAAGGCCGGCGACTTCGTCGTCTTCCTCGGCGCCGGCAACATCACGCAATGGGCCTACGCGCTGCCGAAGGAGTTGGCGGAGCAAGGAGTGTCGTCTTGAGTGGCGCTCGGCCTGTCGATACCCCCACCCCTAACCCCTCCCCGCAAGGGGGAGGGGGACTCGGGCGCGGCAGCTTCCCCTCTCCCTTGCGGGGAGGGGTTAGGGGTGGGGGTGCCTATCCTCGCGTGACGTCATGACGACTCGCGGCGAAAGGCTCCTGGCCTCTCTCGGCGACCGGCTTGCTGGCCTGCGCGGCAGGATTACGCCGAACGCTGAGATGGACAAGATTACCTGGTTCCGCGTCGGCGGGCTGGCGGATGCCTTGTTCCAACCGGCGGACGAGGACGATCTTGCCGCTTTCCTCAAGGCGGTGCCGGAGGACGTGCCGCTAACCATCGTCGGCATCGGCTCGAACCTTCTGGTGCGCGACGGCGGCATTGCCGGCTTCGTCGTGCGTCTCTCCGCGAAGGGGTTCGGCACCGCCGAGCAGGTCTCGCCGACGCGCATCCGGGCGGGGGCGGCGACGCCGGACAAGCGGGTGGCGGCGGTCGCGCTGGAGGCCGGCATCGGCGGCTTCCATTTCTATCACGGCATTCCGGGCGCGATCGGCGGCGCGCTGAGGATGAACGCCGGCGCCAACGGCGTGGAGACGCGCGAGCGGGTCGTCGAGGTGCGCGCGTTCGACCGGCAGGGCAACCTCCATGTGCTCGCCAACGCCGACATGGGCTACGCCTATCGCCATTCCTCGGCGCCGGCCGATCTCATCTTCACCTCCGCCGTGTTCGAGGGCTACCCGGAAGACAAGGCAGCGATCAAGGCGGCGATGGACGCCGTGCAGCATCATCGCGAGACGGTTCAACCGATCCGCGAAAAGACCGGCGGCTCGACCTTCAAGAATCCCGAGGGAACGTCCGCCTGGAAGGAAATCGACAAGGCCGGATGCCGCGGACTGATGGTCGGCGGCGCGCAGATGTCGCCCATGCACTGCAACTTCATGATCAACACCGGCTCGGCCACGGGATACGATCTCGAATATCTCGGCGAGACCGTGCGGGCGCGCGTGCTGGAGAATTCCGGCATCAAGCTGCACTGGGAAATCAAGCGCATCGGCAGCTTCCGGCCGGGACGCGAGGTGCAGGAGTTTCTCGGACAGTTGCTCTGAGGACTCTCTTCCGGGATTTTTTCCGACTTTTTCTTAAAAAGTGAATCCCTCGGAATCATAGGCACTTGCCAGCGAATCCACTCTCTGATTCTTTGGCCATGAAGCGTTTCCTGATTTGAGTCGCCGAGCGTGTGGGGCGCATTGGTCCGCGGGCTTTGTCCGCGGTCGCGCTCGGACTCAATTCAGGTTGCAGGGTGCGCGCCGAGAGAGGGGATCACCGGCGAATGAAGAAGCATGTGGCCGTCCTTCTGGGTGGCTTTTCATCCGAAAGGCCCGTCTCCCTGTCGTCCGGCAAGGCGTGCGCCGATGCGCTCGAGGCCGAGGGCTACAGGGTCACGCGCGTCGATGTAGGCCGGGACGTGGCGTCCGTCCTCGTCGATCTCAAGCCGGATGTCGTATTCAACGCGCTGCATGGTCCCTTCGGCGAGGACGGCACGATCCAGGGCATCCTCGAATATATCGGCATTCCCTATACGCATTCCGGGGTGCTGGCCTCGGCGCTGGCCATGAACAAGGAACAGGCGAAGCGGATCGCGAAGGCGGTCGGCATACCGGTGGCGGAATCCAGGATCGTCAATCGCTTCACGGTGGTGAGCGAGCACCCGATGAAGCCGCCCTATGTGGTCAAGCCGGTCAACGAGGGGTCGAGCTTCGGCGTCGTCATCGTCAAGGAAGGGCAATCGCATCCGCCGCAGGTGATCTCGTCCACCGAGTGGAATTATGGCGAGACCGTCATGGTCGAGCGCTATGTGCATGGCCGCGAACTGACCTGCACCGTCATGGGCGACGTGGCGCTGGGCGTGTGCGAGATCATCCCGACGGGGCACGCCTTTTACGATTACGACTCGAAATACGTGCCGGGCGGATCAAAACACGAGGTGCCGGCTAAAATTTCATTAAATATTTACCAAAAAATACAGACACTGTCGCTCAAGGCTCACCAAGCGATCGGCTGTCGGGGCGTCTCCCGGTCCGACTTCCGCTACGACGACCGCTATTCCGAGAATGGCGAGGTCGTGTGGCTGGAGATCAATACCCAACCGGGGATGACGCCGACGTCGCTGGTGCCTGAAATCGCCGCGCAAGCGGGTCACTCGTTCGGCGATTTGCTGAGTTGGATGGTGGAGGACGCTTCGTGTCTGCGTTGAGATTGCGACAGGGCAACGGGACCGGCGCGGCTTTGCCGGGATTGCGGGGCCGGTCGTTTTCGTTCGGGCATTTCGTGCTGCCGCGCTGGCTGCGCCGGCCGGTGCGCGTCATCGGCCGTCTCGGCGAAGGCGATCTCGTCGCGCCGCCCTACAGCGCCTCCATCCTGTCGGCCGTGCTGATCGGCTCCAGTCTTCTTTATGGCGGTTATCTCGGCGGGCATCTCGACGCCTTCGTCCAGGGCGTCACCGCCCGCACCGGTTTTGCCGTCGACCAGATCAAGGTGGTGGGCAATCGCGAGACGTCGGAGATCGACGTTCTCGACAAGCTCGAACTCGACGGCTGGACGTCGTTGATCGGCTTCGACGCGGATGCGGCGCGCAAGCGCATCGAGACGCTTCCCTGGGTCGAGGCTGCGGCGGTGCGCAAGGTTTATCCGCACGAGCTTCAGGTGCGGATCGACGAGCGCAAGCCGTTCGCCATCCTGCAGCAGGGCAGCACGCTGTCGGTGATCGAGAAATCCGGCCGCATCATCGCTCCCTATGCCGGCGGCAGGGAAGCACAGCTTCCGCTCATCATCGGAGATGGGGCGCCGCAGACGGCGCCGGGCCTGCTGGCAAGGCTGGGGCAATATCCCGAGCTTACGGCGAAGGTGAAGGGTTATATCCGCGTCGGTGATCGGCGTTGGGATCTCAGGTTCGAGAACGGAATCACCGTGAAGCTCCCGGAAGAAGGCGAAGACCAGGCGATCGCCGACCTTGCGCGCATGGACAGCGACGACGGCCTGCTGACGCGCGACATCCTCGCCGTCGACATGCGGATCGGCGACAGGATCGCCATCCAGCTTTCGCCTGACGCCGACAAGGCAAGGCAGGCCATGCTGAAGCAGAAGCCCTTCAAGCGCCGCTCGGGAGCGAACACATGAACCTGCTTGGCGGTCATGGCGATTCCGGGCGCCGCTCCGGCGTGCTGACGGTCCTCGACGTCGGGTCGAGCAAGGTCTGCTGCATGGTGGCGAAGCTGAAGCCGTGCGAAGACGGCAAGCTGCTGCGCGGCCGGTCGCATCGCGCGCAGGTGATCGGCATCGGTCACCAGAAGTCGCAGGGCGTGAAGTCGGGTCTGGTCATCGATCTCGACCGTGCCGAGCACGCGATCCGGCTGGCGGTGGACGCCGCCGAGCGCATGGCCGGCCTGACCGTCGATTCGTTGATCGTGAATATGACCGCGGGCAGGCTGAAGAGCGAGGCGTTCTCGGCCACCATCAATCTCGGCGGCCACGAGACGGACGAGGCCGACATCAAGCGGGTGCTGGCGGCCGGCGCGAAGCAGGCGCTGCGCAGCGAGCGTGAAGTCGTCCATTCGCTGCCGATCGGGTTCTCGCTGGATTCGGAGCGCGGCATGCGCGATCCGCGCGGCATGGTCGGCGACACGCTCGGCGTCGACATGCATGTGCTGACGGCCGATTCCGCGCCCGCCCGCAATCTCGAACTGTCGATCAACCGCTCGCATCTGTCGGTCGAGCGCATGGTGGCCACGCCTTATGCCAGCGGGCTGGCCGCGCTGGTCGACGACGAGATGGAAATGGGTGCGGCCTGCATCGACATGGGCGGCGGCACGACGACCATCTCCATTTTTTCGGAAGGGCGGTTCGTCTACGGCGCGTCGATTCCCGTCGGCGGCAATCACGTCACGCTCGACCTTGCCAAGGGGCTGTCTACGTCGATCGAGGCGGCCGAGCGGCTGAAGGTCATGCATGGCTCGGCGCTGCCCGGCAGCGCGGACGACCGCGACCTGGTTTCCATCCAGCCGATCGGCGAGGACATGGATGTGGCGCAGCAGGTGCCGCGCTCGGTGATGACGCGCATCATCCGCGCGCGCATCGACGAGACGCTGGAGCTTCTGCGCGACCGCATCGCCAAGTCCGGTCACGGCGCGGCCGTCGGCAAGCGCGTGGTGCTGACCGGCGGGGCGTCGCAGCTTGCCGGCCTGCCGGAGGCGGCGCGGCGGCTGCTGGGGCGCAACGTGCGCGTGGGCCGCCCGCTCGGCGTCGCCGGTCTTCCGGAAGCGGCCAAGGGGCCGGCCTTCTCGGCCACGGTTGGTCTTCTGATCTATCCGCAGGTGGCGCTGTTCGAGAGCCATCCTGCAAGAGGAATGTCCCGTCTGAAAATGACGGGAACGGGCGGGAAACTGCATCGTATGAGTCAGTGGTTGAGAGACAGTTTCTAGAGTTTGACGGGGACACCCCACAGGCGGCCGCAGCGGCGCAGCGGCGGGAAAGACAAAGGACGAGGACAATGACCATCAATCTGCAAAAGCCGGACATCACCGAGCTGAAGCCCCGCATCACCGTGTTCGGTGTCGGCGGCGGCGGCGGCAACGCGGTCAACAACATGATCACCGCCGGCTTGCGCGGCGTCGATTTCGTGGTGGCGAACACCGATGCCCAGGCATTGACCATGTCGAAGGCCGAACGGCTGATCCAACTCGGCGCGCATGTCACCGAGGGCCTCGGCGCCGGCTCGCAGCCCGAGGTCGGTCGCGCTGCCGCCGAGGAATGCATCGACGAGATCATCGATCATCTGTCGAACACCCACATGTGCTTCGTCACCGCCGGCATGGGCGGCGGCACCGGCACGGGTGCTGCCCCCGTCGTTGCCCGCGCGGCACGTGAAAAGGGCATCCTGACGGTCGGCGTCGTCACCAAGCCGTTCCATTTCGAGGGCCAGCGCCGCATGAAGACGGCGGACATGGGCATCGAGGAACTGCAGAAATGCGTCGATACCCTGATCGTCATCCCGAACCAGAACCTGTTCCGGCTCGCCAACGACAAGACCACCTTCGCCGACGCCTTCGCCATGGCCGACCAGGTGCTCTATTCGGGCGTCGCCTGCATCACCGACCTGATGGTCAAGGAAGGCCTCATCAACCTCGACTTCGCC
>Ga0164243_10000420_pt1 | contig 81920 bp, 63 predicted proteins | sample OricompcompostOP_FD_108781 | JGI IMG/M metagenome (GOLD analysis project Ga0164243, IMG submission 108781) | Organic Plus compost microbial communities from Emeryville, California, USA - Original compost - Organic plus compost (OP) | ecosystem: Engineered > Solid waste > Mixed feedstock >... | reverse complement strand
GACCGCAGGCGCGGCCAGCAGCGCCAGCATGGCCGCGGCCCCCACCGTGGCACACGCAGCGCCGCCCTTGCCCATCCCGCGCGCCGTCTCCGCCACCGCCATGCGCAGACCGCGCGCCGCGTTCCAGACGACGCGGTGAACTCCCCGATTCATGCTTTTTCCTCTCCCTGAGCGATCGGTGTACCGATCGATGTGCGACAGCAACACGCTGGTGACACAACGTGTTGCTGTCGGATTCTGGGATCAGCTCATGCCTTCCAGGCAGGCACTAATTCACGGTCGGGGCAACGCACCCACCTGAATCCCCATTCGAGGGGATCTCAGACTGCAAACAATTGATTCCAGATCGAGCGTCGCCGGACGCACGGCACCGCTACAGCGCGTGGCTGCGGTCGCCCGCGCTGAAACCCACAGCATCCCATGGCGTGCTGCCGGCGGCGGCGAAGCCGATCACCTTGAACAGTTCGCCCATCTCGTGCTCGTGGATCAGGCGCGCCGCCATGGCGCGCTGCGCGGCGTCGGCCTGCGCCATCTGCTCGGGCAGGCCGCAGTTGAGGAGGAAGCGCGCCTGGCTGGTGTAGCCGAGCACGTGCAGGCCGGCGTCCTGGCCGGCCAGCGCGATGCCGGTGAAGTCGACGTGCGCAGTGATGTCCTTGCCGCCCACGGCCACCAGCGGGTTGTCGTCGGCCAGGTGGCCCTGGTGGCACATCACCGTGCCCATGTGGCGCTGCGGGTGGTAGTACTCGGCTTCCGGGAAGCCGTAGTCGAGCAGGAACACCGCGCCGCGCGCCAGGCGCTCGGCCAGGGTGGCGGTCCAGGCGCGCGCCTGGGGGTGGATCTCGGTCAGGTAGTCGTGGTCGCTCTCGATCTCCACCGGCGGACGCAGCGCGGTGGGCCGGTCTTCCCAGGCGAGCACGCCGCCGGGAGTGCGGACTACGCCGCGCTCGTGCCACCGGCCCGACCGGCGCACCAGCAGCTTGACGGGCATGGCGTCGAGCACCTCGTTGCCCACCACGACGCCGTCGAAGCGGCCGGGCAGTTCGCCGGCCCAGCGCACCTTGCCGCCCCAGGCGGCCAGGGTCTGCCGCTGGCGCTCGCGCAGGCTGCCGGAGAGGTCGACGATGGTGTAGCGCGCCACACGTTCGCCCAATGTCTCCAGCAGTTGCGCGGCCAGCGCGCCGGAGCCGGCGCCGAACTCCCACACCTCGCCGGTGCCGGTCTGCGCCAGCGCCTCGGCCACCTGCACGGCCAGCGCGCGGCCGAACAGCGGCGTCAGCTCGGGCGCGGTGACGAAGTCGCTGCCCGACGCGGGCATGTGGCCGAACTGACGGCTGCCGTGCGCGTAGTAGCCGGCGCCGGGCGCGTACAGCGCCAGCGCCATGAAGCGGTCGAAGGGCAGCCAGCCGCCGTCGCGGGCGAGGGCGGCATCGATAATCCGGGCCATCCGGTCCGAGGGGGTGGCGCCGTGCGCGCCGGGCTCCTGCGTCATCCGGGCATTATCGAGAGCGATGTCTTCCCCTCTTCCATCTCCCGACCGCCGCGCCGTGCTGGTGACCGGCGGCGCACGCCGCCTGGGCGCCGCGGTGTGCGAGGCCTTCGCGCGCGCCGACTGGCGGGTGTGGTGCCAGTACCGCGCCTCCGGCGCCGAGGCGCAGGCGCTGGCGCAGCGGCTGGGCGCCGAGGGCCTGGACGTGCGCGCCGTGGCGGCCGACATCACCACCGAGGCCGGGCGCCGCGCGCTTTTCGGCCAGGTCGCGGCCGAGGCGCCGCTGGCCTGTGTGGTCAACAACGCCTCGGCCTTCGAGCCCGACACGGGCGCGGACTTCGACAACGGGGCGGCGCTGCGCCAGATCGGCGTGAACCTGGTCGCCCCGCTGGACCTGGCGCGCCTGCTCGGCGCCCAGCCCGGCACGCACGAATGCAGCGCCATCCACGTGCTGGACCAGAAGGTCTACAACCTGAACCCGGACTACTTCTCCTACACCGTCTCCAAGCTGGCGCTGGAGCGCGCGGTGGCGCTGCAGGCGCAGTCGCTGGCGCCGCGGGTGCGGGTGTGCGGCGTGGCGCCGGGCATCCTCTACCCGAGCGGCCCGCAGGACGAGGCGAACTTCGCCCTCGCCTCGCGCGCCAACCTGCTGCGCCGGCCGATCGACCCGGCCGACGTGGCCAGGGCCTGCGTCTTCCTGGCAGAGACCCCGAGCGTCACGGGCACCACGCTGAGCGTCGACAATGGGCAGCACCTCGTGCCCCTGCCGCGCGACATCATGTTCGTCGTCGACGAACTGCTGAAACACCCTCCATCCCCATGACCGCCATCGACCCCCTGCTGACGAGCTGCCGGCGCCTGTTCCTGCGCGACTACGAGGTGTGGATCAACATCGGCGTGCACGACTTCGAGAAGCGCGCCGAGCAGCGCGTGCTGATCAACGTGGACCTGTACATCCCGCTGGCGCTGTCCACGCCGAAGGCCGACGAGCTGGACGAGGTGGTCGACTACGACTTCATCCGCCGCACGGTGGCGCAGCGCCTGTCCAAGGGCCACATCCACCTGCAGGAGACGCTGTGCGACGACCTGCTGGCGCAGATGCTGGCGCACCCCAAGGTGCAGGCGGCGCGCGTGTCGACGCAGAAGCCCGACGTGTATCCCGACTGCGAGGCGGTGGGCGTCGAAGTATTCGGAAGCAAATGAGATGAGTGCCGCCCGGCCGCCCGAAGGCGCTCGCGCCGCAGCCCGTCAGGGCGAAGGCTTCTCCATGCACGCCGTCTGGACGGAAGAAGCCGCCGCGCCGAGCCCGAAGATCGAGCGCGAGGCGCACAAGCTCGAGAAGCGCCTGTGCCGCGAGGTCGGCCGCGCCATCGGCGAATACAACATGATCGAGGCCGGCGACAAGGTGATGGTGTGCCTGTCGGGCGGCAAGGACAGCTACGGGATGCTCGACATCCTGCTGAAGCTCAAGGCCCGCGCGCCGGTGCACTTCGACCTGATCGCCGTCAACCTCGACCAGAAGCAGCCCGGCTTCCCGGAGGACGTGCTGCCCGCGTACCTGCGCCAGGTGGGGGTGCCCTTCCACATCGAAGAGCAAGACACCTACAGCATCGTCAAGCGCGTGGTGCCCGAGGGCAAGACCACCTGCGGCCTGTGCTCGCGCCTGCGCCGGGGCATCCTCTACCGCGTGGCCGACGAGCTGGGCGCCACCAAGATCGCGCTGGGCCACCACCGCGACGACATCCTGGCGACCTTCTTCCTCAACATGTTCTTCGCCGCCAAGCTCAAGGCCATGCCGCCCAAGCTGGTGAGCGACGACGGCCGGCACGTGGTGATCCGCCCGCTGGCCTACGTGCCCGAGAAGGACCTGGTGCGCTGGGCGCAGCACCGCGCCTTCCCCATCATCCCGTGCAACCTGTGCGGCAGCCAGGAGAACCTGCAGCGCCAGGTGGTGGCCGACATGCTGCGCGAGTGGGAGCGCAAGCACCCGGGCCGCATCGAGAACATGTTCCGCGCGTTGCAGAACGTGACGCCTTCGCACCTGCTGGACGGAACGCTGCACGACTTCAAGGCTCTCACCCCGACCGGCGTGGCCGACGAGAACGGCGACCGCGCCTTCGACCCGCCCGAGCTGCCCGACGCGGCGCCCGGCACCCTGCCCGGCCTCCAGGTGGTCCGCCTGTAGGCACGGCGCGCCGGACGGGGCGGCCGTGCAACGAACCTGCCTTCGACCTCCCATGCGATCCGCACCGGCACCCCTCCTGCTCGCCGCCACCCTGGCCCTGGGCGGCTGCGCCACCTCCTGGACGGTGGACAGCCAGGTCCACAGCTTCTCGGCCCTGCCGGCCACGGTGCCGGCCGATGCCACCTACCGCTTCGAGCGCCTGCCCTCGCAGCAGGCCCGCCCCGAGGCGCAGGCCGAACTGGAGGCCATGGCCGAGCCGGCGCTGGCCTCCGCGGGCCTGCGCCGCGACGATGCGGCCCCGCGCTACAGCGTTCAGGTCGGCGCCCGGGTCGACACCGAACTCTCGCCCTGGGCCGACCCGTGGTACTGGGGCCCCGGCTACTACCGCTACCGCCCCTGGCACGGCCCGGGCTGGTACGGCGGCCCCTTCGGCCCGGCCTGGCTGCCGCCGGCCGACACCTGGTTCGACCGCGAGGTCAGCGTCGTGCTGCGCGCCCTGCCCGGCAACGAGGTGGTCTACGAGACGCGCGCCCGCCACGAGGGCCCCTACGGCGACAGCCGCGCCGTGCTGCCGGCGATGTTCCGCGCCGCGCTGCAGGGCTTCCCGCACCCGCCGCAGGGCCAGCGCCGGGTGGACGTCGAGATCGGCGGCAAAAAGGCGCCGCCGCCCCCGGCGCCGCGCTGACGCGGTCCCGCACTGCAGCATGGCGAGGCGGGCTTTCTAGAATCCCCGCCATGGAAGCCACCCGACTGATCGCCGTGCGCCATGGCGAGACAGCCTGGAACGTCGACACCCGCATCCAGGGCCATCTGGACATCCCGCTCAACGACATCGGCCGCTGGCAGGCCGCCCGGGCCGGCGAGGCGCTGGCCGGCGAACCGGTGGCGGCCATCTATTCGAGCGACCTGCGGCGCGCCTGGGAAACGGCCCAGGCCATCGCCCGGGCGCAGGCCGAGCCGGTCGCGCCCACGGCCGACGCCCGCCTGCGGGAGCGGGCCTTCGGCCGGTTCGAGGGTCGCACCTTCGCCGAGATCGAGGCGGCCGAGCCCGGCATGGCGCTGCGCTGGCGGCAGCGCGACCCGGGCTTCGCGCCGCCCGAGGGGGGCGAGAGCCTGATCGACTTCCGCGCGCGGATCACCACCGCCGCCCACGACCTGGCGGCGCGGCACGTCGGCCAACTGGTGGTGCTGGTCGCCCACGGCGGGGTGCTGGACGTGCTCTACCGCGCCGCCACCCGCCAGGATCTGCAGGCGCCGCGCACCTGGCTGCTCGGCAATGCCGCCATCAACCGGCTGCTGTGGACGCCCCAGGGCCTGTCGCTGGTCGGCTGGGGCGATGCGGCCCATCTCCAGGCCTCGCTGGACGACACCACCGCCGGCTGAGGCCGGCCCCTTCCCCACCCTTTCGAAAGCCCGGCCCGCGCGCCCGGCGGCCCTGCCGCGGCCGTCGATGTGACTTTTGTCACCCATCGGGGGCAGGCCGGGCACATAGGCGCAAGGGCATATGTCAGCTTTTGGTATTCATTTTTTACAGAAACTGGGGGATACTGGGTTTCAATGTAAGTATTTATGTAACACCCATGCCTCCTGATTCACCTTTGTGTCGCACCGCGGGCGCCGAACCGGCCCGGGATGACGCGGCCCTGGGTGCCCGAGACAAGCGGGACCAGATTCGGACATCTGAGCCATGCACACCCTCGTTTCTGCCTTGGCGGACGGCCCTTCGGGCCTCGAAGCCGCACTGATGGACATGCTGGGCACGGCGGCGGGCGCCGGCCGGCGCCGCGTCGCCCTCGCGCTGGACGCGCCGGCGGCGCAGGCCGTCGCCCTCCAGGCACGCGAGCGCGGCCTGGCCGAAGACACGCCCTATGCCGCTGCCTGGTCCTGGGCGTCGGCCCGATGGGCGGGCCGGGCCGCCGGCACCGAAGGGCCCGGCTGCGGCGCCTGGCTCGATCAGGCCGAGCGCCTGCGCCGCGCCGGGGCCGAGGCGGCCGCCCGCCTGCGCCTCGTCTTCACGCCCGGCCCGCAGCCGGCGCTGGCCTTCGAGCATGACGATGCGCTGCTCGACCCGCACGCCGCCCTGGCCGTGCTGGAGGCCGTGGCCGGCCTGGCCGCCGCGCTGGTCGACGCACCCGCCGACGCGCCGCTGGACAGCCTGCCCCTGCTGCCCCCGCCGCAGCAAGACCGCCTGCTGAACCGGTGGAACCCGCCGGTGGCGCCCGCCGACCCCTCGGCCACCGTCCACGGCCTGTTCGCCCGGCGGGTGCGCCTGCATCCCGACGCCGTCGCGCTGACGGACGCCGCCGACGGCAGCCGCCTGAGCTATGCGGAACTGGACCGCCGGGCCGGCTGCCTGGCCGCCGGCCTGCGGGCCGCGGGCGTGCAGGCCGGCGAGCGCGTCGGCGTGGCGCTGGGCCGTTCGGCCGCGGCCGTGGTCGCGGTGCTGGGCACCCTCAAGGCCGGCGCCGCGTATTTCCCGCTGGAAGCCGGCCTGCCGGCCGAACGCCTGGCCTTCATGCTGCGCGACGGGCAGGTGCGGCACGTGATCGCCCGCGCCGGCGATGCCCCCACGCTGCCGACGCAGGCCGAGGTGCTCGACGTCGATGCCCTGTGCGCCGGCCCGCCGCCGGCGGCCGATGCGGCGGTGGACGGCGAGGCGGTCGCCTACGTCATGTACACCTCCGGCTCCACCGGCACGCCCAAGGGCATCGAGATCAGCCACCGCGCGATCCTGCGCCTGGTGGTCGATGCGCAGTACGTGGACCTGCGGCGCTTTCCGGTCGTGCTGCACGCCGCGCCGCTGGGCTTCGACGCCTCGACGCTGGAGATCTGGGGCCCGCTGCTCAACGACGGCGAGTGCGTGGTGCACGACGAGACCGTGCCCACCGGCCCCGGCCTGCGCCGCACCATCGCGCAGCACGGCGTGCAGACCGCCTGGCTCACGGCGGGCCTGTTCAACGCGGTGGTGGACGACGACCCGTCCCACCTGGCGGGCCTGCGCCAGCTGCTGACGGGCGGCGAGGCGCTGTCGGTGCCGCACGTGCGCCGCGCGCTGGACGCGCTGCCCGACACCACCCTCTTCAACGGCTACGGGCCGACCGAATGCACCACCTTCGCCGCAGTGCACCGCATCCCGCGCGCACTGCCGGCCGATGCGCGCTCGGTGCCGATCGGCCGGCCGATCAGCCACACGGTGCTGCGCGTGCTCGGCCCCTCGCTGGAACTGCTGCCGCCCGGCTGCGTGGGCGAGCTGTGCATCGGCGGGCGGGGCCTGGCGCACGGCTACCTCGGCCGGCCCGACCTGACGGCGGAACGCTTCGTGGACGACCCGTGGGGCGCACCCGGCGAGCGCCTGTACCGCACGGGCGACCATGCGCGCTGGCTGCCCGACGGCACGGTGGAGTTCGTCGGCCGCATCGACGGGCAGGTCAAGATCCGCGGCCATCGCATCGAAGTCGGCGAGATCGAGGCCGCGCTGCTGGCCCATCCGGCCGTGCGCTCCTGCGCGGTGGTGCCGCGCCGGGACGCGCAGGGCCAGATCCGGCTGGTGGCCTACCTCGTCGCGCAAGGCGAGCCGGCCGCCTGGCCGGTGCTGCGCGCGCACCTCGCGGCGACGCTGCCCGAGCCGATGATCCCCTCGGCGCAGGTGTGGCTGGCGGAACTGCCCGTCACGCCCAACGGCAAGCTGGACCGCCGCGCGCTGCCCGCGCCCTCGCGCCAGCGGCCCGAGATGGCCCAGCCCTACGAGGAGGCGCGCAGCCCTGCCGAGCAGCAGGTCTGCGACGCCTTCACCCAGGTGCTGGAACTGGACGCCGTCGGCCGCAACGACAACTTCTTCGACCTCGGCGGCGACTCGCTGCGCGTGCTGCGCGTGATCGCGCTGCTGCAGCCGCTGGCCGCGCGGCCGCTGACCACCACGCTGCTGTTCCAGGACCCGACGCCGCGTGCCATCGCATCGGCGCTGGCGCCGGCCGACGCCCCCGCGCCCGCCGCTGCCGTGCACAGCGCGCAGCCCGATGCGCTGGAGCCGATCGCCCTGGTCGGCATGGCCGGCCGCTTCCCCGGCGCGGCCGACGTGGAAGGCTTCTGGGACAACCTGCTGGCCGGCCGCGAGACCATCACCTTCTTCGACGACGCCGCGCTGGACGCCGGCGTGAGCGCCGCGCTGCGCGCCGACCCGGCCTACGTGCGCGCCCGCGGCGTGATCGACGGCGTCGAGGACTTCGACGCCGCCTTCTTCGGCATCAACCCGAAGGAGGCGCAGCTGATGGACCCGCAGCAGCGGCTGTTCCTGGAGATCTGCTGGGAATGCCTGGAGCGCGCCGGCTACGTGCCCGACCAGGCGCCGGGCAGCGTCGGCGTGTACGCCGGCATGTACAACGCCTCGTACTTCCAGCGCCACGTGGCGACGCGGCCCGATTTGATCGAGGCCGTGGGCGAGTTCCAGGTGATGCTGGCCAACGAGAAGGACTACATCACCACCCGCACCGCCAACCGGCTCAATCTCACCGGCCCGGCCGTCAGCGTGCACACCGCCTGCTCGACCTCGCTGGTGGCCATCGCCACCGCCTTCCATGCGCTGCGCAGCCGCCAGTGCGACATGGCGCTGGCCGGCGGCGTGTCGGTCACCTGCCCGCCGCGCAGCGGCTACCTCTACCAGGAAGGCTCGATGCTTTCGCCCGACGGGCACACGCGCAGCTTCGACGCGAACGCGCAGGGCACGGTCTTCAGCGACGGCGCGGGCGTGGTGCTGCTCAAGCGCCTGTCGGATGCGCAGCGCGACGGCGACACCATCTACGCGGTGCTGCGCGGCGCTGCCATCAACAACGACGGCGGCGCCAAGGCCAGCTTCACCGCGCCCAGCGTCGACGGCCAGGTGCGCATGATCGAGTCGGCCCTGGCCTGCGCCGGCGTGCCGGCCGCGAGCATCTCGTACCTGGAGGCGCACGGCACCGCCACGCCGATGGGCGACCCGATCGAGGTCGAGGGCCTGGCGCGCACCTACGGCCGCCACGCGCCCGAGGCCGGCCGCTACGCGCTCGGCTCGCTCAAGAGCAACGTCGGCCACATGGTGATCGCCGCCGGCGTCGGCGCGATGATCAAGACCGCGCTGGCGCTGCACGAGCAGGCGCTGCCGCCTTCGCTGCACTTCACCGCGCCCAACCCGGCGATGGACCTGGACGGCGCCCACCTGCGCGTCAACGACCGGCTGACGCCCTGGCCGCGCGTCGAAGGCAGGCCGCGCCGCGCCGGCATCAGCGCCATGGGCGTGGGCGGCACCAACACCCACGTGATCGTGGAAGAGGCGCCCGAGCCGCCGCCGTCCGAGGAAGGCGCGGGCGCGCAGTTGCTCGTCCTCTCCGCCCGCACGCCCACGGCGCTGGCTGCGGCCTGCGTGCGCCTGGCAGACCACCTGGAGCGGCACGGCGCATCGGCGCCGCTGGCCGACGTCGCCCACACGCTGCGCGTGGGCCGCAAGGCCTTCGCCCACCGCGCCTGCGTGGCGGCGGCCGACCCCGCGGGCGCCGTCGCGGCGCTGCGCGCCACCGATTCGCCCTGGCGCGCCGTCGGCGCCGCCGGCGCGCGGCTGCCGCAGTGCGTGTTCATGTTCCCCGGCCAGGGCGCGCAGTACGCCGGCATGGGCGGCGGCCTGCATGCGCAGGACGCGCTGTTCCGCGCCGCGCTGGACGAATGCCTCGCCGCCTTCGAGGGCGTCACCGACTTCGACCTGCGCGAGAAGCTGTTCAGCGACGACCCGGAGGCGCTGGCGCCCACCGCCGTCACGCAGCCGGCCACCTTCGCCGTCGAGTACGCGCTGGCCCGCCGCGCGCTCGCGCTGGGCCTGCAGCCGGCCGCGCTGGTCGGCCACAGCGTGGGCGAGTTCGCGGCCGCCGTCATCGCCGGCGTCATGGACCTGGCCGACGCGGCCCGCCTGGTGGCCCGCCGCGGCGCGCTGATGCAGGCGCTGCCGCCGGGCGACATGCTGTCGGTGCGCCTGCCCGCGCAGGAGCTGCTGCCGCTGCTGCCCGAAGGCGTGAGCCTGGCCGGCGACAACGGCCCGACCGCCTGCGTCGCCGCCGGCCCCGCCGACGCCGTCGAGGCGCTGCGCGCCGAGCTGGAGCGCCGCGGCGTCGCCGCGCGCCTGCTGCAGACCTCGCACGCCTTCCACTCGGCCATGATGGACCCGGCCGTCGAGCCCTTCACCGCGCTGGTGCGCACCTGCACGCTGTGCGCGCCGGCGCTGCCGATCCATTCCACCCTGACCGGCCGCCCGCTCGCCGCCGAGGAAGCGACCGACCCCGCCTACTGGGGCCGCCACCTGCGCGGGACGGTGCGCTTCTCGCCGGCCGTGCGCGCCCTGCTCGACACGCTGGCGCAACCGGTCTTCGTCGAACTCGGGCCGCGCAGCACGCTGGCGACGCTGGTGCGCCAGCATGCGCAGAAGGCGCAGCCGGTGCAGGCCGTCGCCGTCCTCGGCAGCCGGCCCGACGACGAGGACGCCGCCTTCAAGCTCGCCGCCGGCCGCCTCTGGACGCTGGGCGCCGAGATCGACCTGGGCGCGTTCGACACGCGCCAGCGCAAGCGCCGCGTGCGCCTGCCCACCTACCCCTTCGAGCGCAAGCGCTTCTGGGTCGACATCGCGCCCGCCGCCGCCCCGGCCGCAGCAGCGGTGCCGCCGCCCGCCGCCTTTGCCGACGCCGTCCCCCTTCCCGTTCCCACGGAGCCCTCCATGACCGCCTCCACCGCCGCGACCTCCTCCCGCACGGCCAGCCTCGACGCCCGCCTGCGCACGCTGTTCGAAGACATCTCCGGCATCGACATGGGCGATGTCGACAGCGCCGCGCCCTTCGTCGAGATCGGCCTGGACTCGCTGACGCTCACCCAGGCCGCGCTGCAGGTGAAGAAGAGCTTCCAGGTCAACCTGAGCTTCCGTCAGTTGATGGAGAGCTACCGCAGCTTCGAGGCGCTGGCGGCTTTCCTCGACGCCACGCTGCCGCCGGAAGCCGCGCCCGTCGCCCAGGCGGCGCCCGCCATGCCGCTGCCGCAGAGCGTCCCGGCCCCGGTCCTGCCCGCGATGCAGGCCGTGCCGGCCGCCGCCGGCGGCACGCTGGTGCAGCAGGTCATCGCACAACAGATGCAGCTCATGCAGCAGCAACTCGCTTTGCTGTCGGCGGCACCGTCGGCACCGGCCAGCCTCGCGCTGCCGGTGCCGACGGTGGAGCAATCCACGCACGGGGGCTCCGCCGCGGCCCCGGCGTCCAACACCGCGCCGGCCCCCGTGGCCGCGGCCGCGGCCGACGAAGAGCCGGCCCGGCCCATCCAGTACGACGTCAAGAAGGCCTTCGGCGCCATCGCGCGCATCCACACGCAGAGCAAGGAGCCGACCGAGCGCCAGAAGGCGCGGCTGAATGCCTTCATGCGCCGCTACGTGGAGCGCACGGCGAAGAGCAAGGCCTTCACCCAGGACAACCGCGCCCACATGGCCGACCCGCGCGTGGTCAACGGCTTCCGCCCGGCCACCAAGGAGATCACCTACCAGATCGTGATCGAGCGCTCCAAGGGCTCGCGCCTGTGGGACCTGGACGGCAACGAGTACGTGGACGTGCTCAACGGCTTCGGCATGAACCTGTTCGGCTGGCAGCCCGACTTCGTGCAGGAGGCGGTGCGCAAACAGCTCGACCTGGGCTACGAGATCGGCCCGCAGCACCCGCTGGCCGCCGAGGTCACGCAGCGCATCTGCGAGCTGACCGGCTTCGACCGCGCCGCGCTGTGCAACACCGGCTCCGAGGCGGTGATGGCGGCCGTGCGCATCGCGCGCACCGTCACCGGCCGCAACACGGTGGTGGTGTTCTCGGGCGCCTACCACGGCACCTTCGACGAGGTGCTGGTGCGCGCCGGCCGCCAGGCCAAGGGGCTTCCGGCGGCGCCGGGCATCATGCCGGGCATGTTCGGTGACGTGCGGGTGCTGGAGTACGGCACGCCCGAGTCGCTCGAATACATCCGCACCCACGCCGACGACCTGGCCGCCGTGCTGACCGAGCCGGTGCAGAGCCGCCGGCCCGACTTCCAGCCGCGCGAGTTCCTGCGCGAGGTGCGCGCCATCACCGAGAAGAGCGGCACCTGCCTGATCTTCGACGAGGTGATCACCGGCTTCCGCTCGCACCTGGGCGGCGCGCAGGCGCTGTTCGGCATCCGCGCCGACCTGGCCAGCTACGGCAAGGTGATCGGCGGCGGCTTCCCGGTCGGCGTGATCGCCGGCAAGCGCGAGTACATGGACGCGCTGGACGGCGGCGCCTGGCAGTACGGCGACGACTCCATCCCCACCGTGGGCGTGACCTACTTCGCCGGCACCTTCGTGCGGCACCCGCTGGCGCTGGCCGCCTGCAAGGCCTCGCTCGACCACCTCAAGCAGGCCGGCGAGGGCCTGCAGACCCAGCTCAACCTGCACACCGCCGCGCTGGCCGACGAGCTGACGGCCTACTGCCGCGAAGTCGGCGCGCCCATCGAGATCCGGCACTTCGCCTCGCTGTGGCGCGTGACCTGGCTTGAAGACCACCCGCTGCAGGACCTGCTGTTCGCCATGATGCGCAGCCGCGGCGTGCACATCCTGGACAACTTCCCCTGCTTCCTGACGACGGCGCACACGCACGACGACATCGCGACCATCAAGTCGGCCTTCAAGGCCGCGGTGGCCGAACTGCAGGAGGCCGAGTTCATCCCGCGCAAGGCGCCCGCGCAAAGCGGCTTCGACGCCGCGCGCCCGCCGGTGCCGCATGCGCGCCTGGGCCGCGACAAGGACGGCCAGCCCGCCTGGTTCGTGCCGGACCCGGCGGCGCCGGGCAAGTTCAAGCGCGTCGAAGCCTGACATGCGCCCACCCCCGTTTCTCCCGGACTTCGTTCCGGTCGAATCCCCCCTCGAGGGGGCGCACCCAGTGGCCCGGCCGAGCCGGTTCCACGGGTGCACTGGCATGGCCTGCTCCGCGGCCGCCTGTCCCGCGACAACTCGCGGATGAAGCGCAGCGGCCTGGATGACTGAGGACAACATGAGCACGATCACAACGACCACCGCCACCGCCGAAGACCTGGACTTCGACCCCTTCGCCGCCGGCGCGATCGAGCGCGTCATCGGCACGACCGAGGCGCAGCGCGAGGTGTGGCTCGCCGACCGCCTAGCGCCGCAGGCCTCGCTGGCCTACAACGAGTCGGTCAGCCTCGTGCTGCGCGGCCCGCTGGACGCCGATGCGCTGCGCCGGGCGATCGAGCAGACGGTGGCGCGCCACGAATCGCTGCGCGCGACGATCTCGGCCGACGGCATGCAGCTCCTGATCGACGAGCCGGCGCCGCGCGAGCTGCCGCTGCGCGACCTCGCCGGGCTCGACGAAGCCGCGCGCCAGGCTGCGCTGGCGCAGGCGCGCGCCGAGGCGGTGGAGACGCGCTTCGACCTGGAGCAGGGCCCGCTGCTGCGGGCGGCGCTGCTGCGCTGCGCACCCGATCTTCACGAGCTGCTGCTCACCGCGCACCACATCGTGTGCGACGGCTGGTCCTGGGGCCAGGTCATCGAGGACATCGGCCTGCTCTACGCGCAGGGCGTGGGCCGCGACGGCAGCGGCCTGGTGTCCGTGCCGGCCCGCTACGAGGACTACGTGCAGCGCGAGCGCATCGAGGCCCAGGGCCCGGAGATGGAGGCGCACACGCGCTTCTGGGTCGAGCGCTTCGCCGGCGGCGAGCCGCCGGTGGTGGACCTGCCCGCCGACCGGCCGCGCCCGGCCACGCGCGGCTTCGACTCGCGCCGGGTCGACGTGCTGGTCGACGCCGCGCTGGTGCAGCAGGTGCGCCAGCGCGGGGCCGCCTCGGGCGCCAGCCTGTTCGCCACGCTGTTCGGCGCCTTCGCCGGCACCGTGCACCGGCTCACGCAGCAGGACGACCTGGTGATCGGCGTGTCCGCCGCCGGCCAGTCCGCGCACGACATGCCCACGCTGGTGGGCCACTGCGTGAACCTGCTGCCGATCCGCATCGCGGTCGACCAGGGCATGGCGATGCAGGCGCTGGTGCGCCAGTCCGGCACGACGCTGCTCGACGCCTTCGAGCACCAGACGCTGACCTACGGCACGCTGCTGCGCAAGCTGCAGCTGCAGCGCGACCCGAGCCGCCCCACGCTGGTGAGCGTGGTGTTCAACCTCGACCGCGAGGCGGCGGTGACCGCCGGCGCCTTCCCCGGGCTGGCGGTGGACATCGTGGCCAACCCGCGCCACTTCGAGAACTTCGAGCTGTTCCTCAACTGCACGCCGACCGCGCAGGGCCTGCGGCTGGAATGCCAGTACAACACGGGCCTGTTCGACGAGGCCAGCGTGCGGCGCTGGCTGGCCCTGTTCCGCACCGGCCTGGAGCGCTTCGCGGCCGATCCCGCGCTGACGGTGGCGCAGGCCTTCGCGCCCGGCGAGGCCGACCGCGCGCTGCTGGCCGCCTTCAACCGCCGCGCCGAGGGCGCGCCGCGCGAGGAGCTGCTGCACGTGTGTTTCGAGCGGCAGGCCGCGGCGCAGCCGCAGGCGCCCGCCCTGCGCCTGGACGGGCGCACCGTCAGCTACGGCGAGCTGAACGCGCAGGCCAACCGCATCGCCCACCGCCTGCTGGCGCTCGGCCTGCGCCCCGACAGCCTGGTCGGCCTGTGCGCCGAGCGCAGCGTGGAGATGCTGGCCGCCCTGCTCGGCATCCTGAAGGCCGGCGCGGCCTACGTGCCGATGGACCCGGCCTACCCGGCCGACCGCCTGGCCCACATGCTGCGCGACAGCGCGCCGGCGGCGCTGCTGACGCAGTCGCACCTGGCCGCGCGCGTGCCGCCGGGCGACGCGCCGGTGATCCTGCTGGACGACCCGGCGCTGGCCACGCAGCCCGCGCACGACCCCGACCCGGCCGCGCTGGGCCTCACGCCCGCGCACCTGGCCTACGTGATCTACACCTCCGGCTCCACCGGCGTGCCCAAGGGCGTGCTGGTCGAGCACCGGCAGGTCAGCCGACTGTTCGGCGCGACGCAGCCGTGGTTCCACTTCGGCGCGCAGGACGTGTGGACGCTGTTCCACTCCTTCGCCTTCGACTTCTCGGTGTGGGAGATCTGGGGCGCGCTGCTGTACGGCGGGCAGCTGGTGATCGTGCCGCAGCTCACCACCCGCGACCCGCAGGCCTTCCACCAGCTGCTGTGCGACGAGGGCGTGACGGTGCTCAACCAGACGCCCAGCGCGTTCCGCCAGCTGATGGCCGCGCAGGCCGAGGCCGGCCCGGGCGCGCGGCACAGGCTGCGCACCGTGGTCTTCGGCGGCGAGAAGCTGGAGCCCAGCATGCTCAGGCCCTGGTACCAGCGCGCGGCCAACCAGGCCACGCAACTGGTCAACATGTACGGCATCACCGAGACCACCGTGCACGTGACCTACCGCCCGCTGAGCGCGCAGGACGCCGAGCGCATCGGCACCAGCCCCATCGGCGAGCGCATCCCCGACCTCACCATCCATGTGCTCGACGCGCAGCGCCGGCCGGTACCCATCGGCGTGGTGGGCGAGCTGTACGTGGGCGGCGCCGGCGTGGCGCGCGGCTACCTGAACCGGCCCGAGCTGAACGCCGAGCGCTTCATCCCCGACCCCTTCTCCGGCGAGGCGGGCGCCCGCCTGTACAAGACGGGCGACCTGGGCCGCTACCTGAACGACGGCAGCCTGGAGTACCTCGGCCGCAACGACTTCCAGGTCAAGGTGCGGGGCTTCCGCATCGAACTGGGCGAGATCGAGGCCCGCCTGGCCGCCTGCGCCGGCGTGGGCGAGGCCGCGGTGATCGCACGCGAGGACGTCCCCGGCGACCTGCGCCTGGTCGGCTACGTCAGCGCCCAGGGCGGCGCCACGCTCTCGCCGGCGGAGCTGCGCCAGGCACTGGGCGCATCGCTGCCCGACTACATGGTGCCGGCCGCCATCGTCGTGCTGCCCAAGCTGCCGCTGAACACCAGCGGCAAGCTGGACCGCAAGGCGCTGCCCGCGCCCGACCTGCACGCCATCCTCGGCGGCGCCGGCGCGCGCGTGCGCGCCCTGCCCGCCAGCGAGCTGGAGCGCCGCGTGCTCGGCCTGATGGAGCAGGTGCTGAGCCTGCCCGGCCTGAGCATGGAGGACGACTTCTTCGCGCTCGGCGGCCACTCGCTGCTGGCGGCGCGCCTGACGGCGATGCTCGGGCGCGAGTTCGACATGAAGCTGTCGCTGGCGACCCTGTTCGAGTCGCCCACCGCCGCGCGCCTGGCGCGCGCCATCGAGGCGCTGCGCGCCGGCGGCCAGGCCACGGCGCTGGAGCGGATCGCGCAGCGCGCCGACCAGCGCAGCGCACCGCTCACGCCGCAGCAGGAGCGCATCCGCTTCATCGAGACGATGTACCCCGGCCGCGCGGTCTACAACGGCCCCTCGGCCCACCGCTTCACCGGCGCGCTGGACATCGCGCGCTTCCACGAGGCGCTGCGCGCGATCGTGCGCCGGCAGGCCACGCTGCGCACCCGCGTCGGCACCGATCCGAACACCGGCGCGCCGGTGCAGGAGGTGCTGGCGGAACTGGACCCGGCGCTGGAGGTGGTGGACCTGCGCGCCCTGCCTGCCGACGAGCGCGAGGCGCGGCTGCAGGCGCTGATGCAGGCCGGCGCGGACGCGCCCTTCGACATCCACCAAGGCCCGCTGTTCCGCTTCGCTCTGTACCGCCTGACCGACGAGGAGCACGCCTTCCTCTTCGTGCCGCACCACCTGATCTGGGACGGCTGGTCCTTCGACCTGTTCCAGGCCGAGCTGTCGGAGACCTACCGCGCGCTGGCCGCCGGCCGCGCGCCGGAACTGCCGGCGCTGGCCGTGAGCTACGGCGACTACGCCGCCTGGTTCGCCCAGTGGCTGGAGTCGCCCGAGTGCGCCCGCCAGCTCGCCTTCTGGAAGCAGCGCTTCGCCCAGGCGCCGCGGCCCGCGCCGCTGCCGACCGACCTGCCCCGCCGCGCCGGCATGACCGGCGCCGGCGGCAACCTGTGGGTGCGCGTCGACCAGCCGCTGGCCGAGCGGCTGCGCGAGGCGGCGCGCGGGCACGACGTGACCCTCAGCATGCTGTGCCTGGGCGTCTACGTGCTGATGATGGCGTCGCTCAGCCCGAACGGCTCGATCGTCGTCGCCACGCCGGTGCGCGGACGCGAGCAGCCGGGGCTGGAGCCGGTGATGGGCTTCTTCAACAACGTCCTGCCCCTGCCCTTCACGCTCGACCGCAGCCTGGACCTGGGCGCCTTCGTGCAGCAGCTCAAGCGCGAGCTGGTGGCGGCGATGGACCACCAGCAGGTGCCCTTCGAGCGCGTGGCCACCGAGCCCGAGTTCGCGGAGCGGATGCAGGGCGCCGGGCTGTACCAGGCGCTGTTCTCCTTCCAGGACGCGCGCGCCCGCCCGGCCGACATCGGCGGCCTGGGGCACCGCCAGATCCACCTGCGCCAGCAGGCCGCGACCGACGACCTGGGCCTGTGGCTGATGGACAAGCCCAATGGCCTGGAAGGCGCCATCAACTACAACGCCGACATCTACCTGCCCGAGACCGGCGAGGCCCTGTGCCAGCGCTACATGGAGCTGCTCGCCGCCGTGGCGGCCGACCCGCGCGCCCCGCTGGCGGCGCTGCTGGACGCGCCCGCCTCGCGCGCCGCGGCGCACCTGCGGGCGCTGGCCGAACGTTCGGCCGAGGCGCCGGCAGCCGCCGAGGCCGCCCCGGCGCAGGCCGCGCAGGCCGCGGCGCTGCTGCAGCCCGAGCAGGCCGAGCTGGCCCAGGTCTGGGCGAGCGTCATCGGCATCGACGTGAACGAGATCCGGCCCTCCGACACCTTCTTCGACCTGGGCGGCGACTCGCTGATGGCCATGCGGGTGATCCAGCAGGCGGAGGCAGCCATGGGCCTGCGCATCGAGCCGCGGCGCTACGTCTTCGAGACGCTGGCGCAACTGGCGGCCACGCCGCGCACCGCGGTGCCGGCAGCGGCAGCCGCCGTGGCGGCGCCCGGCGCGGCGAAGCGGGGCCTGCTGTCCCGCCTGTTCGCGGGCCGCGGCCAGTGAACGGCATGCACCGTCTCGCGACATCGATCGACAGCCCCTGGCCGGGTTGCCGGCTCTGGCGCATCGACCTGGCGCAGCCGGTGCCGGCCGAGGCGATCGCCCGGCTGTCGGCGCAGGAGCGTGCGCGCGCCGATGCCTTCGCCTTCGAGCAGGACCGCCGGCGCTACCTGTGCGCCCATGCGGCGCTGCACGGCATCCTCTGCGCGGTACGCGGCCCTCGCCGTGCCGCCCTGGCCGCCGAATGGCGCACCGGTCCCTTCGGCAAGCCGGCGCTGGCCGACGCGGCAACGCCGCACTTCAACCTCAGCCACAGCGGCGCGACGGGCGTGGTGGCGGTGTCCGACACGCACGAGGTGGGCGTCGACATCGAGCTGCTGCGGCCGGTGCCGGACGCGCTGGACCTGTCCGCCGCGTATTTCCGTGCCGCGGAGCACGCGGCGCTGCAGGCCCTGCCGCCCGCCCTGCGCGCGACGGCCTTCCTGCGCGCCTGGACCCGCAAGGAGGCCGTGCTCAAGGCCGTGGGCACCGGCCTCGGGCTGGACCCGCAGACGCCGTACACCGGCCTCGACGGCGACCTCGCGCGCGTGCAGGTCCCGGGCCCGTCGGGCCGGCAGGCCACGGTGGAACTGGCCACGCTCGACCTGCCCGGTGCCATCGTGTCCGTGGCGCGCTGCGCCGTCCGCGCGCCGGCACCCGTCTTCGCGGAGGCCGTGCCCGCATGACGCCGCTGACCTTCGGCCCCGCCGGGCGCCGCCTGTTCGGCATCTTCCATGCGCCGGCGACCGGCCTGGCACCGGCCTCGGCGGTGCTGCTGTGCCCGCCGATGGGGCAGGAGCTGTTCCGCGCGCAGCGCTTCCTGCGCGTGCTGTCGGACCGGCTGGCGCGCGCCGGCGTGGCCGTGCTGCGCTTCGACTACCACGGCACCGGCGACTCGCCCGGCGACGACGAGGACGGCGACATGGCGGGCTGGCAGGGCGACGTCGCGGCCGCCCATGCCGAGCTGCGGCGCCGCGCCGGCGCCGTCCCGGTGGCTTGGTGCGGCGCACGGCTCGGCGCCACGCTCGCCGCCGCGGCCGCGCACGCCGCGGCGCAGGGCCCGCAGCACCTGCTGATGTGGGACCCGGTCCTCGATGGCGCGGCCTATCTGCGCGCGCTGCGCGAGGCCCATGCCTCGGTGCTGATCAAGAGCTTCTGCCTGCCGGTGCCCGGACTGCGCCGGCGCCTGGCCGCCGAGCCCGACGCCTACACCGAGGGACCGCTCGGCTACGGGCTGTCCGCACGCCTGCGCCAGGAGCTGCGCGAGCTCGTGCCGCAGCGCGTCGCGCTCTCGCCCGCGCACGGCACGACGGTGCTGGCGATGCCGCAGGACGCGACGGCGCAGGCCTGGGCCGAGGCGCAGCGCGCGCTGGCGCGGCCGGTGCAGCGGGTGCCCTTCGCCCACACCTGGGGCTGGACGGAAGACCAGCAGCGGCCCGGCCAGGCGACGATGGTGCCGGCCGAGCCCCTGCAGCAACTGCTGCAGCGGCTGCGCGCCCCCGCGGAAGCGACGGCATGACCGAGACCCCCGTCCGCTTCGGCCCCGAGGACGCCCGGCTGATGGGCGTGCTCACCGTGCCCGACGCCCTGCCGGCCGCGCCGCTGGCCTGCCTGCTGATCAACCAGGGCGCCGGCCACCGCACCGGCCCCGCCCGCATCAACGTCAAGCTGGCCCGCCGGCTGGCACGGCAGGGCATCGCCAGCCTGCGCCTGGACCTCGCCGGCCTCGGCGACAGCGACGCCCCGCGCGGCAACGGCGGCCACGTCGAGCAGGGCGTGGCCGACCTGCTGGCCGCCATGCAGCTGGTCGAGACGATGACCGGCATCCGCCGCTTCCTGCACATCGGGCTGTGCATGGGCGGGGTGTACGGCGCGGCGCTGGCGCAGCAGGACCCGCGCGTGGCGGGGCTGCTGCTGTTCGACAGCTTCGCCTTCCCGCGCCGCCGCGCCGCCCTGGCGCTGGCGCTGCGCCGGATCGTGGCGCTGCCCTTCAACGCCTCGCTGCGCGAGAAGATCGCCAACGCCCTGCGCGGCCGCATCCACGGGCGCGGCGCACAGCTCGCCGACGCGCCGACGCCGGAAGACCACGCGCAGCGCTTCCGCGCCGCCATGTCGGCCCTGGCCGCGCGCGGCACCCCGGTCCTCATGCTGTCCTCCGGGAGCCTGCACGTGGCCGACCGCGGACACGACCAGCTCGGCGAGATGGCCGGCGAGCCCTTCGCGCAGCACATCGAGTACCGCTTCGAGCCGGCGATCGAGCACACCCTGGTGACGCTGGCGTCGCAACGCGTCTTCCTCGACCTGGCCTGCGACTGGGCCCGACGCGTGCAGCAGCGCACGGCCGTGGCGCCGGCGGGCGCGGCGGCCGGCCGGGCCGCCCGGCCCGCCCCTGCGCTGGCCGGCTGCTGAGGGCGCCGCGGCGGAACGCGTCGCCCTCCTAGAATCGCGGGTTGCCAGCCTCTGGATGTACCCCATGAACCGCTGCCCCGCCCCCCACGATTCCCCTGCCCGTCCGACCCGCGCCGCCGTCCTGGCGGCGGCTGCCGCACTGGTGCTGGCCGCTGCGCCGGCGCATGCGCAGTTCCAGGTCCAGACCCAGAACGAGGCCGCCGTGGGCGGCCGCAACTTCCCCGTCAACACGCTGCGCGGCAGGCTGGTCATCACCGGCTTCCCGGAGGCCGCGCTGGACGGCCGGCCCGAGCGCCTGGCGCCGGGCGCGCGCATCCGCAACCCGCAGAACATGATCGTGCCGCCGGCCACCCTCACGGGGCAGGACCTGGCGGTCAACTACCGGCGCGACGCGGCCGGCCTGGTCAGCGAGGTGTGGATCCTCACGCCGACCGAGGCCGCCGCCGAGCGCGAGGCGGCGAACAAGCCCTTCCTGAACTTCTGGCCCTTCACCACGAAGGCGCAGAACGAGTAGCCGCGCCGGCTGGGGCCGTGCCCGCCGCTCGCCCCGCGGGCGGCGCACGCCATGGACTTTCACCGCAACCGCCACGGGAGTTGCCGCATGACCCGCAAAGTTTTCATCAAGACCTTCGGCTGCCAGATGAACGAGTACGACTCGGACAAGATGGCCGACCTGCTGGCCGCCGCCGAGGGCTACGAGCCCACGCAGGACGTCGAGGAAGCCGACCTGATCCTCTTCAACACCTGCTCGGTGCGCGAGAAGGCGCAGGAGAAGGTGTTCTCCGACCTCGGCCGCGTGCAGCACCTGAAGGCGCGCGGCGTGAAGATCGGCGTGGGCGGCTGCGTCGCCAGCCAGGAGGGCGCGGCCATCATCGAGCGCGCGCCCTACGTGGACGTGGTGTTCGGCCCGCAGACGCTGCATCGCCTGCCCGAGATGCTGGCGCGGCGCGACGCCGAGAAGCGCCCGCAGGTCGACATCTCCTTCCCCGAGATCGAGAAGTTCGACCATCTGCCGCCGGCGCGGGTGGAGGGCGCCACCGCCTTCGTCTCGATCATGGAGGGCTGCTCCAAGTACTGCAGCTACTGCGTGGTGCCCTACACCCGCGGCGAGGAGGTCAACCGCCCGCTGGACGACGTGCTGGTGGAAGTGGCCGGCCTGGCCGACCAGGGCGTGAAGGAGGTGACGCTGCTGGGCCAGAACGTGAACGCCTACCGCGGCAGGATGGGCGACACCAGCGAGATCGCCGACTTCGCGCTGCTGATCGAGTACATCGCCGAGATCCCGGGCATCGAGCGCATCCGCTACACCACCAGCCACCCGAACGAGTTCACGCCGCGCCTGATCGAGGTGTACGGCAGGGTGCCGCAGCTCGTGAGCCACCTGCACCTGCCGGTGCAGCACGGCAGCGACCGCATCCTGATGGCGATGAAGCGCGGCTACACGGCCATGGAATACAAGAGCACGATCCGCAGGCTGCGCGCCGTGCGTCCGCAGCTCGCGCTGTCGAGCGACTTCATCGTCGGCTTCCCCGGCGAGACGGAGGAGGACTTCGCGAAGATGATGAAGCTCATCGACGACGTGGGCTTCGACTCGAGCTTCTCCTTCATCTTCAGCCCGCGCCCCGGCACGCCGGCCGCCCAGTTCCCCGACGACACGCCGCACGCGGTGAAGCTCGCGCGCCTGCAGCACCTGCAGAAGACCATCGACGACAACGTGAAGCGCCTGTCGGAAGCGCTGGTGGGCACCACCCAGCGCGTGCTGGTGGAAGGCCCGTCGAAGAAGAACCCGGCCGAGCTGATGGGCCGCACCGACTGCCACCGCGTCGTCAATTTCGAGGCGCCGCCGCGGTTGACGGGGCAGATGGTGGAGGTGCGGATCACCCGTGCGCTGTCGCACACGCTGCGCGGCGAGGTCGTCACGCGCGTGACGGGCGCCGCGGACGAAAGCGAGCCGCTGGCCGCATGACCACTCCGCGCCGCGCCCGCGGCTCGTTCCAGCAGTTGCTGCTGTTCGCCTTCCTGCTCATCACGGCGCTGCTGGTGGGCGTGTCGCTGCGCGCGCTGGTGCAGTACGACCGGCTGATGGTTCAGAGCCGCGACGCCGCCAAGCGCGCGCTGCAGCTGTCGGGCGCGGCGCAGTCGCTGGCCGAGCGCAGCGCGGTGATGGAGCGGTCCGGGCGCCAGTCGCTGGTGCTCAACGACGCCGTGCTGCGCCGCCGCTTCGGCGAGGCCGCGCACGATGCGCAGGGCGTGGTGCAGCAGCTGGTGGACAACGGCATGCTGCCGCAGTCGGCCGAGGCCTGGCGCGCGCAGCTGGACGTGATCGAGGGGCTGATGAACGGCCCGTCCGACACCGCCCTCTCGCGCGAGACCTCGATGGCGGTGCAGTTCCGCGAACTGGACGCGCTGAACACGCAGATCGCGCAGCAGGCGCAGTTCCTCATCGAGACGCAGAACAACGCGCTGGCCGAGCGGCTGGAGCGCGCGCGCCGGCGCCTGATGCAGCAGGTGCTGGCCGCCAGCGCGCTGGCGGTGGCGATGGCGCTGGCCTTCGGCATCTGGCTGGCGCGGCCCTTCAAGCGGCTGGAGCGCGCCATCCACGGCCTGGGCGAAAACCGGCTGGACGAGCCCATCGACATCCGCGGCCCGGCCGACGTGCGCCGCGTGGCGCAGGAGCTGGACTGGCTGCGCCTGCGGCTGACCGAGCTGGACGCGGACAAGGCACGCTTCCTGCGACACGTCTCGCATGAACTCAAGACCCCGCTGGCCGCACTGCGCGAGGGCGTCTCGCTGCTGGAGGAAGGCGTGACCGGCCAGCTCAGCCCGGCGCAGCGCGAGGTGGTGCAGATCCTGCAGCAGAACACGGTGGCGCTGCAGGGGCAGATCGAGGCGCTGCTGCGCTTCAACGCGGCCGCCTTCGAGGCGCGCCAGCTCAACCGCCAGCGCACGCCGCTGCTGCCGCTGATCGAGCAGCAGATCGAGGCGCAGCGCCTGCAGTGGCAGGCCGGCGGCCTCACGGTGCACGCCGAGGGCGAGCCGGTGGCGGTGTCGGTCGACCCGGTGAAGCTCGGCACGGCGCTGGGCAACCTGCTGTCCAACGCGATCCGCTTCTCGGCGCGCGGCGGCACCATCGCCTTCCACGTCTCCAGCACGCCCTCGCTGGCCGTCATCGAGGTGGCCGACGCCGGCCCCGGCGTGTCGGAGCAGGACCGCGACCGCATCTTCGAGCCCTTCTTCCGCGGCGAACGCCAGCCCGAGCACGCGGTCAAGGGCACGGGCATCGGGCTTTCGATCGTGCAGGAGTACATTGCGGCCCATGGTGGGCGCATCGAACTGCTGCCCAGCGGCCCCGGCGCGCGCTTCCGCATCGAGCTGCCGCGCAACGCTTGACATGACACACCCCCAGACTTCGCGGACCCCGCTCCGCTTCGCCGCTGCATCGGCCGCCGCCCTGGCGCTGATGCTGGCCGCCTGCACCACGCCGGCGCCGGCACCCGCGCCGCCGACACCCCCGCCGCGGATCAGCGTCCCGCCGCCGCCCCCGCCGGTGATGCCGGTCGAGGCCGAGCCGCAGGCGCCCGCCACGCAACTGATGCCGCCGCTGCCCGGCCCGATCGGCGCCATGCTCGCCTACGCCGACCGGGTGCGCGGCTTGCCGGGCGGCGAGCTGAACGCCGAGATCGCGCGCCTGGGCGAGCCGAACGACCCCGCCACCCAGATGCAATTGGGCCTGGCGCTGGCGCAGACGCGCAACCCGCCCGACCTGGCGCGCGCCGCCGGCCTGATGCAGCGGGTGGCCGGCAATGCCTCGCCCGAGGGGCTGTCGCTGGCGCCGCTGGCGCGGCTGCTGGCCGCGCGCTACCTGGAGCAGCGCCGCGTGGAGGACGACCGCGACCGCCAGGTGCAGCAGCTCAAGGACGCGCAGCGCCGCATCGACCAGCTCAACGACCGCATCGAGGCGCTGCGCGCCATCGAACGCAGCTTCGCGCGCCCGCCCGCGCCGCCGCCACCGCCCGTCAACGGAGGGCCCAGGCCATGAGCGCCGCCCGGCCGTTCCGAAGGCGCTCGCACCCGCAGTGCGAAGCACGGAGGGCAGTTCAGTGAGCGAAGCCACGGCCAAGGGCGCCCGCATCCTGGTCGTCGACGACGACCCGGACCTGCTGCGGCTGCTGTCGCTGCGGCTGACCGGCGCCGGCTACCAGGTCACGGCCGTCACCTCGGCCGAATCGGCGCTCACCCAACTGGAGATCGAGCACCCGCGCCTGGTGCTCAGCGACGTGCGGCTGCCCGGGCGCGACGGCCTGCAGCTCTTCGACGAGATCCGCAAGCGCCACCCCGCGCTGCCGGTGATCCTGCTGACCGCGCACGGCACCATCCCCGACGCGGTGGAGGCCACCTCGCGCGGCGTCTTCACCTACCTGACCAAGCCCTACGAGCCGCGCGAGCTGCTCGACAAGATCGGCCAGGCGCTGGCCCTGGGCGCGCCGGCGGCCACGCCCGCCGCCGCCGGCGACGAGACCTGGCGCAGCGAGATCGTCAGCCGCTCCAGCCGCATGGCCGAGGTGCTGGCCGAGGCGCGCATGGTCGCCCAGTCCGACGCCAGCGTGCTGCTGCGCGGCGACTCCGGCACCGGCAAGGAAGTGCTGGCGCGCGCCATCCACAAGGCCAGCGCGCGGGCGAAGAAGCCCTTCGTCGCCGTCAACTGCGGCGCGATCCCCGAGGCGTTGCTCGAGTCCGAGCTGTTCGGCCACGTCAAGGGCGCCTTCACCGACGCGCACGCCAACCACAAGGGCCTGTTCCAGCAGGCCGACGGCGGCACGCTGATGCTCGACGAGATCGGCGACATGCCGCCTGCTCTGCAGGTCAAGCTGCTGCGCGTGCTGCAGGAACGCGCGGTGCGCCCGGTGGGCGCCACCCAGGCCATCGCGGTGGACGTGCGCATCATCTCCGCCACCCACCGCGACCTGGACGCCGCCATGGCGGCCGGCCAGTTCCGCGAGGACCTGTACTACCGCCTGAACGTCGTCACCCTGACGCTGCCCTCGCTGGCCGACCGGCGCGAGGACATCCCGCTCCTGGCCAACCACTTCCTGCACAAGCTGGCCGGCAAGTACGGCAAGCGCCTCTCGGGCTTCGCGCCCGAGGCGCTGAAGGCGCTGACCACCGCGCCCTGGCCGGGCAACGTGCGGCAGCTCTTCAACGTGGTGGAGCAGGTGTGCGCCCTGTCCAGTTCGCCGCTGATCCCGCTGGCGCTGGTGCAGCGGGCGCTGCGGGTGCCCACCGTGGAAGTGCTCACCTATGCGGACGCCAAGCAGCGCTTCGAGCGCGAGTACCTGGTGGGCCTGCTCAAGCTGACCGACGGCAACGTCGCCGACGCCGCGCGGCTGGCGGACCGCAACCGCACCGAGTTCTATCGCCTGCTGCAGAAGCATGCGCTCACCCCCGGCCACTTCAAGGCCGAGGCCGGATCGCCCCCCGGCGACCCTGTCGCCGAGTAGCGACAGGGCTAAGTGCTTGATTTGATTCAGTTTCATCACCACCCGCCCCCCACCTGTCGGGCGGCGGCGACAGAAACAGGGGTTTTCCGGGCCGGGGGCCCGGAAATAGCCGTCGAAGCCTCTCGAAAATCGACCTAAGTCGTTGATGTGAAATAAGATTTTCATGCTGGCACGGGCTTTGCCCCATAGCCGGCATGAACCACCTGATCAGCCCCTCTTCCGCACTGCGTCCGCAGCGCGGCGGTCTGCGTCAAAAACCCCATTTCGCCGCCGCGCGCCCGCGCGCCGCCGGCCATGCAGCCCCCTCCGGCGCCCTGAACGCCGCCGGCGCCGCCGCGGACTGCGTCTTCAAGCGCATGCCCTCCATCGGCGACACCGCCGCCCACGCCGTGTCGGCCCGCTGGTAAGGAGAAAGCCGTCCATGAAGCCGAACGACTTCTCCCACCTGAAGGTGCTCACCCCGGCCGACTTCGAGGCCGCGCCCGTGCCCTCCACCCGCAGCCCGCTGCGCGAGGAGCGCCATCCCAACGCCGTCACCGCGCCGCCGATCCACCGCGGCTCGATGACGCCCCGCCCCTGGCGCGGCTTCTGGAACAGCATCGGCACCGCCCTGCTGCTGAAGCTGGGCGTCGGCGGCGAGCCCGCGCCCGAGGCCGTGCACTTCCCGAAGCAGGCCTGGGAGCGCGCCGCGCGCCAGCGCCGCGCCGTCTTCATCCTGCTGGCCGTGCTCAGCACGGTGGTCGCCTCCACCCTGTTCGCGCAGGTGCAGCCCGACTACGACAACAAGTTCCTCGAATGGGGCCAGATCGCCCTGTACGGCCTGCTCTCGGGCTGGGTCGTGACCGGCTTCGTGACGGCGCTGATGGGCTTCTACGTCTCGCTCTTCGGTGACAGGCACGCCCTCTCGGCCAAGCAGGTGGCACACCACCCGATGAACCCCGAGGCGCGCACCGCCATCATCATGCCGATCTGCAACGAGGACGTGGCCACCGTCTTCGCCGGCCTGCGCGCCACCTGCGAGTCGGTCGCCAACACCGGCCACGCGCAGCAGTTCGACGTGTTCGTGCTCTCGGACAGCTACGACCCCGAGATCGCCAGGGCCGAGCGCGCCGCCTGGGAAGACCTGCGCGCCGCGCTGGCCGAGAACGGGAACCAGCCGCAGGTCGAGGTCTACTACCGCCTGCGCACCCGCCGCACGCACCGCAAGGCCGGCAATGTGGCCGACTTCTGCCGCCGCTGGGGCAAGGACTACCGCTACATGATCGTGCTGGACGCCGACTCGGTGATGAGCGGCGACTGCCTGGCGAACATGGTCAAGCTGATGGAGGCGAACCCCTCCGCCGGCATCATCCAGACCGCCACCCAGGCCATCGGCCACGTGACGCTGCACGCCCGCGCGCAGCAGTTCGCCAGCCGCGTGACGGGGCGCCTCTTTACCCTGGGCATGCAGTTCTGGCAGCTGGGCGAATCGCACTACTGGGGCCACAACGCCATCATCCGCGTCGAGCCCTTCATGCAGCACTGCGCGCTGGCCCCGATCAAGGGTACGGGCGGCATGTCGGGCGGCATCATGAGCCACGACTTCGTCGAGGCCGCGCTGATGCGCCGCGCCGGCTACCACGTGTGGCTGTGCGCCGACCTGGTCGGCAGCTACGAGCAGCAGCCGCCGGACCTGCTGGCCGAGCTGCAGCGCGACCGCCGCTGGTGCCAGGGCAACCTGCAGAACGCCCGCCTGATGGCCGAGCCCGGCATCCATTCCGTGCACCGCGCGATGTTCGTGACCGGCACCATGGCCTACGTCTCGGCGCCGCTGTGGCTGGCCTTCATGACCCTGGGCACCGCCCTGTGGCTGTCGGGCTCCAGCCTGGTGGACTACTGGATGGTGATGCCGATGGAACTGGCCGGCCTGTGGCTGTGGACGCTGTGCCTGCTGTTCCTGCCCCGCGTGCTGGGCCTGGTGGCCGTGCTGCTGCGCAAGGAGCAGCGCCAGTTCGGCGGCCTGTTCGCGCTCTTCAAGAGCTCGGTGCTGGAAGCCGGCATGGCGATCGTGCAGGCGCCGGTGCGCATGCTGGCCCATTCGCTGTTCGTCGTGGTGGCGCTGACCGGCATCAAGCTGGACTGGAAGTCGCCCCCGCGGGAAGCCGCCGCCGTGCCGTGGCGCGAGGCCGCCGCCCGCCTGCTGCCGATGAGCGGGATCGTCGCCGTGCTGGCCGCCGCCGTGGCCCTGGTCGACGCCAGCGCGCTGGTGTGGCTGATGCCGGTGGGCCTGCCGCTGCTGCTGGCCATCCCGATGGCCGTGGTCACCAGCCAGATCGCCCTGGGCAGCGCGATGCGCGAGCGCAGCTACCTGCTGATCCCCGAGGAATCGCGCTCGCCGGCCGTGCTGCGCCGCGCCTGGATGCACGCCGACCGCCTCTCGCAGCCCAAGGCGCTGCTGGCTGCCTGATCGAGAAAACTGCTGTCACACCCCCTGAAAAGGCCCGCCTCGGCGGGCCTTTTCCTTTGCGGGCGGCGTTCAGGCGTTGCCGGCCGCCAGGATGCTGCGGATGACGCTTGCGCGCGTCGCCTCGTCGTCGTCGAAGCCGCCATGCGTGGTGCTGTTCGTCTCGCGGCTTTGCGCCGCCCACAGCTGCACGTTGGCACGGGCGGCCAGTTCGAGCGGCACGTACTTCGCCATGCCCACGACGGGCGTGCGCTTGCCGCCTTCGAAGGACTCGGACACCAGGTACAGCAGCGAACGCCCGTAGCCCAGGATCGGCCGGCAGGTGGCGTCGGCGCTTTCCAGCGGATCGGACAGGTGCCACTGGTTGTACTGGCGCACCTTGCCGCTCGTGATGTGCGGCAGCATCTTCTGCTCGAACAGGTCCACCCGCGCGGCCGGCGCCATCAGGTTGACGCTGTGGAAGCGCCAGCCCAGGCCGGCCAGCAGGTCCACCAGGTGGCAGTGGACGATGCCGCCGGCGGAGTGGCCGATCAGGTGCAGCCGGTCGCGCCCCAGCTTGAAGGCGCCGGAGCGCATCGCGCAGTCGTAGAGCACGCGCCCGCCGCTGTTGCGCGCCGACGAGATCAGCCGCCCGTTCTCCTTCATCTCGCCCCAGATGGCGGTGCCCGGGCGGGCCAGCGTGCGCTCCAGCCGCTCGTTCCACCAGTTCTGGATGCCGCCGGCGCGCTCGCGCTCGCCGCTGAAGATGTCCTTGACGATGTTGCCGAGCGTGGCGATCAGGCCCGTCTCCCACATGAAGAAGATCGGGAAGACGTGGCGCTCGTACAGCGCCGGGATCCACTGCGCGGCCGTCTTCGCCGCGTCGCCCTCGCTGGTCAGGCCGCCGTGCGCGTAGATGGCGATGTCCACCGGCGCGTTGGCCGGCAGCTTCCACTGCGCGCGGGCCCGCTCCAGGTAGGTGCCCACCAGCGCCTCCACGTCGGAGGGGTTGGTGCGGAAGTCGCCCGAGTCGGACAGGCGCCCGTTGTTCTCCATGTTGACGATGTAGGGCGCCAGCTCGTGGTTGCGCAGCCGCTCCTCGGTCGCCAGCTCGACCTTGCCGGCGCGCGGCATGCGCAGCGCCGGGCTGCGCGCGATGGCCAGGTGCAGCGAGGTCGCCACGCCCATCTGCACCACCCAGCAGTCCATCGCGTTGGCGCTCCAGTCCTCGTAGCGCAGCAGCGCCAGGCCGCCGCTGCCCCAGCCCTCGCCCCAGGAGTTCTGGATGATGAAGCCCTCGTGCGTGTAGCCCAGGATGACGAAGGCATGGCCGCCGTCGCCGGGCGCCAGCTCGCGCTGCGGGATGGCCCACGGCTCGTCGCCGCGCCGGGCGGCGTCCTGCCCTTCGCGCCAGCCGGCGTGGCACTGGGCGCTGGCATAGAGCACGCCGACGTCGGCCAACGCCACGTGCATGTCGGCGACGGCGCGCGGGTCGATGCGGTAGTAGGCGCCCAGCGGGCGGCGCATCGCGTCGGGCCACCAGTCGTCGCGCGGGTCGGCGGGCACTTCCTTGGGCATCGGCTCGCGCGGCCACAGCTCGCGCCGGCAGACGCCGTGCTTGTGCCAGCCCTTGAGCGCGCCGCGCAGGCTGGAGCCGGTGTCCTGCGTGGCGCCGCGGAATTCGTCGTAGCGCCGCGCCATCGAATAGATCATGAAGGGCGAGACCTGCTCGGCCGCCTCGCCGTCGGCCGAGAGCAGCCAGTGCACGACGGTGGCGAGCGCGAAGCCGGTGCAGGCGCTGGTGCGGCCCTGGTTCAGCACCGGCACGGCGCGCGCCGGCCGCAGTTCGGCGCCCGGGCGCAGGCGCACCGGCGGCACGTAGAGGCGGTCGCGGAAGTCGATCGGGTCGGCCTTGACGACATCGCGCGCGGGCAGCGCCTGGACGGCGGGCCGGCGGGCGGCTTTGCGGGTGGCCATGGCGCGCCTCCTCTTGCCTGGGATGGCGCGCATTGTGGGCAGGCGCGGCCCCGGCAGGCCATTCGCCGGAAGTGCTGGCCGGCGGCTTAGGCCGTTCGGCGGTGCGCAGGGATCAGAAGCGCGGCAGGCCGCCCGGCCCGCCGGGGCCGCCCATGCCGGGGAAGCCCTTGGCGCCGCCCAGGCGCTTCATCATCTTCATCAGGCCGCCGCCCTTCATCTTCTTCATCATCCCCTGCATCTGCTCGAACTCGCCCAGCAGGCGGTTGACTTCCTGCACCTGCACGCCGGCGCCGGCGGCGATGCGCTTCTTGCGGGTGGCCTTGATGATCTCGGGCTTGCGGCGCTCGGTCGGGGTCATGCTGTGGATGATCCCCTCCTTGCGGCGGATGTCGCGCTCGGCGCGCGTCAAGTCCGCGTCGGTGGCCTTGCCGGCCAGCTGCGCGGGCAGCTTGTCCATCAGGCCCGACAGGCCGCCCATCTGCTTCATCTGCTGCAGCTGGGCGAGGAAGTCCTCCAGGTCGAAGTGGCCGCTCTTGACCTTGCTGGCCAGCTTCTTGGCGGCTTCCACGTCCACGCCGGCCGAGACCTGCTCGACCAGCGCCACGATGTCGCCCATGCCCAGGATGCGGCCGGCATGGCGCTCGGCGTCGAAGGCCTCCAGGCCGTCGATCTTCTCGGAGACGCCCGCGAACTTGATCGGCACGCCGGTGATCTGCCGCACCGACAGCGCGGCGCCGCCGCGCGAGTCGCCGTCCATCTTGGTCAGCACGATGCCGGTGAGCGGCAGCGCGTCCTTGAAGGCCTTGGCGGTGTTGACCGCGTCCTGGCCCTGCATGGCGTCGACGACGAACAGCGTCTCCACCGGCTTGAGCGCGCCGTGCAGCGACTTGATCTCCTCCATCAGCACCTCGTCGATGGCGAGGCGGCCGGCGGTGTCGACCAGCAGCACGTCGAAGTGGTGCTTCTTCGCGTAGTCCAGCGCGGCGGCGGCGATGTCCAGCGGCTTCTGATCGGGCGTGCTGGGGAACCACTCGGCGCCGGCCTGCTTCGTCACCGTCTTGAGCTGCTCGATGGCGGCCGGGCGGTAGACGTCGCCCGACACCGTCAGCACCTTCTTCTTGCGCTTCTCGATCAGGTGCTTGGCCAGCTTGGCGGTGGTGGTGGTCTTGCCGGCGCCCTGCAGGCCGGCCATCAGGATCACGGCCGGCGGCTGCGCGGCGAGGTTGATGTCGGACACGCCCTCGCCCATCGTCGCGGCCAGCTCGCGGTGCACGATGCCCACCAGCGCCTGCCCTGGCTTGAGCGAGCCCAGCACCTCCTCGCCCATCGCCTTGTCCTTGACGCGGGCGACGAAGTCGCGCACCACCGGCAGCGCCACGTCGGCCTCCAGCAGCGCCATGCGCACCTCGCGCATCATGTCCTGCACGTTGGCTTCGGTGATGCGCGCCTGGCCGCTCATCTGCTTGACGAGGCGCGAGAACTTGTCGGAGAGGGCGGTGGCCATGGGGGAGTGTCCGGAGGGAAAGCGGAAGGGCGTGAGGGGCGGCGTTGCACCACCCGAAAAGGAAAGGGCGAGCCGCTAAACTCGCCCGGATGATTCTAGCGAGCCCCTCCCCGCTCAGCGTGGCACTGGGCATCGCCACCGCGGCCGCCTACGGCGTGGCCGCCGCCGCGGCGACGCGGCTCGGCCGCCAGGGCACCCAGGGCCTGTTCGCGCTCGCCTGGATCCTGCATGCGCTCACCCTCGGCACCGGCCTGCTCGGCCGCGAGGCCCGTTTCGGCTGGGCGCCCGCCCTGTCCGTCACGGCCTGGCTGGTGCTGACGGTCTACGCCGTCGAGAGCCGCCTCTTCCCGCAGCTCACCGTGCGCCGCGCGCTGGCCGTGCTGGGCGGCGTGGCGGTGCTGCTGGCGGCGGTCTTCCCGGGCGCGCCGCTGCACGTGGCGGCCTCGCCCTGGCTGCCGCTGCACCTGGCGCTGGGCATCGCCTCCTACGGCCTGTTCGCCGCCGCGGTGGTGCATGCCTGGCTGATGCGGCGCGCCGAGAAGCAGATCCGCCAGGCGGCCGAGCCGCAGGCCGGCCTGCCGCTGCTGACGCTGGAGCGCCTGACCTTCCGCTTCGTCACCGCCGGCTTCGTGCTGCTGACGGCCACCCTGGCCGCCGGCCTGCTGTTCAGCGAGCAGTTGTACGGCCCCTCGGTGCGCGGCTGGAAGTGGGACCACAAGAGCGTGTTCTCGGTGCTGGCCTGGCTGGCCTTCGCCGTGCTGCTGCTGGGGCGCGCGCGCTTCGGCTGGCGCGGCCGCATCGCGCTGCGCGTGCTCTACGCCGGCGCGGCCCTGCTGCTGCTGGCCTACGTGGGCTCGCGCTTCGTGCTGGAAGTGATCCTGGGGCGCGGCGTCGCATGAAGTACCTGATCGTGCTGGCGGTGGTCGTGGTGGCGATCTGGGTCTGGCGCCAGAACCGCCGCGAGGAAGCGCAGGAGCGCGCCGCGGCCCGTCCGCGCGCCGTGCCCGGCCCGCAGGCCATGCTGCGCTGCGCGCACTGCGGCGTGCACCTGCCCGCCGCCGATGCGGTGGCCGGCCGGCAGGGCAGCTACTGCAGCGAAACGCATCGCCGCCTCGGCGAAACATGAAAACACCCCCAGGCTTCGCGGACTTCGTTCCGCTTCGCCAACCCCCTCAAGGGGGCACACGCGACGGCCGGGCAAAGCCCGTTCCGTGCGTGTTCGCGCATGGCCTGCTCCGCGGCCGCCAGTACCGCTTCGCCTCGTGCGATGCGGACGACGCCCGGCATCCTGGGTAGCTCGATGGCCTCCCCCTGGTCGCGCGGCGGTGCTCCGGCCACGGACTGGGCCGGCCTGGACACCGGCAGCGGCGCGCTGACGCCGCGCGGCTCGGGCGGGCTGGTGCGCCTGTGGCGCGGCTTCATGACAGCGCGCGTGTTCGTCGGCGTGGTGCTGGTGCTGCTGCAGGGCGTGACCTTCGCGCTGGGGCAGCCGCTCAACCACCTGGCGCTGGGCGTGTCGGTCGCGTATTTCGCGGCGGCGCTGCTGGGCACGCGCTACCTGCATCCGCGCCCGCCGCTGCGCGGCATGGGCCTGGCCTGGCTGGGCAGCATCGGGGTGGACCTGGCCACCTTCGCCGTGCTCCAGACCCTGCAGGCGGCGAGCATCAACTACACGCCGCTGTTCGCGCTGCCGGTGCTGATGGGCGCCGTGGTCGGCTCGCTGCCTGTGGGGCTGGCGACCACGGCCCTCGTCACGCTGCTGCTGCTGGGCGACGCGCTGCGCTACCAGCTGCTGCAGGGGGCCGACGCGCCCGCGCGCTTCCTGCAGGCGGCGCTCACGGGCACGGGCCTGTTCGTCGTCTCGCTGCTGGCGCACCAGTTGGCGCTGCGGCTGGCGCGCGAGGAGGAGCGCTCGCTGCACAGCCGCAGCACGGCGCAGATGCAGGCGCAGGTCAACGCGCTGGTGATCGAGGCGCTGGGCGAGGGCGTGCTGGTGATCGACCTGGACGGCCGCGTGCAGGCGGCCAACCCGGCGGCGGACGCGATCCTCGGGCGCGGCCTGGGCGCGGCCGACATGCCCTTCGCGCTGGAGAACCAGCCCGCCTGGCACGCGCTGGCGCAACTGGCGGCGCGCACCTTCCAGCGCCGCAGCGCGCAGTCGGCCGAGCTGCCGATCGCCCAGGCGCGCGGCGCCCCGCGCGAGCTGCGGGTGCGCACCCGCCTCACGCCGGCGGCCGGAGCGCGCACCGAGGGGCTGTGCGTGATGTTCCTGCAGGACCTGCGCGAGCTGGAGGCGCGCATCCGCACCGAGAAGCTGGCCGCGATGGGCCGCATGTCGGCCGCGGTGGCGCACGAGATCCGCAACCCGCTGGCCGCCATCGCGCAGGCCAGCGCGCTGCTGTCGGAGGACCTGACCGACCCCGGCCAGCGGCGCCTGAACGAGATGGTGCAGCACAACGCGCAGCGCCTAGCGCGCATCGTGGACGATGTGCTGGACGTCTCGCGCGCGCGCCAGCAGCGGGCGCTGCCGCTGGAGGGCGAGCAGCTCATGCTCGACCCGATGGTGCTCACCATGGTCGAGGAATGGGTGCAGCAGACCGGGCGCGCGGGCGTGCGGCATGCGCTGGGCGCCCAGGCGCAGGTGCGCTTCGAGGCCGAGCACCTGCGGCGCATCCTGGTCAACCTGCTGGACAACGCGGCGCGCTACGCCAGCCAGGAGGAAGGCGCGATCCAGGTCGTCACCGCCTGGCCGCCGCAGGGCCGGCCGCAGCTGCTGGTGTGGAGCGACGGCGCGCCGCTGGACCCGGCCGTGCAGCGCCACCTGTTCGAGCCCTTCTTCTCGTCCGAAAGCCGCTCCAGCGGCCTCGGCCTGTACATCTGCCGCGAGCTGTGCGGGCGCCACGGCGGCGCCATCGGCTACGAGCGGCGCACGCTCGACGGCGACGGGCCGGAAGGCAACGCCTTCGTGATCAGCTTCGCGCCGGCCGCGCAGACCGCACCGGCGGCGCAGGAGCGTTTGCCACAATAGCGGCGTGAACAGCCCCACCGCCCGCAGTGCAGCGCAGATCCTCGTCGTCGACGACGAGCCCGACCTGCGCACCCTGTACGAGATGACGCTGCTGCGCGAGGGCTACCGCGTCGAGGCCGCCGGCAGCGTGGCCGAGGCCTGGCAGCACCTGGAGGCCGGCCGCTTCGACGCCGTGATCACCGACATGCGCCTGCCCGACGGCCTGGGCATGGAGCTGCTGCACCGCCTGCAGCAGCGCCAGCGCGCCGAGCGCTGCGTGGTGATGACGGCCTACGGCTCGGCCGAGAACGCGGTCGAGGCGCTGAAGGCCGGCGCCTTCGACTACCTCACCAAGCCGGTGGACCTGAAGCAGTTCCGCGCGGTGGTCGCCTCGGCCGTGCACGAGCAGGCCACCGCGCCGCGCCCCGCGCCGGCGCCGCCGGGCGCGGCGCCCGACCCGGCACCGGTGACGACGCAGGCCACCGGCGCGCTCGAGCGGCTGGTCGGCGAATCGGAGCCGATGCGGCTGGTGAAGGCACGCATCGTCAAGGTCGCGCGCGGCATGGCGCCGGTGCTGGTGCGCGGCGAGTCCGGCACCGGCAAGGAGCTGGTGGCGCGCGCCGTGCACGCCTGCAGCCAGCGCGGCGACGGCCCCTTCGTCGCCGTCAACTGCGGCGCGATCCCCGAGAACCTGCTGGAGGCCGAGTTCTTCGGCGCGCGCAAGGGCTCGTACACCGGCTCGGCGCAGGACCGCGACGGCTACTTCCAGGCGGCCCGCGGCGGCACCCTCTTCCTCGACGAGATCGGCGACCTGCCGCTGGCGATGCAGTCCAAGCTGCTGCGCGCCATCCAGGAGCGCAGCGTGCGCCCCATCGGCTCCACGCAGGAGGACGCGGTGGACGTGCGCATCGTCAGCGCCACCCACAAGGACCTGCAGGCCGAGGTGCAGGCCGGCCGCTTCCGGCAGGACCTGTACTACCGCCTCAACGTGATCGAGCTGATGCTGCCGCCGCTGCGCGAGCGGCGCGAGGACCTGCCGACCCTGTGCACCGCGCTGCTGCAGCGCATCGGCCAGGAGGCCGGCATGCCCGTGCCGGCCCTGTCGGCCCGCGCGCTGGACGCGCTGCGCCGGCAGCCGCTGCACGGCAACGTGCGCGAGCTGGAGAACCTGCTGCACCGCGCGGTGGCGCTGAGCGAGGGCGGCGAGCTGTCGATGGAACTCGACGCCGGCGACGGCCTGCCTCCCGCCGACGACGAGGCATCGCACGGAGCCGGCGACGCGCCGGCACTGTTCCCGCCGGACGGCCTGCTGCCGGAGGCGGCGGCGCCGACGGCACGGCCGACGACCGACGCCATGCCCAGCGACCTGCAGCGCTACCTCGACGACAAGGAGCGCGAGATCCTGCTGCGCGCGCTGCAGGAGACCGGCTTCAACCGCACCGCGGCCGCCCAGCGCCTCGGCCTGAGCCTGCGGCAGATCCGCTACCGCATCGTGCGGCTGGGCATCCCCATGCCCTCGGGCGACGATGGCTGATGCGCCCGCCGCCACCACGCCGTGGCAGGAAGGCGGCTGGTACGCATCCGCGCACCGGCTGGCATCGCCCAACTTCGGCCCGCGCCCGGCCGGCGCCTGCGTCGACCTGATCGTGCTGCACTCGATCAGCCTGCCGCCGGGCCAGTACGGCGGCGACGAAGTGCAGCGGCTCTTCACCAACCGGCTGGACTGGTCCGCGCACCCCTACTTCGAGCAGATCCGCGGCATCGAGGTCTCGGCGCACTTCTACGTGCGGCGCGACGGCACGCTCTGGCAGTTCGTCGGCTGCGACGACCGCGCCTGGCATGCCGGCGCCTCGTGCTGGCGCGGCCGCGCCGACTGCAACGACGACTCTGTCGGCATCGAGCTCGAAGGGCTGGAGGGCGGGCCGTTCGAGCCCGCCCAGTACGAGGCGCTCGCGCACCTGTGCCCGGCCATCGCCCGGCGCTATCCGGTGCGGTACGTGGCCGGCCACGAGCACATCGCGCCCGGCCGCAAGCAGGACCCCGGCCCCGGCTTCGACTGGCCGCGGCTGCGGGCGGCGCTGGGCTGGCCGGCCGAGGCATTTCCCCCGGGGACGCGCTGAATTTTTTCTATCGGACGGCCGCCGCGGGAAGGGTCCCCTCCCGGCCGCACCCTGGCGCTGCAGCATCGCCCGCCATGCAGCAACCATGCGGCCTGCCGGCCTGAATCGCCTCCGAGGCCGCATCGCTGCTGGGTCGGAGCAAGCAGTGCCAACCCAGATGCGGCACAAGGCGCCGCTCCCGCGGGACAAGATTCGCAACGTTGCCGTTGACGTTCGTGAAAAACACTACATCTAGTGCCTTGAACCCCCATTCCCCCCTAGATATAGTGTGCCTCGCCTGACCAGCCCCGCCGTTCGCGACAGCGCCCGGCACGGTCCATGACAACCAACGCAGGAACCCGAGGAACACACCCAATGCAAGCTGCCCAGACCACCCCGACGACGCCCCGTGCCACGCCGCCCCAGGCCGCCTCGCCCGGGCGTGACGTGGCGGGCGCCGCCGGGCCTGCCCTCGCCCACTACCAGATCATCCGCCGCAACGGCGCCGTGGTGCCCTTCGCGCCCGACAAGATCGCGGTGGCGATGATGAAGGCCTTCCTGGCCGTGCACGGCACCCAGGGCGCGGCCTCGGCCAGCGTGCGCGAGACGGTCGAGGGCCTGACGCAGGCCGTGATCAAGGCACTGGTGCGCTCGCGCCCGGGCGGCGGCACCTTCCACATCGAGGACGTGCAGGACAGCGTCGAGCTGGGCCTGATGCGCGGTGGCCACCACGAGGTGGCGCGCGCCTACGTGCTGTACCGCGAGCGCCGCGCGCAGGAGCGCCTGAAGCAGGGCGAGCAGGCTGCGCCGGCGGCGCTGCCGCAGATCCACGTGCTGGACGGCGGCGAGCGCGTGCCGCTGGACGTGAACGCGCTGCACGCGCTGCTGCAGTCGGCCTGCGCCGGGCTGGGCGAGGGCGTCAAGGCCGAGCCCATCGTGGCCGAGACCATGCGCAACCTGTACGACGGCGTGCCGCTGGACGAGGTCTACAAGGCCTCGATCCTGGCCGCCCGCACCCTGATCGAGAAGGACCCGGACTACACCTACGCCACCGCGCGCCTGCTGCTGCACACCATCCTGAAGGAAGTGCTGGGCCGCGAGACCACGCAGGCCGAGATGGGCACCGCCTATGCCGACTACTTCCCGCAGTTCATCAAGCGGGGCGTGGAGGCCGAGCTGCTGGACGAGAAGCTGCTGCAGTACGACCTGGCCCGCATGGGCGCGGCGCTGAAGGCCGAGCGCGACCTGAAGTTCGACTACCTGGGCCTGCAGACCCTGTACGACCGCTACTTCCTGCACGTGCGCAAGACCCGCATCGAGCTGCCGCAGGCCTTCTTCATGCGCGTGGCGATGGGCCTGGCCCTGAACGAGATCGACCGCGAGGCGCGCGCCATCGAGTTCTACGAGGTGCTGTCGAGCTTCGACTTCATGTCCTCGACGCCCACGCTCTTCAACAGCGGCACGCTGCGCTCGCAGCTCTCGTCCTGCTACCTGACCACGGTGCCGGACGACCTGGACGGCATCTACGAGTCGATCAAGGAGAACGCGCTCCTCTCGAAGTTCGCCGGCGGCCTGGGCAACGACTGGACCCGCGTGCGCGCCCTGGGCAGCCACATCAAGGGCACCAACGGCGAGTCGCAGGGCGTCGTGCCCTTCCTCAAGGTGGTCAACGACACCGCCGTGGCCGTCAACCAGGGCGGCAAGCGCAAGGGCGCCGTCTGCACGTATCTTGAGACCTGGCACCTGGACATCGAGGAGTTCCTGGAGCTGCGCAAGAACACCGGCGACGACCGCCGCCGCACGCACGACATGAACACGGCCAACTGGATCCCCGACCTGTTCATGCGCCGCGTGATGGAAAAGGGCAGCTGGACGCTGTTCTCGCCCTCCTCCTGTCCCGACCTGCACGACCTGTTCGGCGCCGACTTCGAGCGCGCCTACGTCGCCTACGAGGAAAAGGCCGCCCGCGGCGAGATCAAGCCCAGCAAGACAGTGCCGGCCACCGACCTGTGGCGCAAGATGCTCTCGATGCTGTTCGAGACCGGCCATCCCTGGATCACCTTCAAGGACGCCTGCAACGTGCGCTCGCCGCAGCAGCACGTGGGCGTGGTGCACAGCTCCAACCTGTGCACCGAGATCACGCTGAACACCAGCGACACCGAGACGGCCGTGTGCAATCTGGGCTCGGTCAACCTGCTGCAGCACCTGAAGGACGGCGGCGTCGACCACGAGAAGCTGAAGAAGACGATCTCGACGGCGATGCGCATGCTCGACAACGTCATCGACATCAACTACTACGCCGTGAAGAAGGCGCGCGACTCCAACCTGCGCCACCGCCCGGTCGGCCTGGGCGTGATGGGCTTCCAGGACGCGCTGTACGAGCTGCGCATCCCCTACGCCAGCCAGGAGGCGGTCGATTTCGCCGACCGCTCGATGGAAGCCGTCTGCTACCACGCCTACTGGGCCTCCACCGAGCTGGCGGCCGAGCGCGGCAAGTACTCCAGCTTCAAGGGTTCGCTGTGGGACAAGGGCGTCCTGCCGATGGACTCGCTGGGCCTGCTGGAGCAGGCGCGCGGCGGCTACGTCGAGATCGACCGCTCCAGCACGCTGGACTGGGACGCCCTGCGCGCCAAGATCGCCCGCGACGGCATGCGCAACTCCAACTGCGTGGCCATCGCGCCGACGGCGACCATCTCCAACATCATCGGGGTGGACGCCTCCATCGAGCCCTGCTTCGGCAACCTGTCGGTCAAGTCCAACCTGTCGGGCGAGTTCACCGTGATCAACCACTACCTGGTGCGCGACCTCAAGCGCCTGGGCCTGTGGGACGACGTGATGGTGATGGACCTCAAGCACTTCGACGGGTCGCTGCGCCCCATCGACCGCGTGCCGCAGGACATCAAGCAGCTCTACGCCACCGCCTTCGAGATCGAGCCGCAATGGCTGGTCGAGGCCGCGGCGCGGCGCCAGAAGTGGATCGACCAGGCGCAGAGCCTGAACATCTACATGTCCGGCGCTTCGGGCAAGAAGCTGCACGACACCTACACGCTGGCCTGGACGCGCGGCCTGAAGACCACCTACTACCTGCGCACCATCAGCGCCACGCACGCCGAGAAGTCCACCGTGCAGTCGGGCCGGCTGAACGCCGTGTCCTCCGATGCGGGCGGCGGCCTCGCGGCAGCGGCTCAGCCGAGTGCGCTCGAGCGCGCCGCCGCCGCGGCGCAGGCACAGATGGCGCAGGCGCAGGCCGCCGACAACACGCCGGCCACCGACATCAAGTTCTGCGCGATCGACGACCCGGGCTGCGAGGCCTGCCAGTGAGTCGATGAATGAACAACGGTCCGCATGCGGACCGTTTTCTTCTCCACCTTCGCGGCATCGGCCGACACGCACGATGCCTTCGCACAACAGAATTCGAGCACGATGCATGCGGACAACTTTTCAACGCGCATCGGTTGCTCTGATAATTGAGCATTGGATTTTTCTATGTTGACCTGGGACGACGAAGTCAAGCCCTCCACGCCGAGGAGCCAGCCGCACACAGCATCGACCGCCACCGCTGGCGCATCGATGGCGGCCCCGCCGACTTCTTCCGCCGCGCAGCCGGCCCTCGCCACGCACAGCTTCGCGCCCGCCGCGCCGGCGCCTGCCGCCTCGGCACCTTCGCATTCCACCCGCCGCGTCAACGCCGCCGACAAGCGCATCATCAACGGCCAGACCGACGTCAACCAGTTGGTGCCGTTCAAGTACAAGTGGGCCTGGGAGAAGTACCTGGCCACCTGCGCCAACCACTGGATGCCGCAGGAAGTGAACATGAACCGCGACATCGCCCTCTGGAAGGACCCGAACGGCCTGACCGAGGACGAGCGCCGCATCGTCAAGCGCAACCTCGGCTTCTTCGTCACCGCCGACTCGCTGGCCGCCAACAACATCGTGCTGGGCACCTACCGCCACATCACGGCGCCCGAGTGCCGCCAGTTCCTGCTGCGCCAGGCCTTCGAGGAAGCGATCCACACCCACGCCTACCAGTACATCGTCGAGTCGCTGGGCCTGGACGAGGCGGAGATCTTCAACGCCTACAACGAGGTGCAGTCGATCCGCGACAAGGACGAGTTCCTGATCCCGTTCATCGACGCGATCATGGACCCCCAGTTCCACACCGGCACGCCCGAGAACGACCAGACGCTGCTCAAGAGCCTGATCGTCTTCGCCTGCCTGATGGAGGGCCTGTTCTTCTACGTCGGCTTCACCCAGATCCTGGCGCTGGGCCGGCAGAACAAGATGACCGGCGCGGCCGAGCAATACCAGTACATCCTGCGCGACGAGTCGATGCACTGCAACTTCGGCATCGACCTGATCAACCAGCTCAAGCTCGAGAACCCGCACCTGTGGACGCCCGAGTTCAAGGCCGAGATCAAGGCCCTGTTCCAGAAGGCGGTCGAGCTCGAGTACCGCTACGCCGAAGACACCATGCCGCGCGGTGTGCTCGGCATGAATGCCTCCATGTTCAAGGGCTACCTGCGCTACATCGCCAACCGGCGGGCCACGCAGATCGGCCTGGAAGCGCTCTTCCCGAACGAGGAAAACCCGTTCCCCTGGATGAGCGAGATGATCGACCTGAAGAAAGAGCGCAATTTCTTCGAGACCCGCGTGATCGAATACCAGTCGGGTGGCGCTCTGTCCTGGGATTGAATTTCCAAAAACAAGAACGAATGGATTCAAGAATCGCCCCGTCCGCTCCATGCACCGCAGAGTGCAGCGGCCGGGGTTCCCGTGTTCATGGCGCTGGAGTCTGCTCCAACGCCATGAATCGCTTCATGCTCGCAGACGATGCATGGAGTGCTTCCAGAGGTTGATGTTTTCAACTTGATCAAGGAGAAAGAAATGGCAACTGCAAAGAAAGCGCCGGCGAAGAAAGCGGCCGCGAAGAAGGCGCCGGCCAAGAAGGCCGCAGCCAAGAAGGCACCGGCGAAGAAGGTCGCAGCCAAGAAGGTCGTCGCCAAGAAGGCGCCGGCGAAGAAGGTTGCAGCCAAGAAGGTCGCGGCCAAGAAGGCGCCTGCGAAGAAGGTCGCTGCCAAGAAGGCGCCGGCCAAGAAGGTCGCGGCGAAGAAGGCTCCCGCCAAGAAGGCGGCGGCGAAGAAGGCGCCGGCGAAGAAGGTCGCTGCCAAGAAGGCGCCGGCCAAGAAGGCTGCTGCCAAGAAGGCCGTCGCCAAGAAGGCGCCTGCGAAGAAGGCTGCAGCGAAGAAGGCCCCCGCCAAGAAGGCGGCGGCGAAGAAGGCTGCGAAAAAGCCCGCTGCCAAGAAGCCTGCCGCCAAGAAGGCCGCCAAGCCTGCTCCCGCGAAAGCCGCCGCCCCTGCGCCCGCCCCCGCGGCGCAGACGACGCTGAACCCGCAGGCCGCCTGGCCCTTCCCGACGGCCAGCAAGCCCTGATCGGCTCGCCTTCCGTCCAAGGCCCGGTACCGAAAGGTGCCGGGCCTTTTTGCTTGGGTCAGAGGCCCAGGGCCTGCCGGTCCACCGTGTAGTTCTGCGGTCCGCGCACGGCGATCTTGAGCGCGCCCAGGCGGTTGCCGAGCTCCGCGCAGCGCCGCAGGTCCCAGCCCTGCTCCAGCCCGTAGAGCAGGGCGCCGCGCCAGGCGTCGCCGCAGCCCGTGGGGTCCACCACGGCCTCGGGCTGCACGGCCGGCACGCGGGTGGAGCGGCCGTCCTCCCACAGTTCGCATCCTTCCGCGCCGAGGGTGACGACCAGGCCCTTCACGCGGCGCGACATCTCCTCGCTGCTCCAGCCGGTGCGCTCGCTGAGCATCTTGCCCTCGTAGTCGTTGACCACCACCCAATCGGCCTGGTCGACGAAGCGCGCCAGTTCCTCGCCGCCGAACATCGGCAGGCCCTGGCCGGGATCGAACACGAAGGGGATGCCGGCGGCCTTGAACTGCTCGGCGTGCTGCAGCATCGCATCGCGACCGTCGGGGGCGATGATGCCCAGGCGGATGTCGGCGCGCGGCTCGACGCGCGTGAGATGCGCCTGCTGCATCGCGCCGGGATGGAAGGCGGTGATCTGGTTGTTGTCCCGGTCGGTCATGATCATCGCCTGCGCCGTGTAGGTGTCGCCGATCTCGCGGACGAACTCGGTGCCGATGCCCAGCTCGCGCAGGCGCTGCACATACTCCGCGCCGTCGCTGCCCACGGCCGCCATCGGCAGCGCCCGGCCGCCCAGCGCATTCAGCGCGTAGGCGATGTTGCCGGCGCAGCCGCCGAAGTCGCGGCGCAGCGACGGCACGAGGAAGGACACGTTCAGGATGTGCAGTTGATCGGGAAGGATCTGCTCGGCGAAGCGCCCCTCGAAGCCCATGATGGTGTCGAAAGCCAGGGAACCGCAAATCACTGCTGCCATGAGAGATCCAGACGAGGAAGGTGAGAAGAAGAAGGAAGAAGAGGGCTCAGGGATAGAAAAGCACCAGCCGATAGCCGATCACGGCAGGCAGCGCGGCACCGGCCGGCGGCTGCAGCGCCATCGGCAGCGACACCGCCTGCTCCGCGTGCGGGCCCAGCGTGGCCGGTGCGCCCATGTCCTGCGGATGCAGCACCCGCCGCACCACGGGGCGCTCGCTGCTGTCCAGCAGGGTGAGTTCGACGGACGGCATGCGCAGCGGCTGTGCCGACGCGCTGCGCAGGGTGAAGTCCAGCCGGTAGCCGGGGGCGTTGCGCTGCGGCGTGAAGCCCGAGCCCTCGATGTGCACGGCATCGATGCGGCGCAGCGGGCCGAGTTCGCAGCCGCTCAGCGCGCACACGGCGGCGAGCAGCGGCTGCCAGCCCGGCTGCGCGGCTGCCAGGGTTTCTCGCTCGTGGCGCAGCACCTGGAACACCAGCGCCAGGGCGGCCAGCACCACGGCCGTCCCCCACAGCGCCGTCTTCCCCCTGGCCGGCTTCGCCGGCGCGTCGGCGGCCGGCAGCGGCGCATCGAAGAAGGACGGCGCCGGCGCCACGGAGGGCGCCGCCACGGGCGCGGCGACGTCGCTCGACGCCTCGCGCAGGGCTGCCACCGCGACGGTGGTGGCGGGCAGTCCCGGGTCGGCCGGCTCGTCGGCCGGCGCAGCGGCAGCCGGCGCCTGTGCCGGTGCATCGGATGCGCTCGCTTCTCCCGGCTGCGCACGCTCCCGGCGCCGGGCTTCGCGCAAGGCCTGGATGCGGGCGCGCCGCAGGGCCTTCTGCAGTTGCGCGTCGACGGCCTCGTCCACCGGCGAAGGCGCTTCGGACCTGCCGGGCGCGGGGGCCTGCACGGGCAGCGCCGGCAGTTCCGGCCAGGGCTCGTCGGCCACGATGACAGGCAGGTCGGGGCGGCTGAACCAGCTCGCCGGTGCGTTGCGCTCGGCAGCATCGTCCGCGGACGATGCTGCTTCGGTGGGCAAGGGGGAAGCGATGTCGACCGGTGCCACGGCCGGCGCGGACGTGGAGAAATCCAGCAGCCGCGCGTCCGGCCAGGGCGACGGCACCGGCTGGGGCGCCGCGGGCGCATCCGCTGCTGTCGCGTCGACGGGCGCGGGGTCAGCCGGCTGCGACGCCGGCGGCGGCGAGATGTCTTCCGCCGGCGCGCCCTCGGCACCGTCGGCGTCGTCCATCAACCCGGGCATCGCATCGAAGACTTCGCTGCAGCGCCCGCACCGCACCCATCCGTCCGAGATGCGCAACTGGTCGCGCACCACCTTGAAGGCGGTGCCGCAGGCCGGGCATCGGGTGACGAGGCTCACGCGACGAGGCCCCGCACGCCGATGCGCACCGCGCCGCGGCGAGGTCTTCGCTTCGTGTGATCCGGCCCCGGCACTGCACTCATGGGGCAGGGATTGTAAGGAGCGGTTCCGCTGCGCAGGCGCGCCTTCAGCCGCGGCCCGTCATGAGGATCCAGCCGTCCTCCGCATCCGCCACCTCCAGCGCGAGGTGGGGTGCGTACGCGGCCTTGAGTTCGTCGGCCTGGCGCTCCAGGATGCCGGCCAGCACCAGCGAGCCGCCCTCGGCGACGTGCGCGCACAGCAGCGGCGCCAGCACCTTCAGCGGCGTGGCGAGGATGTTGGCGAGCACCGTGTCGTAGCGGCCCTCGGCCGCGTCGGGCAGCGCAGCCTGCAGCCGCACGCCGTTGGCCTCGGCATTCAGCCGCGTGGACTCGACCGCCGCCGGGTCGATGTCGACCGCGTCGATCGCCTGCGCGCCGAACTTCGCCGCGCCGATGGCCAGGATGCCCGAGCCGCAGCCGTAGTCGAGCACGCGCCGGCCTGCGCCGCCCTCGCCCTGCCGGGCGATCCAGCGCAGGCACATGCGCGTGGTGGGATGCGTGCCGGTGCCGAAGGCCAGCCCCGGGTCGAGCCGGATGATGCGCTCGGCCTGCGCCGGCGGCTCGTGCCAGGTGGGCACGATCCAGAAGCTGGGCGTGATCTCCACCGGCGCGAACTGGGATTGCGTCAGGCGCACCCAGTCCTGGTCCTGCAGTTCCGCCACGCCGATCACCCGACAGTCCGCGAAGAAGTCCTGCGCCGCCAGCACCTGGGCCGCGTGGCGGGCCGGCGCCTCGGCATCGAAGAGCGCCACCACGCGCGAGCGCTGCCAGCCCTCGCGCGGCGGCGGCATGCCGGGCTCGCCGAACAGCGCCTGTTCGGCCTCGGTCTGCGCATCCGCGTCCTCCACGGACACGCTCAGCGCATCGAGTTCGTCCAGCGCCTCGCCGACTATCTCGACCCGCTCCTCGGGCACCAGCAAACGCAACTCAAACATGATGTCAGCCTTTTCACTTTGAGCGCCGCGCGCTTCCGATCAGAAGGCCGCGGAGCAGGCCATGCGCGAACACCCGCGGAACCGGCTCGGCCGGGCCGCCGGGTGTGCCCCCCTTGGGGGGTTGCCGGAGCGGAACGCAGTCCGCGCAGGCTGGGGGGTTATCTTTTGTGGGATGCCATCCACTCTTCCAGGTAGTGGATGTTGGTGCCGCCGGCCATGAACTTCGAGTCGACCATCAGCTCGCGATGCAGCGGGACGTTGGTGAGGATGCCTTCGATCACCGTCTCGTTCAGCGCGGTGCGCATGCGGGCCATGGCCTGCTCGCGCGTGTCGCCGTAGACGATGATCTTGCCGATCATCGAGTCGTAGTTGGGCGGCACGAAGTAGTTGGTGTAGACGTGGGAGTCCACGCGCACGCCCGGCCCGCCCGGCGGGTGCCACATGGTGATGCGGCCCGGCGACGGCGTGAACTTGTACGGGTCTTCCGCGTTGATGCGGCACTCGATGGCGTGGCCGTGCACCTGGATCTGGCGCTGGGTGAAGGGCAGCTTCTCGCCGGCGGCGACCATGATCTGCGTCTTCACGATGTCGATGCCGGTCACCAGCTCCGTCACCGGATGCTCCACCTGCACGCGGGTGTTCATCTCGATGAAATAGAACTCGCCGTTCTCGTACAGGAACTCGAAGGTGCCGGCGCCGCGGTAGCCGATCTTCTTGCAGGCGGCGGCGCAGCGCTCGCCGATGCGCTCGATCAGCTTGCGCGGGATACCCGGCGCGGGCGACTCCTCGATCACCTTCTGGTGGCGCCGCTGCATGGAGCAGTCGCGCTCGCCCAGGTACACGGCGTTCTTGTGCTTGTCGGCCAGCACCTGGATCTCGATGTGGCGCGGGTTCTGGAGGAACTTCTCCATGTACACGGCCGGATTGTTGAAGGCCGCGGCCGCCTCGGCCTTGGTCATCTGGATGGCGTTGATCAGCGCCGCCTCGGTGTGCACCACGCGCATGCCGCGCCCGCCGCCGCCGCCGGCCGCCTTGATGATGACCGGGTAGCCGATCGCCTTGGCGATGCGCTTGTTGGCCGCCGCGTCGTCCGACAGCTCGCCGTCGGAGCCCGGCACGCAGGGCACGCCGGCCTTGATCATGGCCTGCTTGGCCGAGACCTTGTCGCCCATGATGCGGATCGACTCGGGCGTCGGGCCGATGAACTGGAAGCCGCTCTGCTCCACGCGCTCGGCGAAGTCCGCGTTCTCGGAGAGGAAGCCGTAGCCGGGATGGATGGCCTCGGCGTCCGTCACCTCGGCTGCCGAGATGATGGCCGGCATGTTGAGGTAGCTCTGCGACGAAGGCGCCGGGCCGATGCACACCGCCTCGTCCGCCAGCTTGACGTACTTGGCCTCGCGGTCGGCCTCGGAATAGACCATCACCGCCTTGATGCCCAGTTCGCTGCAGGCGCGCTGGATGCGCAGGGCGATCTCGCCCCGATTGGCCACCAGGATCTTCTTGAACATCAGAGGCTCACTCGATGACGAACAGCGGCTGCCCGTATTCGACGGCCTGGCCGTTCTCGCCGAGGATCTGGGTCACGGTGCCGGACTTGTCGGCCTCGATCTCATTGAGGATCTTCATCGCCTCGATGATGCAGAGGGTGTCGCCCTCCTTCACCTGGCTGCCGACCTCGACGAAGGCCGGGGCACCGGGGCTGGCGGCGCGGTAGAAGGTGCCGACCATGGGCGACTTCACGATGTGGCCGGCCGGCGCGGCGGGTGCCGCGGCAGCCGGCGCAGGCGCAGCGGCCGTGGCGGGCGCGGCAGCAGCAGGCGCCAGCGCGGCGGGTGCTGCGGCGACCGTCTGCACATACTGGACGGGAGCGGGCTCGCCTCCCTTGACGATGCGGACCTTGCCTTCGGCTTCCGTGATCTCGAGTTCGGAAATATTGGATTCAGACACCAGGTCGATCAGTGTCTTGAGTTTGCGCAGATCCATGGGGCTCCCGCGCCGGCATCACCGGCCAAAAGGAATCAACTCACCTGAAAATCGGCTTACTGCGGCGTTTGAACGCCATCTACCGACCAAACCGCCGGATTCTAGCCGTGAACTGCACGGCGCCACGCCTCCAGGTCGGCGGGCTCGAGCTGGCCGATTTTACGCTTCGCAACCTGGCCGTCCTTGCCGATCAGCAGGCTGAACGGCAGTCCGCCGCCCGGATTGCCCATGGATTTGACCAGTTCCGTGCCCTGCAGGCCGGCCAGGCCCACCGGGAACGCCAGCGGCAGCCGGGCCAGGAACTTGCGCACGGCGCTGGGCTGGTCGATGGCCAATCCGATCACTTGCCAGCCGTTGGCCGCCTGATCGCGAAAGAAGCGATCGAGCATGGGCAACTCTTCCACGCAGGGGGGGCACCAGGTGGCCCAGAAGTTGACCAGCAGCGGCTGCCCGCGCAGCGCATCCATGCGCAGTTCGCCGCCCTCGGGGCGATCGAAGCGCAGCGCCCAGAAGGACGCATCCAGCGTCCCGCCGCCGGCGCCCCCCTCGGCCCGGCGGCGCCACCACATGCCGGCGCCCGCCGCGGCAGCCGCCACGGCCACTCCGGCACGGAGCCAGGATCGGCGGGATGCGCTCGCGGGCGCGGCTTCATCCCGAGGGGCTGCGCTGCCCGCGCCATCGGACGGCCCGGCGGTGCTCATTCCTCCTGCTCCAGCAGCCGGCGCACCGCCGCCAGGTCGCCGCGCGGCGTGCGCCCCTGCGAGTCCGGCCGCAGCGCGCCGCGCAGGTCGTCGAGGTCGTACACCAGCAGGTGCACGCCGACTTCGATGCCCAGTTCGCGGCACAGCGCGTGGATGCTCAGGGCCTCCACCCGCTCGCCGTGGAAGCCCGTGACCTGGCGCGGCTCGTAGTCGACGTGGTGGTCGATCAGGGCGATCTCGCACGACTTGGGGTCGTCGCAGAAGAGCTGGATGTAGATGTCGGACAGGTGCGTGGCGGTGCCGTGCCAGACGGCGCCGCCCAGGTGCGGGCGGAACTCGGCCAGCCGCTCCATCCATTGCAGCGCCAGCCGCCGCAGCGCGAGCAGCTCGCCCGGCTGGGTGTCGGCGCAGAACAGGCGGATGTGGTCGCGCACCTCGGCCTCGACCTCGTCGTTGCCCGGCAGCGCCGTGCGCACCGGCAGGCCCAGGTCGCGCAGCGCGCGGCGCTTGGCGGCGCCGTACTCCAGCCCCTCCTCGACCACGAGGCGGGCTGCAGCCGCGGCGATCTCACGCTTGCCGGTGTCCATCGGCGCATTGTGCCCGCGCACCCGGCGCCCCGCGGCAAGACCCGCAAAGGCCGCAGGGCGGGGTGCGGCGCTTCCTAGAATGCCGCGATGCACATCCACATCCTCGGCATCTGCGGCACCTTCATGGGCGGCGTGGCGGCACTCGCGCGCGAGGCCGGCCACCGCGTGACGGGCTGCGACGCCGGTGTCTACCCGCCGATGAGCGACCAGCTGCGCGCCCTGGGCATCGAGCTGATCGAGGGCTACGCGGCCGACCAGATGGCGCTGGCGCCCGACGTGTTCGTGATCGGCAACGTGGTCTCTCGAACGCGCCTGGCGGATGGATCGCCCAAGTTCCCGTTGATGGAGGCGATCCTCGATGCCGGCGCCCGCTACACCAGCGGGCCGCAGTGGCTGGCCGAGCACGTGCTGGCCGACCGCCACGTACTGGCGGTGGCCGGCACGCACGGCAAGACGACCACGACCTCCATGCTGACCTGGGTGCTGGAGCAGGCGGGCCTCGCGCCGGGCTTCCTGGTCGGCGGCGTGCCGCTGGACTTCAGCGTGTCGGCACGTCTCGGCCAGGGCAACGGCTTCGTCATCGAGGCCGACGAGTACGACACCGCCTTCTTCGACAAGCGCAGCAAGTTCGTCCACTACCGCCCGCGCACGGCGATCCTGAACAACCTGGAGTTCGACCACGCCGACATCTTCGACGACCTGGCGGCGATCGAGCGGCAGTTCCATCACCTGGTGCGCACCGTGCCGGCCAGCGGGCGGCTGGTCGTCAACGCCGACGAGGCGAGCCTGGCGCGCGTGCTGGCGATGGGCTGCTGGAGCGGCGTGGAAGGCTTCGGCAGCCGCGGCGAAGCGCGCTGGCGCGCCGAGGGCGCGCAGCACGCCTTCGCCGTGCTGCGCGACGGCCGGCCGGTGGGGCGCGTCGCGTGGGCGCTGACCGGCGCGCACAACCAGATGAACGCGCTGGCCGCCATCGCGGCGGCGGAGCACGTGGGCGTGGCGCCGGCCGACGCCGCGCAGGCGCTCTCGTCCTTCCGCAACGTGCGGCGGCGCATGGAGCTGCGCGGCGAGGCGGCACGGCCCGGCGAGGCGTCGATCCGCGTGTACGACGATTTCGCGCACCACCCGACGGCCATCCTCACCACGCTGGACGGGCTGCGCCGCCGGCTCGACGGCGAGGGCCGGCAGGCGGAGCGCATCCTGGCCGTGTTCGAGCCGCGCAGCAACACCATGAAGCTGGGCACCATGGCCGCGCTGCTGCCCGACAGCCTGCGCGACGCCGATCTCGCCTTCTGCCACACCGCCGGCCTCGACTGGGATGCCGCCGCGGCCCTCGCGCCGCTGGGCGCGCGCGCCGCCACCGCCGGGAGCATCGATGCGCTGGTGGCGCAGGTCAGCGCCGCCGCCCGGCCGGGCGACCACATCGTCTGCATGAGCAACGGCGGCTTCGGCGGCATCCACGAGCGGCTGCTGGCCGCGCTGCGGCACTGAAGAAGAAGCCAAAGGAGCCCGCCCATGCGCGCCCGCCACCTGATCGACACGCTGGGCCTGCAGCCGCACCCCGAGGGCGGCTGGTACCGCGAGATGTTCCGCTCCGGCGCGCAGGTGCAGTGCACCGACGGCCGCGCGCCCCGCGCGGCGCTGACCAGCATCTACTTCCTGCTGGAAGCCGGCCGGCACTCGCGCTGGCACCGGGTGGCGTCCGACGAGCTGTGGACGCATCTGGAAGGCGTGCCGCTGGCCCTGTGGACCGCCGACCCTGCCCTGCGCACCGCGCCGGCCCACGTGCGCCTCGGTCCGGTGGACGACCACGGCACCCGCCCGCAGCACGTGGTGCCGGCCGGCCAGTGGCAGGCGGCCGAGCCGCTGGCGCAGCACCCGGCCGGCGACTACAGCCTGCTGGCCTGCGCCGTGGCACCGGGCTTCGAGTTCGCCGATTTCGCGCTGATGGATGCGGCCGGCGACGAGGCCGCCGCATTGCGCCACCACTGGCCGGCGCTCGCGCGGTTCATCTGAACCCTCAGCCGCGGCGCTGCTTGACGGCCTGCGACAGCGTCTCGAGCAGTTCCCGCGAATCGTCCCAGCCCAGGCAGGCGTCGGTGATGCTCTTGCCGTATTCCAGCGCGGCGATCGAGTCCTTGCCGGGGGTGAACTTCTGCGCGCCGGGCTGCAGGTGGCTTTCCACCATCACGCCGAAGACGCGGCGGCTGCCGCCGGCGATCTGCCCGGCGATGTCGCGCGCCACGTCCATCTGCTTGCCGTGCTGCTTGCTGCTGTTGGCGTGGCTGCAGTCGACCATCAGCGTGGGCGGCAGCTTGGCGGCCTCCAGGTCCTTGCAGGCGGCCTCGACGCTGGCGGCGTCGTAGTTGGGCGCCTTGCCGCCGCGCAGGATGACGTGGCAGTCCTTGTTGCCCTTGGTCTGGACGATGGCGACCTGCCCGTTCTTGTGCACCGAGAGGAAGTGGTGCCCGCGCGCCGCCGCCTGGATGGCGTCGGTGGCGATGCGGATGTTGCCGTCGGTGCCGTTCTTGAAGCCGATCGGCGCCGACAGGCCGCTGGCCAGCTCGCGGTGCACCTGGCTCTCGGTGGTGCGCGCGCCGATCGCACCCCAGCTGATCAGGTCGCCGATGTACTGCGGCGAGATCACGTCGAGGAACTCGCTGGCCGCCGGCAGGCCGACGCGGTTGATGTCGATGAGCAGCTGGCGCGCGATGCGCAGGCCCTCGTCGATGCGGTAGCTCTCGTCCAGGTAGGGGTCGTTGATCAGGCCCTTCCAGCCGACCGTGGTGCGCGGCTTCTCGAAATACACGCGCATCACGATCTCCAGCGTGCCGGCGTACTTGTCGCGCTCGGCCTTCAGGCGCCGTGCGTACTCCACCGCCGCGGCCGGGTCGTGGATGGAGCACGGTCCCATGATCACCAGCAGCCGGTCGTCCTTGCCGGCCATGATGTTGTGGATGCTGCGGCGGGTCTGGCCGATCAGCGTCTCCACCGGCGTGCCGCGGATCGGGAAGAAGCGGATGAGGTGTTCGGGCGGGGGAAGCACGTTGATGTCCTTGATGCGCTGGTCGTCGGTCTGGCCTGTTTTCTCGACGGGCTGCGCATACCAGGACTCGCTGGTGCCGGGGGTCGCTTGGGGGCTCATGCTTTTTTCTTCCTCGGGTGCTGTGATGTGATTCGGAGCGGCCAAGAAAAAACCGCCGGGGCTTTCGCACCGGCGGTTCTTCGAGGTTCGGTCTGTCTGCTTTTACGCGCGCGCCACTCGTCCGCCGGAGTCCGGGAACCAAAAGTAGGCAAAGTAGAAAGCGCGTGCGGCGGGCATAGGGGCCGACTCTAGCACACGGCGGCGGGAAAGACTGTTGCGGATTGCCATCATCCGGGCCGTCAAGCCGTGCCGCCGACCGTCAGCCCGTCGATGCGCAAGGTCGGCTGGCCGACGCCGACGGGCACGCTCTGGCCTTCCTTGCCGCAGGTGCCCACGCCGCTGTCCAACGCCATGTCGTTGCCGATCATGCTCACGCGCGTGAGCGCGTCGGGGCCGTTGCCGACGATGGTGGCGCCCTTCACTGGATAGAGCTTCTTCCCGTTCTCGACCCACCAGGCCTCGCTGGCGGAGAAGACGAACTTGCCGCTGGTGATGTCCACCTGGCCGCCGCCGAAGTTGGTGGCGTACAGGCCCTTGCCGATGCTGGCGACGATCTCGTCGGGGTCCTTGTCGCCGCCGAGCATGTAGGTGTTGGTCATGCGCGGCATGGGCACATGGGCGTAGCTCTCGCGCCGGCCGTTGCCGGTGGGCCTGACGTTCATCAGCCGGGCGTTGAGCGCGTCCTGGATGTAGCCCTTGAGGATGCCGTCCTCGATCAGCACGTTGCGCTGGCTGGGGTTGCCCTCGTCGTCCACGTTGAGCGAGCCGCGCCGGTCGACGATGGTGCCGTCGTCCAGCACCGTCACGCCCTTGGCCGCCACGCGCTGGCCGATGCGGCCGGAGAAGGCGCTGGACTCCTTGCGGTTGAAGTCGCCCTCCAGGCCGTGGCCGATGGCCTCGTGCAGCAGGATGCCGGGCCAGCCGGGGCCGAGCACCACCGTCATCTCGCCGGCCGGGGCGGGACGCGATTCGAGGTTGGTGAGGGCCGCGCCGACCGCCTGCTCCACGTACTCGGCGATCTGCGCCTGGCTGAAGTACGCCAGCCCGAAGCGCCCGCCGCCGCCGCCGAAGCCCATCTCGCGCCGCCCGTTCTGCTCGGCGATCACCGTCACCGACAGGCGCACCAGCGGCCGCACGTCGGCCGCCAGGGTGCCGTCGGCGCGCGCCACCAGCACCACGTCGTACTCGCTGGCCAGGCCCGCCATCACCTGCACGACGCGCGGGTCGCGGGCGCGGGCGAGCTGCTCGACCTGCTCCAGCAGCTGCACCTTGGCCGTGCTGTCCAGGCTGGCGATCGGGTCGATGCCGCCGTAGAGCTGCCGGCTCGGCGCCACCTTGCGTGCCGGCGCCTTCACCCGGGCCGACTTGCCGGCCGCGGCGATGGCGCGCACGGTGTGCGCGGCGTCCAGCAGCGAGGCCTCAGAGATGTCGTCCGAATAGGCGAAGGCCGTCTTCTCGCCGCTGACCGCGCGCACGCCCACGCCCTGGTCGATGCTGAAGCTGCCGGTCTTGACGATGCCCTCCTCCAGGCTCCAACCCTCGGCGCGGGTGTACTGGAAGTACAGGTCGGCGTCGTCCACCTTGTGGGCGCGGATCTCGGCCAGCGCCTTCGCCAGGTGCGTCTCGTCCAGCCCGAAGGGGGCGAGCAGGAGCTGCTGCGCCGTGGCCAGGCGCTCGAGGGTGGGTTCGCGGGAGATCATGAAGGCCATTCTAGGAAGACGCGGGCCGGCGCGTCGCCTAGCACCGGCAAGCCCATGCGCGCGCGGGCCGGATCGAATGCCCACCGTGTCCTCATGGCGATCCCGCGGGCGGGCGATGTTCCCTAGAGTCGGCGCGGTCTCGACTTGAAACAAGGGAAAGCATGCTTGTCGTATCGCGTGTGTGGGCGCTGCTGGTGGCGCTCATGGGTCTGGGTCTGGCGCTGGGCGGCGCCCGGCTGCTTCTGCTCGGGGGGTCGCCCTACTACGTGGCCGCGGGGCTTGTCCTGCTGTGGGCGGCGCTGCAGATGTGGCGCCGGCGGCGCAGCGGCGCGCTGTGGGTGGCGGCGCTGGCGGTCCTCACCCTGCCCTGGGCGCTGTGGGAGAGCGGCCTCGATTTCTGGGCGCTGTTCCCGCGCCTGATGGCGCCGCTGGCGCTGGCCGCCGTCTCCCTGCTGCTGGCGCCGCGCGCGCCCGAGGGCGGCAGCGCCGCGCCCTGGCGCCTCGCCGGCGCCGTGTTCGCGCTGCTCTTCGTGCTCGGCTTCGGGCTGGCCTTCATGCCGCACGGCGTGGTGCGCCCCGATGCATCCATGGCCTATACGCCGCCGGGCGGCGACAACCGGCCGGTGGACTGGAGCGCCTACGGCCGCACGACGGAAGGCCGACGCGACGCGCCCTTCGACCAGATCAACCGCGAAACGGTGTCGCAGCTCAAGCTGGCCTGGAGCTACCGCACCGGCGACACGCAGCCGGGCGTGGACCAGAACACGCCGCTGCAGATCGGCGACCTGGTCTACAGCTGCACGCGCAACGACAAGCTGATCGCGCTCGATGCCGACAGCGGCCAGGAGCGCTGGGTCTTCGACCCGCAGGCCAAGTCGCCTTTCTGGCAGCGCTGCCGCGGCCTGGGCTACTGGAAGGCGCCGCAGGAAGCCGCCGCCGCGCCGGAGGGCGCCTGCCGCGAGCGCATCGTGCAGACCACCATCGACGCCCGCCTGATCGAGCTGGACGCCCGCACCGGCAAGCCCTGCGAGGAATTCGGCGACAAGGGCACGGTGTCGCTGGCGCACGGCATGGGGACGGTGCGGCCCGGCTTCTATTTCCAGACCTCGGCGCCGCTGGTGGCGCGCGACCTGATCGTCGTCGGCGGCTGGGTGGTGGACAACCAGATGCGCGGCGAGCCCTCGGGCGTGATCCGCGCCTTCAGCGCCCGCACCGGCGAGCTGGTCTGGGCCTGGGACCTGGGCAACCCGGACATCACGAAGCTGCCGCCCGAGGGCCAGACCTACACGCCGGGCACGCCCAACATGTGGACCACGGCCGCCTACGACGACAAGCTCGGCCTGATCTACGCGCCGCTGGGCAACGCCACGCCCGACTACTTCGGGCAGGGCCGCCCGGCGCATTCGGACGAATACAACGCCACGCTGGTCGCGCTCGACGTGGCCACCGGCCGCCCGCGCTGGAAGTTCCAGACGGTGCACCACGACATCTGGGACTACGACCTGCCCTCGCAGCCCGCCCTGATCGACCTGCCCGACGGAAAGGGCGGCACGGTGCCCGCCGTGCTGCAGACCACCAAGCGCGGCCAGCTCTTCCTGCTCGACCGCGCCACCGGCCAGCCGCTGGCCGAGGTCGCCGAGAAGCCCGTGACGCAGGAAGGCGCCGTGCCCGAGGAGACGCTCTCGCCCACCCAGCCCTACTCGGTCGGCATGCCCACCGTCGGCGCCGAGCGGCTGGACGAACGCAGGATGTGGGGCATGACGATGTTCGACCAGTTGCTGTGCCGCATCGAGTTCCGCACCCTGCGCTATGACGGCGACTTCACCCCGCCCGGGCTGCAGCGCGCCATCGAGCACCCGGGCAACGTCGGCGGCCTGAACTGGGGCAGCGTGTCGGTGGACACCGCCAACCAGCGCGTCTTCCTCAACGACATCCGCGTGCCCAGCGTGTTCCAGCTCGTGCCGCGCGACGACTACGCCGCCTTCGCCAAGAAATACCCGCCGGTGAGCGACGGGCACGGCCCCTCGACGCAGGCCGGCACGCCCTACGGCATCTACACCACCATCTGGTTCTCCAGGCTGGGCGTGCCCTGCGTGCAGCCGCCCTTCGGCACCCTCACCGCCATCGACCTGAAGACGCGCAAGGTGGCCTGGCAGGTGCCGGCCGGCACGGCCGAACAGCTCGGCCCCCTGGGCATCAGGCTCGGCCTGCCCATGCCCATCGGCATGCCCACCTACGCGGGCACGCTGGCCACGGCGGGCGGGCTGGTGTTCTTCGCGGGCACCCAGGACTTCTACCTGCGCGCCTACGACGCGCAGACCGGCGCCGAAGTCTGGAAGCACGCGATGCCCGTGGGCAGCAGCGCCACGCCCATGACCTACGTGTCACCCAGGACGGGCAAGCAGTACGTCGTGATCTCGGCCGGCGGCGCCGCCTACTCCAAGGAGCGCGGCGACTACGTCATGGCCTTCGCGCTGCCCTGAAGGCGGGCGGCTTCAGCGCACCGCGTCGGCGATGGCCTGGAAGGCCCGCATGTGCAGCGGGTGCGCCGGGCCGTTGGCCGCCACGGGCGAGGAGCCCAGGCGCACGATCACCACCTCGGCCGCCGGGTTGACGTGGATGTACTGGCCGTGGATGCCGGAGGCCTCGTAGGCGCCGTCGGCGTTGTGCAGGATCCACCACTGGTTGCGGTAGGAGTAGCCCGGCCGCGCCGCCTGGTTGCCGGCCTTGAACTTCTCGCGGTCGCCGCCGGCGCGGATCATGTCCACCGCTGCCTTGGGCACCAGCTGCTCGCGGCTGAAGAGGCCGCCCACGCGGCCCTCGTTGCGCAGCATCTCGCCGAAGCGCGCCAGGTCGCGCGCGGTGGCGTTGAAGCCCGAGCCCATCGACTCGAAGCCCAGCCGGTCGATGTTGATGCCGGCGTCGTTCTCGGCGCCCATGCGCGACCAGATGCGCTCCGACAGGTTCTGCGAGAAGGGCTTGCCCGTGACCTTGAGCACCAGCCAGCCCACCACCTCGGAGTGGACCGTCTTGTAGGAGAAGCCGGCACCGTGCTCGCCCTCCTTCTTCAGCGTGCGCAGGAAGCTGATGGTGTCGCGCGGCCCGTTCCAGCTGGGCGGCAAGGGCACCAGGCCGGAGGCCATGGCGTACTGGATCACCTCGGAGGTCGGGTCGGCGTAGTCCTCGCGGAAGTGCACGCCGGCGGTCATGTCCAGCGTCTGCTGCACGGTGGCGTCGTCCCAGGCGGTGCCGGCCAGCTCGGGGATGTACTGCGTGACGCGCGCGTCCGGATCGAGCTTGCCCTCGGCGACGAGCTGCGAGGCCAGCACGCCGGTGATCGACTTGGTGACGGAGAACACCGAGTGCGGCGTGTTCGGCGTCATGCCGCTCCAGTAGCGCTCCAGCACCACCCGGCCCCGGTGCAGCACGAGCAGGGCATCGGTGTAGGTGCCGGCGGCGTAGGCGTCGATGTCCATCGGCTGGCCGTCCACGCCGGCGAAGCGGAAGGCGGACCAGTCGCGCTCGCCGCGCGGCAACTCGAAGGCGGCGCCGCTGCCGCGCCACACGTTGCGGCTGGGCACCAGCTCGCGCATGTGCTGCAGCGCCCAGCGGATCTGCGGGAAGCGGCCGGCGTTCTGGAAGGTGACCTGCTTGTCGGGGGGCACCGGCGCGCCCTGCATCCAGCCCAGGCGCACGGGGTCGCTGTCGGCGGCCGAGAGGGGTGGCGCGGCGGGCGGCATCTGGGCGGCGCTCACGAGGGCCGTACCGGCGAGCAGGGCGCCGGCGGCGCATCGGGCGAGGGACGGGTGCATGGCGGGAGCTCTCCTTGTGGTGGTGTCTCGGGCGCCATTCTGCCCAGGGCCTTCAGGTCTGCATCAACCGCCTGGCCCGCGCGATCGACATCAGGATGCCCAGCGCCAGCCCCAGCGTGACCATCGCCGTGCCGCCGTAGCTGATGAAGGGCAGCGGCACGCCCACCACCGGCAGGATGCCGCTGACCATGCCCATGTTCACGAAGGCGTAGGTGAAGAAGATCATCGTCACCGCGCCGGCCAGCAGGCGCGAGAACAGGGTCGGCGCCTCCAGCGCGATCATCAGCCCGCGGCCGATGAGGAAGAGGAAGGAGAACAGCAGGAACAGGTTGCCCGCCAGGCCGAACTCCTCGGAGTAGGCGGCGAAGATGAAGTCGGTGGTGCGCTCGGGGATGAATTCCAGGTGCGTCTGCGTGCCCTGCATGAAGCCCTTGCCGCCCACGCCGCCGGAGCCGATGGCGATCATGCCCTGGATGATGTGGAAGCCCTTGCCCAGCGGGTCCTTGGTCGGGTCCAGCAGGGTGCATACGCGCTGCTTCTGGTAGTCGTGCAGCACCTTCCAGTCCACCCCATCGGCGCACAGCTGCGACTCGAAGCCGACGATCAGCGACACCGCCACGATGCCGACGGCCACCGGCGGCACGATCAGCTTCCAGGGCAGCCCGGCGAAGAAGATCACCGCCAGCCCCGCCGCCAGCACCAGCAGCGAGGTGCCCAGGTCGGGCTGCTTCATGATCAGGCCCACCGGCAGCGCCAGCAGGAAAAAGGAGACGGCGAAGTCCAGCGGCCGCAACTGTCCCTCGCGCCGCTGGAACCACCAGGCCAGCATCAGCGGCGTGGCGATCTTGAGCAGCTCGCTGGGCTGCACGACGATGCCGATGTTGATCCAGCGCGTGGCGCCCTTCTTGGTGATGCCGAACAGCAGCACCGCCACCAGCAGGCCGACGCCCAGCACGTACAGCGGCAGCGCCAGGCTCATCAGCCGCTGCGGCGGGATCTGCGCCACCACGAACATGATGCCCGCGGCCAGCAGCATGTTGCGCCCGTGGTCCATGAAGCGGCTGCCGTGGTCGTAGCCGGAGGAGTACATGGTGACCAGCCCGGCGCCGCACAGCATCAGCACGGCCAGCGCCAGCAGCCCGTCGAAACCCTGGAACACCGGCAGGATGCGCCGGAAGAGGGAGGGCTGCTGGAAGACGGCGGACATGGCGGCGCGATTATCCGCGCGGCGCCGGCCGGATTCAGGCGGCGGGCAGGGTGAACGCCACCTCGGTGCGGCCGGGCGCGGAGCGCACGCCCAGCCGCGCGCCCAGCGACGCCGCGCGCACCTGCAGCGCCCGCGGCGCGCGGCCGGCATCGAAGCCGCACCCGTCGTCGACGATGCGGATCGCCAGCCCGCCGGGGCCGGCGTCGGCCTCCAGCCGCAGCACGCGGGCATGCGCGTGCTGCAGCACGTTGGAGATGGCCTCGAACAGCAGGAACTGCAGCTGCCGCATGGCCTGCGCGTCCAGCCCGGGCCACGGGGGCAGTTCCTGCACCGCCCATTCCAGCGCGAGGCCGGCGCCCGCCAGGCGCGGCTCCAGCCGGTAGCGCAGGCCGGCCAGCAACGCCTGCACGTCGCCCGGCGGCAGCTGCATGGCGTCGATCGACAGCTTGAGCTGGTCCATGGAGTCGCGCAGGGTGCGCAGCACCTCGTCCGAGGTGGAGCGGCCCGACTGCAGTTGCCGGATGGCGGCGCTGATGTGGGAGCCGACGCCGTCGTGCATGTCGCGCAGGATGCGCTCGCGCTCGTGGTTGCGGGCCTGCTCGCGCGCCGCCGCCTCCAGGCGGCCGTAGGTGCTGGCCAGCTCCTGCTCGCGCGCGGCCACCCGCGCCTGCAGCGTGCCCAGCAGTTCGCGCGCCTGCCCGCTGGCCTGCTGGAAGCGCCGCAGCACGATGTACAGCAGCGCCAGCCCGAAGGCGATCGAGACGTAGCGGTTCCAGGTGACGGCGCCCAGGTCGTTGCCGAGGCGGATGGTGACCCAGTCGCGCACGCCGACGGCCACGTTGAGCACCCCGGCGGCCGCCAGCAGCACGCGCGCGGTGGTGGGGCGGCGCAGCGTGGCCGCCATGTAGACCAGGGCGTACAGGGCCGCGCACAGGTTCACCGCGCCCAGCCAGCCGGTCAGCAGCACCGGGCGGAACCAGGCGAAGGACAGGGCCGAGCACACCAGCCCGGCGGCCACCAGCACGCCCGCCGCGGCCTGCATGAAGCGCATCGAGCGCCGGTGCTCCCAGCCCGCCGCGCGGTGGCAGAACAGCAGCACGCCGCCGACCCAGCCGGCATAGGTGCCGGTCATCAGCACGCCCCACAGGGGCCAGGCCAGCGGCGGGTGCTCGATCAGCGCGTCGAACACCCGCACCGACCAGCACAGCTCGGCCAGCCCGGCCCACAGGTACAGGGTCTCGCGGCGCAGCCGGCCGTCGGCGTCCGCCACGCGCTGGCTGGCCCAGCACATCAATGCGATGAAGCCCACCACCAGGCTGAAGGCGCCCAGGAACAGCGAGCCCGCGTAGCGCAGCGCGCCGGCGCGGGCCGCGGGATGGGCCTGCACCTGCTCGGTGGGGCCGATGTAGATCTCCGACAGGCCGCCGCGCCGCCCGCCGTCGGCGCGCAGCTCGATGCGCAGGAGATTGTGCGCCGCCAGCAGGGCGGGCGGCACCGCCACCTGGCGGGCGATCTTCCCGTAGTCGTCGCGGCCGGCCGCGTCCAGGTCGCCGTAGCGCACCAGCAGCTTGCCGTTGAGCCAGACGGCCGCGGCATTGCCGATCAGCGGGAAGTACAGCGTGTAGGGCTGGGCGGACGGGCCGCCGGGCAGGTCGAAGCGGGCCTCGACCACGGCCCGGCCGCCGTGGTTGCGGTGCAGGCGGTCCCAGTGGTAGGGCAGCGGCACGGTGCGCCAGTCCTGCGGCCGGCCGTCGATCACGGCCTGGATGCGCGCCATGCGCAGGGCCTGCACCGGCTCGTCCTGCGCCGCCCGCGCCGCCGGCGGCAGCAGGGCGGCCAGGCCCCAGCAGCACAGCCAGGCGGCCACGCAGGCCGCGCGCCGCCATCCGCTCACAGCAGGCCGAGCCGGGTCGCCTCGAACACCGCCTCGTTCTTCGAGTGCACGGCCAGCTTGCCGTACAGGTTCTTGATGTGCGTCTGCACGGTGTGCACGCTCAGGCCCTTCAGGCGCGCGATCTCGGCGTAGGAGAAGCCCCGCGCGATCAGCGTGAGCACTTCCTGCTCGCGCACCGACAGCAGCGACGGCACGACGTCCGCCGCCTGCTCCGGCGGGGCCGCGCCCGGCTCCGCGGCGCGCAGGCTGCGGTACTTGGCCAGCACGCGGCGCGCAATCATGGGCGAGATGGGAGAGGCGCCGCGCTTGACCTCCAGGATGGTCTGGGCGATGTCCTCGGGCGCCGAATCCTTGTGCAGGTAGCCGACGGCGCCGGCCTCGATGCTGGCCAGCACGCTCTCCTCGTCGCCGAACACCGACACCACCAGCGGCTCGCAGTCCGGGCAGCGGGCGCGCACGGCCCGGATCACCTCCACGCCGCTGCCGTCCGGCAGCCCCAGGTCGACCAGTAGCACGTCGGGCCGCTGCGGCGCGCCCTGCAGCCACGCCAGCGCCTCGGCCACGCTGCCCAGCCCCGCCAGCCAGCGCAGCCCGGCGCAGGCCCGCACGCTGGACTCGAAGAACGCCCGGGCGCGCAGGTCGTCCTCCACGGCCAGCACGCCCCAGGCCTCGGCCGGGGGGCGGGCGTCGATCGGCGGCATGCGCTCCATGGCGGCGGAGGATACACGTCGCAACAGCGGCGTCGCCGGTGCGCGACGTCGGCTCACATGTTCATGGGATGGGGACTTCCGGAGGATTTCCGGACACTCGCCGCGCCTCGATAACAACTTTTCACATTTCCGGAGATCCTCCATGCGCGCACCCCGTCCCGCTGCGTCCCGCCTCGCCAGCGCCGCCGCCCTGCTCCTGACCCTGGCCGCCTGCGGCGGCGGAGGCGGGGGCGGCGGCGGCCTGGCCTTCCTGCCGCCGACCGGCGGCACCGGCGGCGACCCGACCACGCCGGGCACCCCCACCACGCCGGAACCCTCCGGCGGCGCCGTGCTGCGCGGCGTGGCGGCCACCGGCGCCGCCTTCGCCGACGCCCGGCTGGAGGTGCTGGACCAGCGCGGCCAGACCGTGTGCAGCACCGTCACCGACGCCGCCGGCAGCTACGACTGCGAACTGCCCGTCGACACCGCCGCGCCGCTGGTGGTGCGCGTGCTGCGCGACGAGCAGGCGCTCTACAGCATCAGCGCCAGCGCGGAAGGCGGCACGCTCAACATCACCCCGCTGACCACCATCGTGGCGGCCCAGTTGGCGCCGGACGGCAACCCCGCCAGCCTCGCCCAGGCGATCCAGAGCAACCCCGATCTGGTCAACGACGATGCGATCCGCAGCGAGGTGCAGGCCCTGCTGGCGACCCTGGAGCCGCTGCTGCAGGCGCTGGGGCAGGCCGGCATCGATCCCTTCGGCGGCCCCCTGGTGGCCGACGGCACCGGCCAGGACCGGGTGCTGGACGCAATCACCGTCAGCGTGCGCCCGGACGGCACCGCCGCCAACATCGAGATCACCGTCAAGGCGCCCAGCGCGGACGGCCAGCCGGTCTCGCTGAGCTACCGCACCTCCGACGAGGCCGCCCCCGTGCTGCCCGCGGTCACGGCCGACCAGCTCTCGGCCATCCCGACGCCGGCGCAGGTGGCCGGCTTCTTCCAGCGGCTGGACGCCTGCTTCGCCCTGCCGGTGACGCAGCGCGTGGACACCGCCACCAGCGACGACGCCGACGCGACCGGCACCGCGGCGAACGTCACCGCGCCGGCCTGCCGCACGCTGTTCGTCGACGACGACCCGGCCACCTATGCGGCCAACGGCGGGACCGTCGGCCGCAATGCGCAGGGCCGCGGCGCCTGGTCCTCGCTGTTCCGCTTCGGCCCCACCGGGCTCAGGCACGACCGCGGCAACTTCGAGTTCTTCCGCGTCCAGGGTGGACAGACCGACCTGGTGCTGAGCTACCGCTGGACCGACCGCCTGGGCAACACCGACAACGAGACGCTGGTGGTGCGCAACCAGGACGGCGCGCTCAAGCTCACCGGCAACAGCTACGGCTACGGCGCCACGGTCCGCCCCGTCTCCGAAGACCGGGAGTACCTCAACATGCCGGCCTACAACGCCTTCACCACCGGCTACAACATCAGCATCGACAACCGCATCAACGGCAGCGGCCAGCCGGTGCTGAGCCACGTGCTGGTGACGGCGCCGTGGGGGCAGGTGATCAAGTTCTCGCCCGAGAGCGGCCTGTCCTACTTGGTGGCGCACCGCGCCGACGACAGCAGGACGGTGACCAGCATCGTCCGCCTGGCCACCGGCTACGCCGACCCGGCCACCGCGGGCAACCTGGCCGACGAGGAGCCCAACATCTTCTTCGTCGATCCGCAGTACGGCGAGGCGCAGATCCGCGCGCTCAAGGACCAAGGCGTGTGGAAGATGGAGTTCTTTCCGGTGGCCGGCAGCCCGGTGGTGCAGAGCTACCGCACGCTGGCGCGGGCGCAGACCATCAACGAGGTGCGGCAGCTGAAGTTCGCGCAGCTCGCTCCGGCGCAGCGGGCCGAACTGCTGGCGGCCACCGCCGTGACCGGCCGCATCACCTTCGGCGCCCCCAGCGACAGCGACCCGAACAACATCGACTTCAGCAGCGAAGGCGGCGGCGACGCCTGGACGGTGCCGGCGGGTGCGCTCGCCCCGACCAGCTTCTCGGTGACCGGACGCGTGGGCGCCCAGGGCAGCCAGCGCTTCAACGACGGCACGCTGGTGCGCAACACGGCCCGCACCGCCATGCTGTATTGCTCGCCGCAGTCGGCCGCGGACGTGCACTGCTACAGCGCCGTGCCCGGCGTGGGGCCCTTCCAGTACGCGCAGGGCGTCTCCTTCAACTCGATGGAGCTGTGGGCGCGCAGCGCGCGGCAGGTGGAGATGAAAAAGCAGATCGCGCTGTACAAGAGCTTCTGAGCACGCGCCGTCCCTGCAGCCCCGCTCCGGCGGGGCTTTTTCGTGGCCGCGGCAGCATCTAGAGTGGCGCCCATGCAAGCGACCCACCTGCTGTACCTGCACGGCTTCCGTTCCTCTCCCCGCTCGGCCAAGGCGCAGGCCATGGCGCGCGCGGTGGCCGCACGCCACCCGGCGGCGCACTGGTGGTGCCCGCAGCTTCCGCCCTCGCCGCGCGAGGCGGCGGCGCTGATCGAGGCGGGCATCGCCGGCTGGCCGCGCGAACGGATGGCGGTGGTCGGCTCCTCGCTGGGCGGCTTCTACGCCACTTGGGTGGCCGCGCGCACCGGCTGCCGCGCCGTGCTGCTCAACCCGGCGGTGCACCCCGAGCGCGACCTGCAGAAGTACATCGGCGAACAGACCGCCTGGCACGACCCGCAGGAGCGCTTCTTCTTCCGCGCCGATTTCGTGGACGAGCTGCGCGCCCTGCAGGCCGGCCCCCTGCCCCGGCCGGAGCGCGCGATGGCCGTGATCGCCAAGGGCGACGAGGTGCTGGACTGGCGCGAGATGACCGCCCGCTACCCCGACAGCCGCGTGCGCCTGATCGAGGGCGGCGACCACGCCATCTCCGATTTCGAGACGGCGCACCTGGCGGCGGTGCTGGCATTCCTGGACCTGGCCTGAGCCCGCCGGGGGCTCTGCGCTCCCGGCCGCATGGGACAATCGCGCGATGTTCGTGTTGTTCGAAGAAGCCGGCAAATACCTGGGCGGCCGCGTGCTTTCCGAGGCGGAAGCCTCGGCCCAGGTGGAACTGGAGACCGGCAAGCGGGTGAAGGTCAAGGCAGCCAACGTGGTGCTGCGCTTCGACAAGCCCACGCCCCCTGAACTGATCGCCGAGGCGCGCACGCTGGCCGCCGGCGTGGACCTCCAGCTCGCCTGGGATTTCGCCCCCGAGGAGGAATTCGGCTTCGCCGACCTGGCGGCCGACTACTTCGGCGACAAGCCCTCGCTGGCGCAGCAGGCGGCGGCGCTGTTCGCGCTGTTCGACGCGCCGCACTACTTCCGCCGCGCCGGCAAGGGACGCTTCCGCAAGGCGCCGGCCGAGATCGTGCAGCAGGCGCTCGCCGCCATCGAAAAGAAGAAGGCCGTGCAGGCGCAGATCGCCGCCTGGGCCGGCGAACTGGCCGCGGGCCGCTGCCCGGACGCGATCCGCGAGCAGCTCTACCGCATCCTGTTCAGGCCCGACAAGAACGCGCCCGAGTACAAGGCCGTGGTGGAGGCCGCCCGCGGCACGCAGACGGCGCCGCTGGCGCTGCTGGAGCACGCCGGCGCCATCGACTCGGCCTACCAGTTCCACTGGCAGCGCTTCCTGTTCGAGAACTTCCCCAAGGGCCCGGGCTTCCCCGCCGGGCTGGCGGCGCCGGCCATCACCGAGGACCTGCCGCTGGCCGAGGGCGTGCAGGCCTTCTCCATCGACGACTCGCACACCACCGAGATCGACGATGCGCTGTCGGTGCAGGGCCTGGGCAGCGGCACGGTCACGGTCGGCATCCACATCGCCGCGCCGGGGCTGGCGCTGGCGCCGGGCGACGCGCTCGACCAGGTGGCGCGCAACCGCCTCTCGACCGTCTACATGCCCGGCCACAAGATCACCATGCTGCCGGACGCCGTGGTGGACGCCTACACGCTGCTGGACGGCGGCGACCGGCCGGCCGTCTCGCTGTACGCCCGCTTCGACGAGGCCACGCTCGAACTGCAGGGCGCCGAGACGCGCCTGGAGCGCGTGCCGGTGGTGGCCAACCTGCGCCACGACCGGCTCGACGGCGTGATCGACGAGGCCTGGCTGGACCTGGCCCATGCCCCCGCCGAGCAGGGCCCGCCCGAGGCCTGGGCGCTGCGCGCGCCGCTGGCCTTCCTGTGGCGGCTGGCGCGGCACCTGAAGGCCGCGCGCGAGGCGGTGCGCGGCAAGCCCGAGAGCTTCTCGCGGCCCGACTACACCTTCCGCCTGGTCGGAAGCGAAGGCGAACCGAACGGCAGCGAGCAGGTGCAGATCACCACGCGCCGGCGCGGCGCGCCGCTGGACCTGATGGTCTCCGAGGCCATGATCCTGGCCAACAGCCACTGGGGCTGCTGGCTGGCCGAGCTGGGCGTGCCGGCGCTCTACCGCAGCCAGGCCAGCCTGGCGCCGGGCATCAAGGTGCGCATGGGCACGCGCGCGCTGCCGCATGCCGGGCTGGGCGTGAAGAGCTATGCCTGGAGCACCTCGCCGCTGCGCCGCTACACCGACCTGGTGAACCAGTGGCAGATCATCGCCGCCGCCCGCCACGGCCGCACCGCCGCGCTGGCCGCGCCCTTCAAGCCGAAGGACGCGCAGCTGATGGCGATCCTGTCCGCCTTCGACGCCGCCTACGCGGCCTACAACGCCCACCAGGCCGGCATGGAGCGCTTCTGGACGCTCAAGTACCTGCAGCAGCAGGGCATCCGCGAACTGGAGGCCACGCTGATCCGCGATGCCGGCGCCGGCGAGGCGCTGGCGCGGGCCGACGCGCTGCCGCTGGTGCTGCCGGTGCTGGGCGCGCAGGGCCTGCCGCGCGGCAGCCGGCTGCGCGTGCGCCTGGGCGATGTCGACGAGATCGCGCTGGCCGTCAACGGCACCGTGGTCGAGCGCCTCGACGCCGCCGCGGCGCCCGCCGCCCTCGACGAAGAGACGGCCGACGAGGAGGAAGCCACCGCCGGCCCGCTGGCCATCGCGGTGGACGTCGACGATGCCGAGGCCGGCGAACGCCCCGCCGGCGCCGAGGTGAACCCCGCCTGACCCGCCCGCCCGACGCATGAACATCCGCGACCTCAGCACGATGCAGATCGCGCTCGGCCTGTCGGTGGCCGTGCACCTGGGGCTGCTGGCCGTGCGCTTCGCCGACCCGGAGCGCTTCGACCGCCTGCTGCAGGAATCGCCGCTGGAGATCATCCTGGTCAACGCGCGCGGCCAGGGCGAGGTGCCCGACAGGCCCGCCGCGCTGGCCCAGACCTCCCTGGCCGGCGGCGGCGACCTGGACAAGGGCCGCGCCACCAGCCCGCTGCCGCCGTCGTCCTTCACCGCCATCGGCGACTCCGCCGAAGAGGCGCAAAGGCAGATCGAGGCGATGCAGGAGCAGCAGACCCTGCTGCTGGCGCAGATCAAGCGCCAGCTCGCCGCCATGCCGCAGCCCGACCCGCGCCGCACCGGCCAGACCGCCGAGCGGGCGGCGCAGGAGGAAAAGCGCCGCCAGCTGCTGGAGCTGCTCGCCCAGATCGAGCGCCGCGTCAACGAGGAGAACGCGCGGCCCAAGCGCCGCTTCGTCAGCCCCGCCACCAAGGAGGCCACCTACGCCGTCTACGTGGACGCGCTGCGCCGCCGCATCGAGGCGCGCGGCACCGAGCGCTTCCCCGAGGCGGGCGGCAAGAAGCTCTACGGCGAGCTGACGATGATCGTGGCGGTCAACCACGACGGCACGCTGCTGGGCACCGAGATCGTCGAGAGCTCCGGCAACAAGGAGCTGGACCGCCGCGCGCAGGCCATCGTCGCCAGCATCGGCAACTTCGGCCGCTTCACCGACGCCATGCGCCGCCAGACCGACCAGTTGCTGATGCCCTCGCGCTTCAAGTTCACGCGCGACCAGACGCTGGAAACGGCCGTCTCCACGCAGCCGCAAAACTGAACGGAACGCCATGGACCGCTACTGCGTGATGGGCAACCCGGTGGAGCACTCGCGCTCGCCGTGGATCCATGCCCGCTTTGCCGAACTGACCAGCCAGCCGATGGACTACGGCCGGCGCCTGGTGCCGCTGGGCGGCTTCGCCGAAGCGGTGGCCGCCTTCCGCGAGGAGGCCGCGGCGCAGGGCGGCCGCGCCGGCGGCTGCAACGTCACCGTGCCCTTCAAGTTCGACGCCGCGGCGCTGGCCGACCGCCGCAGCGAGCGCGCCGGACTGGCGCAGGCGGTGAACACGCTGCGCTTCGAGGCCGACGGCAGCGTGTACGGCGACAACACCGACGGCGTCGGCCTGGTCAACGACATCGAGCGCAACGCCGGCCGGCCGCTGGCGGGTGCCGAGCTGCTGCTGGTCGGCGCCGGCGGCGCCGCGGCCGGCGTGCTCGGCCCGCTGCTGCGCTCCGGCGTGCGCAGGCTGGTGGTCGCCAACCGCACGCTGGACAAGGCCCTCGCACTGGTGCAGCGCCATGCCGCGCCGGCCCGGGCGCAGGGCGTGGTGCTGGAGGCGCAGCCGCTCGACGGCGTGTCGGGTCGCTTCGACGTGCTGGTCAACGGCACCGCCGCCAGCCTGGCCGGCGACGCCGTGCCGGTGCCCGCCGGCGTGCTACGCGAGGGCGCGCTGGCGGTGGACATGATGTACGGCCCCGCCGCCGCCGGCTTCCTGGCCTGGGCGCGCGCGCAGGGCGCCGAGCCACGCGACGGGCTGGGCATGCTGGTGGAGCAGGCGGCCGAGTCCTTCACGCTGTGGCGCGGCGTGGCGCCGCCGGCCGCCGAGGTGCTGGCCGAGCTGCGGCGCATCGTCGATACCAGGGCATGAGAGCGCTGGCGCGTTGGATCGGCTGCCTGATCGTCGCCGGCATCGCGCTGGAGCTGTTCTTCCTCGTGCGCATCGCTGCCATGGCGGCCATCGACCCGCAGTCCACCACCTTCCAGCGCTCCGAGATGTGGCGCATCGCGCTGCGCGACGGCGGCGAGGCGAGCTGGCGTCAGCAGTGGGTGCCCTACGAGCGCATCCACGACAACCTCAAGCGCGCCGTCATCGCCAGCGAGGATGCCGCCTTCACCGACCACGAGGGCGTGGAATGGGAGGCCATCGAGCGCGCCCGCCAGCGCAACGCCAAGGCCGAGGAACTGGCCGCCAAGCGCGCCGCCCGCGCCGCCGCGCGCGGCAAGCCAGTGCGCCCGCCGCAACTGCGCGGCGGCTCCACCATCACGCAGCAGCTCGCCAAGAACCTGCTGCTCTCCGGCGAGCGCACGCTGCTGCGCAAGGGCCAGGAACTGGTGCTCGCCTACGCGCTGGAGACCTTCCTCGGCAAGCGCCGCATCCTGGAGATCTACCTCAACAGCGTGGAATGGGGCGACGGCGTCTTCGGCGCCGAGGCGGCGGCGCAGCGCTACTTCCGCAAGAGCGCGGCGCAGCTCACGGCCCGCGAGGCGGCGCGGCTGGCGGTGATGCTGCCCAGCCCGCGCTTCTACGAGCAGCGGCCGAATTCGCCCTACCTCAACGGCCGCAGTGCCACCATCACGGCGCGCATGGGCGCCGTCGAGGTGCCATGACATGCGCATCCTCGGCATCGACCCCGGCCTGCAGACCACCGGCTTCGGCGTGGTGGACGCGGACGGCGCCGCGCTGCGCTACGTGGCCAGCGGCACCATCAGCACCAAGCACCTGGCCCGCGGCGAGCTGCCGGCGCGGCTGAAGGTGCTGTTCGACGGCATCGGCGAGCTGGCCGCGCGCTACCGGCCCGACGCGGCGGCGGTGGAGATCGTCTTCGTCAACGTCAACCCGCAGTCCACCCTGCTGCTGGGCCAGGCGCGCGGCGCCTGCCTGACGGCGCTGGTGGCCCACGACCTGGCGGTGGCCGAATACACCGCGCTGCAGATGAAGCAGGCCGTGGCCGGCCACGGCAAGGCGGCCAAGACGCAGGTGCAGGAGATGGTGCGCCGCCTGCTCGACCTGCCCGGCCTGCCCGGCACCGACGCGGCCGACGCGCTGGGCCTGGCCATCACCCATGCCCAAGTGGGCCGCACGCTGGCCCGGCTGGCGCAGGCGACGCCGCTGCAGCGCAGCGCCACCGGCATGTACCGACAAGGAAGAACACGATGAACCCACCGATGAAGCGCCCCGGACCGGTGCGGGCGGCGCTGGCCGCCGCCGCGCTGCTGCTGGTGGCCGGCTGCGGCGCGCCGGCCTCCGCGCCCAACGCCTTCATGCCACCGCTGCGCGCCGAATGCGGCGGCGGCTTCGCGGCGCTGTTCCACGGCATCGAGGCGCAGCCGGACGGCCGCATCAGCACCTTCACCCGCGGCATCGGCCGTGCCGACCCGCCGGCGCTGCTGCGCACCGACCCGGCGCTGGTCGCGCGCTGGAACAAGGCGCTGGACGAGGCGCGCTTCGGCCAGCAGGACGACGCGGGCGGCGGCAACATGAGCTGCGCGCTGGTGCGCGGCGTGGGCGCGTCGGCGCAGACGGTGCGCTGGCGGCAGGACGAGGCGCCGCCGGCGGCCGTCGCCGGCGTGTTCGGCGAGATGATGGCGCTGCGGCCGGCCGTGGAACGCTGAGGGGATCAGGCGCCCGCCGGGCCTGCCGCGGCGCCCAGGCCGCCGACGCGGCGATGGGCCGCCAGGCACGACAGCACGCTCGACACCACGCATCCGAGCGCCAGCGTCTCGGCCAGGGTCGGCGCACGGCGCTCCCACATCCATCCGTAGACGAGCGCGAACAGCGTCTCGAACAGGATCATCTGGCCGACGAGGGTGAGCGGCAGCAGGCGGCTCATGCGGTTCCAGCAGGCGTTGCCGAGCATGGACGCCAGCACGGCAACCGCGACAGACACCGCGGCGAAGCGCGTCCACTCGGCCGCGCCCTGGCCCGTGCTCTCCAGCGCGAAGGCCAGCGGGATCAGCACGAGGCTCTGCGCCCCCGTCACGAGCCCGGTCAGCAGGTTCCAGTCGTGCGCCGACACCTCGTGCAGGCGCGCCAGGCAGCGCGCGTTGCCCACCGCGAAGGCGGTCCATGAGACCAGCGCGCCGACGGCGCACGCCAGCGCCACCGCCTGCCGGCCCGGCGACCCCGCCGCCGGCGCCACGAGCGCCTGCCAGCCGATGCACAGGGCGCCCAGCGCGCACAGGGACAGGGAAGGCAGCAGGCGGCCGAGGGGAACGGCGCCCCGGTCACGGCTGCCGATGACGGTGACGGCCACCGGCAGGAAGCCGATCACCAGCGAGGTCATCGCGATCCCGCCCATCTGCACGGCCGCGGACAGCAGGATGTAGTAGAGCGTGTTGCCGGCCAGCGCCAGCCAGAACAGGTTGACCCACTGGCGCCGCGACACGAAGCCGCGGATCGCGCGCCACCGAGGCGCGATCAGCACCGCGGCGATGAGTCCGTAGCAGGCGTAGCGCCCTGCGCTCAGCTGAAGCGGACCGAAGCCCCGCACCAGCTCGGGAGCGAGAAAGACGAGGCCCCACAAGGCCCCCGCACCCGCCCCGTAGGCGATGCCGGCGGCCGCCCTCGTGGACGCGGCGGTCATGGGCATGGCGGGGTCCGGGGTCATCGATGAATCTTATTCTCGACGTCGCGCTGAATTGGCTCGAAACTTGAACCTCCAACGCAAAAATCACTCGCACATGCCCGGCAAGCGCGCGTCGCCACCCTTCGTTCTCGACCGCTACGACAGGGCCATCCTGCGCCTGGTGCAGCAGGACAACAAGACGCCGCAGCGCGTCATCGCCGAGGCGGTGGCGCTGTCCACCGCGGCCGTCCAGCGCAGGATCGCCGCCATGGAGGCGGCCGGCGTCATCGTGGCGAACGTGGCGCTGGTCGACCCCGAGGCGCTGTCCGCCACCATCACCTCCATCGTCGAGGTGCACCTGCACGACGAGCGCGCCGCGACCGTCGACGCCGCCAAAGCCCTGTTCCGTGGCACGCCGGAAGTGCAGCAGTGCTACTACGTGACGGGCGGCACGAGCTTCGTGCTGGTCATCGTCGCCTCGGACATGCGCACCTACGAGCGCCTGACCCGGCGCCTGTTCGCCGAGAACGAGGCCGTCAAGAGCTACCGCAGCCTCGTCGCGCTGGACCGCGTGAAGACGGGGGCGACGGTGACCGTGCCGGAGGAGCGGCCCCAGGCCTCGGATCAGCCCACCAGGTAGCGCAGCGGCCCCAGCCGCGCCCGCAGCGCCTTCACCTCCTCGCGCACCTGCGCCCCTTCGCCGGCCAGCGCGCGGGCGATCCAGCCGGCCAGCATCGGCATGTCCTGCGGACCCAGGCCCAGGCGCACGATCTCGGGCACGCCCAGGCGCAGGCCGTTGACGTCGCCCTCCACCGGCGCCACCGGCAGGCCGATGCCGCAGGCGAGCAGGCCGCCTTCGGCCAGCGTCCTGGCGGCCCGCTGGCCGCCGCCCCAGCGCGCCGCCTCCAGCGCGAGCTGGTGCGACTGCGTGAAGCCGCGCGAGCGCGCGAACACCGGCAGGCCCAACGCGTCGAGCGCCGCGGCCAGCGCCTGCGCCGTCTCGCGCATGGCGGCGCCACAGGCCCGGCCGTGCACCTTCCAGTCCAGCAGCGAACGGGCCAGCGCGGCCACGCGGCCGGCGTCGAAGTTCGCCGTGAGGCCGGGGTAGGCGATGGCGTCGATGCGCTCCATCAGCGCCGCGTCGTTCGAGACGATCAGCCCGCCGGCCGGGCCGCCCAGGCTCTTGTAGGTGCTCATGGTGATGACGTCGGCACCCTCGGCCAGCGGGTCCGGCCAGGCGCGGCCGGCCACCATGCCCGACAGGTGCGCCGCATCGAACATCAGCCCTGCGCCCACGGCGTCGGCGATCCCGCGCAGGGCCGGCACCGGATGCGGGAACAGGTTCAGGCTGCCGCCGATGGTGACGAGGCGCGGCCGCACCTTCAGGGCCAGCGCGCGCAGCGCGTCCACGTCCACGGTGTAGCCGTCCGCCTGCACCGGCGCGGGCACGGTGTTCAGGCCGTACAGGCCCGCCGCGCCCGCGGCATGGTGCGTCACGTGGCCGCCGATGCTCGGCGGCGGCGCGATGATCGTGTCGCCCGGCCGGCAGGTGGCCATGAAGACGTACAGGTTGGCCAGCGCGCCCGAGGCCACGCGCACCTCGGCGAAGCGCGCGCCGAAGACCTCGGCCGCCAGTTCGGCGGCGACGACCTCGATGCGCTCGATGGCGTCGAGACCCATCTCGTACTTGTCGCCGGGATAGCCCAACGATGCACGCGAGCCCAGGCCGCAGGCCAGCAGGCGCTCGGCCGCCGGGTTCATCACGTTGGTGGCGGGGTTGAGGTTCAACCCCTCGGTGTCGTGCAGGCGGTGGTTCTCGGCGACGAGCCGGTCGATCTCGCCGGCCAGCGACGCTGCGTCGCGGGCGGCCGCGTCGGCGGCGATGGACTGGACCCGGTCCTCCGAGGCGGCAGGCACCCAGGAGCGGGCGACGAGGGCATGCGGTGCGGCGGATGTCATGGATCGTGGAGGTGGCGGCAAGGATGGAGCACGCATCGTCCGCCGCGCCCTCGCTGCCGGCAACACGGATAATCCGCGCCTCAGCCTTAGAAAATCTTGGCCTGCCTTCCCATGCCCCTGGCCCCGCCCCGCCCCCGCCTGCCGCCCCACACGGCCGTGCGCGCCTTCGAGGCCGCCGCGCGGCACGGCAGCTTCGTGCGCGCGGCGGAGGAACTGTTCGTCAGCCCCGCGGCCGTGGCGCAGCAGATCAAGGCGCTGGAAGCCTGGGCGGGCGCCGCGCTGTTCGAGCGCCATCCCCAGGGCGTGCGCCTCACGCCGCACGGCCGGCGCGCCCTGCCGGCGCTGAGTGCGGCCATCGACGCGCTGGGCCTGGCTGTGCAGGCGCTGCGGCCGCTGCCCGGCGCCCTGCGCGCCGCGCCCGCCAGGGGCGGCACCCTGCACATCGCCGCGCTGCCGGCGCTGGCGCAGCTGTGGCTGGCGCCGCGCCTGCCGGCCTTCAAGCGGGCGCTGGGAGGCGCGCGCGTGTCGGTCAGCGCGCTGGAGCAGCCGCCGAACTTCCGGCGCGAGCCCTTCGACCTGGGGCTGTTCTACCTCGGGCCGGGCGAGACGCCGCCGGCGGGCACGCAGGCCCTGCGCCTGGCAAGCGACCGGCTCCTGCCCGTGTGCAGCCCGAAGGTGGCGGCGCGCCCTGGTCGCGCACGCCCGCTGGCCGACCTGCACGACCACCTGGCGCGCCACGGCGGCCTGCACGACGCGGTGTGGCTGGACGACTGGCCGCGCTGGCTGCGGGCAGCGGACCCGGCCCTGCCGCCTCAGCAGGCCGAAGCGCTGACCGCCGGGCCGCAGTTCTCGCTCTACAGCCTGGCCCTGCAGGCGGCGCTGGACGGCGAGGGCCTACTGATGGGGCACGAGGCACTGCTCGCCCCGCTGCTGCACGCCGGCCGGCTGGCCGCACCCTGGGGCCGGCCCAAGGCGCTGGGCGACACGATCGTGCTGCTGACGCCAACGCATCGCCCGCAGGCACAGGCGGCGCAGGTCCTTCAGGCGCTGGCAGGCCGCGCGCCGGGTTCGCTTCCCGTGTGAGCCAGGACGCGGCCGGCCGTCAGGCCACCCGCTCCGCGATCAGCACCGCGAAGAAGCCCAGCGCCGCGAGCAGCGTCCACTTGAGCACCACCCAGCCGATGCGGCGATATTTCATCTGGCCGGTGGCGGCGTAGAAGGCGAAGCACACGCCCGCCATCAGCAGCAGGAGCAGGATGGCCCAGCGGAAGAGCAGCATGCGAAGGAGCTGGCCGGCGGCGGCCTACCAGGCGCGCGCCACCTCGGCGAAGCCGCGCGGCGCGGCGCGCTCGTCGTCGAAGGTGACGAAGCGGTACGCCTTGGGCTGCGCCAGCAGCGCGCGCAGCAGCTTGTTGTTCAGCGCATGGCCGGAGCGGAAGGCGCTGTAGGCGGCCAGCAGCGGATGGCCGACGATGTACAGGTCGCCCATCGCGTCGAGGATCTTGTGCTTGACGAACTCGTCGTCGTAGCGCAGCCCGCCGGCGTTGAGCACCTTGGTGTCGTCCATGACGATCGCGTTGTCCAGCCCGCCACCCAGCGCCAGGCCCTTGCTGCGCATGTACTCCACCTCCTTGGTGAAGCCGAAGGTGCGCGCACGCGCGATGTCGCGGTTGTACTGGCCGCTGCCGAGGTCGAACTCGAAGCGCTGGCCGGTCGAGTTGACGACCTTGTGGTCGAAGTCGATCTCGAAGCTGAGCCTGAAGCCGTGGTACGGATCGAGCCGCGCCCATTTCTCGTTGGCGCCCTCGCCTTCGCGCACCTCCACCGGCGCCAGCACCTCGATGAAGCGGCGCGGTGCCTTCTGCAGCTCGACGCCGGCGCTCTGCAGCAGGAACACGAACGAGGCGGCCGAGCCGTCGAGGATCGGCACCTCGTCGGCCGTGATGTCGATGTAGAGGTTGTCGATGCCGATGCCGGCGCAGGCCGACATGATGTGCTCCACCGTCTGCACCTTGGCGCCGCCGTTGGAGACGGTGGAGGCCAGCCGCGTGTCGGTCACCGCCTCCGCGTTCATCGGGATGTCGACCGGCTCCGGCAGGTCGACCCGCCGGAACACGATGCCCGTGTCCGCCGGCGCCGGCCGCAGCGTCAGCTCCACCCGCTGCCCGCTGTGCAGCCCCACGCCGACGGCGCGGGAGATGGACTTGAGGGTGCGTTGCTGGAGCATCCGGGCGATTTTAGGTGCCGGGCTCCCGTGCCGCGTCCTCAGCCTGTCTATGGCGGCGATAGTCAGCATGGGCAAGCCTCACGGGGACCGACTGATGGGGCAGCAAGCGTAGCGAGCGGCCCGAGGTTGCGCCGAGGACCGCAGGCGCAAGATCGGGCCGCGCAGTAGCTTGATGCCTCGTCAGTCAGCTTGGCGGCGGAGGAAGGCGGGGATCTCGAAGTCGTCCATGCCGCCGGCCGTCAGCGCATCGATCTTCGCGGCGGCGTTGGTGCGGTTGGTCCCCCACACGCGCGGCACCGTCAGCGGGTCGTACGCCGGCTGCTGCCCCATCCCCGTGCCCACGTTCGGCACGCCGAAGGGGATGTTGTCGGTGCCGGTGCGGATGACCTGTAGCTCGGGCTGGCCGCGGCCGGCGTTCTGGCGCGAAAGCCCGGTGGCCACCACCGTCACGCGCATCTCGTCGCCCAGGCGCTCGTCGTAGGCGGCGCCGTAGATGACGTGCGCGTCCGGCGAGGCGTACGCGCGGATGGTGTTCATCGCCAGCTTCGACTCCGACAGCTTGAGCGAGTCCTTCGACGCCGTCACCAGCACCAGCACGCCCTTGGCGCCGGACAGGTCGATGCCCTCCAGCAGCGGGCAGGCCACGGCTTGCTCGGAGGCGATGCGTGCGCGGTCCGGGCCGCTGGCCGAGGCGGTGCCCATCATGGCCTTGCCGGGCTCGCCCATCACGGTGCGCACGTCCTCGAAGTCGACGTTCACGTGGCCGTACTCGTTGATGATCTCGGCGATGCCGCCCACGGCGTTCTTGAGCACGTCGTTGGCGTGGCCGAAGGCCTCTTCCTGCGTCACGTCGTCGCCCAGCACGTCGAGCAGCTTCTCATTGAGGATGACGATCAGCGAGTCGACGTTCGCCTCCAGCTCGGCCAGGCCCTGCTCGGCGTTGGTCATCCGCTTGCCGCCTTCCCAGTCGAAGGGCTTGGTCACCACGCCGACGGTGAGGATGCCCATCTCCTTGGCCACGCGGGCGATCACCGGCGCCGCCCCGGTGCCGGTGCCGCCACCCATGCCGGCGGTGATGAACAGCATGTGCGCGCCCTCGATGGCCTGGCGGATGTCGTCCACCGCCACCTCGGCCGACTCGCGGCCGATCTGGGGCTTGCTGCCGGCGCCGCGGCCGGTCAGGCCGAGCTGCAGGGACTTGTGCGAGTGGCCGCGATTGAGCGCCTGGGCGTCGGTGTTGGCGCAGATGAACTCCACGCCCTGCACCCCGCGCTCGATCATGTGCGCGACGGCGTTGCCGCCACCGCCGCCGACACCGATCACCTTGATCTGCGTGCCCCGGTTGAACTCTTCGGTTTCGATCATTTCGATGGGCATCATGGACTCCTTGATTGCTTGCAGTTGCCGTGTATGAAAAGAGAGGTTGCTTTTTGGTCTTGCTCGTGATTCGTGAGTGAACGCACCGGGCATCAAGGCGGTGGACCGCGCCTTCGCCATCGCTCGTTGAAATGGCGCGGTGGACTGCGCACAAGAAAACGCCGGGCCGCCCCAAGTTTTCTTGCCCCCCTCGGGGGGCGGGCTGGGCAACGCCCAGCCCTGGGGGCTCGGTTCATCAACCAGAGATCGTGCGGATAGAGCATCAGAAGTTCCCCACGATGAAGTCCTTGAAGCGGCCGAAGGCCGTCTTCACCGAGCCACTCTTCTGTGCCACCTTGTAGCCGCGCATGCGGGCGTGGCGCGCTTCCTCGAGCAGCCCCATGACGGTGGCCGCGCGCGGCTGGGCCACCATGTCCGACAGCGCGCTCGAATACTTGGGGATGCCGCGCCGCACCGGCTTGAGGAAGATGTCCTCGGCCAGCTCGACCATGCCGGGCATCACCGCGCTGCCGCCGGTGAGCACCACGCCGGACGAGAGCACTTCCTCGTAGCCCGACTCGCGCACCACCTGCTGCACCAGCGAGAAGATCTCCTCGATGCGCGGCTCGATCACGCCGGCCAGCGCCTGCTTGCTCAGGAGGCGCGGGCCGCGGTCGCCCAGGCCGGGCACCTCCACCTGCGTCTCCGGGTCGGCCAGCAGTTGCTTGGCGAAGCCGTTCTCGACCTTGATGTCCTCGGCGTCCTTGGTGGGCGTGCGCAGCGCCATCGCGATGTCGCTGGTGATCAGGTCGCCGGCGATCGGGATGACGGCCGTGTGGCGGATCGCGCCGCCGGTGAAGATGGCCACGTCGGTGGTGCCGGCACCGATGTCCACCAGCACCACGCCCAGCTCGCGCTCGTCCTCGGTCAGCACCGCCTGGCTGGAGGCCAGCGGGTTGAGCATGAGCTGGTCGACCTCCAGCCCGCAGCGGCGCACGCACTTGATGATGTTCTCGGCCGCGCTCTGGGCGCCGGTGACGATGTGCACCTTGGCCTCCAGCCGCATGCCGCTCATGCCGATGGGCTCCTTCACGTCCTGCCCGTCGATCACGAACTCCTGCGGCTCCACCAGCAGGAGGCGCTGGTCGCTGGAGATGTTGATGGCGCGCGCCGTCTCGACCACGCGGGCGACGTCGGTGGCGGTGACTTCCTTGTCCTTGACGGCCACCATGCCGCTGGAGTTGATGCCGCGGATGTGGCTGCCGGTGATGCCGGTATAGACGCGGCTGATCTTGCAGTCCGCCATGAACTCGGCTTCCTTGAGCGCCTGCTGGATGCTCTGCACGGTGGCGTCGATGTTGACCACCACGCCGCGCTTGAGGCCGTTGCTCGGCGCCACGCCCAGCCCGGCCAGCTTGAGCTCGCCACCGGGCAGCACCTCCGCCACCACCACCATCACCTTGGCGGTGCCGATGTCGAGTCCGACGACCAGGTCTTTGTAGTCTTTGGCCATTGTGAGATGTCCTCGCGGTTCCTTCTTTCGCTCTTCTCGCTATTTCTTCCGTGCCGGGGGCGTGCCGCCCTCCGGCGCCACGGTCACGCCGCGCAGCCGGATGGCGTAGGCGTCGGCATGGCGCAGGTCGGCGCTTTCCACGGCGTCCACGGTGCGGCCGTACTGCGCCGCCACGTGGCGCACGCTGCGCAGGAAGCGCTGCACGCGCGCCGTCACCTCGTCGCTGTCGCCCCGCCCCAGCTCGATACTGGCGCCGTTGTCCAGCCGCACCTGCCAGCTTCCGCGGCTGGACAGGCTCAGCTGCTCGACGTCCAGCTCGGCCGCCGCGAACAGCGGCGCCAGCTCGTGGTACATGCCCAGCACGTGGCCGGCCTGGTCGTCGGGGCCGGCCAGGCGCGGCAGGTCGTCGCCCGCCTCGGCGCTGTTGGCCTCGAACACCTCGCCGTAGCTGTTGACCAGGCGCGACTCCGACTCGTCGCCCCAGTGCGCCACCGGCCGGTGCTCGGTCAGGGTGGCGCGCAGCCGGTCGGGGAACTCGCGCCGCACGACCGCCTTGCGCACCCAGGGCACCGACTCGAAGGCGGCGCGCGCCTGGGCCAGGTCCACGGTGAAGAAGTTGCCGCGCAACTGCGGCGTCACGTTGGCGCGCAGGGTCACGGCGTTGTTGTGCGTCACGTCGCCGTCCACCTTGATGCCCCCCAGCGGGAAGAAGGGCTGGCGCAGCACCCACCATGCGCCGGCGGCCAGCAGCATCACGCCGAACAGGGCGAACAGCAGCGTGGCCAGCACGTTCATGAGCCGGACGTCGAAGGGTGCGGGCAGGGTGTCGGCCATGGTCGAACGCCTCAGGCAGCGCCCTCCTCTGCGGAGGTCGGCCGCGCCGAATCGAGCGTGGCGGTGGCCAGCACGCGCAGGCACAGCTCCTCGTAGTCGATGCCGGCGGCACGCGCCGACATCGGCACCAGCGAGTGGCTGGTCATGCCGGGCGAGGTGTTCATCTCCAGCAGGAAGGGCTTGCGGTCGCCGGCGCGGATCATCAGGTCGGCCCGGCCCCAGCCACGGCAGCCCAGCGTGCGGTAGGCGGCCAGGGTGATGTGGCGGATCTCCTCTTCCAGCGCGTCGGGCAGGCCGGCCGGGCAGTGGTACTTCACCTCGTCGGTGAAGTACTTGTTCTGGTAGTCGTAGGCGCCCTCGGGCGCGGCGATGCGCACCACCGGCAGCGCCACGGCATCGAGGCCGCTGCCGAGCACGGGACAGGTCACTTCCTCGCCCTCGATGAACTCCTCGCACAGCACGTCGGGGTCGTAGCGCGCCGACAGCTTCACGGCGTCCTGCATCTCGGAATAGCCGCGCACCTTGGTCACGCCGATGGAGGAGCCCTCGCGCGGCGGCTTGACGATCAACGGCAGGCCCAGCACGTCGGGCACGGCGCGCACCTGCTCGCGCGACTGCTGGTCTTCGGCCAGGCGCACGTACTTCGGCGTGGGCAGGCCGTCGGCCTGCCACAGGCGCTTGGTCATCACCTTGTCCATCGCCACGCTGGAGGCCATGACGCCGGAGCCGGTGTAGGGGATGCCCAGCAGTTCCAGCGCGCCCTGCACCGTGCCGTCCTCGCCGTGGCGGCCGTGCAGCGCGATGAAGCAGCGCGCGAAGCCCTCGCGCTTCAGGTCGGCGAGGTCGCGCTCGGCGGGATCGAAGGCATGCGCGTCGACGCCGCGCGAGCGCAGCGCCAGCAGCACGCCGCTGCCGGACATGAGCGACACCTCGCGTTCGGCGGAGCTGCCGCCGAAGAGCACCGCCACCTTGCCGAGGGCCTTGGGGTCGATCGGGGTCATCAGAGTACCTCCGCCCTGACGGGCTGCGGTGCGAGCACCTTCGGGCGGCCGGACGGTGCTCATGCTGCCCGTCCTTCCTGCATGGATGCGCCGCCGGCCAGCGCGACCACCTTGCCCGGCACCGCGCCGATGGAGCCGGCGCCCATGCACAGCACCACGTCGCCGTCGCGCGCGTTGTCCAGCACGGCCTGCGGCATGGCGGCGACGTCGTCGACGAAGACCGGCTCCACCTTGCCGGCCACGCGCAGGGCGCGCGCCAGGCTGCGGCCGTCGGCGGCCACGATGGGCGCCTCGCCGGCGGCATACACCTCCGACAGCAGCACCGCGTCTGCGCTGCCGATGACCTTGACGAAGTCCTCGAAGCAGTCGCGCGTGCGGGTGTAACGGTGCGGCTGGAAGGCCAGCACCAGCCGCCGGCCGGGGAAGGCGCCGCGCGCCGCGGCCAGGGTGGCGGCCATCTCGACCGGATGGTGGCCGTAGTCGTCGATCAGCGTGAAGGTGCCGCCGGCGGACGCCGCGATCTCGCCGTAGCGCTGGAAGCGCCGGCCCACGCCCTTGAAGCCGGCCAGGCCGCGCTGCACCGCCTCGTCGGGGATGCCCAGCTCCACCGCCATCGCGATGATCGCCAGCGCGTTGCGCACGTTGTGCTCGCCCGGCAGGTTGAGCACGACGGGCAGGTCGGGCAGCACCACGCCGTTGCGGCGCTGGGCGGTGAAGTGCATCTGGCCGCCGGCCGCGCGCACGTCGATGGCGCGCACCTGCGCATCCTCGGCGAAGCCGTAGCTGGTCACCGGGCAGGTGACCTGGGGCACGATGCCGCGCACCGCCGGATCGTCGGTGCACAGGATCGCCACGCCGTAGAAGGGCATGCGGTGCAGGAAGTCGACGAAGGCCTGCTGCAGCCGGCCGAAGTCGTGGCCGTAGGTCTCCATGTGGTCGGCGTCGATGTTGGTGACGACCGCCATCACGGGCAGCAGGTTGAGGAAGGAGGCGTCGGACTCGTCGGCCTCGACCACGATGTAGTCGCCGCCGCCCAGCCGCGCGTTGGCGCCGGCGCTGTTCAGGCGCCCGCCGATGACGAAGGTCGGATCGAGCCCCGCCGCCGCCAGCACGCTGGCCGCCAGGCTGGTGGTGGTGGTCTTGCCGTGCGTGCCGGCGATGGCGATGCCCTGCTTCAGGCGCATCAGCTCGGCCAGCATCAGGGCGCGCGGCACCACCGGGATGCGGCGCTCGCGCGCGGAGACCACCTCGGGGTTGTCGGGCTTGACCGCGGTGGAGGTCACCACCGCGTCGGCGCCCTCGATGTGGGCCGCCGCGTGACCGACGAAGGTGCGGATGCCCAGCCCGGCCAGGCGGCGCAGCGTCGCGCTGTCGGCCAGGTCGGAGCCGGAGATGGCGTAGCCCAGGTTCAGCAGCACCTCGGCGATGCCGCTCATGCCGGAGCCGCCCACGCCCACGAAGTGAATGTGACGGATCGCGTGCTTCATGCGCGGCCTCCCTTCACGAGTTCCTCGCAGGCATTCGCCACCTCCCGGGTGGCTTCGGTCTTTTCGAGCGTCTTGGCCTTGAGCGCGCGGTCCAGCAGCGCCGGGCGTTCGGTTTTCAGGAGCAAGTCGGACAGCAGTTCAGGGGTCAGGTCGGTCTGCTGCACCAGCCAGGCCGCGCCCGCGTCGGCGAGGAAGCGGGCGTTGGTGGTCTGGTGGTCGTCGACCGCCGACGGAAAGGGAACGAACAGCGCGGCGGCGCCCACGGCAGCGATCTCGGTCACCGTGCTGGCGCCGGCGCGCGCCACGATCAGGTCGGCCTCGGCATAGGCCTCGGCCGGGTTGTCGATGAAGGGCGTCAGCTCGGCCTCGACGCCCGCGGCCGCGTAGTTGGCGCGCAGTTCGTCGATCTGCTTCTCGCCGCTCTGGTGCAGCACGATCGGCCGCTCCCCGGGCGCGATGCGCGCCAGTGCCTTCGGCACGACGGCATTGAGCGCCTTGGCGCCCAGGCTGCCGCCGACCACCAGCAGCTTCAGCGGCCCGCTGCGGCCGGCGAAGCGCTCGGCGGGCGGGCTCTGGCGCAGGAATTCCTCGCGCAGCGGGTTGCCCACCCACTTCGCCTTGGGCATGACATGGGGGAAGGCGGTGAACACCCGGTCGGCCACGCCGGCCAGCACCTTGTTGGCCATGCCGGCCACCGAGTTCTGCTCGTGCAGCACCAGCGGCCGGCCCAGCAGCACGCCCATCATCCCGCCGGGAAAGGTGATGTAGCCGCCCAGGCCGACCACCACGTCGGGCTTCACGCGGCGCACCACCGCGATGCTCTGCCAGAAG
>Ga0164243_10000419_pt1 | contig 81983 bp, 78 predicted proteins | sample OricompcompostOP_FD_108781 | JGI IMG/M metagenome (GOLD analysis project Ga0164243, IMG submission 108781) | Organic Plus compost microbial communities from Emeryville, California, USA - Original compost - Organic plus compost (OP) | ecosystem: Engineered > Solid waste > Mixed feedstock >... | reverse complement strand
GATACCCGGGGCTGCCCGCTGACGGGCTCCTATTGGCAGCTGATCGATGGCGACTACCGCGTGATCCACTCGGCCGTGGCGTACAAGCAGGTATACCCCATGCTGGTCGCGCAGATCGATGCCGGCAACGTGGAGCTGGTGGTTCAGTGAGCTGGTGGGCGCCCGTTACGACCGGTATACCAACGAAAGGCGCGGTACAACCGGCTGGTTGGCCGAACGGCTCGCTTCCGGACGAAATGCCGCAGCAAATTTTTCCATATTTGGCTGCGGTTTTTTTATATTCGCTGAAGATCTAATGTAACTAACCAATCTTTGAATCATGAACAGATGCTCATTTATCCGAATGTTTGCCGCAGCTTGCGGGCTGCTTGTTATGTCAATGTCGGGCGTCGCCCAGCCGCAGTCGCGCTCGGCGCAGCTCATCCAGGTCCTGGTATCGCCGGATAAGCCGGATTGGACGTACGCGCTGGGCGAGGAGGCAAGCTTTACCGTCTCGGTGCTCCGGCATCAGGTGCCCGTGACCGACGTGGCCGTTTCGTACGAAATCGGACTGGAAAAGATGGCGCCCATGCAGTCGGGCAAGGCCACGCTGTCCGAAACCGCGATGGCGGTGGGCAAAAAGATCACCTTGGACCAGCCGGGGTTCCTGCGGTGTGAGGCCCGCGTCACCGTAGACGGGGTGGAGTACCGCGGCATTGCCACGGCGGCGTTCGCACCGGAGTCCATCCAGCCTACGCAGCAGCTGCCGGATGATTTCTGGGCGTTCTGGAACGGGGCGAAGGCTGAGGCGGCGAAGGTGCCGCTGGACGCCAAGCTCACGCTGCTGCCCGAACGCTGCACGGAAACGGTGGATGTCTATGAGGTGAATATACAGAATTTCGAACGGGGGGCACGGCTGTATGGCATCCTGGCCCGCCCCAAAAAGGCAGGCAAATACCCGGCGGTGCTGCAGGTGCCCGGAGCGGGCATCCGCCCGTATGCGGGGCTGATCGCGCTGGCCGAGCAGGGGCTTATCACGTTGCAGATCGGTATCCACGGCATTCCCGTTACCTATGAGGCGGGCCTTTATAGCGACCTCGGCGGCGGCGCGCTACGCAACTACCAGTTCTTCAACATGGACGACCGCGATAAGTATTACTACAAACGGGTGTACCTCGGCTGCGTGCGCGCCGTCGATTACCTGCATTCGCTGGCCGACTTTGACGGCAGCAACCTGGCGGTCTGGGGCGGTAGCCAGGGCGGCGCCCTGGCCATCGTCACCGCGGCGCTCGACGACCGGGTGAAGTACCTGGCGTCGTTTTACCCGGCGCTCAGCGACCTGACGGGCTATCTCCACGGGCGGGCCGGCGGTTGGCCGCACATGTTCAACGAGGCGAATGCGCCGTTCATGGCCAAGGAGGATAAGATTGCCGTGTCTGCCTACTACGACGTGGTCAACTTTGCCCGGTCGGTAAAGGTGCCGGGCTTCTACAGCTGGGGCTACAACGACGAAACGTGCCCGCCGACCTCGTACTACGCCGCATACAACGTGATCGAGGCGCCAAGGGAGCTTTACCTCGTGCAGGAGACGGGACACTGGACCTATCCCGAACAGCAAACCCAGGTGGAGGCGTGGCTGGTGAAACAGCTGCTGCGTTAACGGGCAACGACAATACCGGTGCGCCGGTGGCGGTGGAACAGCCCGCCGCCACCGTACGCGCAACCAACCCGCCCGTGATGGGGCGGTGCGCGTGCGTTGCGCATCGTCTCAGGGGCGATGCGGTCACCGGCGGGTCAAAAAATCCCGATCCGCGGTTATCGCCTGCTCCGTCTTTGAATACTGGCCAAAAAATCCCAATTTTGGGATATGCGCAGTAAATTTATCTTCGGATCGACCTTCATCCTCATCGTTGTTTGTTTTGCGGGTATCTGGCAGCCTGGCGTGCTGTGGAGCCTGGTGGTGCTGTTGCCGCTCGTGCTCCTTGGCGTCATCGACATGTTCCAGACCCGCAAAGCGATCCGGCGGAATTTCCCGCTATTCGGGCGCCTGCGCTACCTGTTTGAAAGCATTCGCCCCGAAATCCAGCAGTATTTTGTGGAAAGCGACACGGCGGGCCGGCCGTTTAACCGGCTGCTCCGCAGCGTGATCTACCAACGGGCAAAGCGTGAGCTGGATACCACCCCGTTTGGCACCCAGCTCAACGTATACGACGATAATTACGAATGGCTCAGCCACAGCGTCAACGCCCTGGACTTTTTCAAGATCAACGAGCACCCGCGGGTGGTCGTGGGCGGGCCCGACTGCCGCCAGCCGTACTCGTCGAGCGTATTCAACATATCGGCAATGAGCTACGGCTCGCTGAGCAAAAATGCCATCCTCGCGCTCAGCGAGGGGGCGAAAATCGGCAACTTCTACCACAACACCGGCGAAGGTGGCCTGAGTGACTACCACCTGGCGGGTGGGGGCGACCTCGTCTGGCAGATTGGCACGGGCTACTTTGGCTGCCGGACGCCCGACGGGAATTTTAACCCCGAGGCTTTCCGCGTGAAGGCGCAGCACCCCAACGTGAAAATGATCGAAATCAAGCTGTCGCAGGGGGCTAAGCCGGGCCATGGCGGCATCCTGCCGGCGGCGAAGGTGACCGAGGAGATTGCGCGTATCCGCTTGGTGGAGGTGGGCAAGGAAGTAGACTCGCCGCCGTACCACCGGGCGTTCAACACCCCCCTCGGCCTGCTCGACTTCGTCAAACAGCTGCGGGAGCTGTCGGACGGCAAGCCGGTCGGGTTCAAGCTGTGCATCGGGCACCGCAGCGAGTTTGTGGCCATCTGCAAGGCCATGGTGCAGACCGGTATCTACCCGGATTTTGTGACGGTCGACGGCGGCGAGGGCGGCACCGGCGCGGCGCCCCTGGAATTTTCGAACTCGGTGGGCATGCCACTGCGCGACGCACTGGCTTTTGCCTACGACTGCCTCACCGGTTTCGGGCTGAAACAGTACATCAAGATCATTGCTTCGGGTAAAATAGTGACGGGATTCGACCTCGTGAAATACTTTGCGCTGGGTGCCGACATCTGCAACAGCGCGCGGGGCATGATGATGGCCCTGGGCTGTATCCAGGCGCTGGAATGCAACTCGAATACCTGCCCGACCGGCGTGGCTACGCAGGATCCGGAGCTGGTAAAAGGGCTGGTGGTGGCCGACAAGAAGGTGCGTGTGGCCAACTTCCACCACGATACGGTGAAAAGCGCGGGTGAACTGATGGGCGCGGCGGGCATCAAGCACCCCAATGACATTCACCGCGTGTACATCCACCGCAGGGTGTCGCCAAACCGCATTGAAACCTACCTCGACAGCTACCCTTATATCCCCAGCAGGAGCTTGCTGCAACCGCCTTATCCCAAGTCGTTCGAGCTGCTGATGAAGATCAGCCGCCCCGAGTCCTTTGAGCCGACCTTCGACGCCATCGATTTCGGCGAATATGCGTGGGCGAAGAAGCCGATGACGGGATAGCTTACCGGGTCACGGGCTAAGGTCAAGGCGCAGGTACGCCGTCAGTTCGGCGGCGGCGGCGCGTCCGGCGCGGTTGGCGCCAATGGTCGATGCCGAAGGGCCGTAGCCGACGAGGTGCACGCGCGGATCCCTGGCGACCTGCGTGGCCAACCGGCCGCTCATCCGGATGCCCCCGTTTGGCTCACGCAGCATCAATGGCAACAGGTGATCCAGCGAACTGCGAAATCCCGTACACCACAGGATGACATCCACGTCCAGCGTGCGGCCGTCGGCCCACCGTATGCCCCGCTCCGTAATTTCGCTGAACATTGGCTGCCGGTCCAGCACGCCGCGCGCCCGCATGGCTTCGATGGCGGGGGTGACGGGCAGTCCGGTAACCGACACCACAGATGCGGGGGGCAGCCCCTGGCGCACGCGGTCTTCGACCAGGGCCACGGCGGCGCGCCCGTCTTCTTCGGTGAAGGGCCCTTCGCGGAACGCCGGCGGCCGGCGGGTGACCCACGTGGTGGTGGTCACCTGCGAGATTTCGTCGAGCAGCTGTATGGCCGAGATGCCGGCACCGACGATGACGACATGCCGCCCGCGGAACGCTTCGGCCGTGTGGTAGTCTCTGGTGTGCAGCTGCTGGCCCCGGAACCGCTGCGCGCCGGGGTATTCGGGTATGTAGGGCGTTTCCCACGTGCCCGTGGCGTTGATGATGCCCCGCGCCGAGAACAGGCCCCGGTCGGTTTCCACGCGGAAGCGCTCCCCGCGGTCGCAGACAACGATGACCTTCGCAGGCCGGTATACCGGCAGCTCAAATTTCTTTTCGTAGGCTTCGAAGTATTGGGGCACGGCGACACGGGCCTGCACCGTCGGCGTATCGACGTCCAGGGCATCGGCGAAGCGCATGCCCGGCAGGTCGTGTATCCGGTTTACCGTGCTCAGCGTGAGCGAAGGCCAGCGGTGCTGCCAGGCGCCGCCGGCCCGGGGCGATTGGTCGAGTACGAGGAATCCGCGGCCGGCCGGCAAACCGAGTTTCTTGAGGTGGTAGGCCGACGACAATCCGGCCTGGCCGGCACCGATGACGATGATGTCGGTCTGGAAGGCGGCCTTAGCCGCAGGTTCGGAAACCGGGGAGTTTGTTGCCATAAGTTTGATAAAAATAGCAACAATATTTTGGTGACGCCACGATCGGCCGAAATTGCGGCGCGGCCACCGGGCGGCATGACGGTCCATGCGCCGGTGTGCGGCAGGCATCCGATGCCGGTTCGACGGGCTAAATGCCCCGGTTTTTGGCGACCCACTCGGCGAAGGCATCGATAAATTCCTGGAGGAATTGCTGGGTCGACTCCTGCTTGAGCTGGTCCTGCTCATCAAACAGCTCACCGGCGTTGCCGATGTAGGCCTCCGGCTGCTGCATGGCCGGCATGTTGAGGAATACCATGGTCTGCCGCAGGTGATGGTTGGCGCCAAACCCGCCGATGCTGCTCGGCGAGACGCTGACCACGGCCGCAGGCTTGCCGTCCCAGGCGCTTTGGCCGTGGGGCCGCGAGCCGACGTCGAGCGCATTTTTCAGGACCGAGGGGATCGAGCGGTTGTACTCGGGCGTCACGAAGAGCACGCCGTCGCTGGTCCGGATGTCCCGGCGGAACACCGCCCACTCCGGTGGGGTCGACTGGTCCAGGTCTTCATTATAAAGCGCCAGCTGGCCTATGTCCATCAGGCTGAGTTCCAACGACGGCGGTGCCAGGGCCATGAGCGCCCTGGCGATTTTTCGGTTGAGGGAGTCCTTCCGCAGGCTCCCCACTAACACGGCGATTTTATACGAATCCATGCCTGTATAAGCCGGGGCGGCGTAAAATGTTTTCCGAAATCAGAAATTCCCAATTGTTTTCAAAATTTTACCATTTTCGGACTTGGAGCGCAATGGAACTTTATTTAGTTTTGGCGCTCGTATGGATTTGGTACTTAAATTCCTATTGTCGACCTGCCTGTGCCTGCTGGGCGTCAACCACAGCGCTGGCGCTGCGTCGGCAGGGCCGCGCGCCGGGCTGTCGGCGGTTCGGCTCGGTACGATGGCACCGAATCGAAACAGCTCGAGCGAGTATTCGTTTGCACCGCAATCGAAATCCGGGCAGCAGCACCCGCATCGCCATGCCGACCACGGGACGACCGGAGAAGAGTTCAGCAGTGAATTGTCGTCGCTCGAAAAGCAGCTGGCGGATTTCGCCGGGCTGCTGATCCTGTGCCTGGCCGCACCGGTCAACCTTGTCTTTTATTACCTCCTGAAATTCCGCGCAATCCTGAGTCGCCTGCTGGCCTGCCACGACCCCGGCCGGCCGATCTACCTCCGGCTGTGCACCGTGCGGATCTGATCACTTTCGATTTTCTCTCTGAAGCCTTCGTTGCGTCGCCATGCCGTCTTCGGACGCCTGCCGGCCGTGACCGGTAATTTCCGTGCGTGCGCGCAGCAGAAAGGCCATGCCGACGGATAGCAGGGAGACCCACAAATCCGCACCTGGCCGCGTGTTGGAATCGCCCGGGTGGTCGATCCTTACCGGGGCCGGTCTGTGATCGCCAAATGATTAGTAAACAACCAAAACGAATAATACACATGAAAAAAACGACAGGGACCATGCTCCTGCTTGCGGGGATTTGTGCCGCGCTATGCTACACCAGCTGCAAATCCGCCGCGGGCGAACCGCATGAAGAAGAAATCAACTATGTCGCCACGACGCCCGTTCAGGTGGATACCCTGGTGACCCGGGACTACGTGGCCCAGATCCACGCCATCCGGCACATCGAACTGCGTGCCCGCGAAAAAGGATACCTGCAACACATTTTCGTAGACGAGGGGCAATCGGTGAAAAAGGGACAGCTGCTGTTTCAGATCATGCCCAACGTCTATGAAGCCGAATTGCAGAAGGCGCAGGCAGAGGCCGATTTTGCCAAGATCGAGTACGAAAACACAAAAAAGCTGGCCGACAGCAACGTGGTATCCCCCAACGAGCTGGCCATGGCCAGGGCACGGTTTGACAAGGCAAATGCCGATGTCGCGCTGAGCCGCGTGCACCTGCAGTTTACGGAAATACGGGCGCCGTTTGACGGGATTATCGACCGGTTTCATGTGCGGGAGGGGAGCTTCCTCGATGAGGGTGAGCTGCTCACCGAGCTGTCAGACAATAGCCAGGTATGGGTATACTACAACGTGCCGGAGGCGGAATACCTCGATTATCAGCTGAAGGCGGCGCAAAGCCAGCCGACGTCGATCAACCTGGTGCTGGCCAACCACCAACGGTTTGCCCATCCCGGCGAGATCAGCGCCATCGAAGCGGATTTCAACAACGAAACGGGCAACATCCCCTTCCGGGCGACATTCCCCAACCCGGAGGCGCTGCTGCGCCACGGCCAGACGGGCAACATCCGCATGGGCATACCCGTCGAACAGGCCATCCTCATTCCGCAACGGGCCACCTTTGAGGTGCTGGAGAAGAAGTATGTATATGTGATCGACGAAAACGACGTCATCAGGACGCGCGAAATCAAGGTCGGCGAAGGCCTGGAAGACCTTTTCATCGTTAGCGACGGCCTGGCCGGAAACGAAAAGATTCTCCTGGAGGGCATCCGCCGGGTGCGCGATGGCGACCGCATCGCCTATACGCTGGAAGCGCCGGAAAACGTGCTTGCTAACCTGAAAGTGTATGCTGAATAACGCGTGACCAAAATCTTAGAAAAATGTTCGATAAATTTATTCACAGGCCGGTGCTCGCCATAGCGATATCGGTCGTGATCATCTTCATGGGAGCCCTGTCCATCAAGACACTTCCCATATCCCAATTTCCCGCAATTGCGCCGCCAATGGTGGTGGTGAGCATTGCTTATCCCGGGGCGAGTGCCAACGTGCTGGTCAACTCCGTCCTCATTCCAATGGAAAAGTCGATAAACGGTACCCCGGGCATGAAATACATGACCTCAGACGCCACGAGTGCCGGCGAGGCGACCATCCAGATCGTCTTTGACCTCGGCGTGGATCCCAGCCAGGCGGTGGTAAACGTCAAAAACCGGATTGAACAGATCACCAGCCGGCTGCCCGAACTCGTGCAGCGCGAGGGTATTGTCGTCAACTACACCTCGCCGAACATGCTCATGTACGTCAACCTCTACAGCGAAGACGAGCATGCCGACCAGAAGTTTCTCTACAACTTTGCGAGTGTCAACATCATTCCCGAGCTGAGCCGCCTCAGCGGCGTGGGCAATGCGAATATCCTGGGCAGCCGCCAATATGCGATGCGCATCTGGCTGAAGCCCGACCGCATGCGGGCGTACAACGTATCTACCGAAGAGGTGATGGAAGCCCTGCAGGAGCAGAGCGTCATCGGCTCACCCGGCCGCCTGGGCCAAAGCTCCGGAAAAAGCTCGCAGTCGCTCGAATACGTGCTCACCTATCCCGGCCGCTACAACGAGGAGGGACAATACCGCGATGTCATCATCCGGGCAAATCCCGAGGGCGAGCTCCTGCACCTGAGCGACGTCGCCGACGTCGAGCTGGGCAGCGAATTCTACGACATCTACTCCAACCTCGACGGCCACCCCTCGGCGGCCATCACCCTGAAACAAACGTATGGCAGCAACGCCAGCGACGTCATCGAGGAGGTGAAGGCCAAGCTGGAGGAAATCAAGGCCAGCTCATTCCCCCCGGGGATGGACTACAAGATCAGCTACGACGTGTCGAACTTTCTGGACGCCTCCATTGAGAAGGTGATCCACACGCTGACCGAGGCGTTTGTGCTCGTGGCGCTGGTGGTCTTCGTTTTCCTTGGCGACTGGCGGTCTACCCTCATCCCGACGCTGGCGGTGCCGGTGTCGCTGATCGGTACGTTTATCTTCATGCAGTTTTTTGGGCTCACCATCAACCTGATCACCCTGTTTGCCCTGGTGCTGGCCATCGGTATTGTGGTAGACAACGCCATCGTTGTGGTAGAGGCGGTACACGCCAAAATGGAAGAAGAGCGGCTATCGCCGTATAAGGCGACCGTAAAGGTGCTCCGCGAGATCAGCGGCGCCATCATCGCCATCACCTTCGTGATGGCCGCCGTGTTTATCCCCGTGGCGTTCATGACCGGCCCGGTGGGCATCTTCTACCGGCAGTTTTCGATTACCATGGCCACGGCGATCATCCTTTCCGGCGTGGTGGCGCTGACGCTGACGCCGGTGCTATGTGCCATGATTTTAAAAAATCCCCACGGCCGGCAACGGAAAAAGTCGCCGCTCGACAGGCTGCTCGACGCCTTTAACCGCTGGTTCGAACGGCTGACCGGCAGGTATGCGGGCCTGCTCCGCCTGATCGTCAACAAGCGGGTGGTGACGCTCGGCGTGCTGGTGCTGTTCAGCGCCGGCATCCTCGCGCTGAACGGGGTGCTGCCCTCGGGGTTTATTCCCAACGAAGACCAGGGCATGCTGTATGCAATCATCCAGACGCCGCCGGGCTCGACGCTGGAGCGCACGAACGACGTGGCCCGAAAACTCCAGGAAATCGCGGAGCACGTGGAGGGCATCCAGTCGGTGTCGGCGCTGGCCGGCTACGAGGTGCTCACCGAGGGGCGCGGATCTAACGCGGGAACCTGCCTGATCAACCTGGAAGACTGGGCCGACCGCGAACATACGGCCGCCGAAATTGTGGAGGAGCTCGAGGAAAAAGCCCGGGAGATCCCCGGTGCCACCATCGAATTCTTTCAGCCACCGGCCATCCCGGGCTACGGCGCGGCGGGCGGCTTTTCGCTTCGCCTGCTGGATAAGACCAATAGTGGCGACTATGAAGCTTTTGGCGAGGTGAACAGCGCGTTTATGGAGGCGCTCCGGAAACGCCCGGAGCTGACGGGGCTGTTTACGTTTTTTGCGTCCGACTATCCCCAATACGAATTGGAGATCGACAATAAGGTGGCCATGCAAAAGGGCGTTTCCATCGCCAAGGCGCTGGACAACCTGGCGATCCTCATCGGCAGTACGTACGAGCAGGGATTTATCCGTTTTGGCACGTTCTACAAAGTGTACGTGCAGGCGGCGCCGGAGTACCGCAGGCTGCCGGAGGACGTGATGAACCTCTATGTGAAAAACGACCGCGACGAGATGGTTCCCTATTCCGCGTTTATGAAGATTAAGAAAACGCAGGGGCTCAACGAGATCACCCGGTACAACATGTACACCTCGTCGGCCATCAATGGCGCGCCCGCCCCGGGCTACAGCAGCGGCGAAGCCATCGAGGTGATTCAGGAGGTCGCCCGGCAGACGCTGCCGCGGGGCTACGACATCGACTGGCTGGGGCTCTCGAAGGATGAGGTGGCGCGCGGCAACGAGGCGCTTTATATCTTCCTCATCGTGCTGGGGTTTGTATACATCGTCCTGGCCGCGCAGTACGAAAGCTTCATCCTCCCGTTTGCGGTGATTCTCTCGCTGCCCATCGGCGTGTTCGGCGCGTTTGCGCTCCTCCGGTGTCTGGGCCTTGCCAATGACATCTATGCGCAGGTGGGCCTGGTGATGCTCGTGGGGCTGCTGGGCAAGAACGCCGTGCTGATTGTCGAATTTGCGGTGCAGCAACAGCAGGCGGGCGCCTCCATCCTGGAAGCCGCCATAGCGGGGTCGAGGGTGCGTTTCCGCCCGATATTGATGACGTCGTTTGCCTTCATCGCCGGGCTGATCCCGCTGCTCTTTGCCTCGGGCCCCGGCGCGATCGGCAACCGCACCATCGGTGCCTCATCTGCGGGTGGCATGCTCCTGGGTACGCTGTTTGGCGTATTGCTGGTGCCGGGACTGTACTACCTGTTTGCCAAACTCGCCGAGGGGCGGCACCTGATTAGAGACGAAGACGAAGTTCCCTTAACCGAAGAAATCGATCACCATGATTAATAGAACAAGAAAGCTAAGCCTGGCCGTGGCCTGCCTGTCATTGGCCGTCACCGCCTGTAAAACACCGTCGCTCTTGGAGAAAGAACCCGCTGATGGGCTGCCCGCAAGCTACAGCGGCTCGCCCGACACGCTGAACACGGCGCAGCTCGCCTGGCGGGATTACTTTGCCGACCCCCACCTGCAGGCGTTGATCGACACGGCGCTGCAAAACAACCAGGAGCTGAACATCACGTTGCAGGAAATCGAAATCGCCCGCAATGAGATCCGGGCCCGGAAAGGCGAGTACCTCCCGTTTGTGGGGGTGGGCGCCGGCGCGGGCGTGGATAAGGTGGCGCGGTACACCAACATCGGCGCCATGGAACATGCAACCGATATCGAACCGGGCAGGGAAATGCCGGAGCCGCTGCCCGACTTTTTGGTCGGCGCCCGGGCAACCTGGGAAATCGACATCTGGAATAAGCTGCACAACGCGCAGAAAGCCGCGGTGAGCCGGTACCTGGCCACCGTCCAGGGCCGGAATTTTGTGGTGACCAACCTCATTGCCGAAATTTCGAATGCCTATTACGAGCTGCTGGCGCTGGACAATCAGCTGGATATCGTCAGGCAAAACATCGCTATCCTGAACGACGTGCTTCAGGTAGTCCGGCTGCAAAAGGAGGCTACCCGCGCCACGGAACTGGCTGTCAAACGTTTTGAGGCACAGGTGTTCTACACGCAAAGCCTGCAATACGACATCCAGCAGCGGATTACCGAAACGGAAAACCGGATAAATTTTCTGCTGGGGCGGTACCCGCAGCCGATCGAGCGGGACCACCGTGCCTTTGAGCGGCTGGTGCCCGAGGCCATCCACGCCGGCATTCCGGCGCAGCTGCTGGACAACCGGCCCGACATCAAGCAGGCTGAACTGGAGCTGGCGGCGGCCAAATTGGATGTGCAGGTCGAAAAGGCGCGGTTTTATCCGTCGCTGGGGATCTCGGCATCCATCGGCTATCGTGCTTTTCATCCCAAGCACCTGCTGAAAACGCCGGAATCGCTGATGTATTCGCTGGCGGGCGACCTGATGGCGCCGCTGATCAACCGGAATGAAATCAAGGCGGCGTATTACAGCGCCAATGCCCGGCAACTGCAGGCGGTATACGACTACGAACGTACCGTGCTGAATGCCTACGTCGAGGTGGTCAACCAGCTGGCGAAAATGGACAACCTGGAGCGAAGCTATGCCCTGAAGTCGAAGCAGGTGCATGCGCTCTCCGAGTCGGTGGCCATTTCGAACAACTTATTCAAGGCGGCCCGCGCCGACTACATGGAAGTGCTCCTGACACAACGCGAGGCGTTGGAGTCGCGGTTTGAGCTCATCGAACTGAAGGTACAGCAGCTCAATGCCGCGATCGGCGTTTACCGGTCGCTCGGCGGTGGCTGGAAATAAGGATTGGGGAGGGGAGCGTTTGATGCAAAGGCCGTCTCGTAATGAGACGGCCTTTTGGTTATCAGGTGTTGGGCAAACGCCTATTTCGCGGTTTTCTCCCGTACCGCGGCGACCTCGGCCACGGTAATCGGCCCGGAGTTATTGTCAAAATTGGACCGTACGTAGGTAAGCACTTCGGCCACCTGTTCGTCGCTGAGGAAGCTGCCGTGTGCCGGCATGGGCTCTTCGTAAGGCAGCCCGCGCACGGTAATGGGGCCGGAGAGTCCGTTGAGGACCACATCGATCAGGCGGTTTTTATCGCCATTCACCCATTCGGATTTTTCCAGCGGCGGGAAGCGGCCGCCGTCGCCCTTACCGTCGCGCTGGTGGCACGCACGGCAGTACATCATGTACACGGCGCTGGCGTTTACCGGCCTGCCGCGGTCCAGGTTGTCTTTTTCCGGATCGGGGTCTTTGATGTTCGACGCCGTGGCTTTGCGCTCGGCCATCTTGGCGAGCTGTGCGTCGCCGAAATTGTCTTTGTCGCCTTTGTAGAGGATGCGCCAAACGCGGCCTTTTTCGGTGTCGCTCACGTAGATCGACCCGTCCGGGCCCTCAGCCAACCCCATGGGGCGGAAGTGCGCATCGCTGTTGGTCGGGATGGTGTCGAGGCCGGCAAAACCGTCGGCAAAGACTTCCCACGGACCGGAGGCTACGCCGTCTTTAAGCGGCACGAAGGCTACGATGTAGCCCGCCTGCGGGTAGGGGGCGCGGTTGGTGGAGCCGTGCAGGGCCACAAATACGCCCTCCTTGTATCGGGCGGGAAATTGGTTGCCCTTGTAAAACAGCAGGTCGTTTGGCGCGAAATGGCCGGGAAAGCCCACAATGGGCTTGGTCAGCTTACCGCCGTTGGCTTCGTTTTTGGTGCCGCCGTATTCGGGGTTGAGCAGTTTCTTGTCCTGTATCTGGTCGTAGTAATAATAGGGCCATCCGCCGTCAAGCCCTTCGTGCACGCGGAAGAGTTCCTCGGCGGGCAGCACGGCGCTTTCCCACGGCGAATACATGCCCGGCCAGAGCATCTTAAAGTTGTCGCGGCCGTGCGACACGGCGTACAGCGAATTGGAGCGGTCGTCCCACTCCATACCCACGATGCTCCGCAGGCCCGTGGCATAGCGGGTGCCGTCTTCTTGCCGCTGGTTTAGCTTATTGGCCGAAAACTTCCAGATGCCGCCGTGATCGAGCAGCTGGGGGCATCCCTGCTCCGGTGTCTCGGGGTCGGCAACGCCCTGACCTTTCGAGCCGGGCCGGCCGTCGGAGCATACGTCCGATCCCGCGCCCCAGCCCACGTACATGTTGCCTTCGCCGTCAAACGCCACCGGTTTGGTTTGGTGCGAGTGGCTGGGCGGATCGTCGATGACCACCGTATCCAGCTTGCCGTCGGGCACGAGCTGTCCGGGGGTCAGCTTGTAGCGGTACACGATGAGGTTGGAACTGAAATAGAGGTAGCCGTCGTGTATGCGCATCGCGGTACCGTACTGGCCGCTTTCGTACTGGCTGAAGTAGACGATGCTGTCCACCTTGCCGTCGTTGTCGAGGTCGCGCATGGCGATGTTGCCGTAGCCATCGCTGCGCGCATGCAGCCGCACTTTTACGTAGATGTCGCCGTTGTCGTTTACGGCCAGGTGCCGGGCGTAGCCTTTCAGGCTGTCCACGACCACGAGTGCTTCGAAGCCGTCGGGCAGGTAGAGGCCGCCGTTGTCCGGATCGCCCGGAGGCAGCTTGGGCCCGGTTTGGCATTGCACGAAAAGCAATGCGGAAAGCAGTACCGTCAAAGCCATCGACAAAGGTCCGGCTTTGCGGGGACGAAAATTGAAATCAGAAATCATTTTAGTTAATTGTTATCATGAAAGGTTAGTAAAAAGCAATGGAGTGGGCAGGCGGGCTGTGCCCCGCGTGGCCGTTTTCAGGTGCCGTTATCCGTGGTGTTGCGGTTTATGTGCATGGTCAGTATGAGCAGCTAAGCTAACGATTTCAGGCGTTTATTCCAAACGGTTTCGCGGTTTATTCCAACCGGTTTCCGGTGCTTTGGCAGGAAAAAGGTGAGGCGATTTTTTCCTTGCCCGCGCGTGGCCGCCGCGACCGTGGGGGAACGCCCGATTATTGTATCTTTACCGCAAGAATGAATCCGATGCAACAACAAAAAAAGATCCTCATTGTGGGCGCCAGCTCCGGCATTGGCCGTGCGCTCGCCGAAGTGTTGGCAGCCCGTGGCCACACCGTGGGCATCACCGCCCGCCGGGGCGACCTGCTTGACGGGCTGGCGGCGAGTCGGCCGGGGCGTTTTTTTCCGCGCGTGGTCGACGTGACCGACACCGCGGCCTGTGCCGGCCTCCTGAACGGGCTGGCGACCGACATGGGCGGCGTCGACGTGGTGGTGATCAGCGCGGGTGGGGGCGACGTCAACGAGGCCCTGGATTTTGACGTGGAGCAGCGGATGATTGCGCTGAATGTCGAAGGGTTTACGGCGGTGGCCGACTGGGCATTCAATTATTTTCTGGCCCGCGGCAGCGGCCACCTGGCGGCGATCACCTCGATCGCCGGCATACGGGGCAGCCGCCAGTCGCCGGGCTACAGTGCGGTGAAGGCATACCAGATCAACTACCTGCAAGGTTTGCGACAGAAGGCGCGAAAAGCGCGCAGGGATCGGCGGGCAGCCATCACGGTCACGGACATCTGCCCGGGATTTGTGGATACCGCAAAGGCGAAGGCGCCCATCCGGTTTTGGGTGGCGCCGGTGGAGAAGGCGGCTGAGCAGATCAGCGAAGGCCTGCGCCGACGGCGTGCGGTGGTGTACGTGACCCGCCGGTGGCGGATCATCGCCCTGCTGTACCGCTGGCTTCCGCGCTGGCTGCACGAGCGGATGTAACCCGAAAGGGCGGGCGCCGATGGCTGCCGGTGCGTGAAGCCATCATAAAAAAGCGGGATCCCTGATTACAGGGACCCCGCTCCAACCAATTTTCACAAAAAACTTCTTATTCTTTATCCCACCAGATCCGCGTCATGAACAGGTCCGGACCCTGACGTTGAATGGCCGCGTTGTAATTTTCGGTGTTCAGGCTGACCTCGGCATCGGGATACATGAGCCGCCGCTGGATTTTTCCGCCGGTTTCGTTGCCGGGGTAGTTGGTCGGCGTCAGCTCGGGGTAGCCGGTGCGCCGCCAGTTGGCGTACACCTCGATGTTGTTCATGAAGAGCGATACCCAAAACTGCGTGTGGATCTGCTCCATCTCGCTTTCGAAGCTGCCCGATACGTAGGGATTTTCAGCCAGGTAGGCGTTTGCCGCCTCCAGCGCCTGATTGGCGTCCATGGCATTCGGATACAGGTCCTGCTCCTGGAAGTCGGCCCGCACAGCAGCCTCGTAGTGTTCCTGGGCCGTGCCGGGTCCCCAGCCACGCAGGGCCGCTTCCGCAAGCAGGAACTCCACCTCGGCATAGCTCTGGAAGATCGTCGGTGCCTCGAGGTGACCGATGGTGTGGATGTTGATCTCCGAGTACTCCTGCTGCATGTCGTCCGTCCAGCCTGGGATCAGGTCCTGGATGGAGGTATAGTCGTAGCCGCCGGGCAATCCTTTCTGCTTTGCCGGCTGCGACTCGCTGGGCAGTTTGCTGATGTCGATATTGCCCTGCCAGAGGGTCGCATAAAACGGAAGCCGCGGATCGTTTGTCGCCTTGAGGTGGTCGATAAACGTCTTGTTCAGCTTCGAAAAGCCTTTACCCTGGGCCGATGGCGGCACCCCTTCGGCCGTTTGCAGCTGGCGGGAGTTCCAGTTCCAGTTGGTGCCGGAGCCCGAAGTGTGTTGCAGCCGCGCGATGTCGGCGTTGCTTTCCATCACGCCTGCGGCGATGGCCTTCTTGACCCAGGTCTCCGCCGCGGCGGGATCTACCTTGGTCATCCGCATGCCCAGACGGAGCATCATCGAATGGGCAAACTTGCGCCACTGGGCTACGTTGCCGCCGTAGAGGAAATCCGCATTGCCGTACGAAGGCTTGTCGGGGTCGAGCGCCGCGGAGGCTTCTTCGAGCTCCTTGAGCATGTCGGCATAGACCGCTTCCTGCGAGTCGTATTTGGGTTTGTAGGTGCCGTTGATGTAGCCGAGTCCTGCCTCGAAATAGGGGATGTCGCCGTACATGTCGGTTACCCGGTGCAGGATAAACACCCGCCATATCCGCGCGATGTTGTGCAGGTTTACCTGGTCGGGGTTGTCGGCCGTCAGCTCCAGGATCTGCACGGGTTCTTTCAGCTCGGTGCGGTAGGCGGTGAGCCACAGTCCGTTGTTGTAATCCGGTTTGAACAGGTATTTGTCGCCCGTCCACTGCCAGGGGTTGAGCGATGCGAAATACTGGACAAAGCATCCCGCCTGCTTGGAGTTGGGATAGAGGGTGTTGCCGTCGCCAACGCCCGCGGTGCGGATGACGGCCGCCGAAAACAGGTTGGCGATTACCGGCTCGGTAAAGGCGTTGGGGTTGCGGTTCATCTCTTCGAATCCTCGGTCGCACGAGGACAGCGCCAGCACCGCCGCGGTGCCCAGTCCGAAGGCGATCTTTGATATTCCTTGCTTGATATGATCGATATTCATGTTTTACTGTTTTTAGTTACTTATTCACCTGTTTCTCCTTAAAACCTGACCATCAGGTTCAATCCAAAGCTGCGCGTAGGCGGCACCCCGAAGTTTTCCAGGCCCTGCGCGTTGCCGGCCACGCTGTAGCTCGACTCGGGGTCGACGTTGTCGACTTCGCTGTAGATCAGCAGCAGGTTTCGTGCAACGAGCGACAGGCTGGCCGATTGCAGGGGCGTGCCGGCAAGCAGGCGCTGCGGCAGGCTGTATCCGAATGTCAGCTGGCGGAGCTTGATAAAGTCGGCGCTGGAGACGAAGTCTTCGGTGAGGGTGAATGCCGTGCCCTGAAAATATTCCTGGGCAGGGATGTTGCGCTCGAAGGCGTTGCCATTTTCGTCGACACCGGTTACCGTAACCCCGGATTCGCGCACGCCGCCTTCAACCGTGCGGCGGTGCAGTCCGTAGTTGGTGGCATACGCGTTGGTCGACGTGTAGAGCACACCGCCAAACTTACCGTCAAGCAGGAAGCCCAGCGAGAAGCCTTTGTAGCGGAAGTCGTTGGACAGGCCTACGGTAAACGGCGGAACGCCGCGTCCGAGTGCTTCCAGGGGTCCGCGCAGGGGCAGCCCGTTACCGCTGTTATACACCACGTTGCCATTGTCGTCGCGCAGGCGGCGGTAGCCGGCGATCATGCCGTAGGGCATGCCTTCGTAGTGGTATACGTAGGCGTTTTGCGTGCGCGGCTGGGCACCGGCGAGGCTGGTCAGGTCGTCCGAAATTTTGATCACCTTGTTCTTGTTGTACGCCATGTTCAGGCTTACGTCCCAGTTGAGCCCGTCCGGTACGCGCACGGGGGCGCCAGTGAGCAGTACTTCGATACCGCGGTTGCGCATTTCGCCGACGTTCAGGCTTACGGTATTGTAGCTGGCGCTTGGCGGCACAGACGCGCTGACGATGTCGTTGGTGGTGGTCCGGTCGTACACGGTGATGTCCGCTCCGAGGCGGTTGTCGAGCATGCGGAGTTCGATACCGGCCTCCGTGGTGGTCGACGTGTACGGCTTAAGCGCGTTTGGTATGGTGCTGCCGTTGATGGTCATGATGGGCTGGCCGAGGTGTGGAATGGAACCAGCGGTATACACGAGGTCCAGTCCATACGGGCTTGGCGCGCCGCCGCCCACCTGCGCCCATGAGGCGCGCAGCTTGGCAAAGCTCAGCCATGCGGGTTGCGTGCCGAGTACCTCCGAGAGGATGAAGCCGACGCCCACGGACGGGTAGAAGAGGCTGTTGCTCGTTGGAGAAAGGGTGGAGAACCAGTCCTGGCGGCCGGTCAGGTTGACATACAGGTAGTCGTCAAACCCCAGGTCGGCCGATCCAAATACCGAGTTGATGGCCCATTCCGAGAAGTCTTCCGAAAAGGTCTGGCTGCTGCCGTTGCTGATGAAATATTGAAAAGGCACGTTGAAGTTTCCGCTGCTGAGCGAGACGCCGCGCGCCTGGTTGTACATCTGGTTGCCGCCCACCATGGCGTTGACCGAGAAGCGACCGAACGTTTTGTCGAAGCCGATCATCAGCTCCGCATTGGTTTCGTAGAATACGTCCTGGTCTTTGCTCATGGCGCCAAACTGATTGTAAAGGATGCCGCTTGGCGTGATATTCGCTGCATTGCGGCTGATGTGATCCATACCCAACCGGCCACGGGCATAGAGGTAGTCGGTAAAGTTGTACCGGGCGCTGAACGAGCCAATAAACCGTTTGCGGTCGTCGCCGTTGCGCACTTTATTGACCGCGAAGTAGGGGTTGGTTACGAAATTGTAATCGTTCCAGGGTGTTTCAAATCCATTTTCATCGTATCCGGGAGCGAGTGTCCGCACGTCAAGGCTGGTGGCCATTACGCCGATAGAGGCATTGGGATTGGCGGTAAAGTCGGCAATGGCCGTCCGGTTTTTGGCTTCCTCAATGCTATACTGTGCCCGGCCTTCAAAGATGACTTTGTCAGACAGGTTGGCATTTGCGCTGAGGTTAAACGTTTTGCGGTTGAGCTTGGAATTGGGCACGATGCCCGCATTGTCCATATTGGATACGGAGAAGCGGAAGTTTAGCGACTCGCTGCCGCCGTTGAGGGCCAGCGTATTGGAAAACGTGCTTCCAAGGTCGTAGAAATTCTTGATGTTGTCTTTCTGGGCTACATAGGGACGCATGACCCCATCGTGCTGGATAACGGGCTCGCCATCAAGTGGCGCTCCCCATGACATCCGGCCGTTGGCCACGGCTTCGCCCTGGGTGGTGGGTTTCTGTCCACGCGATCCCGATCCGTATTCGTACTGGTAGTCGGGGATGGACAACGGAGACTCCATGGTGTAGGTAGAGTTGAACTCCACGCCGATTCCCTGCTGCGCACGGCCCGACTTGGTGGTGATGAGGATGACGCCGTTTGCCGCCCGTGAACCGTAAAGTGCCGCTGCGCTGCCACCTTTTAGCACCGAAATGCTCTGGATGTCATCGGGATTGATGCTGATGAGGCCGTCGCCCATATCGCGTCCGCCAAACGTGCCGGGAGTACCCTGGTTGGCGTTGTTGATGGGGATGCCGTTTACCACGTACAGCGGTTGGTTATCGCCGCTCAGTGAGCCGTTGCCACGGATGATGACGCGGCTGGAACCGGCGGGGCCTGTTGCGGAGCTGGTGGCGTTGACACCGGCGATACGGCCCGACAGGGCATTACCGAGGTTGTTTTCGCGGGCTTGCGTGAAATTTTCGCCGCCTACTTCGGTGACCGAATACGACAGCGATTTCTTCTCGCGCGTAATGCCGAGTGCCGTGACGACCACTTCGCCCAGCGCTTCATTGGCGGCGACGAGCTGCACATCCACCGTGCGGCGGCCGGCTATGCTGACCTGTTGTTCCTGATACCCGATCATGGAGAATACCAGCACGGCGTTGCTGCCGGCGGCGTTGATCTGAAAGTTTCCCCGGGCATCGGTGGTCGTTGCCGTCGACGTGCCCTGCACGCTGACGGTGACCCCTTCCAGCGGTTCGCTGCTATCGCCGGTGACGGTGCCCGATACCGGTTGTTGCACGGCGACAGCCGTGCCAACGGCATTTTTCGTGGCAACGATGGGAGGCGTCGCCTTTTTCCGGATCAGCACCGTCGTGTTTTTGATTTCGTACGTCAGGGGCTGGTTGGCCAGTACGTTTTCCAGCGCTTTGGTCAACGGCTGTTGTTTGATATCCAAAGTTACGGGGTGGGCCTCCCGCAGGTCTTCGGATACGTAAAGGAAATCATAGCCCGTCTGCTCGGTGAGTGCCCGGAATACTTCCCTCAGTGAAACGTTTTGGACCTGGATGCTCACCTGCTGTGCAACCGCCTTGGCGTTTACCTGCACTACACTGAACAATAGACACATTGCGGCTAATTTCATGGCAAGAAGTGATTTGAATAACGTGCGGCGGTTATATCGCACGAATACCATATTTTTCTTATACATTTGCAAATTAGGTTAAATAAATAGCGATTTGTTAGTTGCATTTCGTTATAGCCAAAACATGCCTGAACTGTTCAGGTTTCGCCGGTGATGCGCCCACATCGCCGGCTTTTTTGTGGCTATAAAAGATACGTGGGTAATTTTTTTTACATCGTTACGATCACCCTCCTTTCTGCTAAGCGGAAACGCGCGCCACTGAGCGTTTCCAGGTGGTTCAACAATTCATCCAGTCCTTTTGACCGCAGGTAGGTGCCGCCAATTTTTTTGACGTTGCCCCGGCCTTCGTATTGAATCTCGACGTTGTACCAGCGGGCCACCTCGTTCATGATGGCCTTGATATCCTGATCTTCGAAGACAAAGTAGCCCTTGATCCATGCCAGTGCATAGAAGGGGTCTACGTCGAGCTTTTGGATTTCGTTGCTTTCGAACGGGCTGATCGCCTGTTGCCCCGGCGCCAGCGTGAGGCGGGTATTGTTTTTGGTGACCACGACGCCACCCTCTACCAGCGTCGTTTTGATCTCCCGGGCATCCCGGTAGGCCGAAACGTTGAAATGGGTGCCCGTTACGGTGATCTCGTTGTCGAGGGCTTTTACGATAAACGGCTGTTGCGTGTTGTGGGCCACTTCGAAGTACGCTTCACCCATCAGCGTCACCGTTCGGGTGTCGCCGACGAACACCGCGGGATAGATCAGGGTAGAGCCCGAGTTGAGCCAAACCTTGGAGCCGTCGGGGAGGGTGAGCTGGTATTTGCCGCCCCGGGGGATGCTGATCGTATTTTTAGCAATATTGCCATCTTTGTCGAGCGGAATGGATTCGTCTACTTCATAGACCAGCTCCCCGTTGTCCATTTTCTTGATCATGACCCCGTTTTTATTGGAAAGCAGCCCATTGTCGGCCTCGTCGAGGCGGATAGTGGAGCCGTCGGCCAGGGTAAGCAGTGCGGCACTTGATCCGGGCTCGACCGCTTCGCGGGTGTAGAACTGTTCGTAGCGGTCTTCGGCGTGGCTGCTGAGGTAGGTCCAGGCCAGCACGCCGCACAAAATAAGCACGCAGGCAGCCGCCATGGGACGGAGCACACTTTTTCGCTGATACCATTTTGGCACAAAGAGGGCGCGGTCCAGACGGCTGTACATTAAATCGCGCACACGGCTACGGGCTTCCTCGCTTTCCCAGGTCCATTCCCGGCCCTCGCTCTGCTCGGTAAACCATTGCATCAGCAGTTTTTCCTCTTCTGCCGTGCATGCGTTTTCTTCGTAGCGCCTCAATAAGGCCAATACGTCCGATTGCTTCATTTACACGTTGGTTAGTATACGTTATTGATAGGTGTAAAAAACCGGCGGTTGGTAGTAGAAGAAAATTAAAAAAATTTTAAAAGGAGGATGGACAGGAGGGAGAAATACTGATCGTTGATCTTCAAACGCAACAGCTTGAGGGAGTTGCTGATTTGTTTTTTAACCGTTTTGTCGGATATATTGAGTTTGGCCGCAATCTCGCGGTGGGAAAGATTTTCCTGGCGGCTCAACATAAAGACCGTTCGCATTTTCGCCGGAAACTGTTGGACCTGCTCGTCGATCTGCTTTTGCAGTTCCGTCTGCATCATCAACTCCTCCGGATTTTGTTCGTGCCGGCTGAGGAAGGCCGTCAGCGACTCGAGGTTGTCGTCGTGCCTGGCATAACGGCGGATATACTGCATGGTCTTATAACGTGCAATGGCGAAAAGGTAGGCGCGGAGCGAGGTGACGTCGTCAAGCTGGATGCGCTGCTCCCAGAGCGCGATAAACGTTTCCTGCACGATGTCGATGGCATCGTCCTGATCGCGCAGCACCTTTACCACAAACAAAAACAGCTTCTCCCAGTACTGGTCGTACAATAGCCCGAACGCGGCCCTGTCGTCGCCGTTTTTAAGGAGCTGGGTGAACTGTTTGTCAAAACTTTCCATAAGGGCCTACTTTGGCTATTCCATGGGTACTAAATTCCTACGTTTTTAGGTAGTATATGGTAATCGGCATCCAATATTACGAATTGATTTCTAAATTGAAAACAATAACCGCAATATCTTTTTTTACAAACCTTTTCGGCAGGGGCCATGTTGTATCAGAAAAAAGCAATATGGCCGATAAACAACAGCAAAAGTCGCGCGGGGCGGACCAGTTGGAAAAGGGAATCGCCGAGAACGAGCGGAGGAATCAGGTGTCGATGCCGCGCGGGAAAGCCGATCGCGATCGCGGGGACGAAGACGATTCAACCATCCGGCAAACCCGGGATAAAGACGAAACAGACAGTGTAGGCGGTGGGGGCGATTTGGCGGGCAATGCCGCCGGCAATCCGGATGATGAGGAATAATTAACGCCGTCCGCGTTCAATGATCAACCATTGCTTACCGGCCTGTTTCGGTGTTTTTCAGCTGGCGGGCATGGCCGCAAACCGCTGCATTGCGGAATCGCGCGTCGCCACGAAGTTGACCAGCCGACCGTTGTTGCTCTCGCGGATAAACGCCTGTAGGCTGCTCGAATGGTGCCGGCTGAAGTCGCCAACCACCACCAACGGCAGGCGGTAGTTGGAAAATTTTTGCAACACCTCACCCGCCAGGCCGTTCTGCAAGTCAAAAAATTCCGGTGTGAGGTTCTTTTCGTGCAGGATGACCCCGTCGAAACCCTGGTAATACAGATTTCCCAGCAGGTCGAGGGCATCGTCAAGGGTGTGCAGCACGACCCCTTCTTCCGTCACTTCGGCAATGTTGCGCTTGTTTATGGTCAATGAATTCAGTTTCATGTTGTCAATCGTTTGAAGTATCTTTTTTCCGGTAAATAAAAAAGCTGACGAGCAGCGTCAGGTTGACCAGTACCGAAAACGCATTCGACAGGATAATCGGCCACTCGTCTTTCAAAATGCCGTAATAAACCCACAGTGCTACGCCGGACAGCAGCACCAGGATCATGACCCACGACAGGTCGGCCACTTCTTTCCGCCAAAGCACTTTGACCAGCTGGGGCACCATCGAAATCGAGGTGAGCACACCGGCAATAATACCGATTATTGTTTCAAAAGCCATAAACCAACGATTAACCCTGAGCTAACAAAGCAGCGTCCCGATTGTGTGCGCCTTTCGTTGGCCCGCCAAAGGCGTTCGGTATCCGTGTACCCTTTCAGCCGTCTAAAATGGCCGGAAATTCGGCCGGCTCACCAGCGGCGAAAACACCCAGGGGATCGACGTCAGGATGATGACGAGTCCGATGGTGTACCAAATGGCCATGGTTTTAAACTTTTCGCGGTCGGTCTGCCGCCGCTTTGCCTTTACCGACCCCACGCTAATTACGTAGACGGCTGCCAGCATCATCAGGCTGTGCTCCATGCCAAAAAAACGAATCTCCCGCAGGTGTACGGCGTCTGGATAATGGGCAAAGAAGTAGTCGACAATGGGGCTCAGGAAATACAGGCAGATGCCGATGAGAAATTGAATGTGAACAATCGTTGCCGTCCAATGCCGTATCGCATTGTCGGTGGCGGTGAATGCCCGGCCGGACCGCCAGCCGCGAAAGGCATGGAAGATGGCAAATAGCAAGCCGGCCAGTACCAGCCAGCGGACGGAGGAGTGGAGTGCTAAGGCGATGGGATACATAAAAGGGTGCGGTTGTTTTTAGTCGTTTAGTTTACCGGTTGCCCCGGTTTGACGCAAGGGATACCGGTGGCGACGGATGATCGGCTGTATGTATTGTTGTCCATATTGGAATGTCAAAGATACCGAAAACGATTGGGGCTTTGAAAGCGTTATTATTTTTTTGATATTCGGTGCGTGTACGATCCGATCAAAAAACGCCTGTTAACGGCCTGTGAGCAATATGTGCGCGACCGGGTGTCTCATGCGCAGCAGGCCATTGCCTCGGCGAGTGATGCCGCCGCCAGTGACACGAAGAGCAGCGCGGGCGACAAATTTGAGACCACCCGCGAAATGATGCAGCAGGAGATTAGCCGGTTGCAGCAAACGCTGGCGGACGCGCAACAGATGGCGCATACGCTGGCTCAATTGGATATACGCGGGCAGGCCGGTCCAGCCAGGCTGGGCAGCCTCGTCGACACCAACCGGGGCGCGTTTTTCCTGGCGATCGGGGTGGGGCGCCTCGTTGTAGACGGCAAGGCATATGGCGTTGTTTCTCCGGCTTCCCCGATTGGCCGTCAATTGCTCGGCAAAGTGGTGGGCGAGCGTTTTACGTTCCATTCGCAGGAATACACCGTCGAGCAAATCCGGTAGGGGTTTCGATATTTTTATGCTAAACGTGCGACTATGTTATTGCCCATTGGAGACGAAAACCACGACCGCAGGTCGTTTCCTTTCGTCAATTACCTGCTGATTATCATCAATATCCTTGTTTTTGTGTTGCTCCAGGGGCTGGGGTATAATATTTCGTTTACGTATGCGTATGCCGCCGTTCCCGCCGAAATATTGACAGGAAAAGACCTGGTCACCGACAGCCAGATTTTGGTTGATCCCGTGCTGGGTGAGTCGTTTGAGATGCCGGGGTTGCAGCCCACGGGGATCCCGGTGTTCCTCACCCTCATCACGTCGATGTTTATGCATGGCGGGATCGGGCACCTGGCGGGCAACATGCTCTACCTCTGGATATGCGGCGACAACCTCGAAGACCGCATGGGACACTTCCGCTACCTGATTTTTTACCTCATATGCGGCGTTTTGAGCGGTTTGAGCCACGTATTCAGCACGCTGTTTTTGGGCCAGGATTTACTGACGCCGTGTTTGGGCGCCTCGGGCGCGATCTCCGCCGTGCTTGCGGGCTACGTGGTCTGTTTTCCCCGCAAGCGGATTTCCATCTGGATGCTCTTCTTCGTCTTCTCGGTGCCGTCGTTTCTGGCCATCGGGCTGTGGTTCATTTTTCAGGTGAGCAACGGTCTGGGCGCCCTGGGCGGCGAGCAGGCGGGCGGCGTCGCCTATGCGGCGCACATCGGCGGATTCCTCGCCGGACTGCTGCTCGTGGGCCGGTTTACCCGCAAGCGACGGTACCGGCGGGCGCGGGCGCGGTGATTGGCGTATCGCCGCTGTTGCAAAATATCTGTACCTTTGGCGGAAGATCAAGCAGCCGCGTATCGGGGTCGCTCATGAAAAAACCGGGTCGCTCACCAAAAAAAGGGGTAACAAGTTGTGTACACTGCCAAATTACTTAAAGCCATCATCGATCATGCCATTGACGGCATCATCACCATCGATCAGCGGGGTATTGTCGAGTCGATAAATCCGGCGGCGCTGCAGCTGTTCGGCTATCGAAGCGAGGAGGTGATCGGTCAGAACGTGTCGATACTGATGCCGGAGCCCGATCGCAGCCGGCACGATGGCTACATGGAAAACTACTACCGCACGGGAGAAAAGAAAATCATAGGCATTGGCCGCGAAGTGCGCGGCAGGCGCAAGGATGGAACGACGTTTCCGTTTCGACTGGCGGTCAGCGAGGTGTTTTATGACGACCGCCGGGCGTTTACCGGGTTTGTGCACGACTTGTCCAAGGAAAAGGAGGCGGAGGAAAAGCTGCTCCACTACACGGAAGAACTTGAGGCGACCGTGAGCAACCGGACGAAAGACCTGATCAAGCTGGTGTCTGAGCTGGAGCGTACCAAAACCGAGGTCAGCCAGTCGCTCGAAAAGGAAAAGGAGCTCAACCAGTTGAAGTCGCGCTTCGTCTCGATGGCATCCCACGAATTTCGCACACCGTTAAGTGCGGTGCAGTTGTCTGCGTCGCTGATCGAAAAATACGTACAGAAGTCGGACAAGGCCAACGTGCTGAAGCATACCGCACGCATCAAAAATTCGGTACAGCTGCTTACCAGCATCCTGAACGACTTCCTTTCGCTGGAGCGACTCGAAGCTGGTAAGGTCTCCGTGAAGAAGGAAAGTGTCAATTTGATACAGCTTGCCGAGGAGATCACCGAAGAGATGCAGCTCATCTGCAAGGCCAACCAGCATATTGTTTACGAGCATACGGGGTCTACGGCGACCTTTGTCCTCGACGGCCACCTGTTGAAAAGCTGTATCATCAACCTGATTTCCAACGCCATCAAGTATTCGGGAGAAAACACGTTTATCGAATTCAACACCGAGATCAACGGAAATACCTGCACCGTGGTCGTAAAAGACGACGGGATTGGCATTCCCGTAGACGACCAGGAGAATCTGTTTGAGCCGTTTTTTCGGGCGCACAACACGGGCAATATACCGGGCACCGGTTTGGGCCTTAATATCGTGAAGCGCTACGTCTCCCTGATGGGGGGGACCGTCAGCTGTCGGAGTGAGCAGGACCACGGCACCGTCTTTACCCTGGTGTTTCACCAAGATCATAGCTAATGCGATGGGCACGACACAAACGACCATTCTGATTATCGAAGACAATGACGATATCCGCGAGGGCACCCGCGAGATCCTTGAGCTGAGCGGATATGAGGTCTACACGGCTGCTGATGGGAAAGCCGGGGTGGACCTGGCGATGAGGCAGGTGCCCGACGTCATCCTGTGCGACATCATGATGCCGGAGCTGGATGGGTACGGGGTGTTGTATTTGCTGTCGCGCCACCGCGAGACTGCCGCCATCCCTTTCATTTTCCTGACCGCTAAAGCGGAAAGAGCCGACATGCGGAAAGCCATGGAGCTGGGCGCAGATGACTACCTGACCAAGCCTTTTGATGAAGTGGAGCTGCTGAATGCAATCGAGACGCGGCTGAAGAAGCGCCGGCAGCAGGGGCGGGAGGCGGAACACCGGCGTGACATGGCGCTTACCGAGGAAGAACAGCAGCTGCTGCTGTCCGAATTGGTACAGGGCGCACGCACAAAATCGTACAAAAAGAAACAGCTGGTATACGAAGAGGGCGATGCCCCGCTGTACGTCTACTACGTGAAGCGGGGTAAAGTCCGGCGGTTTCTCAGCTACCTGGACGGCCGGGAGCTCTCCACCGATATCCATGTCCAGGACTCGTTTTTCGGTTACGGCGCGGTGCTCAACCAGCAACGGTACACCGACAACGCCGAAATCCTGGAAGAAGCCGAGCTGGCAATCATCGAAAAAGATAACTTTTTGGAAATGCTCTACCGAAAGCCCGGAATCGCCGCCAAGCTGATTCAATGGCTGTCGGGCAACATACGTGGCAAGGAAGCGCAATTGCTCGCCTTTGCCTATGATTCGGTTCGCAAGCGCGTGGCCAACACGCTCGTCAGCGTCGCGGAGAAGATGCTGGGCGACGCCCAGGCGGATGAATGCCTCATCCGGATATCGCGTGACGACCTGGCCTCGTTGGCGGGAACCGCCAATGAGACCATCAGCCGGATGCTGGCCGACTTCCGCGGGGAGCGGCTGATTGCGAAAGAGGGCAATGCGATCCGCATCCTTTCCATCAGCAAACTCCGCAATATCAAGCAGTAACACCTAAACCGGCCTATCTGCCGATCCTCGGCTAAAAAAGTGATTCAAATCATTTTTTGCGCTGACCGGCCGCACCGGAATCTTCTTGCCCCGACCGTAGTTTTGCGGGTAATGAAAGGGATCAAAGCCATTGCATACAACATCAAGCCCGAAGAAAAGGAACTTTTAGCGGTAGCTAATGGGAAACGGCATGATTTAACATTGATATCGAACGAACTGAACCTGGACACGGCGTCCTTCGCCCAGGGTAAGGAGGTGGTGATTGTCTCCAGCGAAGACCTGCTGGATGCCACGCTGCTGTCGGCGCTGCAACAGGCCGGTGTCCGGCGGATTATTACCCGTTCGAAAACCACGGCACATATCGATCTGGGCGAGGCCGCCCGGCTGGGACTGAAAGTCGCCAATGCACCCGACGACACCTCCGTGGCGGGGATTGCGCAGCAAACCATCCGCAGCCTGAGCGCCTGGGACGCGGGTAAGTGCGTGGGGAAGGCCTGCTGCTGCCAGCAGCTTTGCAGTCCCGCCCCCCTTTCAAAACCACACAACAACGCCAGCCATGAATCCTAATAACGACATCAACGCATTGATCCGCCGATACAACGTGGCGGCACCCCGTTATACCAGCTATCCGACCGTCCCGTACTGGGACGTCCAGACGTGGGACCGCGCCAGATGGTCGGCCCATGTTCAGGCACGTTTCCGCGATTCGGCGGAGCAAGGCATCAGCTTGTATGTGCACCTGCCGTTTTGCGAGCGCCTGTGCACGTATTGCGGTTGCCATACGCGCATCACGAAAAACCACGGCGTGGAAGCGCCTTATGTGGATGCCGTACTGGGCGAATGGCGCCTCTACCGGCGGCTTTTCGGCGCGACCCCCGTGCGGGTCAATGAACTGCACCTGGGCGGGGGAACGCCCACCTTTTTTGCGCCCCAGCAGCTTCGCCGGTTGGTGGCCGGGCTGCTGGAAGGCTGCGAAGTGCTCTCCGGCGCCGCCCTGTCGTTTGAGGCGCACCCGGCAAATACGACGGCCGCGCACCTCGAAACGCTGTTTGATCTGGGATTTCGGCGACTGAGCCTGGGTATACAGGATTTCGACCCGCAAGTCCAGGAAATAATCAACCGGAAGCAAACCGTGGCCGACGTGCAGCGGGTAGTGGAAACGGCCCGTGGCGTGGGCTACCGCTCCATCAATTTCGATTTGATCTACGGCCTGCCGTTGCAGACGTTGGCCAGTGTACGCGACACGGTGGAGAAGGCGCTGAGCATGCGCCCGGAGCGGATTGCCTTTTACAGCTATGCGCATGTGCCGTGGATGAAGCCCGGACAACGCCGCTACACCGAGGCCGACCTGCCTTCGGGAAAGGCGAAACTGGATCTTTATCACCTTGGCAAGCAGCTCATCGGCCAATGCGGCTACTACGATGTGGGTATGGACCACTTCGTCCTCCCGGGCGATACGCTGTGGGAAGCCACGGTGGCGGGTAAGCTGCACCGCAATTTCATGGGATATACCGATCGCTACACTCCGCTGCTCATCGGCCTCGGCGTGTCGTCGATCGGCGACGCCTGGACGGCATTTGCACAAAATGAAAAAAAGCTGGAGGCCTACCTGGCGATGGTGAAGGCGGGGGAGTTTCCGGTGGTGAAGGGCCATGTGCTTTCGGAGGGCGACCTCACCGTGCGCCAACACATCCTCGATCTGATGTGCCGCGGTACGACGGTCCTGGATGGATCGTCGGAACGGTCGGCCGCCATACGGGAGCGGCTCGGCCCCTTGCTGGCGGACAACCTGGCGGTCCTGGAAGGGCCCCGTTTGAAGGCCACGGCCCTTGGCCGGTCGTTTATACGCAATATCTGCATGGCGTTCGACGAACGCCTGCACGACAACCGACCCGTGGAACCGATATTCAGTAAGGCCGTATGAGCGTGATAACGGCCAATACCTGTTTTCATTGCGGCGATGCGGTGGGCAATTCGGTATACGAAACCGACGGCCATGCCTTTTGCTGCCTGGGGTGCCAAAGTGTATACCAAATACTCAATCGTAGCCAGATGCAGCAGTACTACCGGTACGATCGGCACCCCGGCAAGAAGCAGCCGGCTTCGGCAGAACGCTACGACTATCTGGACGAACCGGCCATCGCGGGCCAGCTGGTCGACTACCAGGACGATAAGCTGACGATTTTTACCTGCTACATACCGGTTATCCATTGCAGCGCATGCGTCTGGTTGCTCGAAAACCTATACCGGCTGCAGCCGGCCGTGGTTTCCTCGCGGTGCGATTTTATGAAGAAGCAGGTAACCGTTACTTTTAAGCAGGGCGAATTGTCGCTCCGCGGGCTGGTGGAGCTGCTTGCCAACATCGGGTACGCCCCGAAAATAACATTGCAGGACGTGCTAAAGGAGGGACAGCGGTTCAGCCAGGCGGGACTGATCGCCAAGATTGCCGTGGCGGGATTCTGTTTCGGCAACTCCATGATGCTGAGTTTTCCCGAATATTTCGGGATGGCCGCCTTTGAAGCGCAGTATGCCACCTTTTTCCGATATATGAATCTCGCTTTTTCGCTGCCGGTGCTGCTCTATAGCGGACAGGACTACTTTCGGTCCGCCTGGCAGAGCCTGCGGCAGTACCGGCTGAATCTGGATGTGCCGCTGGCACTGGGAATCCTCGTGCTGTTTGTGCGTACGGCGTGGGAGGTGGTGTCGGGCACGGGCGCCGGATTTGGCGACACCTTGTGTGGACTGGTTTTTTTTCTGTTGGTGGGGCGCTGGGTGCAGCAGCGGACCTACCACCACCTTTCTTTTGAGCGCGACTACCGCTCGTATTTTCCGGTGGCCGTCACGCGCCTCGAGGGCGAGGGATCACGGTCCATACCGATTGCCGAGATCCAGGTGGGCGACCGCCTGCTCATCCGCAACAACGAAATTGTACCCGCCGACGCCATCCTGTGGCGGGGAGCGGCGGCCATTGATTTTAGCTTTGTGACGGGCGAGTCGGAACCGGTACAGAAAGTACAGGGAGAGATAATTTACGCCGGGGGGCGCCAGATTGGCGCGGCCATCGAGGTAGAAGTCGTCAAAGCGGTATCCCAGAGCCATTTGACGCGCCTGTGGAACAACGAAGGCGCTAAACCTTATGAACGCCAGTTCCAAACGTTCAGCAATACGGTCAGCCAGTATTTCACGCCGGCGTTGCTGGCCATCGGTGTGGCCGCCATGGCTTTCTGGTTTGTGCAGGGCGATCCGGGCCGCGCCTGGGCCGCGCTGACGGCCGTGTTGATCATCGCCTGCCCGTGTGCGTTGGCGTTGAGCAGTCCGTTTACGCTGTCTACGGCATTGAGCATATTCGACCGGAATCGCTTCTACCTTAAAAATACGGCGGCTGTCGAACAGCTGGCAACCATTGACAGCCTGGTTTTTGACAAGACCGGGACGCTCTCGTCGCCCAGCGCATCGCGTATGCAGTTTCAGGGCGACTTGCCAGACAGCGACCGGATACGCGTCGCGGCGGCCTGCGCAAGTTCCAACCACCCCATGAGCCGTGAAATCGTGCGCTGGGCCGGCGTGTCCAGCCCCCCGGCCGTAACGGACTACCACGAAATACCGGGCAAGGGCATTGATGCCGTGGTAATCGGCAGCCGTGTGCGTGTGGGCAACGCTGCCTTCATCGGCGTCCGGGGGGAAACGGCCGCCGGCGGCCAGGGAAGCCAGGCCTACCTGGAAATAGACGGCCAGGTCAGGGGCTGCATCTCGATGGAACAGCCATGGCGGCCCGGCCTGGCAGCAATTATTGAGGCGTTGGCAGACGACTATCGCCTGGACCTCGTCTCGGGCGATAACGCGCGCGAGGAAAGGACGCTGCGGTCGCTATTTCCGAAACGTGCCGACTTACGGTTCAACCAGCTGCCGGAAGACAAGCGCGTCTACATTCAGTCGCTGCAACAGCGGGGCCGGAAAGTCTGTATGCTGGGCGACGGGTTAAATGACGCCGGCGCACTCCGGCAGGCCGATTTCGGGATCGCCGTGAGCGACGATATCAATAGTTTTTCACCGGGATGTGATGCCATCCTGGATGGTGGGTCTTTTGAGCGATTACCCAGGTTTTTGCGGTTTGCCAAGGATGTGGTCCGGGTCATCCATAAAAGCTTCGGAATCTCGGTTTGCTATAATCTCGTCGGGCTCAGCTTCGCCGTCGCCGGTACGATGTCGCCCCTGTTTGCCGCGATACTGATGCCGCTGAGCACCATCACCATCATCGTTTTTACCACCGTGGCGACCCGCGCCTGCGCGGCGAAGCACCACCTCTTACAACCCCGGCCATGAGCGTAATTTTCTTTCTTATCGGATGCAGTGTGTTGATTGCGCTGATTTTCCTCGGCGCCTTCTTCTGGGCCAACCTGACCGGCCAACATGAGGATACGTACACCCCTTCCATCCGTATTTTGTTTGACGACGAACCCGACGGCGGCCTGCCCCCGCCGACAGAAGCCGACAACCCCCGGGCCGGTGGAAAAAAGTGACGAAGATTACTTTTCAACCCGATACCGATCATTCGCGCGCCCACGGCGGCGCGGTAATTTTACCGCCGGAAAAACACTTACAGCACATGCAGCTAACTACTTTTAATTATGACAATAAAATTGTCAGGGACTTTGCAATCGCCACTATCGTTTGGGGGATAGTCGGCATGTCGGTGGGCCTTTTGGTTGCCGTTCAGTTGATTTGGCCCTTTATGAACTTTGATCTGCAATACACGACATTCGGCCGGATAAGGCCGTTGCATACCAATGCGGTCATTTTTGCCTTCGTGGGCAACGCGATCTTCATGGGCGTTTACTATTCCCTCCAGCGACTGCTCAAAGCCCGGATGTACAGCGACGTCCTGAGCCGCATACATTTCTGGGGGTGGCAGCTGATTATCCTCGCGGCGGCATTGACGCTTCCGCTGGGGCTGACGACTTCCCATGAGTATGCCGAGCTGGAATGGCCGATCGACGTCGGCCTTACCATCATCTGGGTGGTCTTCGGAATTAACATGTTCGGCACTATCATCAAGCGCCGGGAGCGGCATATGTATGTGGCCATCTGGTTTTACATCGCCACGTTTGTAACGGTGGCCGTCCTGCACATTGTCAACTCCGTACAGCTTCCGGTCTCGATGTGGAAAAGCTATTACCTGTATGCCGGCGTGCAGGATGCCCTGGTGCAATGGTGGTATGGACACAATGCGGTGGCCTTCTTCCTGACCACCCCATATCTGGGCATGATGTATTATTTCCTGCCCAAAATGGCGAACCGCCCCGTCTACTCCTATAAGCTGAGTATTCTCCACTTTTGGTCGCTCATCTTCATCTATATCTGGGCCGGCCCGCACCACCTCTTATATACGGCTTTGCCGGAATGGGTACAGTCGCTCGGCGTGGTATTTTCCATCATGCTGATTGCGCCCAGCTGGGGTGGTATGATCAATGGACTCCTGACCCTACGCGGCGCCTGGGATAAAGTGCGGACGGATCCAACCCTGAAATTCATGGTGGTGGCACTCACGGCTTACGGCATGGCCACTTTTGAAGGCCCCATGCTGTCCCTGAAGCAGGTAAATGCCATCGCGCACTTTACCGACTGGATTGTGGCACACGTACACGTTGGTGCATTGGGCTGGAATGGATTTATGACCTTTGGCATTCTGTACTGGCTGGTGCCGCGGATCTATAAAACCGAACTGTACTCCAAGAAGCTAGCTTCGGTGCATTTCTGGATCGGTACGCTGGGGATCCTGTTTTATGCGATTCCGATGTACTGGGCGGCGGTGGTGCAGGGACTGATGTGGAAGGAGTTTACGCCTGAAGGGGTGCTGAAATACCCCAACTTCCTGGCTACCACCCTCCAGATCATCCCCATGCATATGCTGCGCGCCATCGGCGGCACGCTGTACCTTGCCGGCGCCCTGCTGATGACCTACAACCTGGTGAAAACCATGCGTCAGGGCCGGTTGCTGGCCAACGAACCGGCGCAGGCACCCGAGCTCGCGCCAGTGGTTGTCAACGAGCGCGCCGTACACCGCCGGCTCGAACGGAAACCGGCACTTTTCATGGTGCTGGCACTGATCACCATCCTTATCGGCGGCATGGTACAGATGATGCCGACGTTTATGATTTCGTCTAACGTGCCAACGATTTCGAGCGTGCTGCCGTACACGGCGCTGGAACTCCAGGGGCGCGACCTGTATATCCGGGAGGGGTGCGTAAACTGCCATTCCCAAACCGTCCGTCCTTTCCGCTCGGAAACGGCAAGATATGGCGACTACAGCATGGCCGGAGAGTACGTATACGACCACCCGTTCCTCTGGGGGTCGAAACGGACTGGTCCGGACCTTCACCGCATCGGCGGCAAGTACCCAAATAAATGGCATTTCGACCACATGCTGGACCCGACGATCACATCGCCCGGCAGCATCATGCCTGCCTACCCGTGGCTCAGCGAGCAGCTGCTGGATACGACCACGACCAAGGCCAAGTTGAATGCGATGCGGCTGCTCGGCGTACCGTACAGCGATGACGAGGTGAACACCGGCAACCTGCGGTTGTGGCAGCAGGCCGAAGCCATCGCAGCGGACCTCCAGGAGCAGGGGGTGGCCGTCCGGCCCGATCACGAAATCGTGGCGCTCATTGCCTACCTGCAGCGGTTGGGCACCGATATCAAAAACACGGGCGCGTCAGCGTCACAGTCAGCAACCAATCAATAACGAATTAACACAAGAGTCATGTTCAAGCAAATAACTGAGTTGAGCGGCAACGAGTGGTACCTCATCGTATCGCTCTGGATATTCCTGCTGTTTTTTATTGGGGTAGGCATCTTCCTATTCCGCATGCGGAAAGACCATATCCAGTATATGAAGAACCGTCCGATGGACGATGGGGAAGGACACGATGAACCGTTTAGCATTTAAATAAAGAGACCGATGATCCAACAGGTAATTATTCCAATGCGCTCCGATGAACTATTGATTATCGCGCTTTTGCTGGTGCTTGCCGTAACGTTTGTTGCTGCGCTCATTGTACTGCGTGCCATCCGCGCGATGGTGCGGCTCACGATGCCCGGCGTGCTGGAAAACGAACGGGCGGAGCGGGTGCAGGCAAAGGCTGCGCGAAAGGCGTCGATGGGACGCTGGTGGCGCAAACTTATGGGCCTGCGCCCCCTTTCTGAAGAACCCGATCTTGTCATCGACCATGCATACGACGGCATCACCGAGCTCGACAACCCCGTGCCGGCGTGGTTTAACGGGTTGTTTTACGCCTCTGTCGCTTTTGCGGTGGTATACCTGTGTGTGTACCATGTGTTTGGCTGGGGGCTGAACCAACGGGAGGAATATGCGGAGGAGATGGCGCGGGCGGAGAAAGCGCGGCAGGAATGGCTGGCCCAGGCGGCCAACAACATCGATGAAAACTCGGTGACGGTCGACCTTTCGCCGGCAACCCTGTCGGCCGGGCAGGCCATCTTTGCGCAAAACTGTGCGGCCTGCCACGGACAGGTCGGCGAGGGGGGAATCGGCCCGAATCTCACGGATGCCTATTGGCTGCATGGGGGGGAGGTAGACGAGATATTCAAGACCGTCAAGTACGGGGTCATCGATAAAGGGATGGTGCCGTGGGAACAAAACCTGACGCCGGCACAGATAGCCGAGGTAAGCAACTACATCGTAAGCCTGAGGGGTACCAATCCGCCGAATGCGAAGGGTCCGCAGGGCCGCGAAGTGCATTACCTTGGTGATGCGGGGGATGAGCAGGAACTGAGTGACGCCGAAAGCGGCGAATAGTGTAACAAAACGACGTATCGTGAAAACAACAGCTGTACCAGCCACCGGGAAAGGGATGAACCGGACGTGGATCTATGCGAAGAAGCCCGCCGGGCCCCTGTATCGCTACCGCCAAGGGGTGGGCTATGCCCTCCTCTTCTTTCTGCTGGCCGCGCCGCTGGTGCGGATAGGCGGTGAGCCGCTGTTGCTGTTCAACGTGATTGACCGCAAGTTTGTGCTGTTTGGAAGCGTGTTTTGGCCACAGGACCTGCACATTTTTGTGTTCGGTATGCTCATCGCGATGGTCTGCATCGTGCTGTTTACCGTGGTGTACGGACGTATCTGGTGCGGGTGGGCGTGTCCCCAAACGATTTTTATGGAACTGGTATTCCGGCGAATAGAATATTGGATTGAGGGCGACTGGCAACAGCAGAAACGGCTGAATGCGGCCCCGCGCGACACACTCTGGTACGCCAGGAAGGCGGCCAAGCACGGCATTTTCCTGGTGATTTCATTTGTCATTTCCAACGTGTTCCTGGCGTATATCATCGGTGCGCCGCAGGTTTGGGCCATTGCCACGGACCCCATTGGGCAGCACATCGGCGGACTCGCGGCGATGGTGCTGTTTACCCTGACATTCTACGGTGTGTTTGCCTTTGCGCGGGAGATCATCTGCACGACGGTGTGCCCTTACGGCCGGCTGCAGGGCGTGCTGCTCGACGACAGGAGTATTTCGGTGGCGTACAACTACAAACGCGGTGAACCGCGTGGACATCGAAAACGAGACGACCCGCAGGTGCTGGGCGACTGTATTGACTGTCAGCTTTGTGTGCATGTATGCCCCACGGGAATCGATATCCGGAAGGGCATCCAAATGGAGTGTGTCAATTGTACGGCCTGTATCGACGTCTGCGACTCGGTGATGGAAAAAATCGGAAAACCAAAACGTTTGATCGGCTTCTTTTCGGTCGATCAGATCGAGCGCAATGCCCTTCCCCGGCGGGGAAACAACCGGGCCGTCGCCTACAGCGCCGTACTGGTGGTGCTGCTTGCGATATTCGGCTGGCTGCTGGGCAGCCGCAGTGCGGTAGACGGCACGTTGCTCCGTGCACGCGGAAGCACCTATCAGCTGCGGGACGACGGCACGGTAAGCAACCTGTACAGCCTCGAACTGATCAACAAAACACAGCGCGACCTGCAGTTCGAGCTCGTGGCGGACGACCCACAGTTTTCCGTGCAGCTCGTCAACCCCATTCATGACCTCCGGCAGGGTGGGTCGGCACAGCTGAGCTTTTTCCTCGTGAACCGTCCGGACCACATCCGGGCCTACAAAACGAATGTGAAGGTGCAGGTGGTGGTGGATGGAGCGGTATTGGAAACCATGAAGACCACATTTGTGGCACCACCGAGTGGTGGTTAATACGACGATTTATATGAACTGGGGAACAACCATTGTAATTGCACTTGCGCTGTTTGTGACACTCATCGTGTCATTCGGCGCCTACATGATGACCCGCGACACCGATTCGCTCGTTGCCGCGGATTACTACGAACGGGGATTGAACTACGACAAGCTGCGCAATGCCGATTCGGCACGCACTTCCGTGGACAGCCTGCAGGTAAAATCCGACAACTAAACGGAGATGCATTTTCTGACGTTAGCGTTTATTATGGGCCTGTTCGGGAGTCTCCACTGTGTGGCGATGTGTGGCCCGTTGATCCTGGCGATGCCGGTCGACGGCCGGTCGAATATGCGGGATATGGTCAATAAACTGATCTATCAGGTCGGCCGGATAGCGGTATACGGCTTTTTGGGCTTGGCGATCGGCGTGGTCGGCAACATGCTGGCGATAAAAGGGATGCAGCAATATGCCAGTCTTTTCACCGCGGCTTTGCTGCTGACCGTGGCCGCGCTGCAACTGCTTGGCAAACGGACGGCGGTCGCCTCAAAATGGCAACAGGCCCTTTTGGCACCCGTCATTGAAAAATTCGGCTACTGGCTTCATCACCCGCGGGGTCATTTTATTGCCGGCATGCTTAACGGCTTTTTGCCCTGCGGGATGGTCTATATGGGCTTAGCGGCAGCCGCCAATGCCGATGGCCCCATGAACGGCATGTATTTTATGCTGCTCTTCGGGTTGGGCACCTGGCCGCTGACGCTCGGAACGGCCTTATTCGGAAATGTCATCAAACGATCAATCCCGATTAATATGCACAGGTGGCTGTCCGTCATGCTGCTCGTCATGGGGATTTGGTTTTTACTGCGGGGGGCGAACCTCGACATTCCTTACCTCAGTCCCGTGATTTATCCAGAGGGGGCGGCGACATGCAGCCAATAAGCACGCGGGTCGATGGTTTTCTTAACTAACTTAACGAATTATTTGCGGAAATTACCGAATTTGCTGCTTAGTTACCCATCATCAACGTCATCATGGAAAGCACAGAAGTGGTATGGCACCGCAACCGCCGCGGCGAGATCCAGTTGTTTGCAGACGGCCGGCAAGCCGGAAAAATGGACATCGCGCTGGCCCATGGTAAACTGGTCGTTTACCATACCGAAGTATCTCCCGAATATGCGGGCAGAGGTTTTGCCAAGCAATTGTTGGACCGGCTGGTTGCCTATGCGCACGAGCAGGCACTCCAGATCGTGGCTTTGTGTCCGTACGTGCATGCGCAATTTAAACGCCATCCGGAAGCGTATGCCGACGTCTGGTCGACGGACTGAACCGATGACCGGCAGGCAAAAGTTTTCTTGACGGCGGCAGTTTCGTAAGGTGGCCGTGCGTGGCCGACGCCTGTGCACGCCCAAGGAAATCGCCGAAAGCGGGGGGCGCAGGCCGAAAACCGTGCACGCAGGCGGTTAGCAGGGGAGCTGCAGCGCACAGAAAGTGGAGAAAAATTTGAAGTATTGCCACTTCTTTGCCATCTTGGCCCCTAAACCCATTTAGCTTGTGAGAAGACTACGACTATTCCTGCTGTTGATTTTCCTGTCGAACCAAGGCCCCGCGCAAGCGCTTGAGCCTCATTGCACGCCGGTTCGCCTGCGTTGTGAACACCTGACCGATCCCATCGGTATCGATGCCGCGGAACCGCGGTTGACATGGCAGCTGAAAGACGATCGGCAGGGTGCACGGCAGACGGCGTACCGCGTGGTCGTCGACACCGATTCGACTGCAGTGGCCAATGGTCGCGGTGCCGCCTGGGATACCGGGAAGCGTTCCGACGACGGGATGCTGGCTTCCTATTCGGGAGAAAAATTGGCGCCCTACACGCGGTATTTCTGGAAAGTGACGGTGTGGGACAGGGACGGCAAGCCAGCTTCGTCCGACGTTGCGGTATTTGAAACCGGCATGCTGGGCATGGGGAATTGGCAGGGGACCTGGATCAGCGATCACCACGATGTCCATCATCGGGCCGCACCCTACTTCCGTACGGAATTCCGCGTCGCGAAGCCGGTAAAGTATGCACGCGCATACATCGCCGTGGCGGGGCTCTACGAATTGTCGATCAACGGCGACCGGGTCGGCGACCACCGGCTGGACCCAATGTACACGCGCTTCGACCGCCGCACGCTGTATGTGGTGCACGACGTGACCTCGCAGCTTCGGGCAGGTGCCAATGCGGTGGGCGTTGTGCTGGGCAACGGCTGGTATAACCATCAGTCGCTCGCGGTCTGGGACTTCCATCAGGCGCCGTGGCGAAACCGGCCTGCCTTTTGCCTGGACCTTCGCATCGTTTACGAGGACGGGTCGGAAGAGACGATCGCCTCGGGGAGCGAATGGAAGACGGCTTCGGGGCCCATCACCGCCAACAGCATTTATACCGGTGAGCATTACGACGCACGCCAGGAACGCCCCGGCTGGGACATGCCCGGATTTGACGATTCGGCGTGGGCAGGAATCCGGTATCGCAGCGCCCCCGCCCCCGTGGTTGTGTCCCAGCAAATGGTTCCCATACGGCTGGTTGAGGCCTACACGCCGCGATTCGTGAACAAAGTGGACGACCGGACCTACGTCTTTGATATGGGGCAGAACATGGCGGGCGTGACGCGCATCAGGGCAGCGGGGCCGGAAGGTGCCGTGCTCCGGATCAAACACGGCGAACGGCTTCATCCCAATGGACGGGTGGATCTCTCCAACATCAACGTCTATTACCTCGGTGATACCGTTGCCGATCCTTTTCAGACCGACATCCTGATCCTGAGCGGCAAGAAGGAAGACGAGTTCATGGCCCGATTTAATTACAAAGGGTTTCGCTACGTTGAGGTGACAAGCTCCGTTCCCATCGCGCTCGATGAGACAAGCGTGACGGCATACTTTATGCACAGCGATGTCGAACCCATCGGCGAGGTGCAGACGTCGTCACCGCTGGTCAACGACCTGTGGCGCGTCACCAACAACGCGTACCGGTCCAACCTGATGGGGTACCCCACCGACTGCCCCCAGCGGGAGAAAAACGGCTGGACGGGCGACGGCCACCTGGCCATTGAAACCGCATTGTACAATTTTGACGCCATCACCGTGTATGAGAAGTGGCTGGCGGACCACCGCGATGAACAGCAGCCAAATGGGGTGCTTCCGGACATTATCCCGACCGGTGGCTGGGGGTATGGCACGGCCAACGGGCTGGACTGGACAAGCACCATCGCCATTATTCCCTGGGAGGTGTACCTTTTTTACGGCGACAGCCGGCTCTTGGCGGAGAGTTACGAATCGATCAAGCGCTATGTCGACTACGTCAACCGAACCAGTCCGGACGGGCTTACGACGTTTGGGCGGGGCGACTGGGTGCCAGTCAAATCCGTGTCCAATCTGGAGCTCACGTCGTCGGTTTACTTCTATGTAGACGCAGCAATCCTGGCGGCCGCGGCCGAACTGTTCGGACACGTCGAGGACCATAAAAAGTACGCTGCGCTGAGCGACAAGATCAGAAGGGCCATCAACGACAAATTTCTGAACCGTGAAACCGGCGTGTATGCGAATGGTACGCAAACCGAACTGAGTGTGCCGTTGTACTGGGGCGTCGTGCCGGATGAGCTGAAGGCCAAAGTGGCCGCCAACCTCCACAAACAGGTAGCCGCTACCGGCTTTCACCTCGATGTCGGCGTGCTGGGGGCCAAAGCGCTGTTAAACGCCCTGAAAGACAACGGCTATCCGGAAACGGCCTATCGGGTAGCGGTGCAGGACACGTATCCCTCCTGGGGCTGGTGGGTAGTAAACGGGGCGACCACCCTGCTCGAGAACTGGGATCTGGACGCCACCCGTGACATCTCCGACAACCACATGATGTTTGGCGAGATCGGCGGATGGTTTTTCAAGTCGATCGGCGGCATATTGCCGGACCCGTCACAGCCGGGGTTTAAGCACATCCTGCTGAAACCCATTTTCCCCGAAGGCCTTGACGATGCGACAGTAAAGCACCGCTCGCCCTACGGTACGATTGTGTCCGGCTGGGCCAAAGCGGAAGATACCGTAACGTACACGGTTGAAATTCCACCGAACTCGTTCGCTACCTTTTATCCGCCCGGCAACGTCCGGGAAGATAGGCCCGTAACGCTGGAGGCCGGGAAGCATCGTTTCGTACTGCATCTGAAGGAGTCGGAAAGCATCCCGCGCTGACGGCAGCGGCGTTAACGCCGCCCCGGCCGGCTGCCGCAAACCGCGTGATATTAAACCCGGCGCGCGCCAGGTGGCGCACTATCGCCGTGGGGGAGGTCGCCGGGGTCAGCTGCGGCTAAACGGTTTCGGCCGTTGCTTCTTGGCGGCAAGCGCCGCGGTCTCCATTATCCGTTTCTGTCGGGTTTCGGGGCGCCGGGCAAAGCTGATCCACTGCAGTATCGCTTTCCTTACGGACTTACTCAGACCGAGAAAATACGTCCTTGAACCGCTGTGGTTGTCGAACGCATCGTCCAAGTCCTTTGGGATGATCAGCTCCTCGACCTCGTCCAACAGCGACCACGAACCGTTTTGCTTAGCCAGCGCAATGGCGGCTAGTCCGGCAGGGGCCATCAGCCCCGACGCCGTGAGCTGCGCGATCTTTTGCTTGTTTCTTTTTGACCAGGTTCCGTTTGGCTTTCGCCTGCACACAAACTGCATAAAGCGGTCCTCATCCAGTGAAATCCGCTTTCCGTCGATCCATCCGAAACACAGGGCCTCGTCTACGCATTCCGACCACGCGATTGTCGGAATGTTTGCCCGTTTTTTGTACAGCACGAGCCAAACGGCCGACTTAGCCGCATGGTTTTCCTGTAGCCATCGGCGCCAGTCGTCCCGGTTTTTGGGCGTGAATGTTTCCACTTCTGCTTGCATCGTGGCAAAATAATAAAGACGGCTGACAACCCTATGTCAGTCGGGGTGCGGGCAACTGACCGACGCCCGGCATTTTCACGGGCCACAGCCACGGGTCATTCGGCGATCCCGCTTACGCAACGGCAGCGCCGAACGCACTATTACGGGCGGCCGGAAAGTCGCCGGGCGAGCCATATTTTCGGGGTGTACCAGCCGTTGCTCTGCACGGACTGCCCGGGGCCACCCAACGTATAACCGATTCACCGTGTATATTGTGCAAATAACGTGAAAATTGCGAAAGAAATCGCGCATTAACGTACCCCTTTTCACACCGCGGTCGCTGTATCTTTAGCAACGTAATCGCGCTTCAAAAAAACACCGATCAAGCCCTGATTTTCAAGGCTGGGTAGGTGGCGACGGAGCGAAGAACCAGAAGAACCAACAGCGTGTAATGCAGGTATGAATGACGAACAGTTACATTTAGCGGCATCGATTTTTGACCGAATCTGGGAGTTGTCTCCCGCATGGAAAGACCCGGCATCATACCGGATGTTGCAAGAACAGACGAAACAGCTTATTGGGCTGTACAAGGCCGAAGGACGCCTAAGTGAAGATCCATTTACGCCTACCACGAAAAGGGTGCTGAGCCTTCCGGTGGACGCGCTCGCGGTCGTGCTGAAACATGCCACCTGTGTCGTCACCGGTGGGCTGGGCTGCGTCGGAAGCCATCTGGTGGATACGCTTTGCACACTGGGCGTAAGCCGGATCGTCATCATCGACAAGCGGCCAGCTGACGACCCGGCGCGCGGGGACAGTCGGGTCACGTATATTCAGGCAGACGTCCGCGACGGCCAGCGGCTTCAGGAACTGTTTGCGCGATTCCAGCCCGACTACGTGTTTCACACGGCAGCGCAGCGAGATCCCGGATATGCCGAGCGGCACATTGAGGAGGCGGTGTCCGACAACGTTGTCGGCACCTGGAACGTCATCCAGGCCTGTGAGCACACGCGGTCTGTACGGCAGTGCGTTTTCTCGTCGACCGGCAAAGCAAGCCGGTATTTCACCCAGGAAGTCTACGCGGCGACAAAAAAAGTATGCGAATACCTGTTTGACGCGTTTGCGAGGCGGTGCAACGTGCTCTATTCGGTCGTACGGTTTACGCATATCCTCGACAACAGCTTAATGAATGCCGAATTACGAAATATTGAAAAGGCGGACTGTCAGGCGGTGCATAGCCCGGGGAAATACGTGACCGCACAGAACGTTTCCGAAGCGGTAAATTTAATGCTCAACGCGCTGCTGCACGCCAAAACAGGCCTGTGCAGTTTTCTCATCGTAAGGGACTTGGCGTGGCCCGTGGAAAGCCTCGAAGTGGCGCTCTATCACCTCGATCGCACGGGTAGCCCGATACCGGTTGTTTTCAAGGGCAATCCGCCTGGATATACCGAGAAATTTTTCAGAGGCCAGGTAAACTGGGCGAAGCCTGCCGAAATCAATCAGCTTATTAACGTCTACGAGCACAAAACGAGTTATTTCAACGCCGAAGGCGACATTATTGTGTTTCATACGCCGCCTACTGAGAAAAGTGTGCTAAGGAAGGCATTTGCCAATCTCCAGCATGTTGCCGGCGAGCAGCAGACCAAAGCCACACTGTTGCACGAATTGCGGAACCTTGTGCAGTCGTCGTTGAAGCATGTGAATGTCGCAGACACGCTACAGATCTTGCGATGGGGACTCGACCCGTCTTACCTGCACCTCGAAAAAAAGACCGCCGACGACTTCGCGGCGATTGTTGCCCTGTTGCGGGAGCGTGTCAGTGATTCCGACTGGCCCGAACTGATTACCGATTATATGTACGACGTCCATGAACAACACGACGATTATCGTTGACCAACCGGCATGGCAGGCCATGACGACGAGTGCCATCCACACGTTTCCTGAAGAGTGCTGTGGATTTATCTGGGGTGATGAGCGGGGCGGCCGGGTCACGCTGGCCCGGGAGGTGAATAATTGCGCGGAAGTAAACCGACATCTATCTTTTTCCATCTGCTCCACGGATTACCTCAAAGCGGAACGCCTCGCCCGGCGGCGCAATCTAAGGTTGCTGGGGGTCTATCATTCCCATCCCGGTCGGTCGGCGTATCCATCTCCGCATGACATCGAGGTAGCCTTGTCGAACCTTTACTACGTCATTATGGGTACTGACGGCAGCGAAGTCTATGATTTCCGGTGCTGGCAACTCGACGAAAGCGGCCGGTTCAGCGCAAAAGCCATTCAAATTTTAAACCCTACAATAAAAAACTTACCCAAACAATGCCTACCGTTTTAATCCCAACACCGTTAAGAAAATTCACCGATAATGCGGCGAAGGTCGCAATTCCGGGTAGCGATGTATCGGAGATCATTGACAACCTGGTGAAGGCTCATCCGGCCATCCAGAAACACCTGCTGGATACAGGCGGAGAAGTCCGTTCGTTTATCAATATTTTTGTCGACCAGGACGATATCCGCAGCCTCCAGCATTGGGAGACCGCGGTGCCCCCCGACGCCGTGATCAGCATTGTGCCGGCGATAGCCGGCGGTAATTTACAAGACAACTGCCATGATTGACGAAGCCCTGTTTTCTGACGCCGAGCGGTCGCGCTACCACCGGCAGGTTATCATGGCGGATTTCGGTCCACAAGCGCAGGAGAAGCTAAAGCGGTCGCGCGTGTTGGTCGTCGGTGCCGGCGGCTTAGGCAGTCCGGTGCTGCTCTATCTGGCGGCCGCGGGTGTCGGACATCTGGGTATCATCGACTGCGATGCGGTTGACGAAAGCAACCTTCACCGCCAGGTACTATTCGGCGTTGACACCGTGGGAAAAGATAAAGTCGCCGCCGCCCGGGAACGGCTGAGGTTGCTGAATCCCTTTGTCGAGATTACGACCTACCCGGTTCAACTGACCTCGCAAAATGCATTGGAGCTGATACGCAGTTATGACGTCGTGGCAGACGGCACCGATAACTTTCCAACCCGTTACTTGGTCAACGATGCCTGCGTGTTGCTCGATAAACCCAACGTATATGCCTCCATTTACCAATTTGAGGGACAGGTAGCCGTGTTCAACTGGGTGGATGCACAAGGGGTACGTGGCCCCAATTACCGCGATTTATATCCCCACCCCCCTGAGCCGGGTGCGGTTGCCAACTGTGCCGAGGCCGGTGTACTGGGGGTATTGCCCGGCATCGTTGGAAGCATGCAAGCATTGGAGGTGATCAAGGTCATCACGGGGATTGGCGAACCGCTAAGCGGGAAATTATGTGCCTTTGATGCCCTGTCGTTTGAGCTGCGGACCTTCAGGGTTACCAAGAACCCCGCTAATCCGCTGACCGGCGATTCGCCGACGCTCACAACGCTCATCGATTATGAGCAGTTTTGCGGCGTAGAGGCGATCGAGACGGCCGTAAAAGAAGTGGAGCCAACGGAATTTTTAACGTGGCAGGAGCAGGGTGATGTCCAGGTAATCGACGTTCGGGAGCCCGACGAATATGAAATTGTCCACCTCGATAGCGAGCTGTTGCCGCTTGCCACGCTGGCCGATCAGGTGGATAAAATCGCGCGGGATAAGCGTGTTGTCGTCCTTTGTAAAACGGGAAGGCGAAGCAGCCGTGCCATTCGATTACTTGAAAAGCAATTCGGCTACACGAACCTATATAACCTGAAGGGAGGGATTCTTAATTACATTGCCCAGCTCGGTCTGGAGCTTCCGGTTTACTGACGGCCCGCCGCCGGCGGCAGTGTTGTATAATCCGAGGCGGCTACCTTGTACCGGTCGCTCCGAGATCTTGTCGACCGGCGGGTATCGCGGCTAATAGCACATTGCGTCACTCCCGAAGAATCTTTTCCATTGCCTTGCCCTTTGCCAGCTCGTCGACCAGCTTGTCGAGGTAGCGCACCTGTTGCATGAGTTTATCCTCGATGTCTTCCACGCGGTATCCGCAGATTACCCCGGTGATCTTGGATGCGTTTGGGTGGATTTGCGGGGCCTCTGCAAAAAAGGTTTCGAAATCGACGTTCCGGTCGATTTGCCGTTGCAGGGCCTGCTTATCATAGCCCGTCAGCCAACAGATGATGGTATCCACTTCTTCCTTGGTGCGCCCCTTTTTCTCCGCTTTCTGAATGTACATCGGATAGACGCCTGCAAAAGACATCCGGTATACGCGTTCCATATTTTTCGTGTTCATTGTCGTGATCTTAGTTTTTTCCGTCCTTTTCTTCGGATAGCAACGGTCGCCGCATTGTGGCTAATTTACGAAAAGTGGAAGACAAGCGCTAATCCGAAAATTCCGTCGGATACACCTCATTCCAAACGAACGCTTATTCGATAAGTTTCGTACTTTTATACTGATTACAATAAACGATTGCCATGCTTACATCCGTACACCCCAAACTGCCGATGCGCGACAAAGCTGCGACGCGGGCCTATTACCTGGAGAAACTGGGATTTCGTCCGGTAGGCAACAGCGAATATCCCGACTACCTCATGGTAAGACGGGAAGACATTGAACTCCATTTTTTTCTGTTTGCTGAACTCGACCCGAAGGAAAACTACGGCCAAGTGTATATCCGGACGGATGATGTCGACGGCCTGTACCGGGACATGCTGGATAACGGCGTGGGGATCCATCCAAACGGGGCATTGCAAACCCGGCCCTGGGGACAGCGGGAATTCCACCTGCTGGACGCGGACAACAACCTGCTTACTTTTGGACAAGCCGTTTAGCGGGTTGATGGCGGATTTGCGGACGCATTCCCGGAATTTCCGGCAACATATCCCTTCAAGCGCCTGCTCTTATACGGGAGGAAAACCAGCTGATGCAAAATTCATTTGCTAATTAAAATAGTAATCACGAATTTTGTTGAGCTAAAACAATTAGTGTTTTTCGATATGGATAGGCATGTCGTCTGCATCATTTAACTTAACCATTTACACCATGAAAGAAACCTTGTTGGGACTCCGCACCGCGATTTATCAGGTGAAAGACATCGCCGCCGCCAAGAACTGGTATGCAGCTGCGTTTAACACCCAGCCCTATTTCGACGAGCCTTTTTATGTCGGGTTCGATATCGGCGGCTATGAGCTCGGGCTCCAGCCCGAAAACAATCCGCCCCAAAGCAAAGCAGAAAGCGTAGTCGCATACTGGGGCGTGGACGACCTCCGGACGGCATACCTTCATTTTATTAAGTCTGGCGCAGTCGCTTTTGAAGAGCCGGCGGATGTGGGCGGCGGCATCGCCGTGGCCAAGGTCAAAGACCCCTGGGACAACATCATCGGGCTGATTTATAATCCGCATTTCGCGGCTCGGTAGTCGACTACCTCGTACCTATCCTGGGTTGGCTGAGGTTGATGAGGCCTCCTTCGGTTATAATCGCGCGGTGGCGTTGACGCGCGGCTCAGTAGGCCAGGAGACGGCCGCAGGCGATGATCGCAATCCAGAGCACGACCGATATCCACGCGGATATCCTGGCGGTGGCGGGTAGTTCACCACGAGCGTTGGAACGCTTGTGCGGCCGCAGCAGAAACCGATGGAACGCCAGCACATTCAAGGCGGCAACCCCCAGTAAAGCCATCTTGCACCAAAATGTGGGGTCTCCGGCGAGCGCTGTGGCGTTGGTCATAAACAGCAATATGCCCGATGGGACGATGAGCAGGAGCCCCCGCCTCGACCAGGGAAGCAGGTAGCCGGACAACGCTGTCACGGCCAGGTGCCGGGCAAAGCCAAGCAGCCGTAGATCAAATAGAAACGCCGCGCCGACAAGTAATACGATGCCCACGATGTGGGTAATTTCCAGGGCAGGATACAGCCACAGCGACTGCCGGACGGCGGTTGCCCATGGCGTGCTCTCCAGCCAGTTCAGGACCTGAAGCATACGAGCGGAACTAACGCAGCTCGTATTTCTTATCCCCGATGAAAATTCGCTCGGCCCGCATCTCCGTCTTCTTGGTTTTATGGGGATAAGCCACCAGCCGCACGGTTGTCCCTTTGCGGATCATGTCTGCCGATATCCCGCGGGCAGCCATGCGACTTGCAGGTGCCAGGTACACCGTCCACCTGTCGCCCTGGTACTCCACTTCCGCCAAGGCGTGCGGATTTTCATAGACTGACTGCTCAATGACCGTTTTGAAATCCAGTACTTTGGTTTGGTCATAGTTGGCCCATCCGTGATGGAAGGCGGTGAACGACACGCCGAACAATACCAAGATTGCCAGCGCAAAAATTTTTAGGTAAACCATCACTCAACGTTTTGTTTGTACAACCCATTTTTGTTTACAAACAAAGAACAGGCAGGTAGGTTTTGGCGTTGCCTTATGCCTGCCACATAACGGGATTTGCGCGGTCACTCCTTGTCGTCGTTGTCCGGCTGCCGCTGCTCCCGCGGCGCCATTTTTCGCCGGGATTCGCGGGCGTCCGCGATTTTGACGTACGTTGTTCGCCGAGGTTGGTCGAGCGTCAGATCAGCCGTTATCAAGCCGGTACCGGAGCGACACCAGCCCGGTTTCGTACGTTTTGTTTTCCAGAAGCGTCAGCTGCGTGCGGCCCTCCCCGGGGCGGAAGAGCGGCTTGCCGCTGCCCAGTAGGATGGGGTGGACGGATAGCCACAGTTCGTCGACCAGCCCTTCCCTCATTAGGGCATCGGTGAGCGATGCACCGCCATACAGCCAGATGTCTTTGCCGGGCTGCTCCTTGATTTTGCGTACTTCGGCGCCGATGTTTTGCCGTACCAACACCTCGCCGTCTTTCACCTTTTCCAATGTCATGGAAAACACGTAGGTGGTTGCCGGTGGCATGCCCGGCGCCAGCTGTCCGTTGGCCGCCGCCGCGTATTCCTGGGCTACCTCGTAACTCTTACGGCCGATCAGCACCGCGTCTATGCGGGAGAAAAACTCGGTCAGCCCATAGTCCTGGTCGGTAAAACACCAGTCATATTCGCCGTTTGGCCCTTCGATATAGCCGTCCAGTGTCACGGCCAGCCCTAAAATTACTTTTCGCATACGTCTTCGTTTTTTATGCAAAATTGCGGCGCACCGCCCAGTTCGGATTGTACAAAACGGACATCAGTACAAAATATGGGAGGCCTTTGCCACTTCGCCGGGCGTGTAGCCCGTATAGTCTTTATAATCGCGGATGCAATGTGCCTGGTCGTAATATCCGGCTTTGTAAGCGATTTCGGTGAGCGAGTGCTGTGGATGGCCCTTTAAGTGCCGCAGCGACCGGATAAACCGGTTGACCCGCAGGTATGCCTGGGGCGACAGGCCGACAATTTGCTGGAATTTTCGCGACAGCTGGCGCTGGCTCATTCCGGTGCTGTCGGCCAGCTGTTTTACGGTCAGCGGTGCATCCGAATGCTGAACGCGTTGCAGGCAATAGCCTACCGATGGGTCGTGCCTGCCGCGAGCCAAAAGCCCGGTGAGGTATTGCTGTGCAATGGCCACACGCACCTGGTTGTTTGGTGCATTGGCCAGCCGGTCTTCCAGTTCTGCGCCCAGTCCTTTCCATATGTCCGCTGCTGCCGTCGTGGTGTCGGCCAGTACGTGCATCGGCTGGCGAATGAACCGATAAGCCATACCCGGGAAGAAGCAGATGGCCAGGCAGCCCGAACCCTTGCGCATCTGTACATCCGTTGGTCGGCTCATCCGAAAGCTGACGATGCTGCGCCGATGCAGCTGGTTGCCGATAATGGCTACGGGCGTGTCGGTATAGTTGACAAACAGCTCCACGCAGGTGTCCGGAAGCACACGGACATGGCGGGTATCGGCATCGTCCTGGCAGTGCATCGTGCATATCAGCTTGATGTACGGCCGCAGTTGCGGTACGATGGGATAGCGCTGCAAGTTCATACCACACAAAGGTAATTCATCCCGACCCGTTTTCAAGGGGTGCGGCGCTCGAAAAGTCAGCCTTCCGATCAATCCGACATTTTTGGGCATACAAATGTCGAGCGACATTATACAGACCGGCCTATTTTTGTACCAGAAAAAAGAAAGTAACGATGCTAAACGAACTAAATCGCGTCATGGACTACATCGAAGATCACCTCACCGATGAGCTGTCCCTTGAAGCCATTGCGGACTACGCCGGGGTTTCAGACTATCACTTCCGGAAGATCTTTTTTTACCTTTCCGGATTGACGTTAAGCGAGTACATCAAAAGCCGAAAACTATCCGAAGCGAATAAGGACTTGCTAAATGGAGAAAAAGTAACGGATGTTGCTTTCAAATACGGCTATCAGTCGCTTGACGGATTCACCCGGGCGTTCAAAAAATGGAGCGGCTATTTGCCGTCGGAGGTAACCCAACAGGGGCCGAACAAATCATTTCCCAGGCTATCATTCATTATCACTGTAAAAGGAGGAAATACCATGAAATTCAGGATTGAAGAAAAGCCGGCGTTTAATTTCGTCGGCGTCAGCAAACGCGTGCCCATGCAGTTTGAGGGCATCAATAACGAAATCGTAAAACTGGCCAAAGGCATCACGGATGCACAACGGCAGGAAATGCGCGCCCTTCAGGATATCGCGCCACACGAAATCGTAAACGTCTCTTACGATGCAGACGCCGGCTTCATGAAGGAGGAGGGCGGTTTAACACATTTAATCGGTGTATTGACCACCCGCGACGACGTAAGTGCACTATTGGATAAGGTACCTGTGGCAGCCTGCACCTGGGCGGTATTTCCCAACGAAGGGCCGTTTCCCACCATGTTGCAGGAAACCATGGCTAAAACGTATTCGGAGTGGCTGCCGTCGTCCGATTATGAATTGGTCAATGCCCCCACGTTTTCTTTTACCAAAATGGATGTCGAAAAAGCGGGCTACGCGTACAGCGAGGTATGGATACCGGTCAGCAAAAAACGAAAGTGATGCCCGGAGTATTCGAATTTGCCGGTCGGCAGGCTGCTGCACCTGTTCCTTATCGCTGCGGCTGGCCCGCGGCCTCCTTTATCCGCCATGGCGTAAACGCGTGCTGTCTTTAACGCCCCCGAAATTTGTCTCTTTTCCCCAGCGCTGTTGGGCACCGGTACGTGTATATTTGCTGTTGCCGTTCGAATGTGCTGACCGGCAATAATGCCAATGACCGGAAAAACTGAACAATGGGAAAGCTAATCGCAGCGATCAACATGACCCTCGACGGGTTTTGCGACCATACCGCAGTGGTTGCGGACGAAGAGCTGCACCAACACTATACCGACCTATTACGCGGAGCCGATACCATACTCTATGGCCGGATCACCTACCAGCTGATGGAATACTGGCGCCCCATTGCGGAGACCCCATCCGGCGACCTCTCGGCAGATGAGTTTGCACAGGTCATGGATCGTGTGCCGAAAGTCGTTTTCTCTCGAACCCTGAAAGATGTCGACTGGCACAGTGCGAGGCTGGCCCATGGGAGCCTCCAAGACGAGGTGGCCGCATGGAAGCAATCCCACCACGGCAGCGGCGACCTGTTTGTAGGCAGCCCAAGTTTAATCGTCGGCCTGACGGAACTCGGGTTGGTCGAAGAGTACCAGCTTTGCGTCCATCCGGTGATCGCCGGGAGCGGTTTGCCGCTGTTTAAGCCCATCGCCGAACGGATCGCCCTTCGGCTCCTGCGGACCAAGACGCTGAAATCCGGCGCCATTCTCCTCTACTACGAGCCCGCAAAGGTGTGACGGCTGGCGTAGGCGAATTTATAGACCAATTTTAGAATGCAAAACGATGAGCGATCGATAATTTTTCCCGTCTTGGTAACCGTTGCATCAACGGCTTGTGATAGCCGTCGCAATACAAGCGTCACAGACTCTGAATTGATGAAGACAACAACAACACCCGCACTGCCCGTTGAAAGCGGATATTCCACCGTCAATGGGCTGGACCTGTATTATGAAATTTACGGCGACGGCATGCCACTGGTACTGATCCACGGTGGTGGCTCGACTATCCAGTCGAACTTTTCAAAGGTCATCCCGCTGTTTGCCAGGAGCAGGCGGGTCATCGCCGTAGAGTTGCAGGCGCACGGACGGACGGGCGACCGGGATGCCGACCTCTCTTTTGAGCAGGACGCCGATGACGTGGCAGCGTTGCTGGGCAACCTGGAGGTCGATAAAGCAGACGTCCTCGGGTTCAGCAACGGAGGGACAACCGCGCTGCAACTGGCTATACGCCACCCCGAAATGGTGCACAAGCTCATCCTGTGTTCCGCGCTCGCCAAACGTAGCGGCGTGCCCGACCAGTTCTGGGGATTTATGGACCATGCGAGCCTCGACAACATGCCAGAGGCGCTGAAAACGGCTTACCTGGAAGTGGCACCGGATGCGGGTGGCCTGCAAACCATGCATGACCGGGATGCGAAGCGCATGGTTCACTTCCAAGACATTCCAGACCAACACATCGAGGCGATTAAGGCACCCGCCCTAATTATTATTGGCGACCGCGATGTGATCACGCCCGACCACGCGCTGGAGCTACACCGTCAGCTATCCGGCTCCCGCCTAGCCATCCTTCCCGGCGGTCACGGCGAATACCTCGGCGAGATTACAACGCTCACGCCGGAGTTTCGGGAGAGCGACCTCGCCGTGCCGATGATTGAAAAATTCCTAAGCGGAAAAGAATAACGGACATAGCAAAATCGAATAACCGCGCACTTGATATGAAAGTCAGTAGAATAGTAGCCAATATCAGCACAAACCAACTTGATGCCGCTAAAGAATTTTACGGCGACATATTGGGACTTGAGGTCCTGATGGATCATGGCTGGATTGCCACCTACGGCAGTCAATCGACCATGACCGTTCAAATCAGTTTTGCAGTCGAGGGAGGTTCTGGAACGCCGGTGCCGGATCTCTCCATCGAGGTCGACGACCTTGAAACGGCTTACGCCAAGATGAAGGCACACGGATTTGCCATTGAATACGGACCCGTTGACGAGCCTTGGGGCGTGCGGCGGTTTTTCGTCCGGGATCCCTTTCAAAAATTGATCAATATTCTTGAACACACCAGTCGATGAAAAAACTTACTACTTTTCTGCTCCTGCTATTCGTGTCTGGACTGACGCCTACGTACGCGCAGTCTGCACAAACCGGGGCGGTACATAGCGACAGCCTGGTCACCGACCAGCTGGTGATCCGGCCGATAGCCGATGGCGTTTACCTGCACACGTGCTTTCTCGAAACCCAAGACTTCGGCCGCGTACCATGCAACGGCATGGTTGTGGTTTCGGGCAATGAAGCGGTCATCTTTGATACGCCGACGACCGACAGCCTTTCGGCGGCACTCATCCAATGGATCGAAGACCGGTTGCAGCGCCGCGTCACCGGTGTCGTCGCTACCCATTTCCATGACGACTGCGTGGGCGGACTGGACGAATTCCACCGCCGTAACATCCCTTCTTATGCAAACCGCCTCACCCAGCAGTATGCGCGGCAACATCAGGCTCCCGTGCCGCAGCACGGCTTCGACGACAAACTGGAACTCGCCGTCGGCGGCAGGCCGGTGATCGCCGACTACCTGGGAGCGGGGCATACCCGCGACAACGTCATCGGCTATTTTCCAGCGGCTCGGGTGCTGTTTGGTGGCTGTTTGATTAAAGCGCAGGGTGCGGATGCTGGCAATCTCGCCGATGCTTCGCCCGCGGCGTGGTCGGCCACCGTGAGCCGGGTGAAGGCGCAGTACCCCAGTGTGTCGATCGTCATTCCCGGCCACGGGTCGCCTGGCGACGCTTCGCTGCTCGATTATACTGCGGCACTCTTTGCCCCGTACCAACAGGATTGACTGTTGTTCACGCCCGCGAGGTACCTCCGTACCGGGTCGGCACAAGTTTTTGGCGATGATGCTTTGATTCACAATTATTTTTAGGAAATTCGTTGTCAAGCTAATCACCTATGAAAAGAACGCTGAGTATCCTGGCAGTCTTCTGCCTTTGCGCCTGCAATACGGAAACAAACGAAAACCTTTCCATTGACGGCCTGCGCGAACCGGTTGAGATCATCCGTGATGAGTGGGGGGTCAACCACATCTATGCGAATAACCAGCACGACCTGTTTTTCGCGCAGGGATATGCTGCCGCCAAAGACCGCCTGTTCCAGTTCGAGATCTGGCGCAGGCAGGCCACCGGCACCGTTGCCGAGATCCTCGGTCCCCGCGAACTGAAGCGCGATATCGGCACCCGGCTGTTCAAGTTTCGTGGTGATATGGCTGAAGAGTTGAACCATTACCACGAAGACGGCGAAGCGATCATCACTGCATTTACAAATGGTGTCAATGCCTATATCGAAGAAATTTTAGAAACGCCCGAAGCGCTGCCGGTCGAGTTTAAGGTGCTTGGCATCCAACCCGGGAAGTGGACCCCTGAGGTGGTGATTTCCCGGCATCAGGGCCTGCTCGGCAATATCGGCGCTGAACTAAATGTCGGCAGGGCGGTGGCACGGCTGGGAGCCGCGAAGACTAAGGACCTGTCGTGGTTCCATCCCCAAGACCCCGACATCGACCTGGACCCGGCGATCAACGGCGAATTGCTGTTTGACGACATTCTCGAACTTTACAATGCCTTTCGAAAGCCACTGCAATTTGAGGCCGAAGACATTCAGGCCGGTTTCCGTGCGGACAGCCGGGCCGACGCGTTTGTGCAGCAGCCCGAAAAGGAAGAAGATATCCTCGGTATCGGCAGCAACAACTGGATCGTCAGCGGCGCGCGCACGGCCGACGGGCATACGTATATGGCCAACGACCCCCACCGGGCAATCACCGTGCCGTCGCTGCGCTACATGGCGCACCTCGTTGCGCCGGGCTGGAACGTCATCGGCGGCGGCGAACCGGAGATCCCCGGTATCTCCATTGGTCACAACGAGCACGGTGCCTGGGGGCTTACGGTATTCAGCACGGACGGCGAAGACCTCTACGTGTATGAAACCAATCCGGCTAACCCCAGGCAGTATCGATACAACGGCGCGTGGGCAGACATGACGGTCATTACGGATACTATTCCCGTTAAAGGCGAAGAGCCGGTGGTCGTAGACCTCCTCTACACGCGGCATGGGCCGGTGGTGTATACCGACTCAACCCACCACAACGCCTATGCCGTACGCTGCGCATGGCTCGAAACCGGCGGCGCCCCCTACCTGGCCTCCCTGCGGTTCAACCAGGCCACCAACTGGGACGAATTCCGCGAGGCCTGCAACTACAGCCACATACCGGGCGAGAATATGATCTGGGCAGGCAAAAATGGCGACATCGGCTGGCAGGCTGTGGGCATAGCGCCCATCCGCCGCAACTTCAGTGGCCTCGTCCCCGTGCCCGGCGACGGCCGGTACGAATGGGATGGCTACCTGCCCATCGCCCAGAAACCCCACGTGCTGAATCCCGCGAAAGGCTTTTTCGCGACGGCCAACCAGAACGTCACGCCAGACGATTACGCGCATTGGGATGCCATCGGCTTTTCCTGGGCAGACGCTTTCCGGGGCGACCGCATCAACGAGGTACTGAGCGCGGGCAGCGCGTTTACCATGGCCGACATGCAGGCTTTGCAGGTCGATTACCTTTCCATCCCCGCGCGGATGTTGTTGCCTATGCTTGATTCCGTCGAGCTAGCCGGCGAGGCGGCCGAAGCGCGGAACCGGCTTAAGGCGTGGGACCTCCGATTGACGCCCAACTCCGTTGAAGCCGCTATTTATGTGGCCTGGGAAAACGAAATAAAAGCCCTCGCTGCGAAGCGTTTTATCCCGCAGGCCGCGCGCGGCGTCATTACGAATATTCCGCTGACGAAGATCCTTGGCTGGCTCACGGCACCGGACAGGCGCTTCGGTGCCGACCCACGCGCCGGCCGAAACGAATTTCTGGCCGAAGCCTTTTCGAATGCGCTGACGTACCTGCATGACAACCTGGGCAGTGAAGCCGACCAATGGCAGTATGGGCAGGAAAAATTTAAACATACCTACCTCCAGCATGCCCTGGGCAATCAGGTAAACGACGAACTCCAGAACCAGTTGAACCTCGGCCCGCTGCCGCGTGGCGGCAATGCCTATACCGTTGGCTCAACAGGGGAAAACAACCGCCAGACTTCGGGGGCATCCTTCCGGATGATTGTCAATACCGGCGACTGGGATGCCGCAGTGGCCACAAACGGTCCGGGCCAGTCCGGCGATCCCGAAAGCCCCTTTTATAGCAACCTGTTTGAGCCCTGGGCAAACGACACGTACTTTCCGGTATACTACTCCCGGGAGAAAATCGATTCCGTAGGGGTGAGCAAGACCCTGCTGACTCCCAAACGGTAGCGCGGCTCAGCCAGGCGCCCACTTGGCCGCATGCCGCTGCCGTGCCGGCATCCGCTTCCACACCAGGGGTGGGCGCGGGGATCAAGCGCGTCTACGGCCGCCATATTTTACGGCTTTGGAGTCACCGTGTTTTTTGCAGCCTTGTTTAGCTTCCACTGCGCGCGGAACTGATGAATCGACCCGAGGACAAACAGCAGAAGGAGCGCAAGCAGCGTTTTGCCGATTAATGGGTCCGCGGGGCCGTCCGCCAACGGGTGCCCGACCGGCACGCGTGTCAAAGTTTCATTGACCGTCGGTATCCACGAGAGGAAGAAACTAAAGGTGAGGAGGAAATTTTCCACGAAGCGCCATCGGTTGGTCCCCCTTTTCATGGCGCTGAGGAGATAAGCGGCCACCACCAGCACCGCGATGAATATCGCGAAGAGGTGACCGGGGTTGAATCCGCCCTGCTTGGACAGGCCCAGCGCGGTGAATGAGGCGACGAGCGTGCCATAGCCGTATATCCGGCCTGTCGCCTGGCGCAGGTCGATCTTTCCGTGGCGGGCGTAGCCGATCAATCCCGCGATGAGTGCAACAATGCCGATAACCGTGTGAAAAATCCCTACGTTTGATAGTCCCATGATGATCATTTTTTTGAATTGTCTTGTCACTATTGACGACACAAAAATGCACGATGGCCACCGGATGGATTTTGTCGATCCGGTCAATTGTTTGGCAAAATGGGTCACCTTGGGTAACCTGCCCGGTTAGGCAGAAGGATCATCGCGCCGCGCTTGCCGATATTGGGTAGGGGTGCAGCCGTATTTGTCGTGAAAGCGCTTCGTAAAATTGGCCAGGTCGTTGAATCCGCAATCGAACGCAATATCCGTAATCCGCTCATCCGAAATCACGAGCAGCTCGGCAGCGCGTTCCAGCCGTTTTGTTTTGATGTAGTTGGCCGGCGAATCCTGGTATAGCCTTTTAAACTCCCTTTTGAACGACGAAACACTCAGGTTGGTTTTTTGGGCCAGTTCCTCAATGCCGGCCTGCGAAAACAGGTTCGCTTCGATCACCTGTTTGAACGTAAATGCCGTTGGCGAAAAAAGCTGGGACAGGATGGCCTGTATCGTGTCTGCATCCCCGGTTTGGGACAGCAATAGGACGATCTCTTTCAGTTTCAGGATAAGGATTTCATCGTTCACCAGGCTGGGGTTTTCAAAATAGAAAAGAAGGCCCTCGATGTATTTGCGGATCAGAAAGTCGTTGTTTATCGATCCGGCCGACTGGTTGTTTGCGCGGTTGCCGCGCCGGAAAATGCGGGGCAGCTCCCGGTCGTAGATTTTTTTCAAAATATCCGGGTGAAAGGTCACGATCACCAATTCGCCCGTTTCCTCCGCGCCCGGATTGTACAGCTGCTTTCCCGGATTGGTGCAGTTGACCAAGAGCGAGTGGTTGTCGTGCAGGGTGAACCGGTTTTCGGCTGACCGGTAATCCATTTTACCCGTCAATACGTAGAGGAAGCAGGCCTGTTCGGCAACGGGAAAAGCCAGTTCATAGGGTGGGCGCACCACCATTTTCTGGAGAAATGCCTTTCCAAATAAATCGATTTTCTTATGGTCGATAATCATCCGTCCACCGCTGGTGTGGGCTCCATGCCAAGAAACAGCGCCCATTCAACACCTAGCCAAACTTAAGCAAAAATGTTGAATGAAGCACTGCTTCCCGGAGACGTGCGGCGTGCCGCCCGTGCCAATCGCCATCAGACGAGGTGCGCCTCCGAAGTGATCGGCAACTTCAACGCCTTTGAGATCAAGCAGTTTTGTTCTGCTTCCCTGGTGATGGCTTCGAAGTCTTCGGCGCTGATGCCTGCTACCTCGCCCGTAATGGCCAGGTGCACCGAAGAGATGCTGAGGCCTTCCATAGACACGGTCGCCTCCGTATCCAGCGACGTCGGGTCGAAGCCTTTTTCGCTGAGTGCAAAACTAACCGCCATGGTAAAACATCCGGCGTGGGCTGCTGCGAGTAACTCTTCCGGGTTTGTGCCCTTGTCGCCGTCCTCAAAGCGGGTTTTGAAGCTGTAATTCGCTTCGTTGAGAAGTCCGCTCTGTGTGGTCAGGTTGCCTTTGCCAACTTTCAGGTTGCCTGCCCAATGGGCTTTTGCTGTTCTTTTCATGCTATTTTAATTTAATGTTCTACTGTCGTTATCGACCATACAAAGATGACACGAAATTCACGGTTAGGTTTGGCAGATCCGGCCAATTTTTAGGTGATTTGGTTCACCGTACGGTAGTCTCCAGTGTCGATCATAGAAGCCGCGGCATTTAACCGGCGAAGGTGGGTTTGATCAGCCAAACAGCACCTTCACCCCGATAAACCAGATCAGCACCGCCGTTACCACGAGGGCAAGAATGGCAAGGGCTGCCCCCGCCAAGCCGGTGGCCGCCTGTTTAGCCGTGCGAGTCGGCCATATTCCGATAGGGTTCACCTGTTCCTGGAAACGAGCGAGTACACGATCTTCGGTCGGTTTGCCCGCGATCATGCCGATCCCCATGCCCACTGCACTGCCCAATGAAGTATAGATCAGTTGCGCCTCAAACGGTATATCCAGAAAGAGGACGCAAGAAAAACCCGTAGCTAGTCCGCCCGCCATGCTGGTCAATTCAGCCGTAGCGTTTACCCGCCACCACACCCAGCGCAGGGCTGTCGGAATGCCCAGCGCTGCCCCGATGAACGCCACCCATCGCCAGGCCTGCTCAATGGTGTTGATTTGAAAGCTGATCAGGATGGCCATCACGGCAAAGCCAACGACGGCGAGTCGCGCCACCACAAACTGCTGTCGGCGACTGGCCTTCGGGAAGAGGCGTAAAAAGATATCATTCACCACATATGACGCCCCCCAATTGAAGTGTGTGTCGACGGTGCTCATAAATGCGGCAAGCAGGCTCACTACCACCAGCCCAAGCACCCCCGGGGGAAGCAGTTCTCCCATCAGCACTGAATAAGCCAGCTCGCGGTCGGCCTGTCCGTCTTTCATCATGAGTGCATACGTTTCCTCGGAACCCAGGGGGATCAAAACCAAAGCTGCCACGGCAACGATAAACCATGGCCAGATCCGCACAAAATACTGCCAGAAGATGAATAAGAACGCCGCCTTTCTTGCATGTGTTTCGTTTTTGGTGGTATTGAGCCGCTGCATGGTAAACCCACCGCCGTCGGACGGCACGTTGGCGTACGACTGCACCAGCAGGTACATCCCAAAAGTGAAACCGCCCATGCCGATCGCCTGAAGCCATTCCCCGCCCGCCGAGGGCAACAGCGCGAGGTAGTTGTGATCGGCCCCATACAAGCCTGCCAATCCAGCTTGTATGCCCGCCTTTCCGCCCGCCGCCTCCCATGCGATAAAGGCAAACCAAAAACTACCGACGATGCCTATGATAAACTGGATTAGGTCGGTGAAGATGACCCCCCGAATGCCACCGAGCGAAGCGTAGACTGTGACGATGGCAATGAGTGCCACAATGGTCAGGACGTCACTTGGCGACCCGAGCGGGGCGTTGTCGGGCAGGTAGTGCCCGATTCTTTCCACGACAGCGGGAGTCCACGCATCCCAGTGGAAAAAGGGTTTCACAATCTTGGCCATCGCGCGGAGGACCCAGCCGAGTATGATCGCATTGTAGACAAGTCCATAGAGCGTAGCGCGGAACCAGCGCAGCAGCGACGCCGCCCGTCCCGAGTACCGGAGGGCAATGAACTGTGCGTCGGTAATCACGCCGCTGCCCCGCCACATCCGCGCAAATACGATTGCAACGGCAGCGTGCACCACGATCCACGACATCCAGACCCAATTGCCGGAAAGCCCCCGTGCCGCCACGATTCCCGTGATGGCCAGAGGCGTGTCTGCTGCGAAGGTCGTTGCGGCGATCGAGGTGCCGGCCCACCACCAGGGTAGCGAACGGTCTGCCAGAAAGTAGCTTTCCACGCTTGCGTTCGCTTTATCTTTCACCCAGAGGCCGACGAAAAGGGTGATTAGCAAATAACATACAATGAGCAACCAATCTATTAGTTGAAGGGACATTAGCGAAAAACTTAGATTTAAAGAATAGCAAGTGAGGTGGGTAAAGTTATTAAGAAAAATCGGTTTAGGCCAACCGGTGCACCCGGTGGTGGTGCTTTCGGCATCACCCAAACTGACACAGGGGATTAACTGTCCGCATTTAGCACACAACATTCCACAAATCGGCTACGCCGGCCTTCGGCTGGCACCGCACTTTTGTGTGGTCTAACATTAAACATGGAAAACGATGAAACAAACAAAAGCAAGCGAGCCGAAAGTATGGTTTATTACCGGCTCTTCACGGGGATTCGGGCGCGTATGGGCCGAAGCAGCCTTGCAGCGCGGCGATAAGGTGGCGGCTACCGCCAGAAACGTAGAAAGCATTGCCGATCTGCGGGAAAACTACGGCGATCACGTGCTGACCTTGTCATTGGACGTCACGCAGGCAGCACAGGTGGAAGCCGCCGTTAAAGCCGCGCACGACTATTTTGGTAAACTGGATGTCGTGATCAACAACGCCGGGTATTCGCTGGTGGGCACGGTGGAAGAGGCCCGTGCAGACGAAATCCGCCTGCTGTACGAGACCAACGTGCTGGGGCCCGTCGCGGTCATCCAGGCCGTGCTGCCCATCATGCGGGAGCAGGGCTATGGCCACATCCTGGGCACGTCGAGCAACCTGGGCCATTTCGTCATCCCGATGATCGGTTACTACTGCTCGTCGAAATGGGCGTTCGAAGCCATTCACGAAAGCCTGGCCACGGAGGTGAAGCCTTTCGGTATCGACGTCACGATCGTCGAACCCGGCGCATACGCCACGGAGTTCGGCAGCCCGCAGTCGCTGAAATTTTCGGCCAACCTGCCGCAGTATGATGCACTGCGGGAGTCGGTATGGGATAGCATGCGCAACTACGACCGCGGCAATCCCGACGCCACGGCAGCGGCTATTCTGGCGGTCGTCGATACGCCGAACCCGCCGTTGCGGCTGTTTCTGGGGCGCGAGAACCTCGACGGCATCAAGCAGGCGTATGCCGAAAGGATTAAGGTCTGGGAAGCATGGCAGGACGTGGCGGTGGCTGCCCACGGGTAGGCATCCAATGGTTGGCGACAGGACGCGCGTCCTGTTGTTGCTGATTTTTTTGTAATTTGTACTACTTAATCAAAGCAGGATGAAAAAGCGCAACAATCCCCTGACATTTGCGTCGCTGGCCGACGGCCTGAAGGCGTTTGGCTTTCCGCCGCCGCAACACCCGCTGATCACCGTCGTGAACGGCATCGAGCAGCCACTGGATTTGGGAAATGCCCCGCGGGAGGGGCACGTATTGCATTTTTACAAAATCGCCTTCCGCCCGAATATTGGGGGGTCGTTGCGCTACGGGCAAACCCATTTCGACTTCAACGAGGGCGGGTTGTTTTTTGCCGCGCCGAATCAGGTCATCGCCCCCGAAGAAGTCGAGCTCAGCCAGGCCGCCTGCAGACAGCAGGAGGTGGCCATCCTGATGCACCCCGATTTTCTGCTGCGCTACCCCCTGGCGGCCAAAATCAAGAAGTACCAATTTTTTTCCTATGCGGTAAACGAGGCGCTGCACCTTTCCGAAAAAGAAAAGGACGTGATCCTGCGCCTCTTCCGGAACATCGAGGAAGAACTCAACGGTCGCATCGACGAGCTGACGCAGGACGTGGTCATCGCCCAATTGGAGCTGTTATTCAATTATGCCCAGCGATTTTACAAGCGGCAGTTCATCACCCGAAAGGAGATCAGCAACAGTATATTGGAACGGTTTGAGGAAACGCTGAGTCGGCATTTCGACGGCGGGCAGCCGCTTCACCAGGGGATTCCTACGGTTCAGTCCCTTGCAGACAGCTTATCCCTGTCGCCAGGATACCTGAGCGACCTGCTGCGCACCCTCACCGGCAAAAATGCCCAGCATCACATCCACGAGCGGCTGATCGAAAAAGCCAAGGAGCGACTGTCTACCACGCAGCTGTCCGTGGCGGAGATTGCCTATGAGCTGGGGTTTGAATATCCACAGAGTTTTAGCAAACTGTTTAAAACGAAGACCAGCCAAAGTCCGCTGGAGTTTCGGGCGCGGTTCAATTGATTTCGTGCTGAACGAAAAAAAAAGCGGCTGTCCCCAAAAAGGATAGCCGCTTTATATTGACGATTACCAGCGATTAATATACGCCGATGTATTGATTTCCAGTCTTGTTGACGAGCTTGGCGCCGACCGTCATTTCTCCGGTTTCGCTGTTGAAAACGTAGATGTTGCCGTCCTGGCCGATAGGCGCTACCGCCAGGTATACGTCCTTGCCGTCGATGCCGAGGCTTTGGATCTGGCGGAAGTTCAGGTCGGCCTCGTTCGGCAAGTCGTATTTGGTGGCCGTCCTGCTGTTGAGGTCTACGCGGGCAACGTAGCCCCCCGTGCGCTCGCCGGCGTCGTTTACCAGGCTGTATACCACGAATCCGATACCGTTGCCGGCATATTTCCAGGTTTCGATATAGCTGTTTTGTACGCCAAGCGCTTCGTCTAAGCTAAACACGTAGCTGTTGTCGTAATCGTTCGTTGCCGAGCTGATGCGGAGGATTTTCGAGCCGCCGTCGCCCACGGCTTCGCCGGAAGTCGCTTGGTACACGTGGCCGTCCGTGCCTACGTACTGCATGGTGCTGCGGTAGCCGTTGGTGTTGGCGCGGGTCTGGTCAGACGTGATCAGCTTCGGATTTGCCAGCGAAGGGTAGTCCAGCACGAGCGTTTTGGCCCAGGCTTTCGCGCCACTTCTGTCGGTTGAAAAAACGGGTTTGCCGTCTTCCAGGGTGAATTTCGTGGGGTCGGCCTTGGTAATGGCCACGCCGATGTATACCTTGTCCTTGGCCTTGTTTACGACCGGTACGTCGATGCGGGAGATGTAGTATCCCGCAGCCTCTTCTTCTTCAGAAAGGCCCAGTTCGAACGAAGTTGTCTGTGTGATTTGCGGGTCGTTGAGGTCGAGGATAATGGCATCAATCTTAGCGCGGATGTGTTTGAAAACAAAATTCGGGTTGCTGCCCTCGTAGGCTGCATCGTTAGCCGTTGCCCGTACCGCTACGCCCACGCCTTCGGCCGCTTTGAGCCAGCGCGGCGAAGCGCTAACGTAGGTAGCCGTTTCCACTTCCGGACCATCCGGGCGGAAATCTTTGCCGCCGTGCACACTGTATTTGTTGAAGATACCGCCGTCATCGCCGGTGTATTGGATGTTGTAGAGGAAATTTCCATCGGCAGAAGCCTGCAGGCGTGCCGTACGCTGTGATTTCACGTGCATTCCCTGATCGAAGACGTTGATCGACACGCTGGGGTCCTTGGCCTGTGCAGTGCTCACGCTGTACACCATGGTGCCGCCGTTGCCGTCTCCGGCCTCTTCGTCCATCAGTGCGCCCGACACCGTGATCCAGCGGCCGTCGTTTTCGACAGGCGGCGTATCCGGACCATCATTTTTGCTGCAGCCAGCCAGCGTGATAGACGTTGCTACAACGCCGATTAACGCGATTCTAAAGGGATTTGCTCTCATATTATGATGTGTTACGATTAAAAATTATTGATTTGATAAGTGAGTTTCAGGTAAAATGCCCTTCCCGGTTTCTGCACGCCGAAATTGTCGTAGATCTCCGCGTTGAACACGTTTTTCACGTCGAGGCTCGCGACCATGCGGCGACGGGGGAAGGTGTAACTTGCCCCAAGGTTCTGTGCGTATTGCGCGGGTGTCACGAACCATTCCGATTCGGGCCATACCGTGCGGAAGGGGTGCACGTAGCCCAGCGTGTAGAACAGGTTCAGCTGTGCCGCTTTCTGGATGACGTTGTCGAACCGGTAGTGCACGCTTCCGTTGATGGTGAAAAACGGTTCATTGGGGATTTGCGTGTTATAGTATGTCATGCGCTGGCCCGAAGCCGGGTCAAATTCCTGCTTAAACAGGGCGTTGAACTTCGAGAAGTTGGCCAGTACCGTCAGGTTGTTCTTGAAGCTGTAGCTCAGTTCGCCCTCAAAGCCCAGCGACTGTGCCAGGCCGAGGTTGATGTATTGTGTTTCTTCGATTTCCTGGTTGCTGAGGAGCTCGTTGGTACGCGCCATGATGCGGTCCTTAATGTTGCGCCAAAACACGTTGGTCGACAACGACAGCCTGTGCTCATCCAATTCGAATGTGCCCAACCGGAACCCCGCATTGTAATTGTCGCTGCGTTCGGGCCGCAGTGACGGGCTGGACAGGATGTTCTGATCGGGGCTACCGAATATCTCGTCATCGCCCGGCATGCGCAGGGCACGCTCTGCCGAGGCGATCAGGACAATCCGGGGGAACAACGTATACGCTGCAGCGATCCCGTATCCGGTGTTTGAGCGGTTGTCGCGCACCACGTTTTTATTGATGACCAGTTCACCGTCTACCGAAGAAGCGTTGTAGGTGGTGCTCGTCAGCGTCTGCTGATATAGCTTCGCAAAGACGTTTGTTTGCAGCTTGTTGCCCAGCGTCTGCGCTTCATAGTTGAACGACAGTACGTTTTTCGACAGGTCGTTCGTGTTGGTAAGCGCGCCGGCACCGACGGGGTTCAACCGGTCTGCATCCTGCCGGTCTATCGTATAGAAGATGTGGTTTACCGATAGCCGGTGCCCTTCGAAGAGGTCGTAGCTCAGGTTGGACCGGATGTTTGTGATCTGGCGGTCGATGTCTGCCATCGTGGGCCTGGACCCCTGCTGGGCGTTGCCCGACCGGCGAATGGGGTTGCCATTCAGGTCGATACGGATATTGCCGTCCCAGTTGTACGCCCAGGGCACCGTGTCCTGAACATAGGTGTTGCGGTAGCTGTGCACGCCGTTTACCGTCAGGTTCAGTCCCGGCATCAGCAGATCCTTTTTGGCATAGTTGAGGCTCAGCACATGGGCCTGAGCCTCGGAGGTCCGGCCCATGTAGGGCGTGCCCATCGTCTGGCCGTGCTGGATTTCATTGTACGAGTCCGAAAAATTGTAGCCCACCAGGAAGACGTCCGCCCAGTTGACGTCGGTATAGCCGAGCTCAACCCGTGCTCCCAGGGTGTTGTAGCCGTCAAAGAAGCGCTTTGTCCGGTAGTTGCGCCGCACGATACCGTTCGGCTCGATGTATTTGGAAAACTTGCCCCACTGCTCGTAGTCGTTGTCCGTAGAGATGTAGAACCCCGAAGCCTTGACGGTAAAGCCCGTTTTCGCCTTGCGGTAATTGGCACTCAGGTCGGACTGCAGCGTGTTGAACGAGCCGTAAGACACAGAAGCCGTAATGTTATTGAGCAGGTTCCCTTTTTTCAATACGATGTTGATGGCCCCACCGAGCAGGTCGCCCGATAAGTGGGCCGGCAATACGCCTTTGTAGACTTCGATCCGCTCGATCATGGCGGGGGGGATGTTATTCAGGTTGAACGACGAACCGTAGGTCGAAATCTCGATGCCGTCGATAAAAATGCCGACCGACCTACCCGTCATCCCGTTGAGGTTGTACTGCACCTCGGAGCCCAGTCCGCCGCTTTGGCGCACCCGCACGCCCACCGTCCGGTCCAGCAGTTCGTTGGTCTGCAGGTTGCGCAGCGAAGCCTCCTCCGTCTCGATCACGTTTACCGCAAATCCTTGGGTTTCAATCTCCCGTTTCACCGATTTCTGTTCGATAGCCACTTCATCGAGCCGGGTTTGGTCGATCGCTTCCACCGTGATGTCGACCGTTTTGGATGCCGTGCCCAGCTGCACGGTCACGATGGTTTCGCGGATCTGGAGGGAAGATACCACCAGGCGATAGTTGCCAGCAGCCAGGCCACCGATCTGGTAAAACCCCTGCTCATCGGTCACCGCGCCTTTGCGCAATCCGTCTACGCGGACGGACGCAGCCTCCACCGGGGAGCCGTTGGTAAACCGGACGATGCCCGATAACGAGTTCGTCTGGGCCAGGCTTAGTGAAGCCATGCAGCACGATAACAGGATAAGGTAATAGTGTTTCATCGGTAGTGGCAGAAGTAAATTTTTTTAATCCTTTCTTATTAAGATTAAGTCTAAATACTTATCTTCGCCGCAAAAGTAAAAATAAATCGATAGGAACAAACAAAAATCCGATTAAAAATTGCTGAACTTATGAAACCTTCGAATTCTGCTGGCCGCAAACGGCGCCCCGGGACGTGGCAAAAGGTCCGGAAAGCATTCAACGATGTGCACCTGTGGCTGGGTTTGGCCAGTGGACTCATTGTCATTGCCGTGTGTCTCAGCGGTACCATCTATACCTACAATACGGAGCTGAGGGAACTGGCGGCGTCGCACCTGCACCGCGTGGAGGTGCCCAGGGGCGGGCAGCGGCTTCCGGCAGATTCGCTGGCTGGTGTTGTGGCGCAGGTATCCGGAGGCAAGGTCAGCACGATTACCATCCCGTCCAGCCGCACGCGCTCCTTTCAGTACACCGTGCGTACAGCAGGCGATAACAGCCGCTTCGGTACTACCTATTACGTAGACCCGTACTCCGGCGAGGTATTGGGCACTTCCAAAGAAGAAACCAAGACCGCCACATTCATGGGTTACCTCTTCAGCCTGCACCGCTGGCTGCTGCTCGACAAGATCGAAGCGCCCATCTTCGGCGAGCTCGAAAACCGTAAACTGGGTAGCTACATCACCGGTACGGCCACCATATTGTTTACCCTGGGCGTGCTTACTGGCATCGTTATCTGGTTTCCACAAAAATTACGTTCGTGGCGCAAGGGGCTGAAAATAAAATGGAATGGAGGCTGGAAGCGCCTCAACCACGACCTGCACAATACCCTGGCATTCTATTCCCTGATCTTCCTGTTTCTGATGGGCATCACCGGCCCGCAGTGGTCGTTCCCCTGGTATCGCGAGGGGCTTCAGAAATCGCTGGGCACCTATAAAGAGGCGCCAGCCGATGGCAGACACGGTGGCGGGCCACAGGCGCGGGGCGGCCGCGATCAGGGCAGGGGCGGGCAGCACGCCGGCGGCCCGCGGGAGTCGCACGGTCCGGAAGCCGAAGCGGCATCCCTTTCGCTGCTTCCGCTGGAGCAGTACCTGGCTGCGGCCGACCAAGCATTGCCATACCAGGGCGACTACCGGGTGTCACTGCCTTCCGGCGACAGCAGGGAACTGAGCCTGACTAAAAACAAAACCGGCTTTTTCGCACCATCGGCAGGCGATCAGGTGAAACTGGACATCGCCACCGCATCGGTACGTGAGGTAAGCCGCTTCCGGGACAAGCCGTTTAACGAGCGCGTGGCCGGTTCCATCAAGGCGCTCCACGTTGGCGATGTGTACGGCCAGTTTACCAAGCTGCTCTATTTCTTTGCTTGCCTGATCGCCACCTCGCTGCCCATCACCGGCACCCTGATCTGGATCAACAAGATGAAGAAGAAGCCCGCGAAAAAAGCCAAACGCAAACCGGAGCTGGAACCGCAGGTGTAGCCACGCCGAGCAGCAGGTTTTCACTTATACCTTCGACGATAGGGGCAACCTGATCACCGCGAAAATTGGCGCGGCCGTACAGGAATACGGCGACTACGACGATAAGCATACCTGTTACACCAACTACCCCTGGGCCTGGACGGTCGGATATGCCAACAATTACCGGTCCGTTAAAATGACCGGAGCAGTAGATCAAATTTGGACGTATACGTATAACGACGCCGGTTATCCCGTCAAGGCCGAGGTATATGACCGTGCATCGCAGGCACTCGTCGAGACACACGAATACCGCTACAAAGCAGCTCACTAAGTGTCTATGCCGGCTTTCACGTCAAGAAACGGCCGCGTCACTCCCCGAGTTGCAACGCGGCCTTCACCGCCTCATAGTCGTTCAAATTCACGCGGGCTAAGTGGGCATTGGCGCTTACACCGCCCGGGATCAGCACATAACGGAACTGGATCGTTCCAAAGCCAATTGAGGCGGAGTTGTCGTGCGTATATCGCGTAATGTAAATGACGCCCGGTTTAAGGATGTAATTAATTGTGCTGGCTTTTGCCGGCCCCGTCCCCGAGCCCGCGTCACTGGTGTAGGGCAACTGAACGACCGTCGACAGGAATCGCCAATACACCAATACTGCACCCCGATCGATGATATTTTGCGTTAATCGCGGGGCGAAAAGATGGTTGACCTTTAAATTTGTGCCGTCCACGACCGTGTCGCGCTGGGACTGCTGAAACGAAATCCAGTCGCTGTAGATCACGTTCGCAGTACCCGGAGGCCCCTGTTCGCCGGTCTCTCCACGCGGTCCCTGCGGGCCTTCAGCGCCTGTGGCACCACGGGGACCGCGGTCTCCCTGGTCCCCCTTGTCGCCTTTATCCCCTTTGTCTCCTTTGTCTCCATTGTCTCCCTTTTCGCCCTGCACTCCCTGTAGGCCCTGGGGCCCCATTTCGCCTTTTTTGCACGCAGCCAAACTCATCGCCACGATCGCCGAGGCAATGAATAGAAACTGAATCTTTTTCATTGTTAGTACGATAATGTCTAATTGTCAATAAGATCTGTGGTTACGGGCGACAGTGACTCCGGACGGGCGGAACATGCGCAAAGAGCGATTACAGCAAATTGGTAAGTAGTATTCGAGATACGAATATCAACGAAATAATTGACAAACGCAAACGGAGCAACCGGAATATTCTTATTTTTGAATAAAATCAACGAACAGGAAAAAACGATGAATAGTCTGAAAGGAAAAAAAGCGATCATAACCGGCGGAAGCCGCGGCCTGGGAAAAGCCGTGGCATTGGCCCTTGCCGCTGAAGGCGTACATATCGGCATCACCGGACAAAATGAGGAAACGCTGAGAGCGGCGGTATCCGAGCTCCGGGGTCAGGGGGTGGAGGCGGCCTATGCAGCCTTCAACGTGGCTGACGAAGACGCGGTGAACCGCGGCGTCAAGCAGCTGGCCGACGCCCTCGGCGGTGTAGATATCTTAGTCAACAATGCCGGTGTGGGGCAGTTCGGTACCCTGCTGGAAATGTCGTCCGTCGATTTCAAGAAGGTGTTTGATGTCAACTTTTACGGGGTATACCATGTTGCGAAAGCCCTGCATCCATACCTGAAGGCATCCGGCCAGGGCGATGTGGTAAACGTAGCTTCTACCGCCGGGCTGAAAGGCGGGGGCGGCATGTCCGCCTATGCCGCGTCCAAAGCGGCGGTGATCTCGCTTTCGCAGTCGATGATGGCCGAGTGGCGCAAGGAAGACATCCGCGTGATCACGCTCACGCCGAGCACCGTTGCCACCGATATGAGTATCCAGCTCAAACTGACCGACGGCAATCCCGAAAAAGTGCTGCAGCCCGAAGACTTTGCGCAGTGGGTGGTAGACATCCTGAAGATGAACCGCCGGGCGCTGATCGCCAACGGGTCGATTTTCAGCACGAATCCGTAGCGGGCCTCGCTGATTTTCTGGATGTCGTATTGCGGAAAAATTAGTCGCCAATAGCACCCCAACCGCTGAATAAAATGGCAAGCATTTTCCAGCCAATGGCCGTATTGTTGAAGTCGTATACCGGTTGCACTTCCTCGATCTGCAATTCGGCATCGGTAATTGTGCGGGGCGTAATTTTTTCGGGTTGCATCACCAATGTCGGTTCTTCACCCTGGTCGTAAAACACTTCCAGTTTCAGTATTCCCGCATCCTCCGGTAAGTAAAAAGGATGCGTGAAATTGATGGTTTTATCGAAAGCCTCGGAAGTATACACCACCAGTTTATAGCAAACGGGCGACTGCGGCAACGGGTTTCCGGGATCCGGCTCCGGGATATGCTCTGTTTTGAGGGTGTACGTAGATACGTTGCAGGCATAACCAGCCACCTCCTGGTCCGGCAAACGCTGGCGATCATACATCGACAGCTCGATCGCACCCCCATTTCCCACGCCGAGATCCGTAGACGGTACGTAGCTCACCGACAGCTCACGATCCTCCTCCGGAATTTCGTCGGTCTGTACCAAGGAGCGAAGGAAAAGTTGTCCCTCATCCGCGGCCACGTCGTGATAATTGTCAAACAGGTAGCCGAAGCCGCGGGCTTTTCCAAGCACGACCTCGCCTTTTATATAATAAGTAGCGATCACCGAATTGGTGATCAGCCCGAGGGCGGCAAAAGGGTTCGCATTTGAATATTCCTGCAAGAGGGCCGCAAATTCCCGTCCTTCTTCGCTGTTTTGGGTCAGGTCTGCAAACTGATCACGTACGTCGTTTCGCGAAAAGTCGATGTTTTTGATGAAGTATCCCAGATCTACGCCATGGCTGTACATGCCCATCTCGATGGTGCCTTCTGAAAACGGCGTGGTGTCGCCCGGCTTGTCATCCGGCGATACCGGCTCTTTTTTACTGCACGCCGAAAAAAACAATAGTGTGATACAGAGGAATGCTGTTGTGCGCATGATCATGGTGTGTGATGATTTGGTAAACTTGGAGGCCCAAATCTATAAATTATTTGTCAATAACCAATTGGCCCGCGCGGATCGAGCCAAAAAACCCGGGGCGGTCACTAAAAGGTATGGCCAAAATTACGATCTTAGCAGCCGTTATTTACCACTCATGAAGAAACCCGTTATCGTCATCAAATTTGGCTCTGCTGCGATTACAACCGAAACAGGGGCGGTCGACGAACAGATTATCCTTGAAATCGCACGGCAGACGGCCAAGTTGCAGGAACAGTACAACATCGTGCTCGTCTCATCCGGAGCCGTGGCGGCAGGCAAGGCCTTCATTCCCCGGTACAAGGGCACGCTGCCCGAGCGCAAGGCGGCCGCGGCCATTGGCAACCCCGTCCTGATCAATATGTATGCCTCGTATTTCAAGCCGTTCAAGATCGCGCTGGCACAGAGTCTCTGCGAGCGGCATCACTTTGCCAACCGCGACCAGTTTCTCCAACTGAAGCGCACGTACGAGACCTTGTGGCGAAACAACATCATTCCCATCGCGAACGAAAACGATGTGGTCAGCAACAAGGAACTGAAATTTTCGGACAACGACGAGCTCGCCACGCTCATTGCCGTAGGCTTCGGCGCCGAAAAGGTTCTGTTTAGCACGTCGGCGCCCGGTGTGTGGGATGCCACCGGGCAGGTGATCCGCGAAATTGCGGTGATCGACAAGCAGGTCCTTTCGTTGGCCAGGAAGGAAAAATCGGCGGTGGGGCTCGGCGGCATGACCTCCAAGCTCAACTTCGCCAGGATCGCCACGCAGCTAGGCATCGAGGCCGTCATATTCAGCATGCTTACCGAAGACGCGCTGCTCAAAGCCGTGTCCGGCCAGACGGGGACCCGCTGCCTGGCACAACCCAATAAAGTTTCCTCTCGGCACCGGTGGATGGCCACCGGCAGCCTGATTTCCGGCAAGGTGCGGGTAGATAGGGGCGCTTTGGAAGCGTTGAGGAAACGGCGTAGCCTGCTTGCTGTTGGTGTTACGGATGTGATTGGCAGCTTCATGACCGGAGAGGTATTCCAGATCGTGGACGACCAGGGGCTGGTGCATGCCGTGGCCAAATCCAAGGTCGAGTCGCAAACGATCGAAAACGCCACCGATAAGAAAAACATCGAAGTGGCGCACGCGGACGATATTGTCCTCCTATAACCGGGAGCACAAATAGTGCATTCCCGTACCTCCGTAGGGCCGAGGTACGGGAAGGTGCCGTCAAAAGCCGATCAACCCCGGCGCTTTCTCGATAAATCGATCCAGTACACCATCGGCAATCTTCACCGGCCCTTCAAACCGCGTAGCACCCGGAATGGACTGAATTGCCCCAGCTTCGGCGGCGAACGCTGCAGCCTGCTCGAAATGGCCGGCTGCCGTAGCGTCTCCCTGGTTGGCAGCAGCCAATCCTTCAGCGGTTGCCGCCAGCGCTTTCCCCCACAGGGTCATCGCATCCAGCCAGGGCCGCGTCTCGGCGAGAAACGCCGGATCCACCTGCCCATTACGGATGATCTCTGGCGCATTGGCAAAGCGGGCAGCATGTTGTGCAAGCTGCCTGATCGCATGCGCGCGGCGCTCCGCATCGCCATTGGCGATGGCATCCTCCACACGGTCGAGTATCGATTTTAGGTGGGGCGCCTGTCCCTGCCAGGGATGGGTGCCAAAGGTCGGCGCCAGGCGCTGCGTGTCAAAGAATGTCAGCAAGGCCTCGGTTACCTGGGTATCCCAGCCGGCCAGCTCGCGCGCCGCAAACTGCCATGTCCGGTCGGCATCGTAATCCTTATCGTTCCACGCAAAGGCCACGATCCCCGTCACGGCGGGGTGGCTCGCCACCTCCTGGTTCATCGGGTTAGACACGATGCCCGACAGTTCCGCAGACAGGCCGGCTTCCCGTCGCGTATAAGGCGCCAGCAACAGCCTGCCGCTCGATTCGACGTAGTCGTTTACCGGATAGTTGTCCCATAAAAAAGCCTTGCGACCAAATGCTTTCGTGGCGCGACGGGCATCGGAAACCGAAATAGACGGAGGCACCACATCGGTCCCCGTCCACTGCACCACAATCGAGGGGTCCAGGTGCTTCCGCAGCGCCGCCTTGTACGGCGATTCTTCCGCGTTGTAGTATTCCGTGGGCACCATTATCAGCGGCGGCGCTGTCGGGTCCACCTTTTTGATGTCGGCCTGCACCGCGTTGAGCAGATGCGCCTGCGCACGGGCGGCCGCCTCGGCGCCCGAAGGGCCAAATGTGATCGAGTCCAGCTCGCAGTTCCACCGTTCATACTCAATATCGTCCAATGCCACATAAAAACTACGGATGCCCAACCCGCGGAGCACGTTGAATTTGTTCAGCAATATTTGCAGGTCATTCGTGTCGGCAAAGCAGACGGTTGGTCCCGGCGAAATGGCATATACGAAGTTGATGTGGTTGTTTTTGGCCACTTCCGCAAGCTGCGCCAGCGCTTTCAGTGTGGAGTCGGGATAAGGCTCGCGCCAGCGATCCCGCGCGTAGGGATCGTCTTTTGGGCTGTAGATAAAGGTGTTTGCCTTTACCGTAGCCAAGAAGTTGAGGTGTTTTTCCCGTTCCCGCATCGACCATGGTTTGCCATAAAACCCCTCGATCGTCCCCCGGATCGGCAATGCCGGGTGGTCGTTGATGACCACCGCAGGAATAACCGCCCGACGGGCCAATTGGCGAAACGTCTGCGCGGCATAGTACAGCCCATTAGCATCTTTGCCCACCAGGGCAACGAGCGCACCTGCGCCCATCGGCTTGCTTGCCAGCGTATAGCCGCTCGCGGCGGTGTCTACTGTGGTCGTAAGCTGTTTCAGTGCATCCAGCGCCGCCGGATCCGCGTGGGTACCCAGCAGGATGTACGTCGCATCGATATTTTTGGGCAGTTTCTTTGCCGTCTTTACGGTTGTGACGCCAGCATCTTTGAGCACTTGCATGATTAACGCGCTCGTTCCAGCATCAACCGTTGAAGCCGAGACCACAACCACCGACTTGCCCAAGCTGACGTTGCCTTTTCCGAGTTCCACGGATACCGGCGTCGGAAAAATCGCCGGCAAGGTTGAAATTTTTGACGAGGATGAATGATTCGTTAAGGGAGGTTCTTGCGCAGATTGAGCGAAAGCCATGCTTGCGCCTAAGAGCGGTATCGTAACAATAGCAAGTAGTAGTCTTTTGAGATTAGTAGTCATCGTAGCCAAACTGAGATAAAACGTTTTAATAGGTGCAAATCTACAGAAACCCCCTATAAAAGCAACTTTATCGATCGCTCATTTGCGGCTGAAACATATTTTAAGATAATGAATTAAGCACTTTCGCAGTTATTGGGGTGTTTGAGCAAGTTTTGGAAGAGTCTATGAAAGTATGATAACGAACGCTATTTCAAAATGGCCTTCATTTCTGCAGTGCTAATAATAAGATTCGATCCTTTATTTTGCAGCCCTTTGGCCAATACCTTATCGCCCGTCCATAGCCTGGAGTTTAGCTCTAAAGCCAGCGCCAAAAATGGCGTATCGTCCTCGTCAATGTCTTTAGTTAACTCATAAGCTTCCAACCAAGATCGTTCGCTGATGAGTTCCTCTGAAACCAATGTGACGTTAGTGAGTACTAATTGTTCTATTTGGGTAAGTTGGTGTGGGGTCAGTTTGGTGTAAGCGGCTATTTTGGGCGCGTATCGTGCCAACTCATCAATCAACAATTCAGGTCCGAAAAATTTAAATTTATCTTGTAGGTTCATCAGGATTTCCCCGATGGTAGATTTAGGGTTGAGGAGCGTGCTGAAAACGATATTTGTGTCTACAACGATATTCACTTAATAAAGCGTTGCTTATTTTCAGCCCACCAGCGGTTTTTTGATTCGTCGGCCAGTTTGTTGGCCTGTTCTTCCGTACCTTCGCTTGAGCGGATTGTTTCCTTATATTTAAAATAATTGACGATGCGCTGCAAACCGCGAATATCAGTATCCACTGGTAAACGGAAAATGATCTCTTTATCTGTACGCTCAATAACCATAATAAACAAAGATAATAAAATAACGAATCAAAATCAAGTTTGGATCGTTGTTGTCATCTTTACCATGAATCCCGTTATCCAGCCCTACCTCCGCGCACGTAACAATCCGGCGTTTTTCCAGAACATCGTAAGTATTAAATTCATAAAAAGTTAGGGTTTCGCGGAGTTGGGTTTAGAGAGGGCATCGGCAAAATGGACGATATTTGGAGGGATACGATTTTACTTGAAAGGCGTTTCACTCCGACAGCCGTTTAAACGCTCTGTTCAGACTCCTTACCGTAACACCCAGATAAGAAGCCATATCCTCTTTTGAAATGGATATTTCCTGTTTGGACTGCAATTCCAGGAGCTTGCCCAAGCTGTGTTCTATGGTATATAGCTGTTGGTATGAAGCCCTGCTTGCCGTATTGATGATGCGTTCCGCAAACGTGTCCAACAACAGGTTATTCACGTTAAGGTCGGTTTTAAGGAGTCCTGCAAAATAATCGGGAGTAATGGCATATACGGTTACTTCTGTCATCGCCTCCACATTACACAGACACCGGATTTGGCGTATCAGCTCAATTTCGCCGATGATTTCACCTTCTCCCAAAAATTCAAGTATGTACTCCTTGTCGTTATCCTCCGTAAAAAAGCATTTGGTGATGCCGGTCTTTATGAGCATTACCTTTGTCGCCTTTTCGTTTTGGAAAAGCAACCTTTGCCCTTTAGCGAATTGCTTTACAATGATATTTTCTTGCCGTTCCTGCTGTTCGTAAAGCCCTTGTACATAAGCCAAAAATAACTGGTTTGTTCGCAACATATATCTCCCGGGACAAATGTCCTTTTTTTAGCTTTTCCCTTTGTTGAATTTTGCCGTTCAAACTTACAAAAGCAAAGAAATGAAAAACTGCGTAAAAACAATCGCTTTTGATGCAGGTGATACATTGTAGATAAATTACTTATAGAAATGAAGACATTGATTGACATTGAACAATGGAGCAGAAAAGAACATTTTCTGTTCTTTTCCCAGTTTGAAGAACCGTTTTTTGGCGTCACGGTAAACATCGATTGCACGGCGGCATACCAAACCGCAAAAGAACAGGGCAGTTCCTTTTTTCTGTACTATTTATACAGGGCATTGAAGACCGCCAACGAAATCGAAAATTTCCGATACAGAATCGTTGACAAGCAGGTGTATTGCTTCGATAGCATAAATGCCTCGCCAACGATCAACCGGCCAAACGGCACTTTCGGTTTTGCATATATGGATTATTGTCAGGACGAAAATGATTTTTATACCGGTGCTTTAAAAGAGATTGACCGGGTGCGACAGTCGACTGATTTAATGCCCGCGGTTTCGGGAGAGAACGTTGTCCATTTTTCGGCTATTCCGTGGATTGATTTTACAGCCCTTTCCCACGCAAGAAGTTTTTCCTATCCCGACAGTTCCCCTAAAATATCTTTTGGAAAGGTAATCGAACATCATGGCGTAAAAACAATGCCGGTTTCTATTCACGGGCACCACGGACTAATGGATGGCTATCACGTTGGGCTTTTTGTCGATAGGTTTCAGGAGCTGATGAATGGAGCACAAAAGTAGCAGTAGGTTCATTCGTTTTCCTTAAGGAGTTCAAGCGCCTTGGTGGCCTCGTCTTTGGTGAGGAAAGCATCTTTGGGTAAATCTTTAAGGTTAGTAGCAATTTTCGCAGGGTCTTTCCCCAAACTGTTGGCAAAGGCAGTGGTTCCTCCGGCAGCCAAAATCTCGTCTATCGAGTAAGATTTGTATCTGGGGAGATTAGGTAAGGTACCGCTTGTCGTTGTTATTTTCTTTCCCATGTCGAAGTCCTTTACTTAACATTTGCTGCTAATAATACAAAAATACAAAAGTTTTCCTTCAATCTGCCTGTTAGGCCGACAAAAATGAGGCTTATTAGCATCGTCAATACGGGCTTCAGTATACCACCTCAATATCCGGGTTTAATGTGGTCAGCTCCGCAATAAGACCTGTTTTGTCTTCCGGCGAAATGACCACACTGTCAAACCGGTTATAAAAAATCTCTATTCGATCCAGCGAAGGTGCCGGAGCACTGATTGGGTTTCTTGTTTCCACGATTTTTCGGACGGTGGCAACGGGTATTTTCTTTTTATACAGTATACCAGCATGAACGATTAAGTTGTCGGCGTCAATGACGTAATGTGTTTTTAAGAACAAGTGGATACAAAAGGCGGTGAGCGCCAGCATCAACAAGGCGAACCCCCACGCTGTGGTAACTTTAGCGGAATCCGCTTCAATAGTCAGCCATTTTTAATACATCAGCAAACTAATCCTCCTTTACCGGTTCTAAGAGATTAAGTAAAGCGGTGACGGCCTCCTTATCCGTGGGCGGCCCAGGAGCCTGTGCAAACCATTCGGCCTCTCCTGCAGCTCCGCCGACAATATCAAAGCCACCACGCAGTTCTATTTCGTCGATTTTGTTGACAGAACCACGATGCAGGGCAAATAAATGATAAAACCAGCCCGACTTTGTATTGTTCGGCGTGGTTAGAATAATGATATTTGAATATAGCGAATTGTTTAGCCTCGGATCGTCCACCACAACATTGGCGTTATAACGATCCAAGATCTGTTCCCTTGTTCGGTCGTCTTCATAGCGCCAAAGTATGATACTTCGAACGGCACCGTAGGGTTTGTCTTCTGGGGCGTTCTGGCCCCACGACATGTAAAATTCATGGCTTCCTTCTTCTTGATCTCCAACAGCAAAACGGGTATGGTTGTAGCCCGTCACGAAACTTCCCAGTGCCTGCCTAAGTTGAGCTTCCGAAGTGAACGTTTTTACCCGCGACGCGTCTCCCGTGGGAGTAGTTTCTTTTTTGCTGCAGGCATGCAAACCCGTTATAATTGTCAGTAACAGGATGAGGTGTTTTGATTGACGTTTCATGCGATGTTTTTATTCAATAGGTTCAAGAAATTCAAGCAATGCCGTAACCGCCTCCTCATCCGTTGGCGGAGGTGGAAAATTCAGATACGATAGGAAATCGTTGTAATAGCCACAGGATAATTCAATGTTATCGGAGCTTTGTGTGTCGGCGCCAGGCTCCTGCACGTATAGGCGATAAACCCATTGCTGCCGATTGTTGTCCCAGAATTTTAGGACAAAAACGTTTGAGTACTCCTCCAGCCTGGGTCACTAACGTCAAGGAAATAGCGTTCTGCTTCAATAATTGCCGCTTTGGACTTCATGTTTACTGACGCAGAAGTGACTGTTGCATGTCTTGTGCCCGGGTTGCCATCGGACCAAATGAGGAAGTAATGATGATAGTAGGGGCTGTATTCCGGATCATCAAAACTGGCATACGTAAGGACAGGATAACTGGTTAAAAAGGTCTCCAAGAGTTGTTTTGATTCCGCTGCGGATGTAATGGATTTAAGTCGGACTTCAATGGGAATAGGCGCTGTTTTTTCTTGCTGCAGGCCAGTACGCTATTAATTACCAGTAGCATAAACAGGTGTTCAAGTTGTTTCATAATTTAGGATCATCCGATATCAAATATAATTGTTTTTTGATATTGTAAGGGACGAAAAACTTCAAAAATTATCCTGGACGCGGGCTGGGGCGCCAAGCCGGCGCCTATCATATTATTCAACAATCACTTTTTTGCTTCCAAAGAAGACCCCCTCGTTACTCACACCCTGGATAATAATACGGAATTCGCTGCCGATGTCGCCGGTCGTGAAATCAAAAGAATATTTCCCGTCCTGGTTGGTCACCATTCCCGGCTGCCAGAGCAGGGTCGATTGATACTGCGGTTCGGGGCTGGTGGCCGATACCCCATAAAACTCCTTGGTATAGTAGACGCCGTCTACCTGAAAATGCGTTTTGTCCTTTTCCGTTAGGCAACCTTCGTATATCACATTTTTAACAACAAACTTATACCGGTCCGCAGTCAGGTCTGTCCGTATTTTATACATCTTTCCTTTAACCGGCTGGTACAGCTTGCCGCTTACGGCACTGGGGGGATAGTTGAGGTAACCGAATTCATCGACGTAATCGCCGCATTCATTGGGTCCCGGCAGGCCCTTTGTGCCGTATAAGGAATTGTCGTTTCTGGCTGTGACGGTTACCGTTTCGAGGATCCGCATGCCTTCCACGCCGTCAAGTTCCAGCGCCTCGCTGCTTAGCACGTTGTTCACCGTAGTTGTTGACCGGGCATCAATCTCGTCAGTGGCGTTTTCGATGATGTTCCAATAGGGATCCGTGATGTCAATCGTGTATCCGCGCTTATCTTTGACGTTAACCGTCAGGTTGATTTCCTCGTCCGCCGCGACAGTTAGTTCTTCCATCGGCAGCGCGAAGCTGCCGTCGCTTTCGGTGGTTATGATCCGCGGCACGGTGCCGGAAAGCAAAATCACTTCCAGCGGCCTGCGCAGTGGTTTGCCGCCGCGTTTTACCTGTCCGGTAAGCGCCGGGGCAGCAATGCCGGCCGTATCGGTAGGGGAGGCTTCCACCAGTCCCTGCCAGGTATAGTTGCGCCACCCACGGATCAGCAACAGCTGTTCAAGATAATCCTTATTATCCATTTTGTCGCCCGAATAATCCGGCGGCAGGTTGCCGAGCTCCCTTTCCAGGTACATGTAGTTGACGATGTTTTCAAAATTGTGATTTTCGATCCGGTTTGCCTGTACCACCGCAGCCGACAGGATGCCCTGCACCGGCTGGCCGTCCTCATTTCGAAGCCCAATTGACACCTGAGCCGGCTGCCGTTTGTGGTAACGAGGACTGTCCAACTGGATGTCGGCGTTGATCTGCCTATTGTGATGCGCAAAAAAAAGGCGCTCCGCAGCGGGGTTACCCAGTGAGTCGAGTACGGTCAGCGTGGCGATTCCTTTGGGTAGTGCATCCAGCGCGATGCTGACGGCTTTTCCCGAGGGAGTCGCCGCCGTTTCAAACGAAGCAAACGCTTCCCGGAAATTGTGCACGAGGACCTTGACGGGCCGCGTTGCGTTACTGGACAATAGGACACGAAGGGTATCGTTTACGATCGCTTCATTAAGGCGTAATACGATTCCCTCTTTTGCGACAGGGGGCAGCGAGAAACTGGTGTCGTGCTGGATGTAGACTCCTGCCTTAACGGTAACGCGATATACGGCATCGGCGCGGGGATTAAGTGTAAACCTGCCTACGCCCGCATCGTTTGTTTCTACCGTATCGATCACCCTGTTGTTTTCATACAGAAATGCCGTTACCGCCGCGGGTGCACCCCCGTCAGCTATGGCCTCCCATCCAACGGTACTGGTGAGGCCGTTTACCAGGTGGCCGCCTTCCGGAAAGAAATCCACCTGCAGTTGTTTCGGCGTGAAACGGGGAAGATTGGCCACTAGGTGTTGTACCTGCCCGCCATAGCGGACCGAAGCGTGCAATGCCGGCTGGTGTTGCCGAATTTGCTCCACCGGGATATGGAAGGAAAATTCTCTGCCTTCCAATATATGCTGTACCGGCTCGCCGTTTCCCACCCGGTATTCCACTACCGGACGTTCCTGGGTATCCGGATCGTCCAGCGCAACGGTAAGCTTCACCTCAATCGCTTCATCTCGGATCAAACTATCCACCGTCAATTTCGATGAAAAAGATTGTTCTACAATGCTTTTGACGGTTATCGGCTGGATGTAGACGGCTTGCGGCCTACCGTCGGGGCGCAATCTGTTCGTTGTGGCTACCAGATGGTAATCGCCCGGTACAATCGTGTCAGGCAACAGGAGGTTGCCAAAACCCAGGCCGTTTTCCATTTTGTACTTGCGCATCAGCGCAATCCGCCGGGTGTCGTTAGCAACCAGCGCGACAGCTACGAGCTGATGATCTTGAAGGTTATCTGTTGACGAGCTGTTAATCAGGTAAGCACTAAACCAAATCTGTTCGTTATTGGTGTATAGTGTTTTATCGGTATGCAGGTACAGTAAACCGGATGTACGATCCCCATGATATTGATCCAGCTGTTCCATAAAGAAAACATCACTGAATGGATTTTTCTGGGCAACTGCGGATTGAAGCCAGCAAAAAGCAATAAAAATTAATATGCATCGGGCCATAATTCGTATTTCCTCGCGAGGATAGCATTAGCATGTTAGTTGGATGGCAGCTAAAGATACGTTTTATTATGCACATACACTGCACTCACTCACTCAAACCTTTGTGTATAATCGGAAGGTCGGGTACGCGATTACTTGGCTGGATTATAAAAAATCTGGCCCTCTTTTATCATAAAGATTGTTCTTCAATTATCCTTCCATTGAGGTAATTTACGCGGATCATCGGTTTACCCTCTTCGTCGTAGATGATGGTTTCCCCGCACAATATCAAATCTTTGAAATGGTTGTCAAACCGTTTCAGCCCGTTTTCGTTATAGATCATTACCCGTGTCACGCCATTACCTAAAAAAAAGGTTTCGCTCATTCCCGTTTTCGACCGTACCGACTGGTAAACCAGCACCCCGTTTTCAAATTTTTGGATGATCCAATCGGTATCATCCGTTGTAAATTCACAGCTCCCCGTAAAAAGCTTTTCCGGGTTATCTTTTTCATAGGCCAGCTTATTCACGTAAACGGGGTTATCGGTATATGGTGGGGATTTTGGTTTCATAATCGATCACATAAGCATCATATTGTGCAATAGATATACTTTTTACATAACAGTTCTCCGTAATCGCGGTATTTGATCGGGGCTATAGCGATCCTTCTTTGTACCATACCAAAGAATGCATGGGTATCCAGCAGGTATTGCATTACATGTAGCCTTCGAAGTCGTCGATCGGACCATCAAAGTCCGCACTCATTTTAATTATTCCTTTAGCGCTACCAAATTTAGCGGGCTTTTTCGCTTCAGGCTTGTACTTGCTAAGTAAAAAGTCCACAAAATCGTTAACCTCCTTTTTCAGGTTAGGAGGGAGTGATTCAAACTTAGTGTATAATTCCGACTGTTTCATCAAATATGTGAACGATTGATCGCTAAAGATATATAAACTGTGCAGAAACACTGCACAACCAACTTCTATAATTGCCAGTGATTTTAACAAGTAAACCTTTTACATATTTAAACATTGGAGCGAATGGGACAACCACATATTTTTACGCAGGAGGAAGTCGAAAAAGTAGGTAACACCCTTATCTATTTTGCTGAACGGGTTCCTGATTTGCCCAAAACGAAATTGCTCAAACTCGTATACTTCTTAGAGGAAACCGCTATAAAAACCTATGCGCGGCCCGTTTTGAATTTAGATTTTGAAGTTTGGCAGCTTGGTCCAGTCGCAAAGGATCTCTTTGTCGATCTCAGTTCCAGCGAACAGCACCTGTTAAAGGACTACATAGAAACCTCAATAGATGGGGAGGGGAGGGCATACGTGTCGGCCAAAAGACCATTTGACGATGGTGAATTTTCTGATAATGAGATAGCGCTCATGGACCAAGTCATCGATCAGTTTGGGAAATGCACTGCCAAGGAGCTGGTCAATCTCACTCACCGCCCGCATTCACCATGGACGATGACTGCTCAAAAAAATGGTGTGTTGGAGGGTCTGCTTGCCGAAAAGATTATGACCACCGACCATCAAATCGATTTCAGTACCCTGCTGGATGACGAAGGAAAACAACGTTATGCGGATCATATCGAATACCTCGATATGTCCAAATCGGTTCGGGTATTGCCGAAGGCGGGGAAATAGAAGCACAAAAGTTCAATTTAGTACCACAGTTAGCAAAACCATTATTTGCTAATTTACATTTTTAAAGCAAATAAAAAATGGTTTTTGCGGAATAGAAGTACAAATGTTGAGTTTTAGATTTCAGCCCCGCTTTTGGCAATACCTTGTTATGTGCAGTGCTTTTG
>Ga0164243_10000418_pt1 | contig 81988 bp, 83 predicted proteins | sample OricompcompostOP_FD_108781 | JGI IMG/M metagenome (GOLD analysis project Ga0164243, IMG submission 108781) | Organic Plus compost microbial communities from Emeryville, California, USA - Original compost - Organic plus compost (OP) | ecosystem: Engineered > Solid waste > Mixed feedstock >... | reverse complement strand
CCGGTGGAGCACTTCACCCGCGCGGCGGCCAAGGAGTTCGGCGCGCGCGGCATCTCGGTCACGGCGGTCGGCCCGGGCCCGATGGACACGCCCTTCTTCTACCCGGCCGAGGGCGAGGACGCGGTGGCCTACCACAAGACGGCGGCGGCGCTGTCGCCCTTCAGCAAGACGGGCCTGACCGACATCGAGGACGTGGTGCCCTTCATCCGCCACCTGGTCAGCGACGGCTGGTGGATCACCGGGCAGACCATCCTGATCAACGGCGGCTACACCACCAAGTAGGCGATCATCGGCGTCTCATCCGACGCGAAGGGATTCCCCATGCACATGGCGATGGTCATCGGCGGCGGCATCGTGCTGCTGGGCCTGTTCATCCTCTTCGGCCACCTGTGGGGCGCCAGCACCGCCGCCATGGCGCTGGCGGCGCGCTGGTTCGTGCCGGCGTGGGCGCTGGTGGCGCTGGTCAACATGTGGGTGGGCGTGACCCACGCCGGCTACACCGTGCGCGCGGAACTGCCGATCCTCGGCATCGTCTTCGTGGTGCCGGCGGCCGTCGCCTTCGCGGCAGCCTGGATGCTCGGCCGCGGCTGAGGAATCGCCGGCCGCGCCCCCGGGCGCGCCACGGCCGGCGGGCACAATCGGCGCCCATGCTGATGTACCCGCAGTTCAACCCCGTGGCCCTGCAACTGGGCCCGGTCGCCATCCACTGGTATGGCCTGACCTACCTGGCCGCCTTCGGCCTCTTTTTCTTCCTCGCCACGCGCCGGCTGCGGCACGAGCCCTTCCGCTCGGTGGCGGGCGAGGGCGCCTGGTCGCGCAAGGACGTGGAGGACATGCTCTTCCTCGGGGTCATGGGCGTCATCGTGGGCGGGCGGCTCGGGTATTGCCTGTTCTACAAGCCGGGCCACTACCTCACGCACCCGCTGGAGATCCTCATGGTCTGGCAGGGCGGCATGAGCTTCCACGGCGGGCTGCTGGGCGTGATCGGCTCGATGGTGTGGTTCGCCCGCTCGCGCGGCAAGCCCTTCTGGCAGGTGATGGACTTCGTCGCGCCCTGCGTGCCCACCGGGCTGGCCGCGGGGCGCATCGGCAACTTCATCAACGGCGAGCTGTGGGGCCGCTTCGCCAGCCCCGATCTGCCGTGGGGCATGGTCTTTCCGCAGAGCGGCTCCATGCTGCCGCGCCACCCCTCGCAGATCTACCAGTTCCTGCTCGAAGGGCTGCTGCTGTTCGTGATCCTGTGGCTCTATGCCCGCAAGGAGCGGCGCGAGCGCCGCGTGTCTGCCGTGTTCCTGATCGGCTACGGCGCGATGCGCTTCATCGCCGAGTACTTCCGCGAGCCCGACGACTTCCTCGGCCTGCTGGCGCTGAACATGAGCATGGGGCAGTGGCTGTGCGTGCCGATGATCCTGTTCGGTGTCTGGCTGTATGCGACGGCGCCGGCGCGGCCGGCCGGCGGCGCGCGCTGAAGGGCGTGAGGCCGCTATTCCAGGAAGCGGTCGATGACGTCCTCGAAGGCCGGGATGTCCATGGCCGTGTGCCCGGCGTCGAATTTCTTGAAGACGATGGACAGGCCCGGGTAGTTGCGGGTGGCGATGTAGGCGTGGAAGTCCGTCACCGCGCGTTCGTTGGATACGCCGCCGGTGCCGCTGGCGAGGTACAGCGTGGCGCCGAGGGGCCGGTCGCCTACCACCGGGCCTGTTGGTCGAGCGACTTCAATTGCGCCAGGTAGTCGCCGTGGAAGGCGCCGTCGAAGGACAGGAAGTGCTGGAACACCAGCGTCTCCGGCGCCTCGATGAACAGCGCCCCCACCACGAAGGAGCCGCCGAGCGACAGGCCGGTGATCATCCGCCGGGCCGGATCAGCGCGGTAGCGTGACTCGATGGTGGGCACCAACTGCTTGGCCAGGAAGTCGTGGTACTGCCGGCCGCCGGGGAAGGCGTAGTCCACGTCCCGCCGCGCCGTGTTGCCGATGCCGACCAGGATGGCCTCCTTCCCGGACCTGGCGAGCAGTGTGCGCAGGCTCTGGAAGCGCGGCTCGTTGTTGTTGTAGCGCGCGTCGGCGTCGAGCACGTAGATGCTCGGATAGGTGCCGGAGCCGCTGCGGTAGGAGGGCGGCAGGTAGACATTGATGGGGTAGGTGGCTCCGTTGGGGTCGGCGCGGATGCGGAACGCCTCCGACTGGCCGACCCCGGGGGGCGCTGGAGGCGGAGCCGGAGTGGCCGGGGTGGTCGGCGTTCCTTCCGGCGTGGTGGGCAGGGGCAGGAAGATGCCGCCACCTCCGCCGCCGCCCCCGTCGCCGCAGGCGCGATCGCTTCGAGACGTTTATCTGCGTTTTTCCTGGTGTTCTTCTGCGCGGATACGGTCTCCCGGCCGAGCGTCGCGCAGGTTAGCGGTGCGCGGCGGGCGCGGCAAGCGCCCGCGCCGTGCGTCGGCCGCGCGCGCTGCTAGCGCACCGGCATGAGCGCCCGATGGCTGGCGAAGCGCCGCGCCTGGCCCGTCACCGGGTCGGTGAAGGCCAATTCCCTTGCCAGCAACTGCAGCGGCCGGTCGAAATCGTCCGCGCCCTCGGGCCGCAGCACGGGGTAGATGCCGTCGCCCACGATCGGCACGCCCAGCGCGTGGCAGTGGGCGCGCAACTGGTGCTTGCGTCCCGTGCGCGGCGCGAGGGCCAGGCGGGCGAAGCGCTCGCCGGCGTCCAGCAGTTCGATGGCCGTCTCGCTGTTGGGCTCGCCCGGCACCTCCTCCGAGCGCATGAAGACCGGCATCAGCCGGCTGCGGTGGACGGCGGGCAGGGGCCGGGGCGGCGGCCAGTGGACGACCGCCTCGTAGCACTTGGCCACCGCACGCTGCTCGAACAGGCGCTGGTAGGCGCCGCGCGTGGCGGGCTGCAGGCTGAAGACGACCAGGCCCGCCGTCTCGCGGTCGATGCGGTGGATGGGCACCAGCGTGTCCAGCCCCAGGCGGCGCTTCAGGCGGGCCAGCAGCGTCTCGCGCACGTGGCGGCCGGAGGGCGTGACGGGCAGGAAGTGCGGCTTGTCGGCCACCACCAGCAGTTCGTCCTGGAAGACGATGCGCTCCTCGAAGGGGATGCGCGGCTCGTCGGGCCACTCGCGGTAGTACCAGACGCGCAGGTCTTTCTCGTAGGCGCGCCCGGGGGTGAGCGGGTGGCCGGCGCCGTCCACCACCCGACCGGCGGCCATGCGCTCGCACCAGTCCTGCCGCGCCACCATCGCGAAGCGCTCGCACAGGAAGTCCAGCACCGTCGCCCAGGGGCCGGGCGGCAGCGCCACGCAGCTGGCGCCCACGCCGTCGCGCATCGGCAGGGGGCGCGGCTGGCGGGCGCGGCGGGTGCTCTGGGCGCTGCGGGACATGGCGAGGCAGGGGAGGGCGATGGCGGGGGAAACCGACTGTAAAGGGGGTTTTCCGGCCGCGGACAGCATTGCGTGATGTCGAGTGGCCTCTCATAATTACGTGTAATTACTCCAGCTCAGCCGTTCCCCGCTCTTTCCTTCTCCCGATTCCCGCTGACCCATCCCGTCCGACGTCCACCGCCCACCCGCCCTTCGCCGCGATGAGCATCGTCCCCCACTCCCTGCACGACGAGGTGGCCCACCGGCTGCGCGAGGAGATCTTCGACGGCGACCTGGCGCCCGGCAGCTTCCTGGACGAGGCGGCGCTGTGCGCGCGGCTGCAGATCTCGCGCACGCCGCTGCGCGAGGCGCTGAAGGTGCTGACCGCCGAGGGCCTGCTGCGCCACGAGCCGCGCCGCGGCTGCTTCGTCGCCGAGGTGACGGACAAGGACCTGGACGACATCTTCCCCGTCATCGCGCTGCTGGAAGGGCGCTGCGCCTTCGAGGCGGCGCGCAATGCCACCGACGCGGAGCTGGACGCCCTGGAGGCCATGCACCAGCGGCTGGCGCGCTGCGCCAAGGCGCGCCGCATCAACGACTACTACGCCGCCAACTACGCCATCCACGAGGCCATCATCGCGATGGCCGACAACCGCTGGCTGGCGCAGGTGATCGGCGACCTGCGCAAGATCCTCAAGCTGGCGCGCCTGCAGACGCTGCAGGTGCCGGGCCGGCTGGAGCAGAGCCTGTCGGAGCACCTGGCCGTGTTCGCCGCCCTGAAGGCGCGCGACAGCGAAGGCGCCGACGCCGCCATGCGCACCCACCTGCAGCGCCAGCGCGAGGCGCTGCGCACCCTGGCCAAGAACCCCCGACCGAGATTTTGAACATGACGCCTCCCGAATGGATCCAGCGCGGCGTGTCGCTGCTCAAGCCTTCCGAGAAGAACGCGGACGCCGCGGCACGCCCCGCGCGGGCGCCGGCCGCGAAGAAGCCCGCGGCCGACACGCGCGCGCCGCGCACCCTGGCCGAGCGGCTGGAGGCGACCCTGCGCCGCCACGGCGAGGCGATGGCGCCGCGCACGCTGCGCAAGGCGCTGGAGGACCTGCAGGCGGTGGTCGACCCGCGCGTGAGCGAGGTCGAGGCCGGCCGGCGCGCGCACGACATCGCGCTCTGGTACGCGCAGCTGCCGCGCGAGGAGCGGCGCGACGTCTGGCTGCTGATGAACGAGTGCTTCGCGCCCGACGCCGCCAAGCTCAAGGCCGCGCACGCGCAGTTCGAGTCGGCGGCCACCGGCTCGGCCGAGCATGGCCAGGCCGAGGTGCGGCTGCGCCGCGCGCTGGTCTCGCCGCGGGCGCGGCTGCTGCAGCGCTTCGCCATCCACCCGGAGGGCCTGCGCTTCCTGGTCGAGCTGCGCGCCGAGCTGCTGGCGGAGCTGAAGAAGGACCGCCGCCTGCTCGCGCTGGACGCCGAGCTGGAGCAGCTGTTCTCGACCTGGTTCGACGTGGCCTTCCTCGAGCTGCAGCGCATCAGTTGGGACTCGCCCGCCTCGCTGATCGAGCGGCTGATCGAGTACGAGGCGGTGCACGACATCAAGAGCTGGTCGGACGTGAAGAACCGGCTGGACGAGCGCGACCGGCGCTGCTACGGCTTCTTCCACCCGCGCATGCCGGGCGTGCCGCTGATCTTCGTGGAGGTGGCGCTGACGCAGGCCATCAGCGACAGCATCACGCCGCTGCTGGACGAGGCGGCCAAGCCGGGCGCCGAGAAGGCCGGCACGGCGATCTTCTATTCGATCAGCAGCACGCAGGCCGGCCTGCGCGGCGTGAGCTTCGGCGACTCGCTCATCAAGCGCGTGGTGGAGACGCTGCGCGAGGAGTTTCCGAAGCTCAAGACCTTCGCCACGCTCTCGCCCATTCCCGGCCTGCGGCAGTGGGTGGGGCAGAACGCGGCAACGCTGCTGCCGCGCCTGCCCGAGAAGCAGGCCGAGGCGCTGGGCCGCGCGCTGGGCGCCCTGCCGCCCACGGCCGACCGCCTGCTGCCGGCACTGGACGAGGCGCTGGCGATGACGCCGCGCTCGCCGCTGCGCCAGGTGCTGACGCAGTTCGCCGCCGAGTACCTGGGCCGCGCGCTCGTCGACGGCCGCCCCGTGGACGCGGTGGCGCGCTTCCACCTGGGCAACGGCGCCCGGGTGGAGCGGCTGAACTGGGCCGCCGACCCGTCGCCCAAGGGCGTGAAGCAGTCCTGGGGCCTGATGGTCAACTACCTGTACGACCTCAAGCGGCTGGACAAGCACCGCGAAATGCTGGCCGGCGGGCGGATTCCCGTCTCCGGGGACGTGGAAGCCCTGATGCTCAAGACCTGAAACAGCCTTCACCATTCCGGGCCGATTCCATCGACACGGACGCCGAAGGCCCCGGCGTCGCCACCACTACAGGAGACAAGAGACCATGATCCATGACATGCAACGGCGCGACATGCTGCGCCTGGCGGCCGCGGGCGCGGCCCTGGCCGGCTTCGGGGCACGCGCCGACGCCAACTGGCCCGCCAAGCCGGTGACGATGGTGGTGCCTTTCCCGGCCGGCGGCGGCACGGACGCCTTCGCGAGGCCGCTCGCCGCCCAGTTCTCCAAGGTCACCGGCCAGACGCTAGTGATCGACAACCGCGGCGGCGCCGGCGGCACCGTGGGCGCCAGCATCGCCGCCAAGGCGCAGCCGGACGGCTACACGCTGTTCATGGGCGCGGTGCACCATGCCATCGCGCCGTCCATCTATCCCAAGCTCGACTACGACATCGAGAAGGACTTCGTGCCCATCATGCTGCTGGCCAACGTGCCGCAGGTGGTGGTGGTCAACCCGCGCCGCGTCACGCAGAGCACGCTGCAGGAGTTCGTCGCCTACGCCAAGAAGAACCCCGGCAAGCTCAACTACGCCAGCGCCGGCGCCGGCACCTCGCACCACCTGGCGGGCGAACTGTTCAAGCTGCAGACGGGCACCTTCATCACCCACATCCCCTACCGCGGCGCCGGGCCGATGCTGCAGGACCTGATCGCCGGCAACGTGGACTGCGGCTTCGACGGCCTGGGCTCCTCGGCCCAGCACATCAAGGCCGGGCGCATCAAGGCGCTGATGGTCGCCGGCAGCCAGCGCAACCCGGCCTTCCCCGACGTGCCCTGCGCCAGCGAGGTGGGCCTGCCGGACTACACCGTCACCACCTGGTACGGCCTGTGGGCGCCCAAGGGCACGCCGCCCGAGGCGGTGGCGCGCATCACCGAGAGCATGCGCAAGGCCCTGGCGACGGACGAGACGCGCACCATCTGGACCAGCAACGGCTCGGAGATCCCGAACCTCACCGGCGCGGCCTACGGCCAGTTCGTCGGCAGCGAAGTCCGCCGCTGGGCAGGGGTCGTCAAGGCCTCGGGGGCCAAACTGGAGTAGAACCGGCCCTTCGCCGCCATCCGCAGAAAAAGAAACCGCCGCCGCCTCCGGGCGGCGGCCTGCCATTTCGCAGCAGCACACCATGAGCCCGACTTCCTCCGCCAACGCCAACCTTTTCGCCGCCCTGCGCGCGGCCTTCCCGCACGACCTGGACGCCATTGCCGTGGAGACGGACGACGGCCTGGCCTATTCCTGGCGCGACCTGGACCGGGCCAGCGCCATGATCGCCAACCTGCTGGTCGCCCTGAAGCTCAAGGAGGGCGCGCGCGTCGCGGTGCAGGTGGAGAAGTCGGTCGAGGCCATGCTGCTGTACCTGGCCACGCTGCGGGCGGGCTACGTCTTCCTGCCGCTGAACACGGCCTACCAGAGCGCGGAGATCGAGTACTTCGTCACCAACGCCGAACCCGAGGTGGTGGTGTGCACCAGCCGCAACGCGCCCTGGATCGGGCCCATCGCGCAGAAGGCGAAGACCCGGCACGTCTTCACCCTGGACGACGACCGCACCGGCACGCTGCTGGAGATGGCCGCCCAGTGCAGCGACGAGCACCGCATCGCGGTGAAGAAGCCCGACGACCTGGCCGCCATCCTCTACACCAGCGGCACCACCGGCCGCAGCAAGGGCGCGATGCTCACGCACCGCAACCTGCTGTCCAACGCCGAGGTGTTGAAGGACTACTGGGGCTGGACCCACGGCGACGTGCTGCTGCACGCGCTGCCCATCTTCCACGTGCACGGCCTGTTCGTCGCCATCCACGGTGCGCTGCTCAACGGCAGCAAGATGATCTGGTTCGCCAGGTTCGACCCGAAGCGCGTCATCGCCCGCATGCCCGAGGCGACCGTGTTCATGGGCGTGCCCACGCTGTACGTGCGCATGCTGGCCGAATCCACGCTCACGCACAAGCAGTGCGAGGACATGCGCCTGTTCATCTCCGGCTCGGCGCCGCTGCTGATCGAGACCTTCACCGAGTGGCAGCAGCGCACCGGCCACACCATCCTGGAGCGCTACGGCATGAGCGAGACCATCATGCTCACCTCCAATCCCTACACCTCGGTGCAGGGCGCGCGGCGCGGCGGCACGGTGGGCTTCCCGCTGCCGGGCGTGAGCCTGCGCGTGCGGGACGACCAGGGCAGGGAATGCGCCACCGACGAGATCGGCAACATCGAAGTCAGCGGCCCCAACGTCTTCGCCGGCTACTGGCGCATGCCGGAGAAGACGAAGGAGGAATTCACCGCCGACGGCTACTTCCGCACCGGCGACGTGGGCAAGGTCGACGGCCTGGGCTACGTCACCATCGTCGGGCGCAGCAAGGACCTGATCATCAGCGGCGGCTACAACGTCTACCCGGCCGAGATCGAGGGCTACCTCAACGAGCTGCCCGGCGTGGCCGAGAGCGCGCTGGTGGGCGTGCCGCACCCGGACTTCGGCGAGGTGGGCGTGGCGGTGGTCGTGCCGCGCTCCGGCGCCACGCTGGACGCCGACGCCATCGTGGCCGAGCTCAAGGGCAAGCTGGCCAACTTCAAGATCCCCAAGCGCTGCTTCGTGGCGGAAGACCTGCCGCGCAACACCATGGGCAAGGTGCAGAAGGCGCTGCTGCGGGGGCAGTACAAGAACCTGTTCGGCTGACCCGCCGCCGCCCCGCCCGCGGCGGGGGCGGCAGGGGCGGGTTCACTGCACCAGCAGCACCGACATGCCCGCCTCGGCGATCACCTTGGTCGCCACCGAGCCCATCAGCGCCCGGCCGATCGTGCCGTGGCCGTGGGTGCCCATGACGATGAGGCCGGCGCCGGCCTCCTTGGCGGCGCGCACGATCTCCTCCGCCGCCCGGCCGTGCCGCGCCAGGACCTGGTAGCCGGCGATGCCGTGGCCGTCGAGGATGGCCTTGACCGGGTCGATCACCTTGGCCGATTCCTCGGCGTAGTACTCGTCCAGCGTGCTCTTGCTGATGTGGCGCGCCACGTGGCCGGGGATGCCGGCGCACACGTTCAGCACGACCAGCTCGTTGCCGTCCACGAACATGCCGCGGTGGCCGGCCAGGTAGTCGATGGCCTTGCGGGTGAAGGGGCTGCCGTCGACGGCGATGAGGATCTTCATGCGTATCTCCTTGGGAGGAATGGGAAAGTATTCGGGGCAAGGCGGCGCGCCCTGCCGCCACGGGTTCGTTTGTAGCCGTGCCGGCACCGGGCGGCGCGCATGCTGCGGCGCCGCGTGGGGTTGTTGCCCGGTGCGGCGCTGCCGCCCACGGATGGCGATGCCAGCTTAGTGTGCCCGTCTGCCGGCGGATTGACGCAGGTCAAGACTGTTCGCGGCCGCCCGGCGCACCATCGGCGCCCATGATGCAGGCCGCCCTTGCCCCCGACACGGCGCCGCCGGCGCCCCGGCCCGGCCGCGGCGCCGTGCCGGACGCCGACCGCGACGCCGCGTCGTGGACGCTGCTCGACGACCCCCAGGAATGGGCCGCTTTCGGCCGCCCGCTGGGCGCCGCCGAGGCACCGGCCTGCTGGGAGTCGCACGTCGCCGTGGAGGGCATCCACTGCGCCGCCTGCGCCATGACCATCGAGGACGCGCTGGGCGCCGTGCCGGGTGTGCAGTCGGTGCGCGTCAACGCCGCCAGCCGGCGCGCGCGCATCGTGTGGTCGCCGGCCGAGGCGCGCCCCTCGCAGTGGTTCGCCGCCGCCGCGCAGGCCGGCTACCGCTTCGTGCCCGCCGGCGACGTCTCGCGCCAGCAGGCCCGCCGCATCGAGTCGCGCCGGGCGCTGTTCCGCTGGCTGGTCTCGGGCCTGTGCATGATGCAGGTGATGATGTACGCCGTGCCCGCCTACGTGGCCGGGCCCGGCGACATGACGCGCGACATCGAGCTGCTGCTGCGCTGGGCCTCCTGGGTGCTCACGCTGCCGGTGATGCTGTTCGCCTGCGGCCCCTTCTTCTCCGGCGCCTGGCGGGATCTGAAGCAGCGCCGCATCGGCATGGACCTGCCGGTGTCGCTGGGCATCCTCATCACCTTCTTCGTCAGCACGGCCGGCACCTGCGACCCCGACGGGCCGCTGGGCCGCGAGGTCTTCTTCGACTCGCTGACCATGTTCGTCTTCTTCCTGCTCACCGGCCGCTGGCTGGAGGCGCGCCTGCGCGACCGCACCGCCGGCGCGCTGGACGCGCTGATGGGCCGGCTGCCCGACAGCGTGGAGCGCCGCGGCCCGGACGGCCGCTTCGCCCCCGTGGCCGCCCATCGGCTGGCGCCGGGCGACGTGATCCGCGTGCGGCCGGGCGAGGCCTTCGCCGCCGACGGGGTGGTGATCGAAGGCGACACCTCGGCCGACGAGGCGCTGCTCACCGGCGAATCCACGCCCGTGCCGCGCCCCTGCGGCGCCCGCGTGCTGGCCGGCAGCCACAACCTGGGCGCGGCGGTGCTGGTGCAGGTGGGCGCGGTGGGGCGGGCCACCCGCTTCGGCCAGATCGTCGCGTTGATGGAGGACGCCGCCACGCAGAAGCCGCGGCTGGCGCAACTGGCCGACCGCGTGGCGCGGCCCTTCCTGGCGGCGGTGCTGGCCGCCGCCGCGCTGGCCGCCGCATGGTGGTGGCCCGCCGGGCCGGGGCATGCGCTGATGGTGGCCGCCTCGGTGCTCATCGTCACCTGCCCCTGCGCCCTGTCGCTGGCGACGCCCGCGGCGATGCTGGCCAGCGCCGGCGAGCGCGCGCGCCAGGGCGTGCTGGTGGCCCGGCTGCAGGCGCTCGAATCGCTGGCCGGGGTCGACACGGTGGTGTTCGACAAGACCGGCACACTCACCCACCGCCAGCCGCGGCTGGCGCGCATCTACAGCCGCCGCGGCGTGCCGCCCGGCGATGCGCTGGCGCTGGCCGCCGCGCTGGCCGAGGCCACGCTGCACCCCGCCGCGCAGGCGCTGGCCGATGCCTGGCGCGCCCAGGGCCTCGCCAGCGACTGGGTCCTGGCCGAGGCGCAGGAGCACGCGGGGCAGGGCGTGCAGGGCCGCCTGCGCCCGCGCCGGCCCGGCGGCGCGGCGCGCGCGCTGCGGCTGGGCTCGGCCGCCTTCTGCGGCGTGCCGCGGCTGGATGTGCCCGCCATGCAGGTCCACCTGAGCGGCGAAGAAGGCTGGGTCGCGAGCTTCGTGCTGGAGGAGGACCTGCGCGCCGACGCCGCCGAGGCCGTGACTGCGCTGGGCGGCGAGGGCGTGCAGGTGCAGTTGCTCTCCGGCGACCGCGACGCCGCCGCCCGCCGCCTGGCGGACGGGGCCGGCATCGCCCTGGCGCGCGGCGACTGCCTGCCGGAGGACAAGCTCGACGCCGTGCGCCGCATGCAGACCGCCGGCCGCCGCGTGGCGATGGTGGGCGACGGGCTGAACGACGGCCCGGTGATCGCCCAGGCCGACGCCTCCTTCGCCTTCGGCCATGCGGTCGCGCTGACCCGGGCGCGGGCCGACTTCATCGTGCTGGGCGACGAGCTGTCGGCCATCCCGGCCACGCTGTCGCAGGCGCGGCGCACGCTGCGGGTGGTGCGGCAGAACCTGGCCTGGTCGGCCGCCTACAACGCCGTCAGCGTGCCGCTGGCCCTGGCCGGCTGGATGCCCGCATGGCTGGCCGGGCTGGGCATGGCCGCCAGCTCGCTGCTGGTGGTGCTCAACAGCGCCCGGCTGGCGCGGCCGGTGAAATGAAGCACCCCCCAGGCCGCTTCGCGGCTCCCCCCTCTCTGGCGCCTTCGGCTTGGAGGGGGGCGCACCCAGAGGCCTGGCGAAGCCAGTTCCTCGGGTGCCCTGGCATGGCCTGCTCCGCGGCCTTTCGAGCCGCTGCCTGCGACCCGGCTTCATCTGCCGCGTGTGGCACGCAGCGCAATGGATGACTGAAAAGAAGATGGAGATCCTTTTCGTCCTCGTCCCGCTGTCCGTCGTGCTGGTGCTGCTCATCATCGCCGGCCTGTGGTGGGCCGTCGAGCGTGGCCAGTTCGACGACATCGAGCAGGAAGGCGAGCGCATTCTGCGCGGCGATTGATCTTCGTCAAACCGATGCCGGGAACCGGCACGGAAACTGGCTTTTGTCCCATCCACCGTACCCACGATGCAGTCAAACCACACACCCGCGGCGGTCTACAACGACACGGTCGTCCGCCAGTTCTCCCTGATGGCCGTGGTCTGGGGCGTGGTCGGCATGGCGGTCGGCGTCCTCATCGCCGCGCAGCTGACCTGGCCCGAGCTGAACCTGGGCATCCCCTGGCTGAGCTACGGCCGCCTGCGGCCGCTGCACACCAACGCGGTGATCTTCGCCTTCGGCGGCTGCGCCCTGATCGGCACCAGCTTCCACGTGGTGCAGCGCACCTGCCAGGTGCCGCTGTTCGCGCCGAAGCTGGCCTCCTTCGTCTTCTGGGGCTGGCAGGCGGTGATCGTGGCGGCGGCCATCTCGCTGCCGCTGGGCTACACGCAGGGCAAGGAATACGCCGAACTGGAGTGGCCCATCGACATCCTGATCACCCTGGTGTGGGTGGCCTACGCGATCGTCTTCTTCGGCACCGTGGGCACGCGCAAGGTGCGCCACATCTACGTGGCCAACTGGTTCTACGGCGGCTTCATCCTGGCCATCGCGCTGCTGCACGTGGTCAACAGCGCCGCCATCCCGGCCGGCTGGATGAAGAGCTACGCGGCCTACGCGGGCGTGCAGGACGCGATGGTGCAGTGGTGGTACGGCCACAACGCCGTGGGCTTCTTCCTCACCGCCGGCTTCCTCGGGATGATGTACTACTACATCCCCAAGCAGGCCGAGCGCCCGGTCTACAGCTACCGCCTGTCGATCGTGCACTTCTGGGCGCTGATCTTCACCTACATGTGGGCCGGCCCGCACCACCTGCACTACACCGCGCTGCCGGACTGGACGCAGTCAGTGGGCATGGTGTTCTCGCTGATCCTGCTGGCGCCGAGCTGGGGCGGGATGATCAACGGCATCATGACCCTCTCGGGCGCCTGGCACAAGCTGCGCACCGACCCGATCCTGCGCTTCCTGATCGTGGCCCTGTCCTTCTACGGCATGTCCACCTTCGAGGGCCCGATGATGTCCATCAAGACCGTCAACGCCCTCTCGCACTACACCGACTGGACCGTCGGCCACGTGCACGCCGGCGCGCTGGGCTGGGTGGGCCTGATCACGATGGGTTCGCTGTACTACCTGATCCCGCGCATGTACGGCCGCACCACGATGCACAGCGTCAAGGCCATCGAGCTGCACTTCTGGCTGTCCACCATCGGCATCGTGCTGTACATCGCCGCGATGTGGATCGCCGGCGTGATGCAGGGCCTGATGTGGCGCGCCATCAACCCCGACGGCACCCTGACCTACACCTTCGCCGAGAGCGTCAAGGCCACCTTCCCCTTCTACGTGGTGCGCCTGACCGGCGGCGTGCTGTTCCTCGGCGGCATGCTGGTGATGGCCTGGAACACATGGATGACGGTGGCCCGCGGCCGCGCGACGCGCGCGCCCATCCCCGCCGTGGCCCACGCATGAACGAACAGCGAGAACAACGAGCATGAGCACCCCCAGCCAGAAGTCCGGCTTCTCCCACGAGAAGATCGAGACCAACAACTTCCTGATGATCGTGCTGATCGTGCTGGTCGTCGCCGTCGGCGGCCTGGTCGAGATCGTGCCGCTGTACTTCCAGAAGTCCACCACCGAGCCGATCGCCGGGCTGAAGCCGCCCACCGCGCTGCAACTGGCGGGGCGCGACATCTACGTGCGCGAGGGCTGCTACAACTGCCACTCGCAGATGATCCGCCCCTTCCGCGCCGAGACGCTGCGCTACGGCCACTACTCGGTGGCCGGCGAGTTCGTCTACGACCACCCCTTCCAGTGGGGCAGCAAGCGCACCGGCCCCGACCTGCACCGCGTGGGCGGCAAGTACAGCGACGAATGGCACCGCGTGCACCTGAACAACCCGCGCGACGTGGTGCCGGAGTCGAACATGCCCGCCTACCCCTGGCTGGAGAAGACGCCGGTGGACGCGGACGCCATCCCGCGCCACATGGCCGCGCTGCGCAAGGTGGGCGTGCCCTACACCGACGAGGAGATCGCCGGCGCCCGCGCCGAGGTCGAGGGCAAGACCGAGATGGACGCCACGATCGCCTACCTGCAGTCGCTGGGCCGCCTGCTCAAGTAAGCCGCCGTCACCTGAACCGGGAGCCGTCATGGACCTCACCTTCCTGCGCGAAGCCGCCACCGTCATCTGTTTCCTGCTGTTCATCGGCATCGTGGCCTGGGCCTACGCGGGCCGCAACCGCGAACGCTTCGAGGAGGCCGCGCGCCTGCCCTTCGAGCAAGACTGACATGTGGATCACCCCCAGGCTTCGCGGACTTCGTTCCGCTTCGCCAACCCCCTCGAGGGGGCACATCCTGCGGCCCGGCAGAGCCGGTTCCGCGGATGTCGCTGGCATGGCCTGCTCCGCGGCCTTCGGATGACGCAGGCCGAACGCACTCAAAAGAGAACACGATGAGCGATTTCGTCAGCAACTTCTGGTCGAACTACGTGGCCGGCGCCTCGGTGCTCGGCATCCTTGGCTGTCTGCTGCTGCTGTGGCTCACGGCGCGCAAGCGCACGCCGTCCGCCGGCACCGACAACACCACCGGCCACGTGTGGGACGGCGACCTGCGCGAGGCCAACAACCCGATGCCGATGTGGTGGATGGGCCTGTTCGTCATCACCATCGTGTTCTCGCTGGCCTACCTGTTCTTCTACCCGGGGCTGGGCAAGGCCGAAGGCCAGCTCGGCTGGACCTCGACCGGCCAGTACGAGGCCGAGGTGAAGAAGGCCGAGGCCGAACTGGCGCCCGTGTACCAGCGCTTCGCGTCGATGCCGGTCGAGCAGATGGCCGCCGACCCGGCCGCGCAGGCCATCGGCGAGCGCCTGTTCATGAACAACTGCGCCCAGTGCCACGGCTCCGACGCGCGCGGCAGCAGGGGCTTTCCCAACCTGACGGACAACGACTGGCTGTACGGCGGCGAGCCGGCCGCGATCGTCGAGACCATCACCAAGGGCCGGCAGGGCTTGATGCCGCCGATGGCCGCCGCGGTGGGCACTGCCGACGACGTGAAGAACGTGGCGAACTACGTGCTGAGCCTGTCGAACAGCCCGCACGACTCGGTGCGCGCCGGCCTGGGCAAGGGCAAGTTCGCGGCCTGCGCGGCCTGCCACGGCCCCACCGGCGGCGGCAACCCGGCGCTGGGCGCGCCGCGGCTGTCCGACAACATCTGGCTGCACGGCTACGGCGAGGCGGCCATCATCTCGGCCATCACCAACGGCCGGCACGGCGAGATGCCGGCACAGGAAGGCCGGCTGACCGAGGCCCAGATCCAGGTGCTGGCGTCCTACGTCTGGGGCCTGTCGAACCGCCCGGTCGCAGCGCGCTGAGGGCGGGCGTCATGGACGAGTCCGGCCAGCAGCAGGGCGCGCCGGCGCCGCGCGCCGCGCGCAGGGTGATCCCCATCGCCGCCGCGCCGCAGGAGGCGGACGGCGCGCTCTACGCCGCCTCGAAGAAGGTCTATCCGCGCAGCATCCAGGGCCTGTTCTCGCGCTGGCGCTGGATCATGGTCTTCGCCACGCAGCTGGTCTTCTACGGCCTGCCGTGGCTGCAGTGGGGCGACCGGCAGTCGGTGCTGTTCGACCTGGCGGCGCGGCGCTTCTACCTGTTCGGCCTGGTGCTGTACCCGCAGGACCTGATCTACCTGGCGGGCCTGCTGGTCATCTGCGCGCTGTCGCTGTTCCTGTTCACCGCGGTGGCGGGGCGCCTGTGGTGCGGCTTCAGCTGCCCGCAGACGGTCTACACCGAGATCTTCATGTGGGTGGAGCAGAAGATCGAGGGCAACCGCAGCGCCCGCATCCGGCTGGACGGCGAACCGCTGTCGATGGAGAAGCTGGTCAAGAAGTGGTTCAAGCACCTGGTCTGGATCGGCATCTCGCTGTGGACCGGCTTCACCTTCGTCGGCTACTTCACGCCCATCCGCGACCTCGGCATGGCCTTCCTGCAGACGCAGATGGGCTCGTGGGAGGTGTTCTGGGTCTTCTTCTACGGCTTCGCCACCTACGGCAACGCCGGCTTCATGCGCGAGCAGGTGTGCAAGTACATGTGCCCCTACGCGCGCTTCCAGAGCGCGATGTTCGATCGCGACACGCTGATCGTCAGCTACGACCCGCAGCGCGGCGAGCCGCGCGGCCCGCGCCGCAAGGACGCCGACGCGAAGGCCGCCGGCCTGGGCGACTGCATCGACTGCAGCCTGTGCGTGCAGGTGTGCCCCGTGGGCATCGACATCCGCGACGGCCTGCAGTACGAGTGCATCGGCTGCGGCCTGTGCGTGGACGCCTGCAACTCGGTGATGGACAAGGTGGGCTATCCGCGCGGCCTGATCCGCTACGACACGCAGAACGGCATGGCCGCGCGCTGGACGCCGCGCCAACTGCTGCGCCGCGTGCTGCGGCCGCGCGTGCTGATCTACACCGGCGTGCTGGCCGTGATGGTGGCGGGCCTGCTGGGCAGCCTGGTGGTGCGCACGCCGCTGAAGGTGGACGTGGTGCGCGACCGCGCCTCGCTGGCGCGGCTGGTGGAGGGCGGCCGGCTGGAGAACGTCTACCGGCTGCAGATCATGAACGCCACCGAGCGGCCGCAGCGCTACCGCATCGACGCGCGCGGGCTGGACGGGCTGGCCGTGGCGAGCGAGACGCAGGTGGAGATCGGCCCCGCGGACTCGCGCTGGGTGGCGGTGCGCCTGCAGATCATGGACGGCAGCGCTGCGCCCGGCTCGCATGCCATCCACTTCGACGTACGGCAGGAGGGCGGCGGCGCACAGGTCTCCGAGAAGGCCGTGTTCCTGGTGCCGCGCTGAATTCCGCTTTCAAGAAAGGCTTGCTGCAATGACCGACCAGAAGACCGACGAAGGCGCCTCGCCCTGGTGGCGCCACCCGATCATGTGGATGGTGGTGGGCGGTCCCGCCGCCGTGGTGGTGGCGGGCTGCGTGACGGCGTGGATCGCCGTGCACGGCGCCGATCCGGTGGTGGACGCCGACTACTACCGCCACGGCGTCGAGATCAACCGCACGCTGGGCGCCAAGGCCATGCTGCCGGCGCAGACCGGCCGCAACCACGCCATGACGCCGGCGCGCGACCTGCCGCCGGCGAAGCCCTGAGGAGGCCCCGCGATGCAGGCGCGCCGCGTGATGGCTGTGGGCTGGTCGTCCTTCCTGGCGGCCTGCGTGCTCGAGTTCCTGGTGTTCGCCTGTGTCGACCCCGGCGAGTTGCAGTGGTTCGGCCGGGCGCTGCCGCCGAGCCGCCAGCTCGTGTACGCGCTGTCCTTCTTCGTCTTCTGGGCCGTGACGGCCCTGTCGGGCGCCCTGGCGCTGCTGCTGACGCGCTCGTCGGCCGAGATCAACCAGGCGCCCTGAGCGCGTCTTCGGTTCACACCTTCTCAGGCCTGCCGCAGCGCCGCCGGCGCGCTGCCGGGCAGCACCACCGTGCCTTCGCGCAGCGCCCGCAGCAGCACGTGCGGCGTGGCCCAGATGTGGGCCTCCAGCGCCAGCGCGGCGCGCGCCTCCAGGCCGGCGATGGCCAGCTCGTAGATCTCCCGGTGCTCGGCGTGCACGTCGCGCTCGCTGCCGGGCAGGCCCATCGCGTAGCTGCGGTAGCGCTCGCTGTGGCGCGACAGCAGGCGCAGCACGTGCAGCGTCCACGGCGAGGCATGGCCCGACAGCAGCGCCTCGTGGAAGCGCAGGTTGAGCACCTCCCACTGGCGCCGCCGGCCGGGCGCGATCGGCCGCTCCTCGGCCGACAACGCCTCGTAGGCCGCCGTCAGGGCGTTGCGCCAGGCCGCGTCGCCGTGCCGTATCGACAGCCGCAGCGCCTCGGTCTCGATGTGCACGCGCAGCCGCGTGATGTCCTCCAGCTCTTCGATGGCGATGGGCGCCACGCGAAAGCCGCGCTGGCCCTCGGCGCTGACCAGCGCGTCGCTGACCAGCCGCGTCAGCGCCTCGCGCAGCGTGCCGGCGCCCACCTGGTGCGCCACGCGCAGGTGCTCGATGCGCAGCTTGCTGCCGGGCGCCAGCCGTCCTTCGATGATGGCGTCGCGCAGCGTGGCGTAGGTCTGCTCGATCAGCGTGCGGGAGCCGTTGGTGTCCGGCGCGTCGTTGGCGGGCAGGGCCCGCAGGGGCAGGAATGAACGTTTGGCCATGTTGTGTCAGGAGGCGTTGCGCGCGCGCTCCTGCAGGCGCGAGAGGCGGTAGCTCAGCTGCGGGCGCGTGATGCCGAGCGCGCGCGCCGCCGCGGCCAGGTTGCCGCCGGCGCGCTGCACGGCCTCGCGGATCAGGGCGTCCTCCATCGCGTCCAGCGTGAGGCCGCTGCGCTGCAGCGCCTCGTAGAGCCCGGCGGGGGGCGCGCACACGGCCGGGCTTTCCAGCTGGCCGGCGGCGTTCAGCGTCAGGGCGTCGGCCGAGGGCGCCTGGGGGAACAGCATCGGCGCGTCCACCAGCTCGCCGTGCACGGCCAGGATCACGCCGCGCTCGATCAGGTTCTCCAGCTCGCGCACGTTGCCCGGCCAGTCGTGGTGGCGCATCGCGGTCATCGCCAGGTCGGTGAAGCCGGCCACGCGCTTGCCGTGCGCGGCGGCGTACTGGTGCAGCAGGTGCATGGCCAGCGGCTCGATGTCGTCCACGCGCTCGCGCAGCGGCGGGATGCGGATCGGGTAGACGTTCAGCCGGTACAGCAGGTCGCGCCGGAAGCGGCCTTCCTCCACCGCCTTCTCCAGGTCGACGTTGGTGGCGGCCACCACGCGCACGTCCACCTTGCGCGGCTGGCTGCCGCCCAGGCGCTCCACCTCGCCCTGCTGCAGCACGCGCAGCAGCTTGGCCTGGGCGGGCAGGGGCAGCTCGCCCAGCTCGTCCAGCAGCAGCGTGCCGCCGTGCGCGCGCTCGAAGCGGCCCACGCGCGCCGCGGTGGCGCCGGTGTAGGCGCCTTTCTCGGCGCCGAAGAGTTCGCTCTCGATCAGCTCGGCGGGCAGCGCGGCGCAGTTCACCGCCACGAAGGGCTTGTCGGCGCGCGGGCCCATGGCGTGCAGGGCGCGGGCGAAGCGCTCCTTGCCCACGCCGGTCTCGCCGGTCAGCAGCACCGTCACCTGCGTCGGCGCGGCCTTGCGCAGCAGCGCCACCGTCTCCTGGAACGCGCGTGAGCGGCCCAGCAGCGGGCCCTGTTCGTCGGCCGGCTCGAGCTGCGTGCGCAGCGCCTCCACCTGCGACTGCAGCTCGTCCAGGCGCACCAGCATCGAGTCGGGGTCGTAGTCGCGCGCGAGCTGCTCGCCGTCGGGCCACTCGTGCACGAAACGGCCTTCGATCAGGCAGTGCTCGGCGCCGCAGGCGGTGCACTGCACTTCCTTGAACAGCGCCGGGCGGCGGAAGAAGCCGCTGGTGTAGCCCGAGGCGTAGCCCAGCAGCATCCAGCACACGGGGGCGTCCTGCGGGCCGAAGTCGCGCTGGTGCACCTCGGCCTCCCAGCTGTGGTCCCACTGGAAGACGCCGTGGAAGTGGCCGGCCGCCTCGTCGAGGTCGAACACGCGCGGCGTTACGCGCACCATGCCTTCGAGCATGTGCAGCTGCGGGCCGACCGAGAAGGCGTCGAACAGCGGGGCGTCGGGGCGCACCTGCCGTGCCAGCAGCGCGTCGCGCTCGCCCGACGCGTAGCCCGCGCGCATCAGCAGGCGGCGCGTGTGGGCCGGGCCGATGCTGGCCATCAGCTCGCGGCGCAGCGCCTGGATGGCCGCCGCGTGGACCAGCAGCATGCGCTGGCCCGACAGCCAGATGCGACCGTCGACGGTGGAGAAGTGCACCAGCCGGCGCAGGTCGTCGTCGGAGGGCAGGGGCGGGATCGGCGGCGGCATGTCGGAAAGTATCGATAAATTGACCCGAACCGTCCACCCGGGGCAATCCCTCGACAGCTCCGGATTGATCTTTTCATGCAGCCGCCCGGCGGGGCTTCATCAAATCATCATGCTGCTGCGCAGCAATCACGCCGCGCCGGCGGGTGCGATCCGCCGAAACGCCGCCGATGCCGGCCGGGACAGGCCGATTCCTAGGGGCAAACCCTCAATTTATCGACATTTTCGGGTGACTGGCACGCACCGTGCAAAACAGGCTGCGCACGCCGACCTCACGAGAACGCCATGTCCATCCCTGCCACCGACACACCCGCCTGCGACCTGAGCCAGCGCTTCGTGCGCGTGCTGGGCCGGCGCGACAACGGCTTCGTCGAGTTCGCGTTCTCGCTCGGTTGGCCCGAGCTGTCGGTGGACCTGCTGCTGCCCGAGCCGGACTTCGAGGCCTTCTGCCGCACGCACCGGGTGCAGCAGCTCGACGACTGAATCCCTTCACCCCGAGGAGACAACGCCCCATGAACATCGACCTGCAGGCGCGCGAGATCCAGCCGCTGCGCCAGACCTTCGCCCGCGTGGCGGCCTACACCGGCGACAAGCCGGCGTCGCGCTACCTCGAGGCCACGCTGGGCGCGCAGCCCGCGGCGAACTTCCACTACCGGCCGACCTGGGAGCCGGGCTTCGAGCTGTTCGACACCGGCCGCACGGCGGTGCGCATGGCCGACTGGTATGCGCTGCGCGATCCGCGCCAGTACTACTACGCCACCTGGACCATGGCCCGCGCGCGCCAGCAGGACGCGATGGAGTCGAACTACCAGTTCGTCGAGTCGCGCGGCCTGGTGGGCAAGATGTCCGACGCGCTGCGCGCCAGGGCCTGCGCCGTGCTGATGCCGCTGCGCCACGTGGCCTGGGGCGGCAACATGAACAACTGCAACGTGTGCGCGCGCGGCTACGGCACCGCCTTCACCGCGCCCGCCATGTTCCACGCGATGGACCACCTGGGCGTGGCCCAGTACCTGACGCGCCTGGGCCTGGTGATGGACGAGCCCGGCGTGCTGGAGGCCGGCCGCAACGACTGGCTGCAGGCGCCGCGCTGGCAGGTGCTGCGCCGCTATGTCGAGGACACGCTGGTGCTGCAGGACCCCTTCGAGCTGTTCGTGGCGCAGAACCTGGCGCTCGACGGCCTGCTGTACCCGCTCGTCTACGGCCAGTTCGTCGACGAGCACCTGGCGCTGCAGGGCGGCACGGCGGTGGCGATGCTCACCGCCTTCATGCCCGAGTGGCACGACGAGAGCGCGCGCTGGATCGACGCGGTGGTCAAGGTGGCGGCGGCCGAGTCGCCGGAGAACCTGGCGCTGATCTCCGGCTGGTACGCCGCCTATGCCCAGGCCGCACAGGCCGCGCTGGCGCCGGTGGCCGACCTGGCGCTGGGCGAGCAGGGCGCCGGGGCGCTGCAGGCCGTGCGCGAGGCGCTCGACGCCCGCGCCCGCAAGGCCGGCCTGGCCGTCTGAGGAGCACGCCATGAGCAGCAGCATCTCCAACGTCTTCATCGCCTTCCAGGACAACGAGGAAGCGCGCCCGGTGGTCGAGGCCATCCTGGCCGACAACCCCGACGCCAGCGCGGCGCACACGCCGGGCCTGGTCAAGATCGACGCCCCCGGCCGGCTCACCATCCGCCGCGCCACGATCGAGGAGCAGACCGGCCGCGCCTACGACCTGCAGCAGATCCACGTCAACCTCGTCACCCTCTCGGGCCACATCGACGAGGACGACGACCAGCTCACCCTGAGCTGGAGGCACTGAACCCACACATCACAGGAGACACACGCATGGACACCCGCGTCGCCAAGAAGAAGCTGGGCCTGAAGGAGCGCTACGCCGCCATGACGCGCGGCCTGGCCTGGGACACCAGCTACCAGCCGATGGACAAGGTCTTCCCCTACGACCGCTACGAGGGCATCAGGATCCACGACTGGGACAAGTGGGAGGACCCCTTCCGCCTGACCATGGACGCCTACTGGAAGTACCAGGGCGAGAAGGAGAAGAAGCTCTACGCCGTCATCGAGGCCTTCGCGCAGAACAACGGCCAGCTCGGCGTGGCCGACGCGCGCTACGTCAATGCGCTCAAGCTCTTCATCCAGGGCGTGACGCCGCTGGAGTACTACGCGCACCGCGGCTTCGCGCACGTGGGCCGGCACTTCACCGGCGCCGGCGCGCGGGTGGCGGCGCAGATGCAGTCGATCGACGAGCTGCGCCACTTCCAGACCGAGACGCATGCGCTGAGCCACTACAACAAGTACTTCAACGGCATGCACCAGGCGAACCACTGGTTCGACCGCGTGTGGTATCTCTCGGTGCCCAAGTCCTTCTTCGAGGACGCGCTCACCGCCGGGCCCTTCGAGTTCCTCACCGCCGTCAGCTTCAGCTTCGAGTACGTGCTGACCAACCTGCTGTTCGTGCCCTTCATGTCGGGCGCGGCGCACAACGGCGACATGTCCACCGTGACCTTCGGCTTCTCGGCGCAGAGCGACGAGTCGCGCCACATGACGCTGGGCATCGAGTGCATCAAGTTCATGCTCGAGCAGGACCCGGCCAACGTGCCGATCGTGCAGAAGTGGATCGACAAGTGGTTCTGGCGCGGCTACCGCGTGCTGACGCTGGTGGCCATGATGCAGGACTACATGCTGCCCAAGCGCGTGATGAGCTGGAAGGAGGCCTGGGAGATGTACGCCGAGCAGAACGGCGGCGCGCTCTTCAAGGACCTGGCGCGCTACGGCATCCGCGAGCCCGCGGGCTGGAAGGCCGCCTGCGAGGGCAAGGACCACATCAGCCACCAGGCGTGGAACACCTTCTACAACTACGCCGCCGCCGCGCCCTTCCACACCTGGGTGCCGAGCGACGAGGAGCTGGACTGGCTGTCGCAGAAGTACCCCGAGACCTTCGACAGGTACTACCGCCCGCGCCTCCTGCATTACCGCGCGCAGCAGCAGGCCGGCAAGCGGTTCTACAACAAGACGCTGCCGATGCTGTGCACCACCTGCCAGATCCCGATGCTCTTCACCGAGCCGGGCGACGCCAGCCGGATCTGCTACCGCGAGTCCAGCTACCTGGGCGACAAGTACCACTTCTGCAGCGACGGCTGCCAGCACATCTTCGAGCAGGAGCCCGAGAAGTACGTGCAGTCCTGGCTGCCGGTGCACCAGATCTATCAGGGCCACTGCTTCAAGGAGGGCGTCGATCCGACGCAGCCCGGCTTCGACCCGCTGATGGCGGTGCTCGACTGGTACGAGCTGAACGTGGGCCGCGACAACTTCGACTTCGAAGGCTCGGAGGACCAGAAGAACTTCGCCGCCTGGCGCGGCGACGCGCAGCCGGCCGCCGGCGAGGGAGGTGCGGCATGAGCACGGTCGCCCTGCATCCCTACGAATTCCCGGCCAAGGACGTGCGCGAGAACTTCCCCGCGCCGCTGCTGTACATCGGCTGGGAAGAGCACCTGATGTTCTGCGCGCCCTTCTGCCTGCCGCTGCCGCCGGACATGCCCTTCGGCGCGCTGGCCGGGCAGGTGCTGCCCGGCATCTACGGCGAGCACCCGGACTTCGCGCGCATCGACTGGTCGCAGGTGCAGTGGTTCAGGTCCGGCCAGCCCTGGACGCCCGACCCGGCGAAGAGCCTGGCCGAGAACGGCCTGGGCCACAAGGACGCGATCCGCTTCCGCACGCCGGGCCTGGCGGGCATCGAGGGATCGTTCTCCTGAGCGGAGGCCGCGATGAGTTACCAGCTCACCATCGAGCCCCTGGGCGCGACCATCGACGTGGAGGAGGGCCAGACCGTGCTCGACGCCGCACTGCGCCAGGGCATCTACCTGCCGCATGCCTGCTGCCACGGCCTGTGCGGCACCTGCAAGGTGCAGGTGTGCGACGGCGAGGTGGACCACGGCGCGGCCAACCCCTTCGCGCTGATGGACTTCGAGCGCGACGACGGCAAGACGCTGGCCTGCTGCGCCACGCTGCAGTGCGACGCCACCATCGAGGCCGACATCGACGAGGAGCCCGATGCCGCCGTCATCCCGGTGCGCGACTTCGCGGCCACGCTGGTGCGCATCGAGGCGCTCACGCCGACCATCAAGGCGCTGCACCTGGAACTGGACAAGCCGATTCGCTTCCAGGCGGGGCAGTACGTGCAGCTCGAGATCCCGGGGCTGGGGCAGAGCCGCGCCTTCTCCATCGCCAACCCGCCGGATGCGAACGGCGAGGCGGCGCGCATCGAGTTGAACGTGCGCCACGTGCCCGGCGGCGCCGGCACCACCTGGCTGCACGAATCGGCGAAGGAGGGCGACCGCCTGCGCCTGGCCGGACCCTACGGCCGCTTCTTCGTGCGCCGCTCGGCTGCGCTGCCGATGCTGTTCATGGCGGGCGGCTCGGGCCTGTCGAGCCCGCGCTCGATGATCCTGGAGCTGCTGGCCTCCGGCTGCACCGAGCCGATCACGCTGGTCTACGGCCAGCGCACGGGCGAGGAGCTGTACTACGACGCCGAGTTCCGCGCGCTGGCCGAGGCGCACCCGAATTTCCACTACCTGCCCGCGCTGTCCGGCGAGCCCGAGGGCTCGGCGTGGACGGGCGCGCGCGGCTTCGTGCACGAGGCGGCGAAGGCGCACTTCGACGGCGGCTTCGCCGGCCACAAGGCCTACCTGTGCGGCCCGCCGGCCATGATCGAGGCCTGCATCGCCACGCTGATGCAGGGGCGCCTTTTCGAGCGCGACATCTACACCGAGAAGTTCATCTCGGCGGCCGACGCGCAAGGTGCGCGCAGCCCGTTGTTCAAGCGAGTCTGACGGTGCAGTTCAGCCCCCGCCCCACGCTGCAGGTGCACGTCGCGCAGACCGGCGAGTGCTACGCCTGCGCCGGCGACGAGAGCCTGCTCAGGGGCATGCTGCGCCTGGGGCGGCGCGGCATCCCGGTGGGCTGCGTCAACGGCGGCTGCGGCGTGTGCAAGGTGCGCATCGTCGAGGGCAGCGTGCGCGCCCTCGGCCCGGTCAGCCGCGCCCACGTCAGCGCCGACGAGGAGGCGCAGGGCTACACCCTGGCCTGCCGCGTGGCGCCCACCGCCGCGGTGCGGCTGGAGGTCGCCGGGCGGCTCGTCAAACCCTTTTCCGGCGCCAGTGCCATCCCGGCGCGCGCGCATCCACCCACGACCCAACCCAAGGAGACATGACATGGGCGTTCTACGCATAGGCCACGCGAGCCTGAAGGTGATGGACATGGCGGCCGCCGTGCAGCACTACGAGAAGGTGCTGGGCCTGAAGACCACGATGCAGGACAAGGCCGGCAACGTGTACCTCAAGTGCTGGGACGAGTGGGACAAGTACTCGCTCGTCCTCACGCCGTCCGACCAGGCCGGCCTGAACCACATCGCCTACAAGGTCGAGAAGGACGCGGACCTGGACGCGCTGCGCGAGCGCATCGAGGCCTGGGGCGTGAAGACCGAGATGCTGCCCGAGGGCTCGCTGCCGGCCACCGGCCGCATGCTGCAGTTCAGGCTGCCCAGCGGGCACGAGATGCGCCTGTACGCGATGAAGGAATTCGTCGGCACCGAGGTCGGCTCCACCAACCCCGACCCGTGGCCCGACGGCCTGAAGGGCGCCGGCGCTCACTGGCTGGACCACGCGCTGCTGATGTGCGAGCTGAACCCGGAGACCGGCGTCAACACGGTGGCCGACAACACGCGCTTCATGACCGAGGCGCTGGACTTCTTCCTCACCGAGCAGGTGCTGGTCGGCCCGAACGGCGACATGCAGGCCGCCACCTGGATGGCGCGCACCACCACGCCGCACGACATCGCCTTCGTCGGCGGGCCGCGCAGCGGGCTGCACCACATCGCCTACTTCCTCGACTCCTGGCACGACGTGCTCAAGGCGGCCGACGTGATGGCCAAGAACAAGGTGCGCATCGACGTCGCGCCCACGCGCCACGGCATCACGCGCGGCGAGACCATCTACTTCTTCGACCCCAGCGGCAACCGCAACGAGACCTTCGCCGGCCTGGGCTACCTGGCGCAGCGCGACCGGCCCGTGACCACCTGGACGGAGGACATGCTCGGCAGCGGCATCTTCTATCACACGGGCGACCTGGTGCCGTCCTTCACCGAGGTCTACACCTGATGGACGCCGCCGTGCGCCACAGCGTGCCGCAGCGCTGCATCGGCTGGCAGGCCGCGCATGCCGCGGCCGGCGCGGCGGCGGCCGAAGCCGCGCGCCTGAGCGCGGCCGTGAACATCGCGCTGGTCGATCCGGCCGGGCTGCTCGCCGCCTTCGTGCGCATGCCCGGCGCGCCGCTGCATTCGGTGGAGATCGCCATCGACAAGGCCTACACCGCCGCCAGCTTTGGCCTGCCCACCGCGCGGTGGCACGCGGCGCTGGACGGCCATTCGCCCGCGGTGCGCGACGGCCTGCTGCGGCGGGCGCGCTTCGTCGCCTTCGGCGGCGGGCTGCCGGTGCTTGAGGGCGGCGAGCGTATCGGCGGCATCGGCGTCTCGGGCGGCAGCGAGGCGCAGGACGAGGCCATCGCCCGCGCCGGCCTTGCGGTGCTGGGGCTCATTGACAAGGACGCAACATGAAACAGATCCTGAACTTCATCCAGGGCGAGTACGCCGCCACCGACCGGCTGTTCGACAAGCATTCGCCGCTCACCGGCGAGGTGGTCGCGCAGGTGCACGAGGCCGGCCGCGCCGAGGTCGATGCCGCCGTGGCCGCCGCGCGCGCCGCGCTGGCCGGCCCCTGGGGCCGCATGAGCGTGGCCGAGCGCGTGGAGCGCCTGTACGCGGTGGCCGACGGCATCCACCGCCGCTTCGAGGAGTTTCTGGCCGCCGAATGCCAGGACACCGGCAAGCCGCGCAGCCTCGCCAGCCACATCGACATCCCGCGCGGCGCGGCCAACTTCAAGGTCTTCGCCGACGTGGTGAAGAACGTGCCCACCGAGTTCTTCGAGACCGCCACGCCCGACGGCCGCGGCGCCATCAACTACGGCTGGCGCACGCCGGTGGGCGTGGTCGGCGTGGTCTGCCCGTGGAACCTGCCGCTGCTGCTGATGACCTGGAAGGTCGGCCCGGCGCTGGCCTGCGGCAACACGGTGGTGGTCAAGCCCTCGGAAGAGACCCCGCAGACCGCCGCGCTGCTGGGCGAGGTGATGAACGAGGCCGGCATCCCGCCCGGCGTCTACAACGTGGTGCACGGCTTCGGGCCGGACTCGGCAGGCGAGTTCCTGACCACGCACCCCGGCGTGGACGCCATCACCTTCACCGGCGAGACGCGCACCGGCGAGGTCATCATGAAGGCCGCCGCCCAGGGCGCGCGGCCGGTGAGCCTGGAGATGGGGGGCAAGAACGCGGCCATCGTCTTCGACGACTGCGATTTCGACGCCGCCATCGAGGGCACGATGCGCAGCGTGTTCGCCAACTGCGGGCAGGTGTGCCTGGGCACCGAGCGCGTGTACGTGCAGCGCCCGCTGTTCGAGCGCTTCGTGGCCGCGCTGAAGCAGCAGGCCGAGGCGCTGAAGCTCGGCGTGCCCGACGATGCCGCCACCGGCATGGGGCCGCTGATCAGCAAGGAACACCAGGACAAGGTGCTGTCGTACTACCGGCTGGCGGCGGAGGAGGGCGCCACCGTGGTCACCGGCGGCGGCGTGCCCGACATGGGCGCGCAGCTGGCGGGCGGCGCCTGGGTGCAGCCCACGATCTGGACCGGTCTGCCCGAGACGGCGCGCGTCATCAAGGAAGAGATCTTCGGGCCCTGCTGCCACATCGCCCCCTTCGACACCGAGGAGGAAGTGCTCGCCAAGGCCAACGACAACGCCTACGGCCTGGCCTGCGCCATCTGGACGCGCGACCTGGCGCGTGCGCACCGCGTCGCGCAGCGCATGCAGGTGGGGCTGTCCTGGGTCAACTCCTGGTTCCTGCGCGACCTGCGCACGCCCTTCGGCGGTGCCAAGCAGTCGGGCATCGGGCGCGAGGGCGGGGTGCACTCGCTGGAGTTCTACACGGAGCAGAAGAATGTCTGCATCAAGCTCTGAAATGAAACACCCCCCAGGCCGCTTCGCGGCTCCCCCCTCTCTGGCGCCTTCGGCTTGGAGGGGGGCGCACCCAGCGGCCTGGCCAAGCCAGTTCCTCGGGTGCCCTGAGGACTTCGCTGCGCTCGTCGGCTTGAAACGCCCGTTTCATGCCCTGCGGGTGGTGCGCCGCGCCGTGGAGAACTGACATGAACCCTGAGATCGCGCGCAGCGTCGATGCGGCGGGCCTGCGCACCAACTACCACGACCTGGGGCAGGGCGCGCCGGTGCTGCTGATCCACGGCTCGGGGCCCGGCGTGTCGGCCTGGGCCAACTGGCGGCTGGTGATGCCCGAGCTGGCGCGGCGCGCCCGCGTGATCGCGCCGGACATGGTGGGCTTCGGCTACACCGAGCGGCCGCCGGGCTTCGCCTACGGCATGGACGCCTGGGTGCGTCAGGCGGTCGGCCTGCTCGACGCGCTCGACATCGAGCGGACCGACCTGGTCGGCAACTCCTTCGGCGGCGGACTGGCGCTGGCACTGGCGATCCGCCACCCGGCGCGCGTACGGCGGCTGGTGCTGATGGGCAGCGTGGGCGTGCCCTTCGCCATCACGCCGGGGCTGGACGCGGTGTGGGGCTACACGCCCTCGGTCGCCCGCATGCGGGCGCTGCTCGACATCTTCGCCTTCGACCGCAGCCTGGTGAACGACGAGCTGGCGCAACTGCGCTACCAGGCCAGCATCCGGCCGGGCTTCCAGGAGTCCTTCGCCGCCATGTTCCCACCCCCGCGCCAGCGCTGGGTCGATGCGCTGGCGAGCCGTGAGTCGGACATCCGCCGACTGCCGCACGAGGCGCTGGTGATCCACGGCCGCGAGGACCGGGTGATCCCGCTTGCGACCTCACTCACCCTGGCCGACTGGATCCCGCGCGCGCAACTGCACGTGTACGGCCGCTGCGGCCACTGGACGCAGATCGAGCACGCGGCGCGCTTCGCGCGGCTGGTCGGCGACTTCCTGGCCGAGGCCGCCGCCGACGAACCCCATCCCCTGGACTGACCGGACCATGAGCAACGAACTCCACGACACGCTCGGCGACGAGCTGTACGCCGCATTGCGCGACCGCCGGGTGGTCGACCCCCTGAGCGGGCGCCACCCCGACCTCACCATCGAGGACGCCTATGCCATCCAGCAGCGCATGCTCTCGCACCGCCTGGCGGCCGGCGAGCGCGTGATCGGCAAGAAGATCGGCGTCACCTCGCAGGCGGTGATGGACATGCTCGGCGTGTTCCAGCCCGACTTCGGCTGGCTCACCGACGGCATGGTCTACAACGAGGGCGAGGCCGTGCCCGCCGCCTCGCTGATCCAGCCCAAGGCCGAGGGCGAGATCGCCTTCGTGCTGAAGAAGACGCTCAAGGGCCCGGGCGTGACGGCGGCCGACGTGCTGGCCGCCACCGAGGGCGTGATGGCCTGCTTCGAGATCGTCGACTCGCGCATCCGCGACTGGAAGATCAAGATCCAGGACACCGTGGCCGACAACGCGAGCTGCGGCGTGTTCGTGCTGGGCGACCGGCTGGTCGACCCGCGCGAGGTCGACCTGGGCACCTGCGGCATGGTGCTGGAGAAGAACGGCGAGATCGTCGCCACCGGCGCCGGCGCCGCGGCGCTCGGCCACCCGGCCAACGCCGTGGCCTGGCTCGCCAACACGCTCGGCGCGCTCGACATCGCGCTGGAGGCCGGCGAGGTCGTGCTGTCCGGCTCGCTGGCCACGATGGTGCCGGTGAAGGCGGGCGACAACCTGCGCGTGACCATCGGCGGCATCGGCGGCAGCTCCGTCCGCTTCATCTGATTCCAACGAAAGGCTCCCCATGAGCAAGAAGATCAAGTGCGCCCTGATCGGGCCGGGCAACATCGGCACCGACCTGCTGGCCAAGCTGCAGCGCAGCCCGGTGTTGGAGCCGGTGTGGATGGTGGGCATCGACCCCGAGTCCGACGGGCTCAAGCGCGCCCGCGAGCTGGGCATCAAGACCACGGCCGACGGCGTGGACGGCCTGCTGCCGCACCTGGAGGCCGACGGCGTGCAGATCGTGTTCGACGCCACCAGCGCCTACGTGCATGCCGAGAACAGCCGCAAGGTCAACGAGCGCGGCGCGCTGATGATCGACCTCACGCCCGCGGCCATCGGCCCCTTCTGCGTGCCGCCCGTCAACCTGGCGGACCTGCTGGACTCCGGCGCCATGAACGTCAACATGGTCACCTGCGGCGGCCAGGCCACCATCCCGATGGTGCGCGCCGTCTCGCGCGTGCAGCCGGTGGACTACGCGGAGATCGTCGCCACCGTCTCCTCGCGCAGCGCCGGCCCCGGCACGCGCAAGAACATCGACGAGTTCACGCGCACCACCGCCGGCGCCGTGGCCCAGGTGGGCGGCGCCAAGCAGGGCAAGGCCATCATCGTCATCAACCCGGCCGAGCCGCCGCTGATCATGCGCGACACCGTGCACTGCCTGGTCGAAGGCGCGCCGCGCGAGGCCGAGATCCGCACCTCCGTCGAGCAGATGCTGCGCGAGGTGCAGAAGTATGTGCCCGGCTACCGCATCGTCAACGGCCCGGTGTTCGACGGCCAGCGCGTCTCCATCTACCTGGAGGTCGAGGGCCTGGGCGACTACCTGCCCAAGTACTCCGGCAACCTGGACATCATGACCGCCGCCGCCGCGCGCACCGCCGAGATGTTCGCCGAGGCGCTGCTGGCCGGCCGGCTGGCGCTGCAGCCCGCCGAAGCCGCAGCCGCCTGAACCCACGAGGAGAGAACCCCATGAGCCAACTTGAAGGCCAGCGCGTCACCCTGCACGACATGACGCTGCGCGACGGCATGCACCCCAAGCGCCACCAGATGAGCCTGCAGCAGATGAAGGACATCGCCCGCGGCCTGGACGCCGCCGGCATCCCGCTGATCGAAGTCACGCACGGCGACGGACTGGGCGGCAGCTCGGTCAACTACGGCTTCCCGGCGCACACCGACGAGGCGTACCTCGGCGCCGTCATCCCGCTGATGAAGCAGGCGAAGGTGTCGGCCCTGCTGCTGCCCGGCATCGGCACCGTGGACCATCTGAAGATGGCACACGGCCTGGGCGTCGCCACCATTCGCGTCGCCACCCACTGCACCGAGGCCGACGTGAGCGAGCAGCACATCACGGCCGCGCGCAAGCTCGGCATGGACACGGTCGGCTTCCTGATGATGGCGCACATGAACAGCCCCGAGGGGCTGGTGAAGCAGGCCAGGCTGATGGAAGGCTACGGCGCCAACTGCATCTACGTGACCGACTCGGCCGGCTACCTGCTGCCCGAGCAGGTGAAGGAGCGCATCGCCGCCGTGCGCGCCGCGCTCCAACCCGAAACCGAGCTGGGCTTCCACGGCCACCACAACCTCGCGATGGGCGTGGCGAACTCCATCGCCGCCATCGAGGCCGGCGCCAACCGCATCGACGCCGCCTCGGCCGGCCTGGGCGCCGGCGCCGGCAATACGCCGATGGAGGTGCTGGTGGCCGTGTGCGAGCGCATGGGCATCGTCACCGGCGTCGACCTCTGGAAGATCCAGGACGTGGCGGACGACCTGGTGGTGCCGATCATGGACTTCCCGATCCGCATCGACCGTGATGCGCTCACGCTGGGCTATGCCGGCGTGTACGGCTCCTTCCTGCTGTTCGCCAAGCGCGCCGAGAAGAAGTACGGCGTGCCCGCGCGCGAGCTGCTGGTGGAGCTGGGCCGGCGCGGCATGGTCGGCGGGCAGGAGGACATGATCGAGGACACCGCGCTGACCCTGGCGCGCGAACGCGGCCTGCTGGCTGCCTGAAGGGGAGGCGCATGGCACTCGACAGGAACACCATCGACCAGCTCGCCGCCCACCTGGAGACCTGCGAACTGGAGGCGCGGGACACGCCCAAGATCACCGACGAGCATCCCGGCATGGACTGGGACGACGCCTACGCGATCCAGGACGCGATCCTCGCGCGCAAGCTGGCCCGCGGTGCGCGCGTGGTCGGCCTGAAGGCCGGCCTGACCTCGCACGCCAAGATGAAGCAGATGGGCGTGGACAGCCCCGTCTTCGGCTTCCTCGTGGACGCGTTCAGCGTGCCCGAGGGCGCTGCGGTGAAGACGGCCGGGCTGATCCACCCCAAGGTCGAGCCCGAGATCGCCTTCGTGCTCAAGCACGCGCTCAAGGGGCCGGGCTGCCACATCGGCGCCGTGCTCGCGGCCACCGACTTCGTGCTGCCCGGCATCGAGGTGATCGACAGCCGCTACCGCGACTTCAAGTTCGACCTCAAGAGCGTGGTGGCCGACAACACCTCGGCCGCGCGCTTCGTGGTCGGCGGCCGGGCGCTGCGGCCCGAGCAGGTGGACCTGCGCACCGTCGGCATCGTGCTGGAGAAGAACGGCGCGCCGGTGGCGCTGGGGGCCGGCGCCTCGGTGCTGGGCCACCCGGCCGCCGCGGTCGCCATGCTGGCCAACCACCTGGGCCGGCAGGGCAGGGAGATTCCTGCCGGCAGCCTGATCCTCTCGGGCGGCGCCACCGAGGCGGTGGCGGTGGAGGCCGGCGACGCGGTGACGCTGCGCGTGCAGGGCATGGGCAGCGTCGGGCTGCGCTTCGCCTGAGCGCAGGGAGGCACGACCATGCCCTTCGCCCAGATCTACATGATCGAAGGCCGCACCGAGGCGCAGAAGAAGGCGGTGATCGAGAAGGTCTCGCAGGCGCTGGTGGAGGCCACCGGCGCGCCGATGGCCAACGTGCGCGTCTGGATCCAGGAGGTGCCCAAGGAGAACTGGGGCATCGCCGGCGTCAGCGCCAAGGAACTGGGGCGCTAGCCGGCAGGCGCCGCATCAGGCGCAGACGGTGGGGTTCACCAGCCGCTTGAGCGCATCCGCGTCAAGGATGCGCACGTGGCGCTGGTTCACCTCGACCAGGCCGTCCTCGACGAACTTGGAGAGCGTGCGGCTCACGGTCTCCAGCTTCAGGCCCAGGTAGCTGCCGATCTCCTCGCGCGTCATGCGCAGCACCAGTTCGCTGGCCGAGAAGCCGCGCGCGTGCAGGCGCTGCACCAGGTTGAGCAGGAAGGCGGCCAGGCGTTCCTCGGCGCGCATGCTGCCCAGCAGCAGCATCACGCCGTGCTCGCGCACGATCTCGCGGCTCATGATCTGGTGCACGTGGCGCTGCAGCGCCGTGACCTCGCGCGACAGCTCCTCGATGCGGTCGAAGGGCATCACGCAGACCTCCGCGTCCTCCAGCGCCACGGCGTCGCAGGTGTGGTGGTTGTTGACGATGCCGTCCAGGCCGATGATCTCGCCGGCCATCTGGAAGCCGGTGACCTGGTCGCGCCCGTCCTCGGCCGTCACCTGGGTCTTGAAGACGCCGGTGCGGATGGCGTAGAGCGCCGAGAAGCGCTCGCCGTTGCGGAACAGCGTCTCCTTGCGTTTGACCTTGCGCCGCGTGGCCACGAGGTCGTCGATGCGCTCCAGTTCGGTCGGCTGCAGGCCCACCGGCATGCAAAGCTCCCGCAGGTTGCAGTTCGAGCAGGCGACTTTGATCTTTTCGGGCGTCATGGTCATCAGGTGAGTCGGTCCGACGGTGGCGCCGACGGGCACGAGGCGCGGATCCGCGGCCCTCGACGGCATTGTGCGCGCGCAATCCTCCAGCGGATTGATCCAGGTCAAACAAGCCGAAGCCCAACCGCCGCACAGTGCGAGGGTACCCCGCCACGGGAGCTTTGCCCACCCCGGCCGCCACGATGAGTCCGCTGACCCTCCACCCTTCTCCCGCCGCCCCCGCTGCGGCGGCCGCCGAGCCCGCGCTGTCCCCGGCGCTGCTGCGCCGCTTCGACGTGCCCGGCCCGCGCTACACCTCCTATCCCACGGCCGACCGCTTCGTGGAGGCCTTCGGCGCCGACGACTACGCCCAGGCGCTGGCCCAGCGCCGGCAGGCCGGCCGCGCGGCGGGCCTGCCGCTGTCGCTGTACGTCCACATCCCCTTCTGCCACTCGCTGTGCTACTACTGCGCCTGCAACAAGATCGTCACCAAGCGGCACGAGAAGGGGCGCGAGTACCTGCAGTACCTGCGCCGCGAGATCGCGCTGCAGGTCGAGCACCTGGGGCAGGGCGCGCCGGTCAGCCAGCTGCACCTGGGCGGCGGCACGCCCACCTTCCTGAACGACGGCGAGCTGGGGCAGTTGATGGACATGCTGCGCCAGGCCTTCGCCCTCGCGCCGCAGGGCGAATACTCCATCGAGGTCGACCCGCGCACCGTCGACGAGGCGCGGCTGGCCCGCCTGGCCGAACTGGGCTTCAACCGGCTGAGCTTCGGCGTGCAGGACTTCGACCCGGACGTGCAGAAGGCGGTGCACCGCGTGCAGCCGGCGGCCGAGGTGTTCGCCCTGGTGGGGGCCGCGCGGCGCCTGGGCTTCGGCTCGATCAACGTCGACCTGATCTACGGCCTGCCGCGCCAGAACGCCGAGTCCTTCGAGCGGACGCTGGCCCAGGTGGGCGAGTTGCGACCCGACCGCATCGCGCTGTACGCCTACGCCCACCTGCCCGAGCGCTTCAAGCCGCAGCGCCGCATCGACGCCGCCGAACTGCCGCCTGCCGGCGCCAAGGTCGACATGCTCTCGCGCGCCATCGCGTCCTTCGCCGAGGCCGGCTACAGCTACATCGGCATGGACCACTTCGCGCTGCCCGACGACACGCTGGCCGTCGCCCGGCGGCAGGGGCGGCTGCACCGCAACTTCCAGGGCTACAGCACGCAGCCGGATTGCGACATCATCGGCCTCGGCGTGTCGGCGATCGGACGCGTGGGCGCCACCTACAGCCAGAACGCCAAGTCGCTGGAGGAGTACTACGACCTGATCGGCCAGGGCCGCCTGCCCGTGGTGCGGGGCCTGGCCCTGACGCGCGACGACCTGCTGCGGCGCACCGTCATCATGGCCCTGATGTGCCAGGGGCGGGTGGACTTCGAGGCGGTGGGCGCGGCGCACCTGATCGACTTCCGGCGCCATTTCGCGGCCGAACTGGAGGCGCTGCAGTCGCTGGCCGACGAGGGCCTGGTGCGGGTGGATGCGCACGCCATCGAGGTCACGCCCACCGGCTGGTTCTTCGTGCGCGCCATCGCGATGGTGTTCGACCGCTACCTGCAGGCCGACCGGGCGCGCTCGCGCTTCTCGCGGATTATTTGAATGCACCCCCAGTCTTCGCGGACTTCGTTCCGCTTCGCCAACCCCCTTCCAGGGGGCACACGCCGCGGCCCGGCCAAGCCGGTTCCGCGCGTGTTCCCGCATGGCCTGCTCCGCGGCCTTCGGAGTGTGGCGGGCCGGGCGAGGGGCGCATCGCTGGTATGAACGTCTCCCTGGCAGCGACGGTCTTCCTGATGGGCCTGGCCGGCGGTCCGCACTGCGTGGCCATGTGCGGCGCGGCCTGCGCCGGGCTGGGGCAGGCGGCCGGCGCGCACCGGGGGCGGGCGCTGTGGGGCTTCCAGGCCGGGCGGCTGGCCGGCTACTCGGCGCTGGGCGCGCTGGCAGCGGCCACGGTGCAGGGGCTGGGCTGGCTGGGCGGGCAGGTCGCGGCGCTGCAGCCGCTGTGGACGCTGCTGCACGTCGCGGCGCTGGTGCTGGGCCTGGCGCTGCTGCTGCGGGCGCGCCAGCCCGTCTGGCTGGACCGCCCGGCGCGCGGCGTCTGGCGGCAGGTGCGGCGCCTGGGCGCCACGCGCAGCGGGCCGCTGCTGCTGGGCGCGCTGTGGTCGCTGCTGCCCTGCGGGCTGCTCTGGTCGGCGTTGCTCGTCGCGGCGCTGGCGGGCGACGCCTGGGCCGGCGCCGGCAGCATGGCGCTGTTCGCGCTCGGCAGCGGCCTGTGGCTGCTGGCGGGGCCCTGGCTCTGGCTGCGCCTGGCCAACGCCGGCTGGCGCGGCGCGCAGGCCGGCGCCGCCACCCTGCGCGGCGAATGGGGCGTGCGTATCGCCGGCGGGGCGCTGGCGGCCAGCGCGCTGTGGATGCTGCTGCACGGCACGCCCTCCGGCCGGGCCTTCATGGCCTGGTGCCTGGGCTGAGGGTTCAGGGCGGCCCGTCGCCGCGGCGGAAGGCCGCCGGCGCCACGCCCGCATGCTGCTGGAAGGCCTGGGCGAAGCGCCCGGCGCAGGACCATCCGCATTCGGCCGCCACGTCCGCGATGGGCAGGCGCGTGCTGCGCAGGAGCCGCTGGGCCAGCGCCAGCCGCTGCGCCTTCACGTAGCGGTGGACGCTCAGCCCGGTGTCGCGGCGGAAGGCGCCCTGCAGGCTGGTGGCGTTCCAGGCCAGGCGGCGGGCGAGGGCGTCGACGCTCCAGGCCTCGCCGGGGCTGGCGTCGATCAGCCGGCGGGCGGCCTGCACCCGGCCCGCGCCGGGCGTCCGTGACGGCGGCCGGCTGCGCGCGCCCTCCAGCAGCGACTCGAACTCGCGCGACAGCAGCGTCATCAGCTCGACCGAACGGGCCATGAAGCGCGGCGCGAAGGCCGCGTCGTCGCTGTTCCATGCCGACAGCTCGCGCAGCGCCGCCCCGGTGGCCGCGCTCCAGGCGGCGTTGCACAGCACCAGCGGGCGCTCCTCGCCCAGCAGGCGGGTCGTGCGCTGCGACAGCCCGGCGCCGGTGGTGCGCAGCCACTCCAGCAGGCGCGGCCGCTCGAAGCGGATCTGCACGAAGCGGTGCCGCTGCGCGCCGGGAATGCGGATGGCGTAGCCGCCGGCGCGGTTGGGCATGCGCACCATGGTGTGGCAGGGACGGAACTCGAGGTCGTCCTGCCCGGTGCCGACGGTGCTGCCCGACAGGCAGCCGTCGAGGAAGAAGGAGGCCAGCACGTCGTCGCGCGGCGCCAGCGTGACCTGCATGTCGCTGCCCACGTCGAACTCGCAGTACAGGGCGTGGATGCCGGCGAAGGGCTCCACGCGCAGGTAGCGTACGCGGCCGCCGCCCAGCGGCCAGCGCGCGTCGGCGTCGTACACGTTGCCGCCGAAGGCGAAGCCGCCGCGCCAGCGCGAGTGCGCGACCAGTGCGTCGAACTGCGCCTCGGTCAGGAGATGGGGCGGTTGCTTCTGCACCAAAGTCCGTTGCTTCTGCATCGTGACGATCGCGTGGCTGTTCCTATAGTCGCTCGCAGCAGACACGATGCCTGCTGTCGTCCTGGAGGTCAAGAAACGGTGAAGCCCCTCTCATCCCGCGTCTGGTGGCGCATCGCCCTCGCGATCGGCATCGCGCTGCCCTTCGCCGCGCCGCCGGCCGGCGCGCAGGACTACCCGAGCCGGCCGCTGCGCATGATCGTGCCCTTTCCCGCCGGCGGCGGCGGCGACGTGACGGCCCGCGTGGTGGCGCGCAAGCTGGAAGAGCAGCTCGGCCAGAGCGTGGTCGTCGACAACAAGCCGGGCGGCAACTCCCTGATCGGCGCCCAGGAACTGGTCAAGGCGCAGCCGGACGGCTACACGCTGCTGTGGAGCATCGACCAGACCTACGTGCTCAACCAGGCGCTCTACCGGAAGCTGCCCTACGACCCGCGCAAGGACTTCGCGCCGGTGACGCTGACCATCGCCAGCCCGATCGTGCTGGTGACGCGCGCCGACTCCGGCATCGGCAGCGTGGCCGACCTGGTGGCGCGCGCCCGCGCCGAGCCGGGCAAGGTCAACGCCGGCGTCGCGGCGATGCTCGCCCACGTCGCCCAGGGGCTGTTCGACCAGTCGGCTGGCGTGCGCACCACGCGCATCCCCTACAAGGGCAGTTCCGAGCTGGCGACCGGCACGATGGCCGGCGACGTCGACCTGGCCTTCGACGGCATCGCGCCTTTCCTGCAGTTCGCGCGCAGCGGCCGCGCGCGGGTGCTGGCGAGCACCGCGCCGGCGCGGCTGGCCGCGATGCCCGACATCCCGACGCTGACGGAGCTGGGCTTCCGGGACATGAGCTTCGGCGTGTGGTTCGCGGTGGCGGCGCCGGCCGGCACGCCGCAGCCGGTGATCGACCGGCTGAACAGCGCGTTCTCGGCCGCGCTGGACGACGCCGGCGTGCGCGAGCGCCTCGCCACCTTCGGCTTCGAGCCCGTGGCGCAGCGCGGGCCGGCCGCGATGGCGCAGCGCATGGAGGCCGACCTGCAGCGTTTCGGCCCCGTGGCCCGCGCGCTGGGCCTGCAGCTCGACTGACGGAGCCGGACCCATGCAGACGCAGCCCGGCCCCGTGCCGCACTTCGACCTGGACCACCTCATGCTCAAGGTGGACGACCTGGCCGCGGCCCGCGCGGCGATGGGCCGGCTGGGCTTCACCACCTCGCCCTACCGCACCAACGACCCGATGGGCGGCGGCCGCACCGGCGGGCGCGGCGGCAACCACCTGGTGCTGTTCGAGCCGCTGGTGCCCGACACCACCAACATGCTCGAACTGGCCTACTGCGACGTGCCGCACGCCATGCCCGCGATGCGCGAGGTGCTGGGCGGTCCGCAGGGCTTCGCGATGCTGGTGGTCAGCCCGGCCGACCTGAGGGCCTTGCGAGCGTGGTGGACCGCGCAGGGCTTCGACTTCTCGCCGGTGATCGGGCAGCGCTTCGACTGGCAGGACCCGGAGACGGGCCAGCGCGACCTGATCCACTTCGAGGTCGTCGTGCCGCAGTCGCATCCGTGGGTCTATCCCTTCAACGCGGCGAAGATGCTGGACTTCACGCACTACGAGCGGCCCGCCTGGCGGCGCCACGCGAACACGGCGCGGCACTGGACGGCCTGCACCGTGGCGGTGGACGACGCCGATTTCGAGGCCAGCCCGGCGATGCTGCAGCGCATCTACGGGCAGGAGAGCGTGGCGGCCGGGGCCGGCGGCCTGCAGGTGCGGCGCGGCCCGCTGCGCTTCGTCGTCATGCGGCGCAGCGCCTTTGCCGAGCACCTGCGGGACGCGCTCGGCGACGTGGCGATGCCGTGCCATTCGTCCATCCATGTCCAGGTCGATTCGCTGGACCAGGCGGCGCGGGTGATGTCCGGCAACGGCGTTCCCTTCGTGCGCGCCGGCTCCGGCCTGCTGGTGCCGCCGGCCTTCGGCTGCGGCGTGGCCTACGCCTTCTCCGAAGCGCCGGCATGACGGCGCCGCCGCCCGGCTTCGAGCACGCCTTCGTGGCGCTGGAGGGAGGGCGCCGGGCGCACTGCGTGCGCGGCCCGCGCAACGGCCCGCCGCTGGTCTTGCTGCCGGGGCTGATGGACCCGTGGTCCGGCTTCGCGGCGGTGGCGCCGCCGCTGGCGGAGCGCTTCTGGGTCCATCTCGTGTCGCTGGCCGGGCACGGGCTGTCCAGCCCCACGGCCGACGGCCGCTATGCCGTGCCGGACTACGGCCGCGACGTGGCCGCGCTGCTGGCCGATGCCTTCGACGAGCCGGCCTGCATCAGCGGCAATTCCCTGGGCGGCCTGATCGCGCTGTGGCTCGCCGTGCATCACCCGCGGCGCGTGCGCGCCATCTGCCTGGAGGATGCGCCGCTGTTCGTCACGGAGGCGCCTGCTTGGGACGCGCACTGGATGCGGCCCGGCTTCGCCCGCGTGGTGGAGGCGATGGAGGCGGCGCAGGGCGATGTCGAGGCCCTGGCGGCGCGCATCGCCGCCATGCCGGTCATCCGGCCGAAGGTGCATGCGACGCGGCAGGAGCGCGCCCGCACGCTGGAGCGCCTTCGCCGGCTGCTGGGGCCTGCGGCTTCGGAGCCCCGCCTGACGGCGGCGTGGGCCGCTTACGAGGAAGAGGGCAGGCAGCCCGCAGTGGCGGACTTCTATCCGGCCGGCGCGGCCCGCGAGATGGCGATCGCGCTGTCGGAGGTCGACGTGAACGCGCCGTGCGAGGTGGTGCAGGGCCGGCTCAACACGGGCTTCGGCCACGCGGACCACCTGGCGCGGGTGCGGCAGCCGGCGCTGGTGATGGAGGCCGACCGGCTGCTCAGCGGCATCGTCGAGCCCGCCCTGTTCGACGAGGCATGCCGCCTGCTGGGCCGTCACGGGCAGCGCGCCTATGCCGACGGCGCCGGGCACCTCGTCCACCTGGACGCGCCCGGGTGGTTCGCCCAAACGCTGGCGGAATTCTTCCTGCCGGCGTCCTAGCCGCTCAGGCCCTTCCAGAGCATGTACGCCGCCAGCAGGTACAGGATGCTGGCGAACACGCGCTTGAGTTTGGACACCGGCAGCGCATGCGCCGCCTTCGCGCCCAGCGGCGCCATCAGCACGCTGCACACGGCGATGACCACCAGCGCCGGCAGCCAGATGTAGCCGAAGGAGCCCGCCGGCAGGCCCTGCAGCGACCAGCCGGAGACGACGTAGCCGGCCACGTTGGCGGCCGCGATCGGGAAGCCCAGTGCGGCGCTGGTCGCCACCGCGTTGTGGATGGCGACGTTGCACCAGGTCATGAAGGGCACGCTGATGAAGCCGCCGCCCGCGCCGACCAGGCCGGAGACGAAGCCGATCACGCCGCCCGCGGCGAGCTGCCCGCCGGTGCCCGGCATCTGCCGCGTCGGCTTGGGCTTCTTGTCCAGGAACATCTGCGTGGCCGAGAAGCCGACGAACAGGGCGAAGAAGATCGCCAGCGCCGTCCCCTTGAGCAGCGCGAACACGCCCAGGCTGCCCAGCAGGCTGCCGAGGACGATGCCCGGCGCCAGGCGCGCCACGATGTCCCAGCGCACCGCGCCGCGCCTGTGGTGCGCGCGCACGCTGGAGACGGACGTGAAGATGATGGTCGCCATCGAGGTCGCGATGGCCATCTTCACCGCCAGGTCGGCCGGTGCGCCGCGGTGGCCGAGGATGAAGGTGAGGAAGGGCACCATCAGCATGCCGCCGCCGATGCCCAGCAGGCCGGCCAGGAAGCCGGTGGCCAGGCCGAGCAGGGCGAGTTCGACGACGAGCAGCGGTTCGATCGGCATGTGCGGGGCGCTCTCCACAAGAAAACGGCCCGCCATCGAGGGGCGGGCCGTGGGAAGAAGGTGTCTGCTGGTGCCACCGGACCGTCATCCTGAACGCAGGGTTCAGGTGGGCGAGGGCAGCAAGGCATTGGGTTCGTCTGACGCGAGACGATCACGCCTGCCAAGCGATGTACCAAGCCCGGGCTCCGTAGAGCATTGGTTCAAGGAAATATAAAGCCCGGCATGCACCGCAGACGCCCTCGATTTTACCCGCGGGGCGCGCGGCGTACAGGCTTGACAAGGACGCGCCGGCGTGTGCGCGGCGGCGGCCTACAGCAGCAGCCCGTCGCCGGCCAGGGCCTGGTCCAGCTTCTGGACGAGCTGGGCGGCGCGCTGCGCATCCGCATCCGGGTCGCCGGCAGTAGCGGCCTGCGCCGGCGCGGCCGCCAGCTCGCGCTCGCGCTGCGCCAGGTCGAAGGCGATGTTGAGCGAGGCCAGCACCGCGATGCGGTCGCGCGCCTTGACCTTGCCGGCGTCGCGGATGCCGCACATGGCGGCGTCCACGCGCTGCACGGCCTCGCGCAACTGCGCCTCGCCGTCCTCGGGGCAGCCGAGCAGGTAGCTCTGGCCCATGATCTGCACTTCGATCTGTTTCACGGCGTGTCGTCGGGATGAAGGTCGGGGGCGCCGCCGTCTTCGGCCGGCAGCCGTTCGAGCATCGCGTCGATGCGGGTGCGCGCCGCCGCCAGCCGCGCCTTGAGCGCATCGCGCTCGCGCGTCAGCGCGTCGACCTGCTGCGTCAGCAGCGCGTTGGTGCGCTGCATCTCCTCGTGGCGCACGAGCAGCCGTTCCACGCGCTCGGCGATCTGATCGATGGGGCTGGGGGCGGGCATGGGGCGGCATTGTAGGTGGCTGCTTTCGGACGCCCCCGCGGCGGCGGCGCGCGGCCGCGTCGCATGCGTGCAGAATCTACAAAGCATCTTTTCATTTCCTGTCCGCATGGCACCCGGGGGCGCCGCTTAGACTGAATTTGATCTACATCGAAGTCAGGAGACAGGCCGATGCGCCTCCCCAAATACCTTGGCTGCCTGGTCGTGGGACTGGCGGCCTTCGCCGGCGCCGCCCAGGCCCAGCAGGCCACCCGGATCGTCGTTCCCTTCGCCGCCGGCGGCGGCACCGACCAGTACGCGCGGCTGCTGGCGGCCGAGCTGACCCGGCAGGGCACCCAGACCATCGTCGAGAACAAGCCCGGCGCGAGCGGCATCATCGCGGCCAGCTACGTCGCGCAGGCCCGGCCCGACGGCACCACCGTGCTGCTGACCTCGCTCAGCACCCTCGTCACCAACGCGGTGATGTACGAGAAGCTGCCCTACGACCCGGCGAAGAGCTTCGTGCCCGTCACTCAGGTCGCCTACCAGCCCACCATCGTCGTGGGCCGCACCGACCTGCCGTACAAGGACATCAAGGGCATGGTGGCCTACGCCAAGGCCAACCCGGGCAAGATCAACCGCGGCTCGCCCGGGGCCTCGATCCTGACCAACCTGGCGCCCGTCGCCTTCGAGGGCATGGCCGGCATCAGCACCACGCACATCCCCTTCAACGGCGACACGCCCGGCCTGCAGGCGCTGCTGGGCGGCCAGATCGACATCCAGGGCACCTCGATCACCGGGCCGCTCTCGCACATCCGCGCCGGCAAGATGCGCGTGCTGGGCGTCATGGACGCCAGGCGCATGCCGCAGATGCCCGACGCGCCGACCTTCAAGGAGCAGGGCTACGACATCGAGGCGCTGCTCTGGTACGGCCTTTCGGCGCCGGCGGCCACGCCGCGCGGCGCGGTCGAGGAGCTGAACCGCAAGGTGAACCGGCTGCTGTCCGACCCGGAGTTCATCGAGCGCGCACGCGCCATGGGCATGGAGCCGCGGGGCGGCACGCCGGAGCAGTACGGCCGGTACGTGCAGGCCGAGGCCGAGCGCTGGGTGCCGATCCTGCAGCGCCTGAACCTGCCCAAGCAGATGCATTGACGCGGCCGCCGGCTGCGTTCGATGGCCGGCAGCCTCACGCCATGAACGTCCGCATCCGCAGAATCGGCGAGACGAAGGACCAGCTCGGCGAAAGCCCGTGCTGGCTGGAGGACGCGCAGTCGCTGTGCTGGATCGACGCGCTGGCCGGCCGCCTGTGGCGGCTGCATCCCGGCAGCGGAGCGCCGGAGCGGCACCACCTGCCGGCGCCCGTCGGCTCCATCGCGCCGTGCGGCGGCGACGCCGTGGTGGTGGCGCTGCGCAACAGCTTCGCGCGCTACGACTTCGCCACGCGCTCCCTGCGGGAACTGGGCACGATCCCGGTGGACGACCCCCAGGTGCGCTTCAACGACGGCAAGTGCGACCCCGCGGGCCACTTCGTCGCCGGCACCATGCACATGGGGCGCGCGCCCGGGGAGCGCGTGCGCGGCGGGCTCTACCGCCTGCGCGCCGACGACGGCCGCATCGAGCAGCTCGCCGACGACAACGGCTTCGTCAACGGCCCGTGCTTCAGCCCCGACGGCGGCACCTTCTACGTGGGCGACAGTCTGGAGCGCGTCATCTGGGCCTACGACTACGACCCCGACGGGCCGTTGCGCAACAAGCGCCTCTTCCTCGCCACCGGCGAATTCGACTGCGGTCCGGACGGCGCGACGGTGGACGCGCAGGGCTTCCTGTGGACGGTGTTGGCCCGCGCGGCGCGCATCGCCCGCGTGGCGCCCGACGGGCGGATCGAGCGGCTGATCGAGGCCCCGCCGACCTATCCCACGAGCCTGTGCTTCGGCGGCGCGCGCCTCGACCGCCTGTACCTCACCTCCATCTCGCGCAGCGCCCGGCTGGAAGGGCGCCAGCCGCAGGACGGCGGCCTGTTCCTGATCGAGGACCTGCCCGCGGCGGGGCTGGCGCCGCAGCGCTACCGGGGTGCTGCCGCCTAGCGCAGCCCCGACTGCCGGTCCGCCGCGCTCACCAGTTGCAGCAGGCCCGGGCCGATGGTCTCGAGCAGCTGCGCCTTCTTCCAGCGGAAGCCCGGCACCGCGCAGTTGAACAGCAGCCGGCGCGGCCCGTAGCGCATGCGGGCCGCCACGCCCACCGCCAGCACGCCGAAGCCGGCGTCGCCCAGGTTGATCGCGAAGCCCCGCCTGGCGTAGTGCGCCAGGCTTTCGCGCACGCCTTCGCCGCAGCGGGCGACTTCGTCGGGACGCTCGCGCTTCGCGCGCGCCAGGAAGGCCTGCCGCTCGCCCGCCGGCAGCTGGGCCAGCCAGGCGCGGCCCATCGCGGTCTCCACGATGCCGCGCACCGCGCCCACGCCGGGGCGCTTGAGGGTGCCGTCCTCGTGGCTGCAGGTCTCCAGGTAGACCACGTCCAGGTCCATGGTCACGCCCACCGACACCGCGCCCTCGATGCGGTCGGCCAGCTGCTGCATGGCCGGCCGCACCAGGCCCAGCATGGGCGTGTTGATCACGTAGGGGTAGCCCAGCGCCACCGCGGCCGGGCCGATGAAGTAGCGGTCGAGGCGCTCGTCATGGTCCAGGAAGCCCATGGTGAGCAGGCTGCGGCACAGGCGCGAGACGGTCGGGCGCGACAGCCCCAGCTTGGCCGCGAATTCGCTGTTGGCGTGCGCGCGCGGATCGCTCACGAAGGTCTGCAGGATGAGCAGCCCCTTGGCCAGCGTGCCGGCGAAGTAGGGGTCTTCGTCCCGCAGGCGCTTCAGGTCCTGGTGGTCCTTCATGCTCTGGTGGGGTGGGTGGGCCTGGCGGCGATTCTGGGCAGGGCGGGCCATGGAAGCGGATCGTGGTTTCAATAATTGAAACACAGTGCCGGTGATTGCGGGCCTTCTCCATACAGTCGCGCCCACCATGATCCGAGACGACGACCGCATCCAAGCCCTGCTGGGCGACATCCGCGCCTTCGTGCGCGAACGCTGGCATCCGCTGGAAGAGCGCGTCAGCCGCGACAACGACATCCCGCCCGACGTGGTGGACGAACTGCGCCGCAAGGGCTACTTCGGCTGGAGCATTCCCGAGGCCTACGGCGGCCTGGGCCTCACGACCGAGGAACTGGTCCTGTGCGCGATGGAGCTGTCGCAGTCGTCGGTGGCGCTGCGCGCCCGCGTGGGCACCAACACCGGCATCGGCTCGGAGGCGCTGGTGGCCGACGGCACCGAGGCGCAGAAGCGGCGCTGGCTGCCGCGCATGGCCAGCGGCGAGCTCACCGGCTGCCTGGCGCTCACCGAGCCCGAGGCCGGTTCGGAGGCGAGCAACGTGCAGACCACCGCGCGCCGCGAGGGCGATCACTACGTGCTCGACGGCAGCAAGCGCTTCATCACCAACGCGCCGGTGGCCGACGTGTTCACCGTCGTCGCCCGCACGGAAGAGGGCACCCGGGGCAGCAAGGGCGTGTCGGCCTTCCTGGTCGAGCGCGGCCCGGGCCTGTCGACCGGCGAGCCCTACCGCATGATGGGCCAGGCCGGCTCCTTCGTGTCGGACGTGCGCTTCGAAGGCTGCCGCGTGCACGCCGGCCAGCTCATCGGCGGGCGCGAGGGCGCCGGCTTCCAGACGGTGATGAAGGTGCTCAACAAGCAGCGCCTGCACCTGGCGGCGCTGTGCACCGGGCCGGCCATCCGCATGCTTGACCTGGCCATCGCGCACACCACGCGGCGCCGCCAGTTCGGCCAGCCGGTGGCGGACTTCCAGCTGGTGCAGGCCATGATCGCCGACTGCCGCACCGAGATCTTCGCGGCCCGTTCCATGATCCTGGAGGCGGCGCGCGCGCGCGACCGCGGCGAGGACGTGGCGCTGCAGGCCTCCATGTGCAAGTACTTCGCCTCCGAGATGTGCGGCCGCGTGGCCGACCGCGCGGTGCAGATGTTCGGCGGCTCCGGCTACGTGGCCGACTTCAGCCCCATCGAGCGCTACTACCGCGACGTGCGCCTGTTCCGCCTGTACGAGGGCACCAGCCAGATCCACCAGCTCAACATCGCCAGGCTGGCGCTGCGCGAGGCGGACGGGCGATGAGCGGCCGGGTGGACCTCGTCGCGCGGGTGCGCCGCTTCGTCGAGCGGCACTGCATCCCGCTCGAATCGAAGGCGCACGTGCACGACCCGGCGGCGCTGGACGCCGCGCTGGCGCAGCTGCGTCCCGTCGCGCGCGAGCTGGGCCTGTACCTGCCGCAGATGCCGGTGGAGCAGGGCGGGCTGGGCCTGTCCTGGGTGGAGCGCGCCGCGGTGTTCGAGGAGGCCGGGCGCAGCTACCTGGGCCCGGCCGCGCTCAACTGCGCGGCGCCCGACCAGCCCAACATGATCAGCCTGCTGCGCCAGGGCACGCCGGAGCAGCAGCGGCGCTACCTGCGGCCGCTGGCCGAAGGCCGCATGCGCTCCTGCTTCGCCATGACCGAGCCGGCACCGGGCGCGGGCTCCGACCCGTCGATGCTGTGCACCACCGCGCGGCGCGAGGGCGGCGGGTGGGTGATCGACGGCCACAAGTGGTTCATCACCGGCGCGGTGGGCGCGGCCTTCTGCATCGTGCTGGCGCAGACCGGCGAGGGCCCCACGCAGTTCATCGTGGACATGGACAACCCCGGGCTGGAATGCGTGCGCGCCATCCGGGCCATCGACCCGTATGCGGTGGGCGGCCACGGCGAGCTGCGCTTCACCGCCTGCCGCGTGGCGGCCGACGCGGTGCTGGGCGAGGTGGGCCGGGGCTTCGTGTACGCGCAGCAGCGGCTGGAGCCGGCGCGGCTGTCGCACTGCCTGCGGCTCATGGGCCGCGCGCGGCGCGCGCTGGAAGCCGCGCAGGCCTACGTGCGCGAGCGTTCGTCCTTCGGCGACCGCCTGGCCGACCTGCAGCAGATCCAGGCCATGGTGGCCGACTGCCACATCGACCTGCATGCCAGCCGCCTGATGAGCCTGGACTGCGCGCGCCGCATGGACGAGGGCCTTGCGGTGAAGACCGAGTCGGCGATGACCAAGGTCTTCGTCTCCGAGGCGCTGAACCGCATCGCCGACCGCGCGGCGCAGATGTGCGGCGCGCTGGGCATGTCGGAGGACGACTCGCCCGTCGCGCTGATCCTGCGCGAGCTGCGGCCCTTCCGCATCTACGACGGCGCCTCCGAGCTGCACCGCGCGACGCTGGGCCGGCGCTTTCTCTCGCGAAACCTGGAACCAAGAACCTCTGGAGACTGACATGACGCATTCGCTCAAGAAGACGCTCGCGCGCCTGGCCGCTGGCCTGGCGCTGGGCCTGGCCGCATCGCTGGCCGCGGCCGCCTTTCCCGACCGCCCGGTGAAGCTGGTGGTGCCCTTCCCGGCGGGCGGCAGCACCGACCTGGTGGCGCGCGAGGTGGCGCTGGAGATGGGCAAGGCCCTGGGCCAGCCGGTCGTGGTGGAGAACAGGGCCGGCGCCGGCAGCCTGATCGGCTCGGAGCTGGTGGCCAAGTCCGCGCCCGACGGCTACACGCTGCTGATGGCGGGCCTGACCAACATCTTCCTGCCCTACGTCCACAAGGGCCTGAACTGGCATCCGGTGGACGACTTCGCTGCCGTCGGCCTGGTGGCCGACCTGCCCAACGTCATCGCCGTGAATGCGGCGACGCCCTACCGGACGCTGGCCGACCTCATCGCCGCCGACAAGGCCAAACCGGGCCAGCTGTCCTTCGGTTCCGCCGGCGTGGCCACGCCGTCGCACCTGGTGTGCGAGATGGTGAACCACCAGGCCGGCACCCGGCTGCAGCACGTGCCCTACAAGGGCAACGCGCCGGCGGTGAGCGACGTGATGGCGGGCCACATCCCGGTGATGTGCAACAACCTGGGCGGCACGCTGCCCTACATGAACGGCGGCCAGATCCGGATCCTTGCGCAGACCGGCCGCACGCGTTCGCCCTCCGTGCCCGACGTGCCCACCTTCGCCGAGCTGGGCCTGCAGGGCCTGGACAGCGGCCTGTGGATGGGCATCGTCGCGCCCAAGGGCACGCCCGACGCCGCCCTGGCGCCGCTGCGCGCCGCGCTGGCCAAGGCCATGGCGCTGCCCTCGCTCCGGGACAAGCTGGCCAAGCTGGGCGCCGCGCCGCTGGACCCGTCGGTGGCGGCGTACGACAGGCGCATCGCGGCCGACCGCAAGGCCTGGGACCCGGTGCTCGGGCGCGTGGACCTGAAGGGCAACTGATGGAAGGGCAATCGCAGGGAGGCGGCCCGCTGCGCGGGGTGCGCATCCTGGACATGGCGACCGTGCTGGCCGCGCCTTTCTCCGCGACGCTGTGCGGCGACATGGGCGCCGAGGTGATCAAGCTGGAACTGCCGGCCGGCGGCGATCCGCTGCGCGGCCTGACGCCGGTGCACGAGGGCCATCCGCTGTTCTGGAAGACCGCCAACCGCGGCAAGAAGGGCATCTCGCTGGACGTGCGCAAGCCCGAGGGCCGTGCGTTGTTCCTGCAGCTCATCGCCGGCTTCGACGTGCTGGTGGAGAACTTCCGTACCGGCACGCTGGATGGATGGGGCCTGGACATCGGCACGCTGCATGCGGCCAACCCGCGCCTGATCGTGCTGCGCCTCACCGGCTTCGGTCAGACCGGCCCCTACGCGCGGCGCCCCGGCTTCGCGCGCATCTTCGAGGCGATGAGCGGCTTCACGCACCTGACCGGCGAGCCGGGCGGCCCGCCGCAGCACATGAACTATCCGCTGGGCGACGTGGTGGCGGGCCTGTTCGGCGCCTTCGCCATCAGCACTGCGCTGGCCGAGCGCAACGCGTCGCCGCCGCAGCAGTACAGGGGCGCCGAGATCGACCTCTCGGCCACCGAGGCCATGGCGCGCCTGCTCGATCCGCTGGCGGCGGAGCACCGCATCGGCGGCGTGGTGCGCGGGCGCACCGGCTCGCGCGCCACCTACACCGCGCCCTCCAACGTGTTCCGCGCGGCCGACGGCGTGTGGTTCACGCTGGTGGGCACCGGCGGGCCGATCTTCGCGCGCATCTGCCGCGCGATCGGCCGCGAGGACCTGCTGACCGATGAGCGCTTCTGCGACAACGCGGCGCGCCTGCGCCACCTGGAGGCGCTGGACCGGATCCTTGCCGACTGGTGCGCCGCCCGGACCTTCGAGGAACTGGCTGCGCTGCTCGACCGGGAGGACGTGCCCTACAGCAAGGTGTTCTCGATCGCCGACCTGCAGGCCGACCCGCACATGCGCGAGCGCGGCGCCTTTGTCGACCTGCCGGACGAGGAGTTCGGCGGCGTGCCGGCGCCGGCGCCGGTGCCGCGCTTCGTGGGGCGCGGGTCCGCGCCGCCGCCTGCCACCGGGCCGCGCACAGGCCAGCACAACCGCGAGGTGTACGGCGCGCTCGGCCTCGGCGAGGCGCAGCTTGCGGCGCTGCGCGAGGCCGGCGTCGTCTGAGATCCTAGGCGCCTTCGTTCTTCAGCGCGTCGGCCACGAAGTCGACGAAGGCCCGCACCTTCAGCGGCAGCGTCCGGCTGTGGCGGAAGACGGCGAAGATGCCGTTGGAGAAGCCACGCACGGCGAAGCGGTACTCGGGCAGCAGCCGCACCAGCGTGCCGTCCCGCAGGTCGCTGCGCACGGTCGCTTCCGACAGCAGGGCCACCCCCATCCCGCCGATGGCGGCCAGCCGCAGCAGCTCGCCGTTGTTGGCACTGAGCACGCCCTGGATCGCCAGCTCCTGTTCCTGGCCGCCCTGGGCCGCGTCGATGTAGCGCCAGGTCGTCTGCTCGTGTTCGCGGCGGTAGGTCAGGCAGCGCAGCTGCGGCAGCTCGCTCGGGTGCCGCAGGCGCGCGTAGGCGCGGGCCAGCGCGGGGCTGACGACCAGCACCTCGTCGCTGGACAGAAGGCGCTTGATGACGAAGCCCGAGTCGGCCGACTTGCCGGTGCGGATGTCGATGTCGAAGTCCTGTTCCACCAGGTTGACCGGGTGCTCCGAGAGCTCGATCTCCACGCGGATGTCGGGGTAGGCCTGGGCGAAGCGCGGCAGCAGCGGCGCCACCACGCGCAGGCCGATGTGGGTGCGCGAGTGCACCCGCAGCCGCCCCTCGGGCCGCTGGCGCGCGTCGAGCGCGGCCTGCTGTGCCTCGGCCATCGCCTCGAGCACGACCTCGGCCCGTTCCAGGAAGGCCTGGCCGGCCTCGGTCACCTTGAGGTTGCGGCTGGTGCGGTCGACCAGCTTCACGCCCAGTTCCTCCTCCAGCGCGCTGATGCGCCGCGAGATGGTGGCCGGCGACAGGCTGAGGCTGCGGGCCGCCGCCGAGAGGCTGCCTTTTCTTTGCGTGGCGACGAAGATGCGGAGCGAATCCAGGGCCTTCATGGGCGCGCACTCCACCGCATGAGGGGCGTTGTCGTCAAGTCATTCCTGTGCGGGCGTGCGGTTGGCCTGGAGGACGCGGGCGCCCAGCGCGGTGCCGTGGACGGCCAGGTGGGCGCCCATCTGGACGGCCTGCAGCAGCTCGGCCGGCGCCGCGCCCTGCGCCAGCGCGGTGGCGGCGATCCGGCGCACGGCGCCCGGGTTGAAGGCCGTGAAGCAGGCATGCAGCGCCAGCTGCACCAGGCTGCGCTCCGCATCGCCCAGGCCCGCGCCGGGCCGGCCCTGCTCGACGAAGTCGAGCAGCACCTGCGCGTAGCCGGGGTCCAGCCGCGCCACACCGGCCAGGGGGAGGGCGTGCGCCGGCCCGAGCCGGTCGATGCGGGCCTGCAGCGCGGGGTCGATCGGCGCCGCCGCGGGCGGGTCCGCGAGTTCGGCCAGGATGTCGGCGGCCTGGCACACGCCGGCGGCGCCCTGTACCGCCACCAGGTGCAGCACGTCGACGATGTCCGCCTCGCTGGCGCCGCAGGCGATCGCCCGCGCCATGTGGGTCTGCAGGCCGGGCTCGTAGAGATGGGACGCCGAGGCGTCGAGCGCCACGTAGATCAGCTCCACCATGCGCTCGCTCAGCGGCCCGGTGCGCGCCGGGTAGCCGGCGTAGTTCGCGTACTGCTGCACGAAGCCGGGGCAGGCCTGCAGCATCGTGTCGGTCCACGGGCGCCAGTAACCGCGTTCGGCGATGAAGAGCGCCTTGATGCGCGCGCGCTCGGCGTCGAGGGAGTCGTCGATGGTGGTGTTCATCGGGATGCGCAGACGAGGGTCTGCCCGGTCAGGTACTGCGCAGCGGGCCCGGCCACGTAGCGCAGCAGGGCATGCAGCGCGGGCGGGTCCAGGTCGGCCGGCACCTGCAAGGCGTTGATGCGCAGGGCGCGGCTGCCCCATTCGCAGGCGAGGGTGGATACGAGCATGCGGGCCGCCGCGCCGTCGCCGGCGTCCTGCCAGCGGCCCGCCGCAGAGGCGGGCAGCAGCAGCGTGAGGCTGGCCTGCTGCGCATGGCGGGCCGCGAAGCGCGCGGCGGCGGCATGCACCGCGTGCAGGAGCCTGCCCGCGCCGCCGCGCAGCGGCGAGAGGTCGAGGCAGGCCGCGTAGTGCGGCTGCCCGGCGGCGGCCGGCGCCACCGCCTGCCAGGGGGCGGCATCGCCGCCGCAGACTTCCAGTTGCAGCGGCGTGTCCTGGGGCAGCGGCGCCAGCGTGGCGGGCGCAAAGCCCTGGCTGCCGCCGTAGATGGAAGAGCCGCCGTTCACCGCCAGCACCTGCCCGCTCAGGGGCAGGGCGCCGGAGCTGCAGAGGAACTGCAGCGCCTGCGCCATCTCGGCGGGCGATGCCATGCGCCCGAGCGGGATCTTGCCCACCGCGCGCGCCGGGTCGATGCGGCCGGCCTGGATCAGCCCGTCCACCAGCTCGGTGCGAACGAAGCCGGGCGCCAGCACGGTCACGCACCAGTCGGGCCGCGCCTGTGCCAGCGCCAGGGTCTGCGCGATCAGGCCCGCCTTGCTCGGGCTGTAGGCGCCGCGCCAGGGAATGGCATGCAGGCCGGCGCCGGAGGCCACGTTGACGACGCGCGCGCCCGGCTCGAGCAGCGGCGCGCAGGCGTCCACCACCGCGGCCGGCGCCGCCAGGTTGAGGGCCAGCAGGCGCTCCAGTTGCACCGCGTCCTGCTCGGCCAGCGGCGTGCCGGACGGGTCGGACATGCCGGCGTTGTTGACGAGGGCGTCGAGCGTGGGCGTGCCCTGGCCGAGCGTGGCGACCTGCCGCGCGTCGGTCAGGTCGACGGCGCGCAGCACGTGCGCCGACGCCGTCGTGCAGGGCAGGCTGCGCCCCAGGGCGCCCAGCGCCTTTTCGTTGCGGTCGATCAGCACGCACTGCCAGCCCGCGCCGGCGAACAGCCGCGCCGCCTCGCGGCCGATGCCGGAGGCCGCGCCGGTGATCAGGACCGTCTGCATGGGCGGTGCGGCTGCGCGCGTCAGATGTTGGTGAGCGTGACGCCGCCGTCCACCGTCAGCGCCTGCGCGGTGATGAAGCCGGCCTCGTCGCTGGCGAGGAAGCAGATGGCGCGCGCGATGTCCTCCACCGTGCCGAGCCGGCCCAGCGGCGTGCGGGCGATGCGGGCGGCGTCGCGCTCGGCGTTGCGGTTGCGCTGCGTGCCCTCGGTGGGCACGGCCGAGGGGCACACGGCGTTGACGCGGATGCGCCGCGCGCCCAGTTCGGCCGCCGCGGCGCGCGTGATGCCCAGGATGCCCGACTTGATGCCGGAGTACACCACCGAGTTCGGCGCCGAGCGCAGCGCGGCGACCGAGGCCACGTTCACGATCGCGCCGCCGCGCTCGGGGTCCATCACCGCCACGGCTTCCTGCAGGCTCCAGATGACCGAGCGGAAGCCCACGTCCAGCATGCGTTCCACGGTCTCCGGCAGGATGTCCGGGATGGCCTGGTAGCGCACCCAGGCCGCGTTGTTGACCAGGATGTCGAAGCGCCCGCCGCCGTGCTCGGCGGCGCGCTGGATGGCCTCGCGGATGCCTTCGCGGCTGGCGATGTTCTGCACGATGCCGAAGGCCTGGCCGCCGCCGGCGCGGATGGCCTCGACCACGGGCGCGACGAACTCCTCCTTCAGGTCGTTCACGCAGACCACGGCGCCGCGGGCCGCCATCTGGCAGGCCGTCTCGCGGCCGATGCCGGCGCCCGCGCCGGTGACGAGGGCGACGCGCCCCTGCAGGTCCTGATGCATGTCGGCTCCTTGGCTCACACGGATTGGATGAAGTCCCGGCCGGCCTGGCGGGCGAGGGCGCCGGCACCGAAGGCGGCGTCGAACTTGCGCACTTCGCGCAGGGCGCGGTGCAGCGGCACTTCCCAGGTGAAGCCCATGCCGCCGTGCAGGTGGATGGACTTCTCGAGCACGAACGCCGCGCTGTCCAGGGCCTGGGCCAGCACCGCACGGGTGCCGCGCTCGCCGCCGAACTCGTCGGCGCGCAGCACGCGCCGGATGCCGGCGCCGGCCGCCTCCTGCAGCAGCCGCATCTTCGCCAGGTGGTGGCGCACCGCCTGCTTGGCCGACAGCGGGCGGCCGAACTGCACGCGGGTGGCCATGTAGCCCGCCGTGGTGGCGAGCGCGCCCTCGGCGGCGCCGTGGGCCCAGCCGGCGACGAGGATCTGCAGGTCGCGCTGCAGCGCGGCGAAGGCGGCGGCGCCGAATTCCGCGAGCACCTTGGCGCCTTCGAGCATCAGGAAGCACTGCGGATGTTCCGGGTCCAGCGCCTCGTCGGTCTCGGTCTCGACGCTGGACAGGTCGAGCAGGGCGCCGCCGCCCCGGCCGTCGGCCACCAGCACCCAGTCGGCTTGCTGCGCGTGGCGCGCATGCCCCGCGAAGCCGTCCTGCAGGCTGCCCTGCAGCGCCCAGGTGGCGGCGCGCTCGCCGCTGCACAGCTCGGCGGCCAGCGGCGACGTGCCCAGCGCCTTGGCGATCAGCAGGGTTTCGAGCAGCGGCCACTGCAGGCGCAGCCGGCCGGCCTCGGTGACGATGGGCAGCGCGAATTCGATGCCCAGCGCCAGGCCGCCGGCCTCCTCGGCCGCGCACACGCCGCACAGGCCCGCGGCGGCCAGCACCTGGCCCGTTTCGCGGAAACCGCGGGCCTGTGCGTCGGCGATGGCCTCGGCCGCCGCCTGGGCGAACTCTTCAGGCTGAAGGTCGTTGTCTTGCATGCTCATGCCAGATCCTTCGGCAGATCCATGATCCGCTGGGCGATGATGTCCAGCTGCACTTCGGTGGTGCCCGCGTAGATGGTCTCGGCGCGGGCGTAGAGGTAGGCGTTGGCGAAGGCCTTGCGCGCGCGGCGGGCCTGCGGGCTGGAGCGCGGCGTGACCTGCGACACCAGCGACAGCGCCAGCCCCATGAAGGCCTGGTGGCACTCGGACCAGAAGAGCTTGGTCAGCGAGCCGCGCGCGCCGATCCTGGCGCCGGCGGTCATCTGGTCCACCGTGTGCTCGACCAGGCCCTTGAGGGCGTCGATCTGTCCGAGTACCTCGCCGATGCGGCGCTGGTGGTGGCCGTCGTCCAGCAGCTTCGCCAGCGCCGGGTCCGACTTGCACGCGGCGACGAGGTGGCGCAGCTCGGCCTCGAAACGCCAGGCGCGGTACATGCGGTTGGTCGCGCGCTCGATCGACAGCACGCGGATGGCGGCGTTCCAGCCCTCGTCGGGCGCGCCGAGGCGGGCGCTGTCGGGCACCACCACGTTGTCGAAGAAGACCTCGGCGAAGGACTCCTTGCCGTCGATCGACTTGATCGGCACCACGCGGATGCCGGGCGTGTCCATGGGCACGGCGAACATCAGCAGGCCGCGGTGCTTGTCGGCCACCGTACCGGTGCGCGTCAGCAGCAGGCAGTAGTGGGCCTTGGCCGCGCCGCTGGTCCAGATCTTCTGGCCGTTGATGCGCCACGTGTCGCCTTCGGGCACGGCCTTGGTCCGCAGGCGGGCCAGGTCGGAGCCGGCGTCGGGCTCGGAGAAGCCCTGGCACCAGTAGTCGTGCATGGCGAGGATGCGCGGCAGGAACTGCTGCTTCTGTTCCTCCGTGCCCACGGTCTGGATGATGGGGCCGGCCAGTTCCTTGCCGATCGAGCTCACGCTCTCGGGCATGAGCAGCGCGCCCACCTCCTTGTTGACGATCAGGTGCTCGCGCAGCGTCAGGCCCATGCCGCCGTAGGCGGTGGGCCAGGTCATGCCCGCCAGGCCGGCCTCGTACATCGAGGCTTCCCATGCGCGGCATTCGTCCAGCGTGGGGGCGCGATAGTCGAGGCTGTCCGCGCGCATGTGCTCGGGCAGGTGGGAGCGCAGCCACTGGCGCGCGTACTGGCGATAGGCGGCCGGGCCTTCGGCGGCCGCCGCCAGGGCCGGATGCTGTTCCGTGTGCATGGGGGCTCTCAGGGTGCGGGGGTGTTGCGGGGGCGGGGGACCATCAGGGCGTCCAGGACCAGGACGCCTTCGCCCTCGGGCCGGACCAGGATGGGGTTCATGTCGATCTCGGCGACGTCGGCGGCATGGCGGCAGGCGAATTCCGACAGCCGCGCCACCGTGCGCGCGGCGGCGGCCACGTCGGCCTTGGGCCGGCCGCGCGCGCCGTCGAGCAGCGGGAACATGCGCAGGCCGCGGATCATGTGCAGCGCCTCCTCCTCGGACACCGGCGCGACCTGCACCGCCACGTCCTTGAGGATCTCGGCGTAGATGCCGCCGAAGCCGACCATGACCACCGGGCCGAAGACCGGGTCGCGCGAGACGCCGGCGATCAGCTCCACGCCGCCGCGCACCATCGGCGCCACCAGCACGCCGTCCAGGCGCGCGGCGGGCGCACGGGTGCGGGCGTTGTCCATGAGGCGGCCGTAGGCCTGCCGCACGGCCTCGTCGTCGGCCAGGTCCAGCGCGACGCCGCCGATCTCGGTCTTGTGGGCGATGTCCTCGGAGGCGATCTTCAGCACCACCGGGTAGCCGGTGGCCCGCGCGCTGCGCACGGCTTCGTCGGCGCTGGCAACCACTTCCTCGCGCGGCACGCTGATGCCCGCCGTGGCCAACGCCTTCTTGGCATGGAACTCGTTGCGGAACACGGCTGGATCGACCGCGTCGACCGGGCCGCTGTAGGCCGCGGCTGGGGGCAGGGCGGCCAGTTGGCCCAGCCGTACCAGCCCGGCCATGCCGGTGGCGGCCGCCGGGATGCTGGGGAACACCGGGATGCCCAGCGCGTTGATCTCGGCCACCGCGTCGGGCGGGCCCTGGCTGATGATGACCAGCAAGCGGTCGGGGTGGCTGGCGCGGATCTTCGAGAGCGCCTCCAGGTACACGCCGCGCAGCCGCGGGTTGTACAGCGACAGCGCCAGCAGCAGCACCAGCGTGCTGCCGCTCGCGTCGCCCTGCAGCGCGCTCAGCATCTTCAGCAGGATGTCGGGCCGGGCCGACATCTGCGCCGAGGCATCGACCGGGTTGTGGGTGCCGGCGGTCGGCACGGCCTCGCGGATCAGCGCCCGGGTGGCCTCGGCCAGCGGGGGCAGCGTCATGCCGGCCTGCACCATCGCGTCGGCCATCATGATGCCGAAGCCGCCGGAGGCGGCCACCAGCGTCACGCCGTCGGTGGCGGGCAGGCGTTCGGGGCCGAGCAGGGCGGCGGCATGGCCCACGTCGAGCAGTTCCTCGAAGGAGCGCACGCGCAGCACGCCGTGGCGGCGGAACACCGCGTCGAACACCGCGTCGGAGCCGGTCAGCGCGCCGGTGTGCGAGGCGGCGGCGGCCTGGCCCTGCTCGGTGGCGCCGATCTTCAGCACGATCACCGGCTTGTTCCGCGCGCGCGCCATCTCCAGCGCCGCGGCGAGCCGGCCGGCGTGGCGGCAGGTCTCCATGCAGCACAGGATGATGCGGGTGGCGTCGTCCTGCGCCAGCGCGGCGATGCCGTCGGCGACGTCCACGTCGGCCTCGTTGCCGGTGGCGATGAAGCGGCTCACGCCCAGGCCGCGGCTGGCCATGTTGCGCATGGTCAGGCTGCCGATGTTGCCGGACTGCGAGACGATGCCCGCCTGGCCGGCCGGCGGCATGCTCTGCTCCAGCGCGATGGAGAAGGAGCCCACCAGGCTGTTCGCCACGTTGACCGCGCCCAGGCAGTTCGGGCCCAGGAGGCGCATGCCGTGCTCGCGCGCCACGCGCACCATCCCGGCCTGCAGGGCGGCGCCCTCGGGGCCGGCCTCGGCGAAGCCGGCCGACAGCACGATCACGCCGCGCACGCCGCGCTCGGCGCAGTCGCGCACTGCCTGCAGCGCGGCCGGCGCCGGCACCGCCAGGATGGCGAGCGCGGGCGCCGTCGGCGTGTCGAGGACCGAGGCGTAGCCCGGCAGGCCCTGGATGGTGCCGCCCTTGGGGTTGACCGGGTAGATGGCGCCGGCGTAGCCGTACTTGCGCAGCAGCTGGACCGGGCGGCCGCCGATCTTGGTGGCGTCGTCGGAGGCGCCGACGACGGCCACGGCATCGGCCTCGAAGAAGGCGTCGAGGCCGGCGCCGGGGGCTTGCTGGAGCGGGGCGGACATGGGTTCAGCGCCCCTTGAACACGGGTGCGCGCTTTTCCAGGAAGGCCATGCGCGCCTCGCGGGCGTCCTCGGTCTTCGACAGCGCCACGGTGAACTCCTGTTCGAAGCGGTAGGCGTCGCGCTGCGGCATCAGGTCGACCATGTTGGCGGCGCGCTTGGCGTAGGCGATGGCCAGCGGGGCCTTGGAGGCGATCTCGCGGGCCAGCGCCATGGTCACGGGCAGCAGGTCCTTCTCGGCCAGCACGTCCTCGATGACGTTGCGCTTGAGCAGGTCGTGCGCGCTCAGGCGCTGCCCGGTGAAGAACATGCGGCGCAGCGTGGAGCGGCCGAACAGCGTCTTGAGCATGGAGGCGCCGCCGGCCAGGCCGACGTTGATCTCGGGCATGCCCACGGTGGCGTTCTCGGAGGCGTACAGGATGTCGCAGGCCGCCGCCAGGCCGAAGCCCGCGCCCAGGGCCGCGCCGTTGATGGCGGCGATCACCGGCTTGGCGCATTCGCGGATGGCGTTGCCGGTCTCGCGGGTGATGCGGTTGTGCTCCAGGAAGTCGCCGGCGACGTCGGGGTTGGGGCGGTCCTTCAGGTCGGCGCCGGCGCAGAACACGCTGCCGGTGCCGGTCAGCACGGCGCAGCGGACGTCCTCGCGCTCGGAGATGGCGTCGAAGGTGGCCACCAGTTGGCGCCGCATCTCCCGGTTCAGTGCATTGACCGGCTTGCGGTCCAGCGTGACCAGGCCGACGCCGTCGGCCACTTCCAAACGAACCCACTCATCACTCATACGCACCTCCAGGCAAAAGAAGGCCAGCCTGCCGCGGCGCAGGGCTGGTCGGGGAACACGTGTTCGACAAACGGAGCGCGGCCCGCCGGCTCCGGGCGGGCGCATGGATTTGCGCGGCTTTGTCTCGGTGTCGATTTCCGGCGGATTATAGAAATCGGGCTGGAATTGATTTCCAACCAATCCGCGGGAGTGTCCTGCAGAAAATGCAGGAATCGGGGAAATTCAATTGAATTGAATTGCGGGAATTCAATTCAATTGACGCGGCAGGCGCGCCGAATTAACCGGCGGGCTGCGGGTCCAGCCCGGCCGTGCGGCCATGCGCGACGAAGCGCAGCTCGCGCCCGGCCACGTGCTCGGCCACGAAATCCAGGAACAGGCGGATCTTGGCGGGGATGATGGGCGTGTCGAGGATGGTGGCGTACATCCCCTCGTCGAAGCCCTTGTTGCTGATGCGATGGTCGTCCAGCACCCGGACCAGGCGGCCCAGGCGGATGTCGTTGTGCACGGTGTAGTCGTCCAGCAGCGCCAGGCCTTCGCCCAGGCGCGCCAGTTCCAGCAGGGCGATGCCGCTGTTGCTGACGTGGCGGGGCTGGAAGACGATCTCGTTGACCGCGTCCTGCTGCTTGAACAGCCACGTGTAGCGATCGCCCGGCAACTGGTAGGCGAGGCACTCGTGCGCCAGGATGTCCTCCGGCACGCGCGGCGCGAGCCGGTCGGCCAGGTAGGAGGGAGCGGCCACCAGGTAGCGCTCGCTCTGGAACAGCATCCGCCGCTTGACGCCGGCCTCCACCGGCGGCGAGATGCGGAAGTCGATGTCGAACTGGTCGCGCCGCAGGTCCACCGGCGCCTCGGTCAGCGTGAGCTGGATGTGGATGGCCGGGTACAGCTTGCGGAACGACGCCACCAGCGGGGGCAGCACCCCCAGCCCGAACATCACCCGGGAGTGCACCCGCAACTGCCCCTGCGGCGCGCTGCTGATGGCGGTGACGTTGGCCTGCAGCTCCTTGATGCGCCACAGGATGTCTTCCAGCTGGCGGGCGTATTCCTGCCCCGACTCGGTCAGCGTCACCTGGCGCGTGGAGCGCAGCAGGAGCTTGACCTTCATCTGGTCCTCGATCTCCGTGATCATGCGCGACACCCCGGTGGCCGAGATGCCGAAGCGGCGCGCCGTCTCGGAGAAATTCCGGGTCTGGGAGATCGAGAGGAAGAGCTCCATCGCCCGCAGCTTATCCATACATCCTCCAGTTCTCGCAGTTCTGATCTGCAGTTTCTGCAGTAACCGTTTCCGGTTGGCTCCCTAGAATTCGGCAGACCGCGCGGACGCCGTTTTCAGGGGCAGCGAATTGAATTGAAATCCGCGCAGGGAATTCCATCATTTTTTCTTGCGGCAGGCCACCGGGCATCCGGTTTCCGGAAATCCGCATTGTAAAAGAAATGGAATTGAAAAAGGCATTTGATGGCCTCGATTCTTATACAGCCCCCTCAGGAGACCGCATGAGCCACACCCCCCTCCAACGACGCACCGTCCTCCTGGGCGGCATGCTGCTGGGCGCCGGCGCCCGTGCCTTCGCCAGCGAGGACGCCTGGCCGGGCCGGCCCGTCCGCCTGGTGGTCGCCGGCTCGGCCGGCGCGGGCGGCGACATCTTCGCCCGCCTCATCGCCGACCCGCTCTCGCGCGTGCTCAAGCAGCCCATCGTGGTGGACCCGAAGCCGGGCGCCAACGGCCTGATCGCCTGCGACACCGTGGCCAAGGCGGCGGGCGACGGCTACACGCTGCTGTTCGCGCCGTCGTCCTCCATCCTCATCAACCCGGTGATCCATCCGAAGCTGCCCTACGACGCGGAGAAGGACCTGGTGCCCATCACGCAGGTCGGCGCGGCGGGCATCCTGCTGGTCGCCAACCCCGGCACGGGCTTCAGGAACCTGGCGGACATGGTGGCCTACGCCAAGGCCAACCCGGGCAAGCTCGCCTACGGCTCGTGGGGCACCGGCTCGTCCGGCCACCTCGCGATGGAAGGCATCAAGGCGCACTACGGGTTGGACATGCCGCACGCGCCCTACAAGACGCTGGTCACCGAGGTGAGCGACATCATGGCCAACAACATCAGCGTCGGCTTCACCGACATCGCGTCGCCCATCCCGCACATGCGCGCCGGCCGGCTGGTGGGGCTGGGGCAGACGGGCTCGCAGCGCTGGCCCGCCACGCAGGACCTGCCCACGCTGGCGGAGCAGGGCTACAAGTTCGAGGCCGACGGCTGGTACGGCGTGTTCGCGCCGGCGGGCACGCCCGCTGCGGTCATCGACCGGCTCAACGCGGAGATCAACCGCCTGCAGAAGACCGACGAGGTCCGCCAGCGGATCGAAGGGCAGAACATGGTGGTGCCGCCGAGCCGCTCCGCGAAGGAGTTCGCGGCCTCCATCCAGAGGGATGCCGCCATCTGGCAGGGGCTGGCGAGGATGACGGAACTGAAGGACAAGTAGGCGCGCCGCGCACGCAGCGCATGCCATGGAGAACCGGGCCCGCGAGCCCGGTTTTGTCGTTGGAGGAGCGCCCTTTGCGGCAGCTTCGCCGCGGCTGGCTCCTGCACTTTCTGCAGGACTGAACCACGCACCTTCCGTATTCTCGATCGCAGGGCCCGCCGGGAGAATTTCCCTCATCGCATTCATCCCCCTTTGACGCGGAGAGACCATGGAATTCGGCGTATTCATCCTGGCGCAGCAGCGCGGCTATCACCAGAGCTCGCAACAGGTCATCCAGAACTCGATCGAGCAGACGGTGGTGGCCGAGCAGGCCGGCTTCGACACCGCCTGGTACGCCGAGCACCACTTCAACAACTATTCGCTCTCGCCCTCGCCGCTGATGATGGTGGCGCACATGGCGGCCAAGACCCAGCGCATCCGCCTGGGCACGGCCGTGTGCATCCTGCCGCTGTACCACCCGGCGCGCTTCCTGGCCGAGGTGGGCTTCGTCGACACCGTGTCCAACGGCCGGCTGGAGCTGGGCATCGGCTCGGGCTACCAGGAGTTCGAGTTCGAGCGCTTCGGCGTGAAGATCGAGGAGTCGGGCGCCATCTACAACGAGTTCCTGGACATCATCCCCAAGGGCCTGACGCAGAAGATCGTGGAGTACGAGGGCAAGTACCTCAAGCTGCCGCCCAGCTCCATCGCCGTGCGCCCGGTGCAGGGCCCCATGCCGCCGCTGTGGATCACCTCCGGCAACCCGGTCACCCTGGGGCGCGGCGTGCGCGAGGGGCACAACCTGTTCGTGACGGCGCTGCTCAACGGCAACGACGCCATCCTCGCCCTGCGCGAGCGGCTGGACAAGGTGGCGCAGGACAACGGCGCCAGCCTCGACGAGGACGTGAAGTTCGGCTTCCTGCGCTGCGCCTTCGCCTCCGACAACCAGGCCGAGATCGACGCCTACCTGGACAACGCGCGCTTCCAGCGCCGCATCTCCGAGAGCCTGAAGTTCCGCCGCGCCCAGTCCGACGACGGCTATATGGTCAAGGAAGTGCCGTCGCCCACCGACCCGAGCTTCGAGCAGTTGCGCAAGAACCTGCCGGTGGGCTCGGTCAACCAGGTGATCGACAAGATGCTGGAGGAGATCAGCATCCTGCGCCCGAAGCACATCGCGCTGCAGACGCAGCTGGGCGACTTCGACCAGAAGACGATGCTGCGCCAGATCGAGCTGTGGGGCGAGCGGATCATCCCGGCCATCCGCAAGGAGGTCGACTCGATGAACGCGGTGTCGGTCTGAGCGGGCCCAATTCGCTGCGCACGTCCATGAACAGTCCCGCCCCCTTCGCCGATGACGCCCTGCGCGGCAGGGTGGCCGTGGTCACCGGCGCGTCCGGCGGCCTCGGCCTGGCGATCTGCCGGCAACTGCGCGCCATGGGCGCCAGCGTGGTGCAGGCCGACATCGGCCACCCCGAGGCGCCGGCCGAGGCCGACGGCCTGCTGGCCGTGCGCACCGACATCGCGGACCCGGCCTCGGTCGACGCCCTGGCGGCGCTGACGCGCGAGCGCTTCGGCCGCTGCGACGTGCTGGTGAACAACGCCGCCATCACCGCCGCGCCGGTGGCGCTGGAGCGCCTGCCGCTGGAGCTGTGGGACCGCATCTTCCAGGTGAACCTGCGCGGCGCGCTGCTGTGCGCGCAGGCCCTGGTGCCGATGATGTTCGAGCGGCAGGCCGGCAGCATCGTCAACGTGGCGTCCATCGCCGCGCGGGCGCCGTCGCAGGGCGGCGCCTACGGCCCGGCCAAGGCCGCCATGCAGGCGCTGACCCGCCAGATGGCGGTGGAGTGGGGGCCGCGCGGCCTGCGGGCCAACACGGTCAGCCCCGGCATGATCCGCACGCCGCTGTCGGAGCCGCACTACCGCCGCGAAGGCGCGCTCGAAAGCCGCATCGCCGCCATCCCGGCGCGGCGCATCGGCCTGCCCGAGGACATCGCCGCGGCCGTCGCCTTCCTCGCCAGCGACGGCGCGGCCTACGTCAACGGACAGGACCTCGTGGTCGACGGCGGCTTCCTCAAGGCGCCCCTGACCAACCTCTATCGCAACGGCGGCGCACCCCGGGCCGCTTCCTGAGACAAAGCAACGCCCATGGAATCGCCAAAGCGCCTTCAGAACGTGTTCGTGGTGGCCGAGCGGCCCGCCGAACTCCATGCCTTCTACACGTCCGCGCTGGGCCTCGCGCTCAAGTTCCGCGACGAGGACCGCTGGATCCAGTACGGCGTCGGCCCGGCCAACGTGGCGCTGGCCTGCCGCGAGGAGGCCGCGCCGGCGCAGTCTGGCCTGGTGATGGTGTTCGAGGTGGACGATTTCGCGGGCGCCGAGGCGCGCATCGCCGCCGCGGGCGGCACGGTGCTCGGCACGCGCGACATGGGCTCGCACGGCGCCGTGGTGTCGCTGCGCGACCCCGAGGGCAACATCGTCCAGCTCTTCAAGCGCCAGGGGACGCCTGCGCCATGAGCACGGAGACGAGCATCGACCCCAAGCTGTTCCGCCAACTGCTGGGCTGCTTCCCGACGGGCGTGGCCATCATCACCACCCACACGGCCGACGGGCAGCCCGTCGGCCTGACCTGCAACTCCTTCAGCTCCGTGTCGCTGGAGCCGCCCCTGGTGCTGTTCAGCCTGCGCAAGGCGAGCAGCCTGCTCGGCGTGTTCGCGCAGGCGGATGCCTTCGCCATCAACATCCTGTCGCAGAGCCAGGACGCGCTGTCCGGCCGCTTCGCGTCGAGCAAGATCGCAGACAAGTTCGAGGGCGTGGCGTGGCGCCGGGGCGAGCTCGGCACGCCGCTCATCGACGACTGCCTGGCCAGCTTCGAGTGCCGGGTGCATGCGCGGCACGAGGCCGGCGACCACGACATCTTCATCGGCGAGGTCAGGCACATGGGCACCGGCCCGGCCGACCATGCGCTGGTGTTCTACAAGGGCGCCTACATGATGCTCGCCGAGTCGCTGCGCAAGCTGGTGCTCGAAGGGCGCCTGGGCACGGCCGACATCGACGAGGCCTACCGCGCGCTGTACGGCACGCTGCTGCGGCTGGCCTGCGAGCGGGCCTCCGAGGCGGAGGTCGACGCGATCGAGGCGGCCGTCGCCGAGATCGAGCAGCACCAGGGCGAGCAGGCGCTGCCCCGGCGCATCGAGGCCACGGCGAGCTTCTTCTCCTCGATCGCGCTGGCCGGCCACAACGAGGCCCTGCGGCTGATGGCGCAGACCATGACCGCCGTGCTGCGCGAACGCATGACGCACGTGATCCCGGCGCGCCCCCGGCCCGACGTGTTCCCGCTGCGGCGCAAGCTCGTGCAGTCGCTGCGCGGCCGCGACGCGCAGGGCGCCGTCGCCGCCCTGGACGAACTCATCGCGATGCTGCGCAAGGACGGCGACGCCGACACCGGCGCGGCCCAGGAGGCCGCCGCCCTCTGAGCGGCGCGCCGGGCGCCTCGCCCGCATAGAATCCGCGCCGTTGGTGCTCGTGCCGCGGTTCGCGCGGCACAGTTCAACGGGAAGCAGGAGCCGAGGGACTTTCCAGTCGCCAGAGCCGGCCTGCGCTGCCCCCGCAACGGTCAAGCAGCCGGCCCCGCGCGCATCGCGTGCGTGGCCACCTCGTCCAATCCAGCCACTGGGCGCCGTCGACACGCGGCGCCTGGGAAGGCGGCCGAGGCGCGCTGTCAGCCCGGATACCGGCCAACAAGGCGGCTGCCGCGTTTTCTCCAGGCGCGGCGGCCTTGGTGCCCAGGGCCGGCGGGGAAGCTGGCCAGGGCTCTTGAGCAGGAACCGTCGCTCCCATGATCCCCCGTGATCCCTCGTCGCGCGCCGCACCGCGCGTTTCGTCCCTTGCCGCCGCGCTGGCTGCGGCCTTCGCCCCTTCTGCCTTCGCCCAGGGCGCGCATCCCGCGCTGCAGGAAACCGTCGTCACCGCCACGCGCGTGGAGCAGCCGCTGTCGGAACTGGTGTCCGACGTCTCCGTGATCGAGCGCGAGACCATCGAGCACAGCGGCGCCACCGGCGTGGCCGACCTGCTGGCGCGGCTGCCCGGCGTGGAGCTCACGCGCAACGGCGGCATCGGCAACAGCACCAGCCTGTTCCTGCGCGGCGCCGAGACACGCTTCACCGCCGTCTACCTGGACGGCGTGCGGCTGGACTCGCAATCCACCGGCGGCGTGATGTGGGAGACGATCCCGCTGGCGCAGATCGACCGCATCGAGGTGCTGCGCGGCCCGGCCGCCGCGGTGTACGGCTCCGATGCGGTGGCGGGCGTGGTGCAGCTGTTCACCCGCAAGGGCGAGGGCAAGGCCACGCCCTTCGTCAGCTACGGCATCGGCAGCCGCCGCACTTCGAAGACGCAGCTCGGCGTGAGCGGCGCCATCGGCGCCTTCGACTACTCGGTGGGGGCCTCCTACGAGCAGAGCCGCAACTTCGACGTGCGCACGCCCAATGTCAAGCACAACCCGGACGACGACTACTACAAGAACAGCGCAGCCAACGTGCGGCTGGGCTGGCAGATCGGCGAGCGCCACCGGCTGGACTTCACCACGCTGGAGAACACGCTGGACTCGGGCTACGACGGCTTCACGTACGACCCGCTGCGGCCGGTGGACGACCGCAACCGCTACCACCTGCGCGCCAGCGGCCTCACGTGGACGGCGAAGTGGACGCCCGAGTACACGACCAGGCTGTCGGTCACCGACTCCAACACGCGCTACGAGACGGTGGTGAAGAACGCCGTGCCCGACTACGTCACCCAGACGCGCCTGCGCGGCTACCTGTTCCAGAACGAATACCGGCTCGGCGCGCACCTGTTCACCGCCGCGCTGGAGCGCCGCGAGGACAAGCTCTACAACCCGGCGCTGGACGAGTGGAGCACCACCATCGCCCGCGAGCGCTCGCAGGACGGCCTGGCGCTGGGCTACGGCTACAGCGCCGGCGCGCACTCGCTGCAGGTCAACCTGCGCCACGACCGCGACAGCGAGTTCGGCGGCAAGACCACCGGCAGCGCCGCCTACGGCTACGAGTTCGCCAAAGGCTGGCGCGTCACCGCCTCGGCCGGCACCTCCTTCCGGGCGCCCACGCTGTACCAGCGCTTCAGCGAGTACGGCGTAGCGGGCCTGAAGCCCGAGACCGGCCGCAACGCCGAGCTGGGCCTGCGCTACGCCGACGCCGCCACCACCGCCAGCCTGACGCTCTACCGCAACCGCGTGCGCAACCTGATCGTCTTCGACTACGACGCCACCGGCTGCGACTCCTTCTTCGGCTGCTACGCGAACGTGGGCCGCGGCGAGTACAAGGGCATCACGCTGGCGGCCAGCCACAGCTTCGGCGACGTGACGCTGCGCGGCTCGCTGGACCTGCAGGAGCCGCGCGACAAGGACACCGGCCACCTGCTGGCGCGCCGCGCGCGCGTGCACGGCACCCTGGGCGCGGACTGGCGCGTGGCCGGCTGGACGCTGGGCGCCGAGCTGCAGGCCTCGGGGCGCCGCTGGGACGACGCGGCCAACACGCGCGAGCTGGGCGGCTACGGCCTGGTCAACCTCAGCGCCAGCACCAGCTTCGCGCGCGACTGGACCTTCACCGCGCGCATCGACAATGCCGGCGACAAGCGCTACCAGGTGGCGCGCGACTACGCCACCGCCGGCCGCACGGTCTACGTCGGCCTGAAGTGGCAGCCGCATTGGTGAAGAACGGAAGGGACACGGCGCATCCATGAGCGAAGAAGGCGGGCACGGCGCGGCGGACATCGCCGCCAGCGAATTCATCCTCGGCGGACAGAAGAGCGGCAAGTCGCGCCGCGGCGAGGCGCTGGCCGCGGCCTGGCTGGCGCGCTCGCCCGCGCACCGCGCCGTGCTTGTGGCCACCGGGCAGGCCTGGGACGACGAGATGCGCCAGCGCATCGCGCTGCACCAGTTCGAGCGCGCCGCGCGGGTGCCGGCGCTGGAGACCATCGAGGAGCCGCTGCGCGTGCCCGAGGCCGTCATGGCCGCCAGCACGCCCGAGACGCTGGTGCTGGTGGACTGCCTGACGCTGTGGCTGACCAACCTGATGATGCCGCCCGAGCTGGACCCGGCCCGCGCCGCGGGCCCCGACTGGCAGGACGGCGTGGCGCTGCTGCCCGAGGCGCTGGCTGTGGCGCCGGGGCCGGTGGTGCTGGTGAGCAACGAGATCGGCCTGGGCGTCATCCCGCTGGGCGCCGAGACGCGCGCCTTCGTCGATGTGCTGGGGCGCCTGAACCAGCAGGTGGCCGCTGCCTGCGAGCGCGTGACGCTGATGGCCGCCGGGCTGCCGCTGCGGCTGAAGGGCGGGGCGGCATGAGGCGGCTGCTCCTCTGGACGCTGGCGCTGTGCGCGGGGGGTGGCGCCCTGGCCGCGCCGCTGGAGGCGGTGGACGACCGCGGCACCACCGTGCGCCTGGCGGCGCCGCCGCAGCGCATCGTCTCGATCCTGCCTTCGCTGACCGAGACCGTGTGCGAACTGGGCGCCTGCGCCCGGCTGGTCGGCGTGGACCGCTATTCCAACTGGCCCGCGCCGGTGCGCGCGCTGCCGCTGGTGGGCGGCGGCATCGATCCGAACGTGGAGGCCATCGTCGCGCTCAAACCCGACCTGGTGCTGGCCGCGCCGTCCTCGCGGGTGGCGTCGCGCCTGGAATCGCTGGGCATCACCGTGGCCGTGCTGGAGCCGAAGAACCAGGCCGGCATGCAGCGCGTGATCGGGCAGGTGGCGCGGCTGCTGGACGTGCCGCCGGCCGAGGCCGACGCGCTGTGGCGCCGCATCGACGCGGGCGTGAACGCGGCGGCCGAATCGGTGCCCGCCACGGCGCGCGGCGCGCGGGTGTACTTCGAGGTCAACAACGGCCCCTATGCGGCCGGCGAGTCCTCCTTCATGGGCGAGACGATGGCGCGGCTGGGCGCGCGCAACATCATCCCGGCAGCGCTCGGCCCCTTTCCCAAGATCAGCCCCGAGTTCGTCGTGCGCGCCGACCCGCAGGTGATCATGGTCGGCCAGCGCAGCGGGCAGGGGCTGGAGCAGCGGCCCGGCTGGGCCGCCATCCGCGCGGTGCGCGAGGGCTGCGTGTGCCGCTTCGACGCCGAGCAGAGCGACATCCTGGTGCGCCCCGGCCCGCGCATGGCCGAGGCCGCGCGGCTGATGGCCGACTGCCTGGCGCGCCGGCCGGCCGCGGCCGCAGGCGCCGCCCGCTGATGCAGTCCCGCCGCGCCAACGCCGTGCTGGCCGCCCTGCTGGGCGCCGCCGTGCTGGTGCTGGTGCTGGGCGCCGCGGTGGGCAGCACCGGCCTGCACGCGCTGTGGGGCCCGCAGGCCGACCCGGTCGCCTGGCAGATCGTGCGCGACATCCGGCTGCCGCGCGCCGCCGGCGCCTGGCTGGCCGGCGCGCTGCTGGGGCTGGCCGGCGCGGTGGCGCAGGGCCTGTTCCGCAATCCGCTGGCCGATCCGTACCTGCTCGGCAGCGCCTCGGGCGCCGGGCTGGGCGTGGCGCTGGCGCTCACGCTGTTCGGCGCCTCGGCCCAGTCCACGCAGTGGGTGGTGCGCCTGGGCCTCACGGGCGCCGCCTTCCTCGGCGCGGTGGCGGCGGTGCTGCTCACGTTGACGCTGGCACGCGGCGTGCAGCAGACGCTGCGCCTGCTGCTGGCCGGCGTGATCGTCGGCGTGGTGCTGGGCGCGCTGAAGGACCTGATCAGCATCGCCTCGGCCGACATCCTGCAGGCGCTGCAGGGCTTCATGCTCGGCACCACGGGCCTGCTGGGCTGGAGCGCCTGCGCGCTGATGGCCGGCGTGCTGGCCGCGTGCCTGCTGGCGGGCTGGCTGCTCGCGCCGGTGCTCGACGGGCTGGCGCTGGGCGAGGACACCGCCGCCAGCCTGGGCCTGCCGCTGCCGGCCCTGCGCGCCGCGCTGGTGGGCGTGCTCGCGCTGGCTACGGGCGCGGCCGTCGCGCAGACCGGGCTGATCGCCTTCGTCGGCCTCGCGGCGCCGCACCTGGTGCGCTCGCTGGTCAAGACGCCGCATGCGCGCCTGCTGCTGCTCTCGTCGTTGATGGGCGGCCTGCTGCTGGCGGCGGCGGACCTGCTGGCGCGCTGGCTCATCGCGCCGCAGGAGCTGCCGGTGGGCGTGCTCACCGCGGTGCTGGGCGGCGGCTACCTGCTGTGGCTGATGCACCGCCGCGCGGTGCGGAGCGTGCAATGAACGACACGGCCGCCTGCATGCTCCGGGCGCGCGGCCTGCATGCGCGGCTGGGCGGCGCACCGGTGCTGCACGGCATCGACCTCGCCCTGCCGGCCGGCCGCTGGACCAGCATCGTCGGCCCCAACGGCGCCGGCAAGTCCACCCTGCTGCGCTGCCTGGCCGGGCTGCTGCGGTGCACCGGCGAAGTGGAACTGGCCGGCCGGCCGCTGGCCGGCTGGACGCCGCGCGAGCGCGCCCGCCGCCTGGCCTGGCTGGGGCAGGGCGGCGCGGCCGACCCGGCGGCCGACGAGCTCACCGTCCACGACGTCGCGATGCTCGGCCGCCTGCCGCATCAGCGCTGGCTGGCGGCCCCCTCGGCCGCCGACCGCGCGGTGGTGGAGGCGGCGCTGCGCCGCACCCAGGCGTGGGACTGGCGCGAGCGTCCGCTGGGGCAGCTGTCCGGCGGCGAGCGCCAGCGCGTGCTGCTGGCCCGCGCGCTGGCGGTGCAGGCCGACGTGCTGCTGATGGACGAGCCGCTGGCCAACCTCGATCCGCCGCACCAGTCCGACTGGCTCGCCACGGCGCGCGAGCTGGCCGATGGCGGCTGCACGGTGGTCAGCGTGCTGCACGAACTGCACGCGGCGCTGGCGGCCGACGAACTGGTCGTGATGGCCGGCGGCCGCGTGATGCACCACGGCGCGACCGGCGACGCCGCCACGCACCGCGCGCTGGAGGCCGTGTTCGACGGCCGCGTGGCGGTGCACCGTGTCGAGGGGCAGTGGATCGCGCTGCCTCGCTGAAGGAGAAAGAGACCCATGCAGATCGAGACCCCACCCTCCGCCAAGCCCTACGACAAGCCCGAAGGCGAGCGCCGCGGCCTGGTGATCGTCAACACCGGCGACGGCAAGGGCAAGAGCACGGCCGCCTTCGGCCTGGCCCTGCGCGCGCATGGCCGCGGCAAGGCGGTGAAGATCTTCCAGTTCATGAAGGTGCCCACGGCGCGCTTCGGCGAGCACCGCATGTTCGAGCAGATCGGTGTCCCCATCGAAGGATTGGGCGACGGCTTCAGCTGGAAGAGCCAGGACCTGGAGCGCTCGGCGCAACTGGCGCGCGACGGCTGGCAGAAGGCGAGGGCGGCCATCCTCTCGGGCGAGTATTTCCTCGTGGTGCTGGACGAGATCACCTACCCGCTGATCTACGGCTGGCTGCCGCCGGGCGAGGTGCTGGCCGCGCTGCGCGAGCGGCCCAGGGAGGTGCACGTGGTGCTGACCGGCCGCCGCTGCCCGCAGGAGATCGTCGACATCGCCGACACCGTGACCGAGATGCGTCTGGTCAAGCACGCCTTCCAGGCCGGCGTGCCGGCGCAGCGCGGCATCGAAGACTGACGCATGCCGCTGCCGTCCTCATCCACCGCGGGCCCGCCCTCCTGATGCTGGAGCTGGCCGCCACTCCGCTGCTGGCGTTGGCCGCCGACCGGCTGCTGGGCGAACCGCCGGCGCGCTGGCACCCGGTGGTGTGGATGGGGCGCTACCTGGGCTGGGCCGGCGCACGGCTGGCGCCCCGCGCCGGCGCGCCGCGGGTGCTGTCGGACCGGCGCGTGTTCTGGGGCGCGGCGCTGACCTGGTGCGCCGCCGCCGCGGCGGTCTTCGCGCTGGCCTGGCTGCTGCAGCGCTGGCTGCTGGCGCAGCCGGCCTGGCTGGCGCTGCCGGCGCTGGCGCTGGGCCTCAAGCCGCAGCTCGCCTGGGCGCTGCTGCGCAGCGAGGTGCAGGCGGTGGAATCGGCGCTGGCCGTGTCGCTGGACGCCGGCCGCGAACGGCTGGCGTGGCTGGTCAGCCGCGACGTGCGCGCCCTCGATGCCGCGGCAGTGCGCGAGAGCACCATCGAGTCGCTGGCCGAGAACCTGAACGACTCGGTGGTCGCGCCGCTGCTGTGGTTCGCGCTGCTGGGCCTGCCGGGCGCGGCGCTGTACCGCTTCGCCAACACGGCGGATGCGATGTGGGGCTACCGCGGCGAACGCGGCGGGCGCGACTGGACCTGGGCCGGCAAGTGGGCCGCCCGCGCCGACGACCTGCTGTCGTGGCTGCCGGCGCGCATCACCGCGCTGCTGCTGGCCCTGGCGGCGCTGCGCTGGCCGCGCACGCTGGTGCGCGAGGCGGCGCGCACGCCGTCGCCCAACGGCGGTTGGCCGATGGCGGCCGCCGCGCTGCTGCTCGGCGTGCGGCTGGGCAAGCCGGGCGTGTACGTGCTGAACGCGGCCGGGGCTGTGCCCCGGGCCGACGACACGCGCCGCGCGATCGTGCTCGCCGGCCGGGCCGCGTGGCTGGCCGGGCTGGCCTGCACGGCGGTGCTGGCCGCGGCGGGCGGATGGGCCACTGCATGAACGCCGACGCCGCACCCGTGCACGGCGGACCGGACGCGGCCGGCGCGGCGCCGCACGACTTCTCGACCAACGCCAACGCCTGCGGACCGTGCCCTCCGGCGCTGGCCGCCGTGCAGGCGGCGGACCCGACGCGCTACCCCGATCCGGCCTGCACCGACCTGCGCGAGCGCATCGCCGCCTTCCACGGTGTGGCGCGCGAGCGCATCGTCGTCGCCGCCAGCGGCAGCGAGTTCATCGCGCGCATCACGGCTGCCGTCGCGCAGGCGTCGCGCGGCCGCGGCACGGTGCGGGTGCCGGCCTGGGCCTACGGCGACTACGCGCGGGCCGCGCGCGCGCAAGGCCTGGGCGTGGCGCGCGGCCTGCCGGCGCGGGGCGAGGTGCTCTCCTGGGGCTGCGATCCGTCTTCGCCGCTGGGCGACACGCCGCCCGACCTGGCCGCGCGCGTCGATGCGCTGCCGACCGGCGTGCCTCTCGTGCTCGACCGCGCCTATGCCCCGCTGCGGCTGGCCGGCGCGCCGGCGCTGGACGGCGCCCGCCTGGCGCGCGTGTGGCAGTTGTGGTCGCCCAACAAGGCGCTGGGCCTGACGGGCGTGCGCGGCGCCTATGCCGTCGCACCGGCAGGCGATGCCGCCTCGCCGCTGCTGCACGCGCTGCAGCGCCTGGCGCCCTCGTGGCCGCTGGGCGCGCACGGCGTGGCGATGCTCCAGGCCTGGACCGAGCCCGCCGCGCAGGACTGGCTGGCCGCCAGCCTGCCGGTGCTGCGCGACTGGAAGGACCGCCAGCTCGCGCTGTGCCGCCGCCTCGGCTGGGCGCCGCTGGCGAGCGACGCCAGCTTCTTCTGCGTGCGGCTGCCCGACGGCGACGCGGGCCCGCTGCTGCGCCGCCTGCGCGCGGCCGGCCTCCAGTTGCGCGACTGCGCCTCCTTCGGGCTGCACGGGCACGCACGGCTGGGCGTGCGGCCGCCGGCCAGCCAGGCGGCACTGGAGGAGGCGGCCGCCGGCCCCTGACGCGCCGAGGCGGCCCGGTTCAGGCGCGCGCCAGATGGGGCTGGAGTGCGAACTCCGCGGCCGCCCAGTCCACGAAGGCACGCACCTTGGCGCTGAGGTGCCGGTTGGGCGGGTAGACCACGTGCACCGGCAGCGGGTCGCAGTGCCAGTCGGGGAACAGCTCGACCAGCTCGCCGCTCTCCAGGTAGGGTGCGGCGATGAAGCGCACCATCTGCGCCACGCCGAAGCCCGCCAGCGCGGCCGAGGTGTAGGCGTTGCTGTCGTTCACGGCGAGGCGGTAGGGGTTGCTCACCTCCAGCGTCTCGTCGCCCCTGCGGAACTGCAGCGGGTACATGCGCCGCGAGTTGCTGGAGAAGAAGTTGATCACGTGCTGGCGGCCGCGCTCCAGGTCGTGCGGCGTCTGCGGCGTGCCGTACTTCTTCAGGTAGGCGGGCGCGGCCACCGTCGCGAAGGGCAGGGTGCCGATGCGGCGCGCCACCAGCGACTGGTCCGTGATGTCGCCGGCGCGGATCACCACGTCCACGTTGTCGCCGATCAGATCCACCGTCCGGTCGCTCACGCCCAGGTCGACCTGGATGTCCGGGTACTGGTCGCAGAAGCTGGCCAGCCGCGGGATGATGACCAGCCGCGCGGTGGAGGTGCCCACGTCCACGCGCAGCTTGCCGCTGGGCGCGGCGTTGCTGTTGGCCATGCTGGCCTCCAGCTCGTCGAAGTCGTTGAGCAGGCGCGCCACGCGCTCGTAGTAGGCGGCGCCGTCGGGCGTGACGGTCACGCGGCGGGTGGTGCGGTTGAGCAGCTTGACGCGCAGGCGCGCCTCCAGCGCCTGGATCTGCTTGGTGACGGTGCCCTTGGGCAGGTCGAGGGAATCCGCCGCGCGCGTGAAGTTGCCGGCCTCCACGACGCGCACGAACACCCGCATGGTCTGGATCTGGTCCATGGATGGAAATAGGAGAGGAGCGAAGAGCGAATGTGCCTGGCGCCGCCGGCACGCGGCGCGCCCCAGGGTTGCGGCGGGCGCCACGCCGCCGGAGCGAGGCTGCATTCTGTACCGCACCCCGAAGGCCATTGTTGCTGCCGGGGAAACAGAGTGGGAAGGCCCGGCCCGTGCGGCGCGGCGGCGCGGCTCGTATAGTTCTCCTACGCCGATCCGAAAAGGTCCCACGATGTCCACCTCCACCGCCACCCATCCGCCCGGGGCAGCCGCCACGGCCGGCTGCGCCGTGGCCGAAGAAGACATCCGCATCGAACTCGCCGGCGGCGAGCCGGCGCAGGCCCGCGTCTATGGCGAGCGGCGCAAGGGCGCCGCGGGCGCCCCGCTGGTGCTGCACTTCCATGGCGGCACCTTCGTGTGCGGCAGCCTGGACAACGGCCGCAACGTGGCCCGGCTGCTGTGCGCCGCCGGGGCGCGGGTGGTGTCGCTGGCCTACCCGCTGGCGCCGGAGCATCCCTTTCCGAAGCCGATCGAGGTCGGCTACGCCGCGCTGGAATGGGTCTACAAGCAGCGCGTCAAGTTGGCCGGCAAGGGCGCACGCGTGTTCCTGGCCGGCGAGGAAGCAGGCGGCAACCTGGCCGCGGCCGTGGCCCTGGTGGCGCGCGACCGCGGGCATCCGCCGCTGGCGGGCCAGATCCTGCTGTCGCCCATGCTCGACCCGTGCGCCGGCACCGCCTCGGTGCGCGAGGCGACCTGCTCCGACGCGCCCTGCAAGTGGGCCACCGGCTGGCAGAGCTACCTGCGCCGGCCGATGGACACGATGCACCCCTACGCGGTGCCGGGCTCGTCGCTGCGGCTGGCCGACGTGGCCGCCACGCTGGTGCTGGTGGGGCCGGACGACCCGATGCGCGACGAGGCGCTGGCCTATGCGAAGCGGCTGCAGGCGGCCGGCATCCCGGTCACCGCGGCCGTGCTGCCGAACGACTCGCAGTGGCCCGATGCGCTGTACCAGCCCGACGACCCCGGGTGTCCGGTCTGCGCGGCGACGGTGAAGCAGCGCTTCATCGACTTCTTCGAGGCGGAGCCCTCCGGCGCGCCGCCGCCGCTCTGACCGCGGCGCCGCGCCGCGATGCATGACGGCGGGCGCCCACCCGCCGACCCTTTCCGGCAACCCGCCGGAGCCCACGACCACAACCGACGAACGCCACGCCCCGCGCCACCCGCGCAGGGTGCGGCGCCCTGCATCCCTTCGATCCGAAAGGAACCGCCATGGCCAACCCGAACGCACAGCCTTCCTCGTCCTCACCGCCGGCGCGCCGGCGGCTCTGGCCCGCCATCACCAGCCTCACCGCCGTGCTGGCGGTGGGGGCCGGCATCGCCGGCCTGTACGGCCTGCGCGCCGAGGCGAGCAACCCGCCCGCCGATGCGGCGCCGCAGGCCACACCGGTGTCGGTCGCCATGGTGGAGGAGCGTCCCGTCAACGCCTGGGACGAGTTCTCCGGCCGGCTGGAGGCCGTGGAGCGGGTGGACGTGCGCTCGCGCGTCGCCGGCGCGGTGCAGGCCATCCACTTCCGCGAAGGCGCGCTGGTCAGGCAGGGCGACCTGCTGCTGACCATCGACCCCGCGCCCTACCAGGCCGAGGTGCAGCGCGCCGAGGCGCAGGTCGCCTCGGCCCAGGCACGCGCCGGCTACACCCGCAGCGAGCAGGAGCGCGCCCGGCGCCTGTACGACGAGCAGGCCATCGCCCAGCGCGAGCTGGACGAGCGCCTGAACGCCGGCCGCGAGGCCGAGGCCAACCTGCGCGCCGCCCAGGCGGCGCTGCAGAGCGCGCGGCTGAACCTCTCGTACACCCAGGTGCGCGCGCCGGTGGCGGGGCGCATCGGCCGGGCCGAGGTCACGGTCGGCAACCTGGTGCCAGCGGGGCCGGGCGCGCCGGTGCTCACCACGCTGGTGTCGGTCAGCCCGATCTACGCCAGCTTCGACGCCGACGAGCAGGTGGTGGCCCGCGCGCTGAAGGACCTGCCCGGCGGCGGCGCCGTCCGCACGCAGATCGCGCAGATCCCGGTGCAGATGGGCACCGCCGCCACCGAGGGCACGCCCTTCGAGGGCCGGCTGCAGCTGATCGACAACCAGGTCGACCCGAAGAGCGGCACGGTGCGCGTGCGCGCCACCTTCGACAACGCCGACGGCGTGCTGATCCCCGGCCAGTTCGCCCGCATCCGCATGGGCCAGGCGCAGGACAGCCGCGCCGTGCTGGTGAGCGAGCGCGCCGTGGGCACCGACCAGAGCAAGAAGTTCGTGCTGGTGGTCGGCGAGGGCAACAAGGCCGAGTACCGCGAGGTCACGCTCGGCGCCTCGGTGCAGGGCCTGCGCGTGGTGCGCTCGGGCCTGAAGGCCGGCGAGCGCATCGTGGTCAACGGCACGCAGCACGTGCGGCCCGGCGCGCTGGTCGCGCCGAGCGAGGTGCCGATGACGGCCACGGCGAGCGCCGAGCGCGCCGGCGCGCGCTCATGACCTCGCGCTGAGCGTACCAGACCACTTCAAGACGAAGCAGACGCCACCGTGCGGGCCCTCGCGGCCTGCGCGGGGGCCTTCCTCACCCCGCCACCGCAGGAGATGGCGCCATGAACCTCTCTAAATTCTTCATCGACCGGCCGATTTTCGCCGGCGTGCTGTCGCTGCTGATGCTGATCGCCGGCCTGATCGCGCTGCGCGGGCTGCCGATCTCGGAATACCCCGAGGTCTCGCCGCCTCAGATCGTGGTGCGCGCGCAGTACCCCGGCGCCAACCCCAAGGTGATCGCCGAGACCGTCGCGACGCCGCTGGAGGAGCAGATCAACGGCGTGGAAGGCATGCTCTACATGGGCAGCCAGGCCACCACCGACGGCGTGATGACGCTGACTGTCACCTTCCGCCTGGGCACCGACCCCGACAAGGCGCAGCAGCTCGTGCAGAACCGCGTCGCGCAGGCCGAGCCGCGCCTGCCCGAAGAGGTGCGGCGCCTGGGCCTGACGACCGTGAAAAGCTCGCCCGACATCACGATGGTGGTGCACCTGGTCTCGCCCAACAAGCGCTACGACATCGACTACCTGCGCAACTACGCGGTGCTCAACGTCAAGGACCGGCTGGCGCGCATCGAGGGCGTGGGCCAGGTGCAGATCTGGGGCGGCGGCGAGTACGCGATGCGCGTGTGGCTCGACCCGCAGAAGATGGCGCAGCGGGGCCTCTCGGCCAGCGACGTGGTGGGCGCCATCCGCGGCCAGAACCTGCAGGCGGCCGCCGGCGTGGTGGGCGCCTCGCCGGGGCTGCCGGGGGTGGACCTGCAACTGTCGGTCAACGCCCGCGGGCGGCTGGCCAACGAGGAGGAGTTCGGCGACATCATCGTCAAGGGCGGCGCCGCGGGCGAGCCCTCGACCCAGGTGGTGCGGCTGCGCGACGTGGCCCGCCTGGAGCTGGGCGCGGCCGACTACTCGCTGCGCTCGCTGCTCGACAACGACCCGGCGGTGGGCATCGGCGTGTTCCAGGCGCCGGGCTCCAACGCGCTGCAGATCTCCGACACCGTGCGCCACACGATGGACGAGATCCAGAAGACCATGCCCGAGGGCGTGGAGTACCGGATCGCCTACGACCCGACGCAGTTCGTGCGCGCCTCCATCGCGTCGGTGATCCACACGCTGCTGGAGGCGGTGGCGCTGGTGGTGCTGGTCGTGATCCTGTTCCTGCAGACCTGGCGCGCCTCGATCATCCCGCTGCTGGCGGTGCCGGTGTCGGTGATCGGCACCTTCGCGGTGCTGCACCTGCTGGGCTTCTCGATCAACGCGCTGTCGCTGTTCGGGCTGGTGCTGGCCATCGGCATCGTGGTCGACGACGCGATCGTGGTGGTCGAGAACGTGGAGCGCAACATCGAGGCGGGCCTCAGCCCGCGCGACGCGACCTACCGCGCCATGCGCGAGGTCTCGGGGCCGATCATCGCCATCGCGCTGGTGCTGGTGGCGGTGTTCGTGCCGCTGGCCTTCATCTCGGGCCTCACGGGGCAGTTCTACCGGCAGTTCGCCGTCACCATCGCCATCTCGACGGTGATCTCGGCGATCAACTCGCTGACGCTCTCGCCGGCGCTGGCGGCGCTGCTGCTCAAGTCGCACGACGCGCCGCGCGACGCGCTCACCCGCGGCATGGACAAGGTGCTGGGCGGCTTCTTCCGCGGCTTCAACCGCTTCTTCCACCGCGGCAGCGAGGCCTACGGCGGCGGCGTGCGCGGCGTGATCTCGCGCAAGACGCTGATGCTCGTGATCTACCTGGCGCTGGCGGGGCTGACCTTCGGCCTGTTCAAGGCGGTGCCCGGCGGCTTCGTGCCGGCACAGGACAAGCAGTACCTGATCGGCTTCGCGCAGCTGCCCGACGGCGCCACGCTGGACCGCACCGACGAGGTGATCCGCCGCATGGGCGAGATCATGAAGAAGAACCCGAACGTCGAGGGCACGCTGGCCTTTCCCGGCCTCTCGATCAACGGCTTCACCAACAGCTCCAACGCCGGCATCGTGTTCGCGATGCTCAAGCCCTTCGACCAGCGCAAGGGCGCCGACCAGAGCGGCGCGGCGGTGGCGGGCCAGCTCAACCAGGCCTTCGCCGGCATCCAGGACGCCTTCATCGTGATGTTCCCGCCGCCGCCGGTGGCGGGGCTGGGCACCACGGGCGGCTTCAAGCTGCAGCTGGAAGACCGCGCCTCGCTCGGCTACGAGGCGATGGACAAGGCGGTGCAGGCCTTCATGGGCAAGGCGCGCCAGGCGCCGGAGCTGACGGGCATGTTCACCAGCTGGCAGGTCAACGTGCCGCAGCTCTTCGCCGACGTCGACCGCACCAAGGCGCGCCAGTTGGGCGTGCCGCTGACGGACATCTTCGACACGCTGCAGATCTACCTGGGCAGCCTCTACGCCAACGATTTCAACAAGTTCGGCCGCACCTACAGCGTGCGCGTGCAGGCCGACGCGCCGTACCGCGCGCGGGCCGAGGACATCGGCGCGCTGAAGGTGCGCTCCGCGTCGGGCGAGATGATCCCGCTGGCGGCGCTGATGAAGGTGGAGTCGAGCTTCGGGCCCGAGCGCGCCATGCGCTACAACGGCTACCTCACCGCCGACATCAACGGCGCCGCGGGGCCGGGCTTCTCGTCGGGCCAGGCGCAGGCCGTCATCGAGCGCATCGCCGCCGAGACGCTGCCGCCGGGCATCGGCTTCGAGTGGACCGACCTGACCTACCAGGAGATCCTGGCCGGCAATTCGGCGGTGATCGTGTTCCCGCTGGCGATCCTGCTGGTCTTCCTGGTGCTGGCGGCGCAGTACGAGAGCCTGACGCTGCCGCTGGCGATCATCCTGATCGTGCCGATGGGCCTGCTGGCGGCGATGACGGGCGTGTGGCTCTCGGCGGGCGACAACAACGTCTTCACGCAGATCGGGCTGATCGTGCTGGTGGGGCTCTCGGCCAAGAACGCGATCCTGATCGTGGAGTTCGCGCGCGAACTGGAGTTCGCGGGACGCACGCCGGTGCAGGCCGCCATCGAGGCCAGCCGGCTGCGCCTGCGGCCGATCCTGATGACCTCGCTGGCCTTCATCATGGGCGTGCTGCCGCTGGTGCTGTCCACCGGCGCCGGCTCGGAGATGCGGCGCGCGATGGGCGTGGCCGTGTTCGCCGGGATGATCGGCGTGACGGCCTTCGGCCTGTTCCTCACGCCGGTGTTCTACGTCGCGCTGCGCCGGCTGGCGGGCAACCGGCCGCTGCGCCAGCACGGCCAGGTGCCCACGCATGCCGACGACTTCGTCTCGGCCGAGCACCCGGTGCACGGCGAGGGCGGCGGCGGTGCCGGCCCGCAGCTGCTGCCGGCCGCCCCGCGCGGCCACCACGAATGAACGCATCGCGTCCACGAGGAGAACGACCATGACGAACTTTCTTCCCCGCATGGCGCTCGCGCCTTTGCTGGCCGCCCTGGTGCTGGCCGGCTGCGCCAGCGCGCCCGAAGGCGTGCCGGCGGTGGCGACGCCGGCGCAGTTCAAGGAGGCGCTGGCGCCCTCCGGCCCGGGTACCGAAGGCCGCTGGACTGCCGCCGCGCCGGCCGAGGCCCAGCCGCGCGGCGAGTGGTGGCGCGCCTTCCAGGACCCGGTGCTCGACGCGCTGGTCGCCCGTGCCGCCGAGAACAACACCAGCCTGCAGCAGGCCGCCGCCCGCGTGCGGCAGGCGAGGGCGCTGGCCCGCAGCGCGCAGGCCGACCGCCTGCCGCAGGTCGGCCTCGACGCCGGCGCCAGCCGCCAGCGCGGCCTGGACCGCAACCAGTTCACGCAGCCCTCGACCTTGCTCACCGCCGGCGTCGGCGCCGCCTGGGAACTGGACCTGTTCGGCCGCCTCGCGCGCACCGAAGACGCTGCGCAGCTCGACGCGCAGGCGCGCGAGGCGCTGCTGCAGAGCACCCGCCTGATGGTGCAGGCCGAAGTGGCCCAGACCTACCTGGCCCTGCGCGCCGCCGATGCGGAACGCGCCCTGGTGCGCGAGAGCGTGGACGCCTACCGCGACACCCTGCGCCTGACGCAGCGCCGCCAGCAGGCGGGCGACGTGGCCGCGCTGGACGTGGCGCGGGTGCAGACCGAGGTCGCGTCCAACGAGTCCGAGGCGCTGGCGCTGGACCGCCGCCGCGCCGAGCTGGAGCACGCGCTGGCCGTGCTGGTGGGCGAGCCGCCGGCCGGCTTCGGCGTTGGCGTCGCGCCCTGGCAGACGGCGCTGCCGGTGGTGCCGGCCGGCGTGCCCTCCACCGTGCTGACGCGCCGGCCCGACGTGGCGGCGGCGCAGGCCGCGGTGCTGGCGGCGCAGGCGCGCGTCGGCGCGGCAAAGGCGGCGTACTTCCCCGACATCGCGCTCACTGCCGGCGGCGGCTTCGCCTCGCCGGAGCTGGGCGACCTGTTCAAGTGGTCGGCGCGCTCGTGGGGCATCGGCGCGCTGCTGTCGCTGCCGATCTTCGACGGCGGCCGGCGCGCCGCCGGGGTGGAGCAGGCGGCCGGCCGGCTGGACGAGGCGCTGGCGGACTACCGCGCGCAGTCGCTCACCGCCTTCCGCGAGGTGGAGGACCAGCTCTCCGGCCTGCGCCTGCTGCACGAGCAGGCCCGGGCCCAGGCCACCGCCGTGGAGGCCGCGGGCCGCGCGATGCAGTTGTCGGACACGCGCTACCGCAACGGCTACATCAGCCAGCTCGACCTGCTGGACGCCCGCCGCAGCGAACTGCGCAACCGCCGCCAGGCGCTGCAGGTGCGGGCTGCGCAGTACCAGGCGACGGTGGGGCTGGTGCGCGCGCTGGGCGGAGGCTGGGGCGAGGCGCCGGTGGTTGTCGGCATGAACCGTTCGGGCTGAGCCTGCCGAAGCCTCGCGCGGCGCTTCGACAAGCTCAGCGCGAACGGTTGATCGTTGAATCAGCCGCCTCCTGTTTGGGCGTCAGCACGATGGTCAGCAGCGCCGACGAATCGACCGGCGCGCTGACGGCATGCAGTTCGTCGCCGGTGAGGAAGAGCAGCTGCCCGGGTTCGAGCACCCGCACGCCCGCGCGCAGCTCCACCTGCAGCAGGCCCTCGATGCACTGCAGGGTGATCTCGCCGTGCACGCTGTGCGGCGGCATGGTCTTGCCGGCCGGCAGCACGAGGCGAATCACCTCGAGCTGGCGCGACTTGAACAGCGCGACGGAGGGGCTGGCGCCGAGCCGGGGGCCGAGCGGGCGCACGTCGCAGGGCGCGCCGGGGGTTGCGTGGGTCAATGCCATGGTGATCGGTGCCGTGGGGAAGACAGGGGGCTGCGGGTCAGGATGCCATCGAAGCCGCCGGGCAGCAAGGCGGCGCGCCCTCAGCCCGCCGTCAGCCCGGCGAAGCGGGCCAGGTCCACGTTGCCGCCGCTCAGCACCACGCCCACCCGCAGGCCGCGCAGCGCGTCCTTCATGGCGCGCGCCGCGGCCAGGCCCAGGCAGCCGGTGGGCTCGGCCACGAGCTTCATGCGGGTGAAGAGGTAGCGCATCGCATCGACCAACTGCGCGTCGGTGGCGGTCAGCACGTCCGCCGCGTCGCGGCGGATGACGGCGAAAGTGTGTTCGCCCAGATGCTGCGTCTGCGCGCCGTCGGCGATGGTGTGCGGCGTGTCGATGTGCACGATGCGGCCCTCGCGCAGCGAGCGCTGGCCGTCGTTGCCGGCCTCGGGCTCCACGCCGAAGACGCGGCAGCGCGGCGACAGCGCCTTCGCCGCCAGGCACGAGCCCGACAGCAGCCCGCCGCCGCCCAGCGGGACGAACAGGGCATCCAGCTCGCCGGCCTGCTCGATCAGCTCCTTCACCGCCGTGCCCTGGCCGGCGATGACGTCCGGGTGGTCGTAGGGCGGGATGAGCGTGCAGCCCTGGCGCGCCGAGATGTCGCGGCCGATCTGCTCGCGGTCGTCGCGGTAGCGGTCGTACAGCACCACCTGCCCGCCGTAGCCCCGCGTGGCCGCCACCTTGGCGGCCGGCGCGTCCTCGGGCATGACGATGGTGGCGGGCATGCCCAGGATGCGCGCCGCCAGGGCGATCGCCTGCGCATGGTTGCCCGACGAGAAGGCCACCACGCCGGCCTGGCGCTGCGCGGGGCTGAACTTCGCCAGCGCGTTGAAGGCGCCGCGGAACTTGAAGGCACCCATGCGCTGCAGGTTCTCGCACTTGAGGAAGACGCTCGCGCCCAGTTCCTCGTCGAGCGTGCGCGAGGTCATCACCGGCGTGCGGTGGGCCTGGCCTTCGAGCCGCGCGGAGGCCGCGGCCACGTCGTCGTAGGTGGGCAGGTCGGGAGGCGTGCTGTGCTCGGTCATGCGCGCAGCATGCCACGACATGGCTGCGTCAGCGCGCGCCGGCCGCCTCCAGCCGCTGCACCATCGCGGCGAAGCCGCGCGAGCGCGCCAGCTGCAGCGGCGTGCGGCCCTGGCGGTCGGCCAGTTGCAGGCCGGCGCCGGCGCTCACCAGCGCATCCAGCGTGCGCTGGTGGCGCGGGCCGCCTTCGCCGAGCACGATGGACTCGATCAGCGCCGTCCAGTGCAGGTTGTTCACGTGGTCCAGCGGCGCGCCGGCGGCGATCAGGCGGCGCACCACCTCGTCGTGGCCCAGGTGGGCGGCGGCGATGAGCGCGGTGCCGTCGTAGCGG